>ENA-OWNT01005045-OWNT01005045.1-seawater-metagenome-genome-assembly--contig:-NODE-5045-length-11133-cov-4.319917_pt1 | contig 11133 bp, 8 predicted proteins | sample MGYA00238136_ERZ651165 | MGnify/ENA primary metagenome ERZ651165 (study PRJEB26861, sample SAMN08777766) | seawater metagenome | isolation source: coastal seawater | place: USA: Florida | collected...
CGAAGGCGTGACGCCACGCGGTGATGTGGACGGCATCGCCGTTGCTCCGCTCCCCTTCCCCCGCCAGCAGGCCCTGGAGCTTGTCCATGCGCTCCTGGGGGTAGGGGTCGGTGATGGCGTCGATCCGGGACGACAGCGCCTGTACGGTGAAGGCGATGCCCGTGGCGCTGAAGGCCCGAAGGTGCTGGAGCCGCAGGCGCTCGACGTCCTTGAGGGCGCTGATCATGCCGTCGAGCTCCGCAGCGACGGGACGGAGGGCCGCCTCGATGGCGTCGACCAGGGGACGGCTTCCGGCGAAGCGGACCCGCCCCAGGGCGTCGATGATGCGCGCTTGCACCTGGGCGGCCACCCCCTCCGCGGGAAGGCGGGCACGCACCTCCTGGGGAGAGAGGAAGCGAGCCCCCTCTACGTCGACGGGCGGGCCCTCCACGAGGTCGCGGATCGCCTTGTAGGCCGCGACGTACGTGGCGAGGAACAATCCGGAGATGAGTACGTTGTGGACGTATCCACCAACGAACTTGACTGGATCGTCCACGAGAGCCCGTCCTCGCATCAGGAGCTTGGGAGCGAGGTACAGCGGCACATACATCAAGCTGCTGTCTTGCCACCGCGCCATGAAGTCCCAGAATAAATATTGAACGCATGAGTCTTCTTCGTGGAAGCCGCAATGCTTGCAGCCGATGGGGAGAGAAGGGTCAGGATGGTTCACGGAATGGTGCAGTTTGTGCTTGGTAATGTCGCCCGACCACTTGAAGATCAGTTTTGAATACGATTTGTCCAGGTACTGCGGAAACTTTATCCACGAGGTCATGATGAAAACTTGGCATATCTACAGATAGGTGCCGCAGAAGAGTAGAAGCACAACACCAGGTGGTGAGAAAACCGGTGACGATGGCACGACGGCTGGCACCAGCAACCGGTTCCTCACGCCACTTACTGTGAACAAAATTGTTGGTGCGTGAGCAAAATAAGGAATATAACCCTTTTTTATGCCCACGCAACTGATGGTGTCAATAGCACGAGGGAAGAGAAACAGCGCAATGTTGTGGCGGCGCGACTTGTTCTCGATCATCAAAGCCGCTGCACACAAAAGTGCAGTGAGCACGTTCTTTACTTTGGATCGCCAACGAAGAATTTTCGCAACGTCTGGCGAGTGTCGCCGTTCCCAGAGAGACCCGTTCACTTTGAAGTACAGATACTCCATGAACTGAACCGCGAAGTTCATGAGACCAATGAACGTGCCGAAACGGGCACTCACTTTCGCAATGTCACGCAAAGCACTGGTGCTGAATGCGGCTTTGAGTTTTTGCAGTGACCTCACAGATATCAGCCGAAAACACAACGATATTGCTGCCTGGGCCCCACCAGCCATGGCAAAAGCCTTGGTAGCACTTTGAAATGCATGGCCCGCGGTCGGGTGGGCGCTGCGTGTTCGCGGCGACAGTGCAGGCTTCCGCCCGGTGCGGAAAACGGACGAACTGATGCGATGCAACACAGAGCCCTCCATCATTGACATGCTTATGAACGGACTTCAGTCGAACGCACAGAAAATCAGAGACGACTCGAACAGCAAATTCTCGAGTCGGTCGTCATTGCAAACGTCCTTTGAAGCTTACAGGTCGCCGTGTGGTCGACTGGAAATGCACTTAAACTCTGAGCACCCGATTCTGCCTGGCCCCATTTAGTGTGGACAATCGGTGACGACTTCCTAGGCAATACTTTGGAGTGCCCATCAACCTTTCGTCACTTGCCTATAAACAGTCCACGCAACGGTGACAGTTCCTCGTGGTTGCTTTTAGCAATGAAAGACAAGCAGGTGCAACCTGTCAACAAGCCACAACATAACAACAACCTCTGGACTTCGGTTCAATCCAAGCGAACTCCCGCCCTTGCTTGCCGTGATCCATCCACTTGTCCTTCCAAGCGGGCAGAGCCGATAGAGCGCGCGACTGTGCAGTTGCGCAACGCAACGTAGTCAGCCTGGAACGTGGTTCGTGGTCAAACAACACGACACGCGACGGACACAATACTCACAAGACACTAGACACAAGAAACAAGACTCACAACTCACAACTCACAAAGAACAAGACACCAACCGCGAACGAACGACCGACAAAAACTCCCCGCAAACAACAACTCTACAAACAAACAACAGCAGCACCCACTCACTCACTCTCACTTGCTCACTCACTTGCTCGCTCACTCACTCACTACCTCACTACCTCACTCACTCACTATAATCCCTCACTCACTCACTCAACCTGCACCCTGCACCACCCACCCTGCACCACCCACCCACTTCACCCACTCGCCTGCACCCACTCGCCCGCTCACCCACAAACGGCGAAGGGACTGAAGCTATGGTAATCTGCTTGCTTGTTGATGACAGATTGACAGAAAGAAGGATCAGGATCAGGGATCAGGGGCACTTGCAAGCCTGCCAAGTGCCGACCAAGCGTTCGTGGCTGTCCGTCAATTGCCATTACCCCCTTGGATGTCCACGATGGCGTGCTTCGACGTGCATCTATGGGTAATACTGTCCGCCGCTGGAAGTGGACGATGCAGTACTAGAGTAAGTACTCGAGTAGGTATTGTGATAACTGGAATGCACCGAGCACCAACTTTCTGTGGGCAATGCTGGAACAATGCGTGAACTGGCGCGGTAACGAGAACTGAATGTTCTTGGAAGTGGGGGTATTGTCCGCACCCGCAGCGGCGGCGAAGTTGGAGGACGAAGCTAAACTGAAGACGATGTCGGTGGTCTCGTGGATGTTCGCGCAATTTGCTGCAGAGTGCGAGTGATGACAAATTATTATTTGTGTCCGAGAAAGAGAAGTTGGCGTGCAGCAACAACTCACTCAGCACGAGCGTAAGCACCTACTCGACGGATTCAGCTGTCGGCAGCCGTTCCAACCTTCGCGAGATGCGACGGTGACAGCTCGGCCACCTTGGCCATTGTTGGTCGCACAATAGCAAGAGGATCTGTTGTGCGAGTACTTGCGGAGGATCGGTTTCGTTGGACGTCCGAGGTCTCCTACAAATAATAGGACATCAACGATCGCCGGCGTTCACTTGCAAGATGTCAGGAACAACGCAAGCGTGCGGGTTAGGTCTGGGCGGCAGGGGAGGAATCGAAAAGACTCAATTGATGGAGTCTGTGAATGTCCGCTACGTTCAACGCCACCAACACTGGGTGCTCAACTCCGATGTGGATTGCCAGTTGAAACGTGCGGCAAGCGCTAAGAATACTTTGAACGCCGTGACTCGCACGCACTCATCCCGCGCGACACTGTTGATTAATGATCGATGCTTCGGCTCCCGCTGCGGCTCCGGCGACTGCTACTGCCACTGCAACTGCCACAACCGCTGCCACTACCACTGCCACTCCCGCTGCAACAAGCAAGCATTTCGACAACTGAAGATGTTGGTAGGGCACAAGCGCTTCCAGCGTACGCGCACTGTATCATCGAGTGCACACAATTCGAGTCCGTGGACCAACTCACGAAAGTACTGAGTGGCGCATGGAAGGACAACAGCACATTCTTGTGGCATCGATACAAGTCGAGGGTGGCCCGGCCCATACAGGACACGATCACGGCGCGGACGCATAGAGTTTGCGTATGCTGTCCTCATGCCAAGTATTGCGATCCCAATGCTGCAAATGTCTAACCGACAGCGTCCAGCGCAAGTCACTATTGATGGATGTATCGTGTGGCCGGTCACTTATGTAGAACTCCCATCACTACTACCTTGTGCGCAAGCACAGACATGTGAATCGTTGTTGCTGCACTTTGCCCCTCGTTTGACTAGTCCAGTCAAACATGCTCTTATAACCTCCTGTGTCAACAATACATTGGATAGCAAGCAAACGTAGGCAGCGTTGCAGATATGACGCACATCCAGTTGTATGCTGCCCCACTGTTAGTTGCTGTACATACCAGCGAGCGTCTCATGCTGATACAAAAACAAAGTACTTGTTAACGGTCAGTTCATTGTATGCAGTTGCGTGTGGTATGATTTTGAGCGTTTACGCAGTCAGAGGAGCATCGTTAAAATCCACAGTGGCGTGTAGCTGTAGTGCCACCCAACAAAATGTTCTACGGACGTTCACCACATTCAAGGGCAAATTGTTATGTTGCTGGGGCACTGGAGCGGCATTCACATTATTGATAGTGGTCGGTGCGTGGCAAATTGATAGACGAATGTTGTTTTACACATCCCCAACGATAATTTGTGATAGTTGACCAAGGATGCCAGATGAATTGTTCATTGTTGCTCGATAACTGTTGCAATGCGCGATTGTTGTTGATGCAATATTGTACTGAGAACTGTTCATGTTGATGGCTGGTGGTGCTAACTCTTGCTTCGCGATACTAATGATGTCAATGCTGGATTCTTCGTGTTGATGCTGAATCCGTTTAATGTTGATGATTCAAAAGGAACAGATGCTTGAAGAAGTGATGTCCCAAATGTTACCCGAGTCATGTGGTGGACGTACCCATTGTGGACCTGACACCCTAACATGCAGCCGTGCGAGTGATGCGCGATGAGTGATAATTGACTTGATTGATAGCTCATGGTTTGCTTGTGACCCTAAGTTCCGACTTCTTGGAACTTATTGGCACATGAGTCACAGCGCGGCCATGTGAAAGGTGAAATTGATGACATGACATTCGAGATACAAGATGCGAGCTCTCGATGCAAATTTCAAAACCATGCAGAAGTGGTGCGTCTGTTTGTCGTAATGACTTCATGAACGAAGTGATCGCTATTTGGCAGAGGTATCGGCACAAAGATGCATGAAACGCCTGGTGTAGCGCAGCGCGGTCAGTCACAGAAGCATTTCAAGATACAGTACAATAACACCCATTCAACACCGGTGCTAACGTTGCTTAGTATCCAAGAACATGTGGCGTAAGGTGGACGATTCCTCGATTGCGGACTGTTGCCCGTCACAGTCATTCGTTGTGAGTGTATGCGTACCATGCGTGTAGTACGTGCCAGTTGGATTGCGCTCTGCGAATGAAATATCTGCACTTAGATCGATACATAGTGTCAGGCTGCCGACGACAAACCGGTCTGAGCCATGAAGTGAGAGGTTCGAGAAAAGGCGGCGAAGGCACTTGTCGCCAGTTTTGACAACTCGACAACTCACAACAACGAAATAATTCTCGAGCACACAACCCAGCGTTTATGAAGCTGACGGTGAACTTCACGTTGCACTTGTCTTGGCGCGTTGCGCGTTGCATTTTCGATCACCACTGTCACGTCACATGGTTTAACGCGTTGAACCACATTGGAGATTTACTCTCGTGTCCATTCATCCGAGTTGGTAGTAAATGCGAATCCCAACTCTAGTGCTGATCACGAATCCTCCGCACTAGCACGGCATGGCATCGTGGTGCACAAAGGGATTTTAACTTGCAGTGCTCCTTTAGATCAAGCACAACCAACAACGAGCTGAACATGGTAGTCGTCAATGTCGCTTTTTCGAGACAGCACAATCTGACATATTGCCGGTCACCGGAGTCCCATTCGATTTTGGTGCCGCCAGCATCGACGTTCGAGGTCAGCGCGTTTGATGGATGGACGGTGGTGCACACCGACGATGGCCAAAGCCGTCCGAGTCCTGGAACAGATCAGCGAGGTACCAAGTATCTTGCATGGCTGGACTCTTGTGCAATGACCTGAATGAATAATTAATTGGACACCCGATCTTGTTGTGGGCGCTGCTTCAAAGCTTCGAGTTCAAAGGCATGCACTTTGGCACAGGAAATTGGACCGATGAGTTCAAGGTTGGAACAAGGGGTCGTTGTTCTGGATAGAGCTATTACCCCTTGCTTGGAAGATGTGAATTGGCGACCTTGACGAATCAAGACGTTTGCGAAACCGCTCGATCACCCCACCGACACGGCACCGCTCTTGTCAGGTTCCTCCTAGCGCGCAAACCGTTCTGACCTCGATGTTGAAGGAATGTGCTGTCATCCTGTACCCATGACAGGCAGGTTGCTATTGTAGTCAGTCCAAGACAGCACGGCGAGAAGGCAAGAGTACTCGGAGCAGTGTAAGTATTCTGGTGATTGACTGCAGGAAAACCACTCAGCCCGGAGCCGATTAATTCATCCTTTGGACCCGAAAAGTGTCCACCCATTTTTGCAAACGTGTAACAAATAGCATCCAGTCTCGATGAAAAATCGTCTAGAGGCTAAACGAATGTTTCCTTCAAGAAAGTGTAGACTACCCGGTACCCAAGGGTAGCTTGCTGATCAATTGCCAGCCCGAGGCGGAGCAACCCTCCGTCCACTTATTTAATTGGATGCCACCAACCCAACGCAAGCCCCGAATCTACTTCGTGTGTTCACGTTCCTCGGGTTGACTGACACAGAGATGCAGGAAACTTGCTCGCTAAAAAAACCACAACTCGAGTTGCATTGATTGGTACTGTCGTGTGTGCCACCAATTCACCAATTCGCGCTCCTACTTGCCTGCTGTGTAATTAAAATTGCGACGACAAGCAAACAAGCGATCAAGGGACTGCTTGCTTCCGATGCTTCACTCTTGAGTGACTGCCCGATCCACTCATGCCCGATTCGCATCATAGATGCTTCAGTAAAATTGTTCAAGTGTGATGAGCCTGTATTGATGCAAGTCTCGAAGTTTGACGCCAGCCAGACGCCAGCCAACTCGCCTTGCCCCAAGTAAGTGTGCCCTCTCCTTCAGACCTCCCCAGAGTCAGTCACGGAACTGCTCGTTCGTGTTTGCGCTCACATGCAGTCGACTGTCGCTCACCTACCTTGTTTGTTTGCGTGTTGTCGTCTTGTTCGGCGACTCTTCGAGCAGTTGGCTCGTTGGAAGACGAGGCAGGCAACGAGGCGACGTGGCATCAGACAAGTGCTGCTCGCGCACACACCAAATGTTGAGCACACACGCCAACGTACGCACTCACTGGCCAGTGGTGGAGAGTGTAGAGGCTTCAGAGTACAGAGTACTTGTGGTGAAGAACAAGCCGATGCAACAACGTAGCCGCAAAGGCCACGCAGTTATTCGGAGAGAAAGTAGAAGGCAAATCAGAACGCGAACCTGTGCAGCTGTGAGTGTCTTCTCACCTGCCACCACGAAAGTATTGGACACTCTGCGTCGGCAAGGGAAACCACGAATACATTTTGCACGTATTTCGTATTTTCACATATGCAATTCGTCGTTTCGTGTCGCGACAAACAATAGTACGTGCGCTTGGGAAAAGGTCCTGCCCGTGGAGACCTCACAGCCAAGTCAGCGATGGCGACTCGGAGTCCGTTTGTGGAAAGTCTGCCCGAGCTCACCGCAGAGACTCATGCTCAGCCACCATCCGCTACCGCTGCAGCGGCAACAAACTACAAATTCTTCCGCCTTGATGCGAAAATAGTTCTCTGCAAATGGAATGGCAGCAAGTGGGCGGTTTTTGGTGAAGTTCCCTCGAACAACTTAACAGAGCAGCAAGCGCGTGACATCATTCGGTCGGTTGAAGCCCGTGAGAGCACTGGCAACCAAGGACAGTCGGCACCACCTCGCCATGTTTCAAAAGAGGAGGTCCTTGGATCCTTCGACAAAATTGATCATTTTGTTTCCGAGTTTGCAACCAAGGACCCCACCACCTTCGCCTTCACGGAATCGCACCGCGAGCAGTTGGAAGGTGCAGATGCTTGCTCTTCGGCCCTGCTCGAAGCCGCGCGCTCTGATCCGAAGCTTGTATTCACGCACATTTTCGAGGGCATAGGCCCTTCCTCTAGCAGCGAAAATTTGCTCGCAACATGTGCTGCCTTCCTGAACATTCTCACTCAAAGTCTTGAAAACATGGTGAAACTCGAGAAATCTGAATACAGCTCCGATGTGCTCATCGCCATCGGGAAAGTCCGCCTGCAATTCTTGCAGATGATTCAAGCTGTAGCGTCCACAGAGGCTGCCACCAGACGCTTGGTCGAAATTGAAATCGCGCCGCCCGCAACGGGTCAGGACCCCACTTCAGACAAATCGTCTGCTCCACGTTCATTACCACAAGCTGTTGTAAACGTACTGCTCGGATCATCAGCGATGTTCGACTTTGTTGCCGTGCAAGTGGCTACCAATCTATTGAAGAATTGGACATTGTGGCCAGACAAAGCGTTTCAGGACAAGTTGATTGTGGAATATCGGGCAGTATCAGCTGTGATCAATCTTTTTGGGCATAAAGATGCCAATGTTGCTGGTCGAGCTGTCGCCACCCTTCGACACATGTGCACTGATGCATCTGGATCTGCTATTGACAACTTGGTGTGTTGCCAAACACAGCTGCTCTGAACACAGGTATCAGGTCTGGAGTTTCACTCACTCCTCGCCCCTCTTTGTTTTAGGCTGAAGACGACATTGCCGCAATGGAAGCATTCGCAAAGCGAGATCCAAAGCTTGTTCATCCAGTTGTTCGCGTTGAGTTTGGGCGGTTAGCGTCCATTCTGATCACTCGGGTGGGTGTTGTGCGTGGCTGGCAACGCGAGCGTAATGAATGCTGCAATTCAAACCCCTGCGGATATGGATTTGTTGCAAACCCTGCTTGCAAGGCTGCCAAAGTTTCAGAGAAACTCAGCGCGGAGGGTCAAGATCACAGGAAATTGGTGTGTTGTTGCATGGTGTGGAGTTTAGTTCATCGCGTGTGACACTCAACCTATGTCATCCCGCTGTGTGTGCTTGCGCCTTTGTTCGTGCGCTGCATGCAGGATTCAATTGTCGAACACTTGTCGACGGATGCTTGCATGGACAGTATTGTTTTTCTTCTTGCTGGGTGTGTATATTTTGACATCATTGTTTGTAATGATTTTGCTGTGCGACTCACATGTGATGGTGACCTCGACGACGCACAACAGTCCCCATCAGCAGTTGTACAATGAAGTGGTTGCAGCATTTAAGGTGTGCTTGAGATATTTGCTCTTTGTTCTTGTTCATGTTCATCGTCGTCGTCGTCGACGTCGTGTCGTCGTGGTCGTCATCACAAACGCGCGTTCACGCAGGCGTTAGGTTGGATATCGAATACCGGACATGTTGTTTCGGACAAGTTATCGCAGATGTCTGTCAAGATAAATGGTTCACCAGTCGCGGTGGATGCACGCATGCGACAATTGAATGTGCTTGAATAGCTCTCTGTGGTAAGAATAATAATCCGCCACAAACGGGCTGTTGAACGCAAACAAAACCTATGGACACGCCCTATGGGCGCGCTGCCGGACATCAGCCTGGCAATTCCCAATGTCCATTCATTTGCAACAGCATGGCATGATCATGTTGCTCAATTGAACCACATTCTTGCTTGTCGACGAACGGTGCAGCTCTTCGGCCTGTTGGCGGCCGGTCATCAAACCCACTTCTGGCCTTGCTTCCGACAACGAACCATCTCAACTGAAATAAATAAGTCCTGCCCCTCTTTCTCTTGCTCCCCAACTCGCCTCGCCTCGCCTCGCCTATGCTGGTGGCGAGTGTGACCGACACAGGTGCTTTAAACGAAAGTTGTGAGCAGGCTGCGCAGTTTGATTGCCAGCTGCATTTTCAACGGAGACACGGTTTGCTTCATGTCGCAAAATGGATCAAAGTCGTTTTTCTCGAATTGCCTGAGAAAAAGCCCGATGGGTACAGTCTGTATACACAGAACGCAGAGTGGTCACGTCGCGACACCAGCGGCGACAAATCGCGTGAACGATCAAAACGAACCTGTAACAGCAAGCATTTGACCTCCTTCGGCATCGACGGCGCCAATTTGTGCACGGCTCGTAAATGCTCATCGACTGCAACGCAGACTGCGTGCACAACTCCGACAACGTCTTCCTTTTCCGCGCTATTGCTTGCCGGGTTGAGGGGTTGTTGGAACAAGTTCGTGGGCAAACCAAGGTATCCTCCACCAGGGATTGCATTCGGAATTGCCAACAACATTTGCAGCAGGCCGTGCGCAATCCCGAGATGACTCATGGCAGTTTCGGTATTCTCGCATGATTGCAGCAAGTCCGCCGTGGCGTACATCATGGACGAGTAGACACCCTCCGCAAATGTTTCGGCGTCGTCGAGAGTTTCCCATTCGCGGTCTTCCCGCAGGCAGTCGGCCATTCGCGTATTCACCATGCGATCCAACCAGTACTTGTCCAGGTTGTTGCTGCTGGCAGCGAAGGCTAATGCGTTGGCCACTGGCGTTCGCTCAAAATCGGCGCCATTGAAAATGCCGTTCAAGGTGTCCGACCAAAACTGCAGCCGAATTTGGGTTGGTAGAGCACTGTCCCTTGCACTCGCCTGTGCCAGCGCCAGTTCGATGTTGAAGGCGTGGAGGGCGAAGTACGCACTCCGAATGTGGTCCGGCACGCACAGGCCCACTAAGTATGCGTCGTACTCGAACCGCTTCACTAAGTCCACGACGACCTGTTTTTCGGTGCGGGTAGGTGGTACGTCAACGACGGGGTCAGACGCTGGTGTCGACAAGGCGCGAATGTTCGTGGCACTGTGCCGGTAGACGCTGCATTGTCGCTGCAACCAAGACTTCTTCGCCGGCGTAGAAGTGCCGACGAGTGCGCGCACGCAGGACTTTGCCACCAGCATGGTTCACTCACTCACTTGCCAAGGCTCAAAAGGCACGCGGGTGTGGACGCGGGCGGCAATCCATCTCTGCCCCTCCCGACCCTCTTTCTTCAACAAGGACGAGAACGTCTGTGTGGCAGAAACGCGGACAAAAATCAAAGGCAGAACCGACGACCGGTTGAGAAATTGCCTGAGCAGCCACTAAACGGTCGGCAGCTCGCGCAAGACACACGTAAGTTGACGCTTGCTCAGCCGGCAGATCAGACGGCTATCCACAGCACACTTCACAGCAAACCCGCTCTGTCGTGCCACGTAAGGATGCAGTCGCAGCCACCATAGTCGTCAAGGGTCATGCATGGTCATGGTCACAGTCTCGTCACACAGTCAACGCCACGGGTCCAACAGCCACAGTCCATGGTGCCATCCGAGGCCGGCGCAGTTCTGTTTGTTTGCGGAAGCCACGCGACGCTGTCGACAACGCCGCACCCACAATGCGGATGGAGTTGTTTGTGACCACCTCAATGTCACACGTTCGTGGTGGAGTGATTGCCGACGGTGCAGGCACAA
>ENA-OWNT01005046-OWNT01005046.1-seawater-metagenome-genome-assembly--contig:-NODE-5046-length-11131-cov-3.360232_pt1 | contig 11131 bp, 10 predicted proteins | sample MGYA00238136_ERZ651165 | MGnify/ENA primary metagenome ERZ651165 (study PRJEB26861, sample SAMN08777766) | seawater metagenome | isolation source: coastal seawater | place: USA: Florida | collected...
GCATCGCCCAGACCATCTGGAACGCGGTGCCGATGCCGGTGCCGAACAGCACGGTCGAGGACAGTATGTGCAGCCATTTTGCGGTCAGGTAGGGATCCATCCTAGCGCTCATCCTCCAGTATGCCCTGGATCGCGACAAGTGCCAGCAGCGGCAGGTTCTTGAGCAGCCCGCCCAGCGGCAGCAGCCACAGCGCAGGCGCCAGGGCCGAGAACACCATGGTGTAGGCCAGGATCAGTGCGGCCTGCAGCCCGGCCACCCATCGTGGCCGCCAGCCGCGCAGCAACGCCAGCGCGATCGCCAGATCGGCCAGCCCGCCGGCCCGCGCCAGCACGATCAGGGCGCTGTCGGGCAGGATCGCGCCTTGGATCAGGGGCAGAAAACTGTCCGCAGGCAGGGTCAGGCCCAGCAGGCCGGACCCGAGCCACAGGGCGGCCAGCACCAGGCGCAGCAAGGGCCGGAACAGGTAGAGCCGCGCGTGCCAGAGGTCTTGTGTGCCTGCGGGGCGGGCGGCCAGAAACGTGGAAAAGCCGCGCGGGGTGACCGCACGCCCGTCCAACAGGGTCCCGGACTCTGCCAGTGCTCCGGCCGACAGCTGGTCAACGGCGGTGCGTGAAATCGGGCCAAACCGCATTGCATCGCCAAGTGTGCCCAGCAGGCGTGCAACCGGAACCGGCAATCGTAAAACGCGCGCGGGCGGCAACCCCAACCAGCCCCGCAGCGCGGCCAGCATATCGGTCTGGCTGACGGTGTCGTGTCCACCGATCTGGTGGATGCCCGCTGGCGGGGGATCGGTCAGGCAATCCTGCACCACCTGCGCGAGATCGGCGGCGTGGATCGGGTTGAACGCCTGTTGTCCGTCGCCGACCACGGGCGTCACAAAGGGCAGGGCCGCCAGAGCCCGGGCCAGCGACGTGCCGCCATAAGAGGTGTCGGCCATCACCAAACCGGCGCGCAGCACGGTGATGTTGTGGGCCTGCGCGATGGCTTCTCCGTCGCGCCGGTAGCGCGAGAACCGGGTCTGTGCGGTGTCGATGCCGACGGCAGAGATCAGAACACCGGAGCAATGTGCGGGCAGCGCCTGGTAGAGCGCGCGCGGCGCCGACACGTGAACGGCTTGCATCTGCGCTTCGCTCCCGGTCAGCAGACCAGCGGCATTGATTACTGCAACCGGCCCGGCCCCGATATGACCCGCCCAGAACGTCGGATCGTGGGTCTCGGGGTCGGAAAGATCAGCGCGCAGGGTCGCAAAGCCCATCCGCTCCAGCCGGACGGTCCGGCGGGCGCAGGCGATCACCTGCCACCCGTCCGCGCGCATGCCAAAGGCCAGGTGACGGCCAATGAACCCGTCCGCCCCAAGGATCAGAACGCGCCGCATGGCGGTCAGCCCAGAACCCGGCCCGCCACCGCATCCAGCCGCGCCAGAACCGCCGGATCGCGTTTGTCGGGCGCGGTGAGAATGGCGTTGTCCAGCGCCCGGTCACAGCCGTGCGGACAGGGCGCACGGTCCGCCCCCAGCAGGGCGGGCAGTCCGGCCACCAGCGCCCGGCCTTTGTCGGCGTTGCCCATCAGGATCGCGATGATCTGGCTGACGTCGACCTCGCCGTGATGCGGGTGCCAGCTGTCATAGTCGGTGACCATGGCGACGGAGGCGTAGCAAAGCTCCGCCTCGCGGGCGAGCTTGGCCTCGGGCATGTTGGTCATGCCGATCACATCCGCGCCCCAGTGGTCACGGTACATCCTGGATTCCGCCAGCGTCGAAAACTGCGGCCCCTCCATGGCCAGGTAGGTACCGCCCCGGTGCACGGTGATCCCGGCGGCGCGGCCTGCGGTTTCGCAGGCGTCCGACAGGCGCGGGCAGGTGGGGTGCGCGACGCTGACATGGGCCACGCAACCGGTTCCGAAAAAGCTCTTGGCGCGCGCAAAGGTGCGGTCGATGAACTGATCGACGATCACGAAATCCCCCGGCGCCATTTCCTCGCGGAACGACCCGCAGGCGCTGACGCTGATCACATCCGTAACGCCCAGCCGTTTCAGCGCGTCGATATTGGCGCGGTAGGGCACCTCGCTGGGGGCGTGAACGTGGCCGCGGCCATGGCGGGGCAGAAACACCATCGGCACCCCGTCCAGCGTTCCGGTCAGGATCTGGTCGCTGGGGTCGCCCCAGGGGGTGTCGACGCTGACCCATTCGGCGTCTTCCAGTCCGTCGATGTCGTAAATGCCCGATCCGCCGATTACCGCGATCCTGGTCTGTGCCATGTTGCCTCCGGTTGTCTGTTGTGTCGGCACAGTAGCAATGCGGGAGCGATTGAAAAGTGCGGATTGGCGGTGGTGCCGCCGGCGGGCTGCGGGCGCGGCGCTGTGTTGGCGCGGTTTTTGATGTAGGATGACAACCCTCAGCCGAGTCGCAACCGGGCCGGCGGGACCGGCCCGTTCGATCACCATGTTTGAAAGGACGGACAGATGGATGCACTCCAGACTGCGGAATACGCCCGTGCGCTTTATGGCGCGCATGGCGAGAAGGCAGAGGCGGAAGCGGCGCAGAAGGCGCTGAAATGCGAGCAGGAAATGAAGCACGAAGAGGCCCGGCAGTGGCAGGCGGTGCGCCAGGCGATCAGCCAGCTGCGCGGTCCGAACCAGGGTTAGTCGCGGCGAATGAGCCCGGTGATCGCCGCCGCGCCCAGGGCGGTGACGAGCCAGCCGGCGAGGATAAAGACCCAGCGGAGCCAGTAGAGGGCCTTGCCCCATCCCTGCCGCGTGGTGGAGGGCGCCCAGGCGTCGGTCTGGCCCAGATCGATGATCGGGATCACCAGATCGGCGGCCCAGGCATAGCGGTTGAAGGTCTCCCAGTCGCGGCCGGGGGCCTCGGCCCGCCAGTCCTCCAGCGGCGGGGGCGGATCCAGCGCGCGCATGGGCGCGGGCAGGGCATCGCCGGACCAGACGGCGGCGGGGTTGCCTTCGGATTTGGCCAGTTGTTGCCAGTCGCGCGAGACCAGAACCGGGCCGGAGTTGGGGGCGAAACTGCCCTCCTGCCATGCGAAATGGGCGGGGACGGTGGCGAGGGCGATGAGGACGAAGAGCGACCAAAAGCTTCGCTGGGGAAAGTAGCCGTAACCGGCCAGATAGCGATGAGTCCAATCAAGAAGCAATCGGTAGGAATACCTCGGCCACTTCAATAATTGCGCGCGCCGCCCGGTTTCGGCCAAAGAGCGCGCACGGGCGTGACGCCCCAGCAGCTTTTCGCGGTGCAACAGCACCTTCCGCGCGCCGCCCTCGTGCCCCATCTCGTGCAGCACCTTGGCCAGTTGGGTGAAGGGCTGGGGATGGAATTTTCCTTTCCAGGTGGTGCCTCGCTCCAGCCAGGCAATGCGGCTATGGGCGTCTGTAAAAGACCCGCTGATCCGGTCATAGGTAAAGCCGTCGAGGATGAGCCGGCCCTCGGGAGGCCAGCTGTCCAGATCGTCCACGAGATCCCCGACATGGGCGGAACTGAGGTTGATCCACCCTTCGGCGACTGTGACGCTGCGCCAAAACAAACCCTCGGTGACCCGCATCCTTTGCGCGAGGAGAGCTTCGCCCTTAGCCGAATTGAATTCCGCGCCGTCGCAGTTCAACTGCCCGCCGATGGTCGCTGCATTCACATCTACCGTGGCGCTGGCGGTGATCTGCCGCAGGAAAACGGAGCCGGTGACTTCGGTTCCTTGCAAATCAACTCCGGAAAACGCGCTGAAGGACAGTTCCAGCGACTCAAAACGGGATTGCAGCGCGGTTAGGTCCCGGTCGAACCGGCAACTGGCAAGTTGGGTAACCCCTTTCGCTCGTGCAAAGCTGAGATCCAACGCCCCGGTGACATGCGCCCCCTCCAGCCGGACGCCCCAGCCGTTCACCACGCAGTCCGCGCAGCCGCCCAGGATCAGGTAGCGCAGCAGGTCGGCGCGGATGGCGCGGGTGGGGCTGGGCGGGCCTTCGGGGGGCAGTTCCCCGTCCTCCAGCACACATTCCTCACCCGCCTTGCAGGCCGCGATCAGCTGTTCCTCGGCGGGGGTCAGGCCGTCGGGGTAGGCGGTTTCGATATCGCTCCAGCGGGTGATCAGTGGCATCTGGGGCTCCTGCGGGGTCGGGTGGCGGCAGGTTAGCGGTTTGGGGCGGTTTGGAAAGTGTGATAGAACAGCACGGTATATGAGGGTTGCAAGAGGCGCATGGCTGCATCCCGCCCGCAACCCTAGATTTGCACTGGACAAGCGGGTAAGGACGCGGCACCGCAGCGAACCTCACCAACAGGACCGAATCCATGCCCCGAGCCCTTCTGGCCTCGTTTGCCAACCGTATTGCCATGCCCGACCTGCGCTGGATGCCGGATGACGGGTTCAGCCCGTCGCGGCTGCGGATCGAGCTGCTGTCGGGGCTGACGGTGGCGCTGGCGCTGGTGCCCGAGGCGGTGGCCTTTGCCTTTGTCGCGGGGGTGCATCCGCTGGTGGGGCTGTATGCGGCGTTCCTGGTGGGGCTGATCACCGCGCTGATCGGCGGGCGGCCCGGCATGATCTCGGGCGCGACGGGCGCGCTGGCGGTGGTGATGGTGGCGCTGGTGGCGCAGCACGGGGTGGAATACCTCTTTGCGACCGTGGTGCTGATGGGGCTGCTGCAGGTCTTTGCCGGGGTGATGCAATGGGGCAAGTTCATCCGGCTGGTGCCGCATCCGGTGATGCTGGGCTTTGTCAACGGTCTGGCGATCGTGATTTTCCTGGCCCAGATGGGACAGTTCAAGGTGCCGGGCACGATGGAGAACACCGGCCACGGAATGTCGGGCGGTGAATGGCTGTCGGGTATGCCCCTGTACATGATGCTGGGCCTGGTGGCGCTGACCATGGCGATCATCTGGGTGATGCCGCGCGTTACACGCGTTGTGCCGGCACCGCTGGCGGGGATCGGCATTGTCGCGGTTCTGGTGATCGGTCTTGGGCTGGACGTGCCGCGTGTCGGCGATCTGGCGTCTATCGAAGGCGGGCTGCCGCAGTTCCATATCCCGATGGTGCCGCTGAACTGGGAAACCTTTGAAATCATCCTGCCCTATGCGGTGATCCTGGCCGCGATCGGCCTGATTGAATCGCTGCTGACGCTGAACCTTGTGGGCGAGATGACCGGCCGCCGGGGCGGCGCCAGCCAGGAATGTATCGCGCAGGGCGTGGCCAATACCGTCACCGGCTTTTTCGGCGGCATGGGCGGCTGTGCGATGATCGGCCAGTCGATGATCAACGTGAAGTCCGGTGGCCGGACCCGCGTGGCGGGGATCGCGGCGGCGGTGTTCCTGCTGATCTTTATCCTGTTTGCCGCGCCGCTGATCGAGCAGATCCCGCTGGCCGCACTGGTGGGCGTGATGTTCATGGTGGTGATCGGCACCTTTGCCTGGAATTCGCTGACAATCCTGCGGCGGGTGCCTCTGACCGATGCCTTTGTCATCGTGCTGGTCACAGTGGTGACGGTGATGGAAGACCTCGCCGTGGCCGTGGTGGTCGGCGTGATCGTGTCGGCGCTGGCCTATGCCTGGAACAACGCCCGCCGCATCCACGCCAAGAGCTATACGACGCCCGAGGGTGCCAAGGTCTATCAGGTGCAGGGCCCGCTGTTCTTTGGCTCCGCCGAAGGGTTCGCCGAGCTGTTCGATGCCAAGTCCGACCCCTCTGCGGTGATTGTCGATTTCGCGGACAGCCGGGTCGTCGACCAGTCGGCGCTGCAGGCGATCGAAGCGGTTGCGCTGAAGTATGAGGCCGAGGGTAAGCAGATCCAGCTGCGCCATCTCAGCCGCGACTGTCACCGGTTGCTGAAAAAGGCGGGGCACCTGATGGTCGACAGCGACGATGACCCGGATTACGAGCTGGCGGTGAACTATTCGGTCAAGACCGGTATTCTGGGCGGCCACTGACGGCGGCTGCCCTAATCGCGGCTGCTTTGGCTCTTAGTCGAAGGTGCCCGCGACCCGGCCGATGAGCATGAAGGCCCGCGCGGTGCGCGTGTCGCTCAGGTTCGAGATCTCGGCGTCCGATGCCTCGGGCTCAAACTCTGCAATCATTTGGTCGAACCGGCGCAGGAAATGGTGCGCCGCATCGCGAAAGATCGGGTCCTGTTTCATCCGCGCCGCCGTCAGCGCCAGCGAGGTCCGGTCACGGATGCCGCCAAGCGCGGCGATGGCGCGACCGCGGGCGCCCTGGGCGAACTGCCGCCAGATCTCTGGGCGGGCCATGTCGGGGCGCAGATCGTCCATGTAGATGCCGTCCTGGCTGAGCAGGGTCAGAACATCCTGCGCGGCCTGGATCAGTTGCGCCGCCTTGCGATCGCGCAAGGCGCGGCGCAGTGCGGCAAAGCCTTCTTCGTCCTCGGCGGTTTCGGGGAAGTTCAGCGCGCGAATGAAATCGTCGGTGGGCAGCGGCGGCGACAGCGCCTCGGCCGGGGTGCCAAGCTCCAGCGAGCCCTGGTCGGTCGCGACCCCCGAGGTTTGTGGCGGAATGCTGGGCACCACCGGGCGGATGCCCTGGTGGCGGGTGGTGTGAAAGGTTGCCAACGCGGTTTCCGTCTTGCGCGCGGAGGCGGCGATTTCATCCAGTTTCTTGGCGACCGAGGGTTCCTGTTGGGCGGTTCCGCGTTGCTGCTGGGCGATCTGCGCCTGCCGGATCGCGTCGATTGCCGTTTGCAGGCGCTGGCTTTCCTCGCGCATGACCCGGCTGGACCGCGCCGCCGTTGCGGCGACCCAGATCATCGCCACCGGCAGGAACACCGACAGCATGGTCATCAGGAACCGCAGCCCGTCGACATCGGCGCTGGTGTCTTTTGGCATCACGAAAAAGAACACAACGGCCGCGCCCAGCCAAATCAGGCTCAGCAGAACGGCCACCACCTCGATGGCCGTAACCGTCGGCTGTCGCGGCCGTTCGTAGATGCCCAACGGGGTTGGGCGGGCCGTTTCTGACTCTGCTTTTGGGCCGGGCATGGTTTGCGCTCCGTCAGGAATAGACGATTTTCAGCACCTCGTAGGACCGTTCGCCGCCGGGCGTTCGGACTTCGACGCTGTCGCCTTCATCCTTGCCAATCAGGGCGCGTGCAATGGGAGATTTGATGTTCAGCAACCCATTTTCGATATTGGCCTCGTGTTCGCCCACGATCTGCCAGGTTTTTTCTTCGTCGGTGTCTTCGTCGACCAGCGTTACCTTGGCGCCGAACTTGATGGTGCCGGACAGCTTGGCCGGGTTGATCACCTCGGCCAGCGACAGCACGCCTTCGAGTTCCTTGATGCGGCCTTCGATAAAGGACTGTTTTTCGCGCGCGGAATGGTATTCGGCGTTTTCCGACAGATCGCCATGTTCGCGGGCTTCGGCGATGGCCTTGATGATGGCCGGGCGTTCGACGGACTTCAGCTGCTTCAGTTCAACTTCCAGTGCCGTATGGCCCTTGGGGGTCATCGGGATTTTTTCCATGTGCTCCTGATCCAGTGCTCCTGATCCACACAAACTGCGACGCCCCGCCGCGCGATGCGCCGGGGCGATTGTTTGATTGCAGAATACCTGACCCAAAGCCGCGACCAAATGCAAGGGGCAGAGGGTCGCGCGGGGCGGATCGGCGGCTAGTCGTATGCGACAAGCTCGAACTCTATGCCGTCATGGTCCAGGAAATAGAACCGGCGGCCCGGTTCATAGTCGGCATGGTTGATCGGTTCGAACCCGGCCGCCTTGACCCGCGCCTCGACGGCGTCGAGGTCGTCGACCACCAGTCCCACGTGGTTCAGCCCGCCAACGATGTCGTAGCTGCTGGTGCCGGGCTGGGCGGCGGATTTGGGGGTGTAAAGCGCCAGGTACCGGTTGTCGGTTCCGACATGCACGGTGCGCCCGCCGCTGATCGCCGCGCCGGCCCAGCGGATGTGCCAGCCGAACAGGTCGCACATCCACGCGGCGGTGGCATCGGGGTCGGAAACGGTCAGGTTGGTGTGTTCAAGGCTTGCTGTCATTGGCTCAGATCCTTTGTGGTTGCGTTGGGATTGGCTTGGTGTAATTTCTCAACCTAACTTTAGGTCAAGAGGTTTTTTCGAGGTCAAAATGCCCCCTGCACATGGGTTATCAATTGGTGCCCTGTCAGAGCGCACCGGGCTGGCGGTGTCGGCGATCCGCTACTACGAATCGCAAGGCTTGATCGCGCCCTGGCGCAACGCGGGCGGACAGCGGCGGTTTCACCGCGCCGACATCCGCAGGCTGAGTTTCGTGATGATCGCCCAGCAAATGGGGTTTTCCCTGCCGGAGATTCGCGATCTGCTGGCGCAGCTGCCCGGACAACGGACGCCAACCGCCCGCGACTGGGCCCGGATCAGCGAAGTATTCCGCGAACATCTGGACCAGCGAATCGACACGCTGCAGCGGCTGCGCGACAATCTGGATGGCTGTATTGGCTGCGGTTGCCTGTCGTTGTCGAAATGTCGGCTCTACAATCCCGATGACCGGGCCGGCGCGAGGGGGGCCGGGCCACGCTATTTGCTGGGCGATCGCCCTGAGATCTAGGATGCGCGCTTTGCCCGCACCGCCCATGCCCGCAATGGCAGGGAGATCGGACCATCGCCCAATCGTTGCCGCAGCGCCTGTTTCAGGTCCGAGCGTTTCGCCTCGGGCAGGGCCACGCAATAGCCCGGCGCGGGGCCTGCGCCCAGGGTGAACGGATGCCAGAAGTCATCGAAACCGGCGAATTCGGATGTGTCTTCGATTCCGGTGATTTCCGCGTTCGCCAGTCCGGCTTCGGCACATAGGGCGGCCAAGCCTTCGCGAGTGCAGAAAGGAAAACGCGCGCTTTCGTCCAGATCGCGGGCGTCGGGGTCCAACTGGGCTGCAACCGACCAGAAGACGTCGATCAGCCCGATGCCGCCGCCGGGGTAGTCCCAGACGTAGAACGACAACGTGCCACCGGGTTTCACCACACGCTGAAACTCGCGCAGGGCCGCCACGCGGTCCGGGATGAAATTCAGAACCAGCCCCGAGGCCAGCACGTCGAACCGACCGGCGTCAAACGGCAATTGCGCCCCGTCTGCGGTCTGAAACCGGGCGCGGGGATCGTCCTGTCGGGCGGCGGCGTGAGCGACAAATCCCTCTGACGGGTCGATTCCCACCACGGACTGCGGGTCACAGTCCCGAAGGATCGTGGCGCTGAGCGCCCCGGTGCCGCAGCCGACGTCGATCCACGCGCCGCCGGGCTTTGGGGCCAGCCAGGCGAGATACCGTTCGGCGATCCGCGCGCTCCAGCGACCCATGTAGAGGTCATAGGCGTCGCCCGCGCTCCAGGCATCCAGTCGCGATGACTTTTCCATAGGTGGCCCCTTTCCTGCAGCTGTCGTGACTATCCTACGGGGATTCGCCGTCTGCCCCGTGTTTTTTTGCAAAACACCCGGTCAAAGAGGGGACGGGACAGGAAAACCGAAAAATTTTCTGCGCCGCAGCGACATGACGCCGTGTTGTGATTGACCTGAGCCCCTGCCAGAAGGTAATCAGCCACGAAAGATTATTGCGCCCGGCCGGGTCAATGGGAACAGAAAGCCAAGGAGCCCTCGATGTCCGAGATTGAACGCGAAGCGATGGAGTATGACGTTGTCATCGTTGGGGCCGGTCCTGCGGGGCTGTCAGCGGCGATCCGTCTGAAACAGATGGATGCCGACCTGAACGTCGTGGTGCTGGAAAAGGGCTCCGAAGTGGGCGCGCATATCCTGTCGGGCGCGGTTCTGGATCCTTGCGGGCTGGACGCGCTGATCCCGGACTGGAAGGAAAAGGGCGCGCCGCTGAACGTGCCGGTGAAAGAGGACAACTTCTATGTCCTGGGCGAAGCCGGCAAGCTGCGCATTCCGAACTGGCCGATGCCGCCGCTGATGAACAACCACGGCAACTATATCGTGTCGATGGGCAACGTCTGTCGCTGGATGGCCGAACAGGCCGAGGAACTGGGGGTCGAAATCTTCCCCGGCATGGCCTGTTCCGAACTGGTCTATGGCGACAATGGCGAGGTCAAAGGCGTGGTGGCCGGGGTCTTCGGGCTCGAGCCTGACGGTTCCTATGGCCCCAACACCGAACCGGGGATGGAGCTGCACGGCAAATACGTGTTCCTGTCCGAGGGCGTGCGCGGGTCGCTGTCCAAGGAGGTCATCGCCAAATACGACCTGCAGGCCGGCAAGGAGCCACAGAAATTCGGCATCGGCATGAAGGAAATCTGGGAGATCGACCCCGACAAACACCGCGAAGGCTCTGTCACCCATACGATGGGCTGGCCTTTGGGCGGCAATGCCGGCGGCGGGTCGTTCATCTATCACCTTGAGAACAATCAGGTTTACGTGGGCTTCGTGGTTCACCTGAACTACAAGAACCCCTATGTCTTTCCCTACATGGAATTCCAGCGGTTCAAGCATCACCCGATGGTGGCGGACCTGCTGAAAGGCGGCAAACGCGTGGCCTATGGCGCCCGCGCGATCACCGAAGGCGGCTATCAGTCTATGCCCAAGATGGTCGCGCCCGGCGTCGCGCTGCTGGGTTGTTCGGTGGGCATGGTCAACGTGCCGCGGATCAAGGGCAACCACAACGCCATGCTGTCGGGCAAGGCCGCTGCCGAGGCGGCGTTCGACGCGATCAAGGCCGACCGTTCGGGCGACGAGCTGACCGCGTATGAAGACGACGTGCGGAGCGGCCCGATTGCCAAGGACCTGAAGAAGGTGCGCAACGTCAAGCCGCTGTGGTCGAAATACGGCATGTTCCCCAGCCTTGCGCTGGGCGGGCTGGACATGTGGTTCTCCTCCATTTTCGGCGGCACCCTGTTCGGGACGGTCAGCCATGGCAAGAACGACGCGGAATCGACCGGATCGGCGGCGGCCTATGAGCCGATCGAATACCCGAAACCGGATGGCACGCTGTCCTTTGACCGTCTGACCAACGTCAGCTTCAGCTTTACCAACCACGAGGAAGAACAGCCCTGCCACCTGCGGCTGACCGACCCCAACATCCCCGTCGTGGTCAACCTGCGGCAGTATGCCGAACCGGCGCAGCGCTATTGCCCGGCGGGCGTCTACGAGGTGGTCGAGGAAGAGGGCAAGGACCCGCGCTTTGTCATCAACTTTCAGAACTGCGT
>ENA-OWNT01005048-OWNT01005048.1-seawater-metagenome-genome-assembly--contig:-NODE-5048-length-11126-cov-6.602136_pt1 | contig 11126 bp, 9 predicted proteins | sample MGYA00238136_ERZ651165 | MGnify/ENA primary metagenome ERZ651165 (study PRJEB26861, sample SAMN08777766) | seawater metagenome | isolation source: coastal seawater | place: USA: Florida | collected...
TGGACGAGATCGCCGCGCTGGAGGCGCTGCCCGGCAAGGAGATCAACCGCGCGAAGCAGCGGCTGGGCGTCGAGGTCGTGACGATGTTCCACGGCGCCGAGGAGGCCGCGAAGGCGGTCGAGGCGAGCCGCGCGCTGTTCGCCGGCGGCGCCAAGACCGAGGACGTGCCGACGGTCGCGCTCGATCGCGCCGTGTTCGCGGCGGGGATCCCGCTGTTCAAGCTGCTGGTGGAGACGGAGCTCCAGGGGTCCGGCAAGCAGGCGAAGGCCCTGATCAAGCAGGGCGGTGGCTACCTGAACGACGTCAAGCAGAGCGATCCGTTCCATCACGTGACGGAGGCGGATCTGGACGCGGACGGCGCGCTGCTGCTGCGGGCCGGAAAGAAGCGCTACTGCAAGGTGCAGACGTCGTGACGGACCTGCGGCTGTACGCCGACCTGGCGGGCTGGTTCCACCTGCTGACCCACCCGGACGACTACGCCGAGGAGGCGGCGATCTTCCGCCAGGTCCTGGAGGCGGCCGCGGGCGGTCCGCTGGGCGACGTGCTCGAGCTGGGCAGCGGGGGAGGGAACAACGCCTCCCACCTCAAGGCCCACTGGCGGCTGACCCTGACCGACCTGTCGGAGGAGATGCTGGAGATCTCACGGGGATTGAACCCCGAGCTGGAGCACCACCAGGGAGACATGCGGTCCCTGCGGCTGGGGCGCACCTTCGACGCCGTGTTCCTGCACGACGCGGCGGCCTACCTGCTGACCCCGGACGACCTGGCGGCGACGGCGCGCACGATCGCGGCGCACCTGCGGCCCGGCGGGGTCGCGCTCGCGGTGCCGGACGACACGCTGGAGACGTTCGACGGAGGCACGGACGACGGGGGCCACGACGACGGCGACCGCGGCGTGCGCTACCTGTCGTGGTGCTTCGACGCCGCCCCGGTGGACCACCGGGTGACGACGCACTACGTCTACCTGCTGCGGGACGGCGACGCGGTCACCACCGTGCGCGAGGACCACGTGACCACGGCGTTCCCGACGCAGCTCTGGCTCGACGCGCTCACCGGCGCGGGCCTCGAGGCGTGGACGGAGCCCTTCCCGCACAGCGAGGTGGAGGAGGGCGCGATCCTGTTCGTGGCCCGCAAGCCCGCCGGCTGATCAGGCGAACTCGCCCGGGACCAGGGTCTGTCGCTCCTGCTCCGTGTCGGGCGCAGCCCCGTCCATCCCCAGGATGCGGCGGCCCACGTCCAGATCCGGGCGCTCCCCGAGCCACTGCTCGAAGCTCAGCGCTGCCTGCCAGAGGAACATCCCGCGCCCGTCCAGCGTCCACAGGCCCCGGTCCTCTGCGTAGGTCAGCAGCGTCGGGTGCCCCACGTGGTAGTTGATGTCCGCCACCACCGCGTGGTCGGGCAGGGGATGCAGATCGAGCTCGTGGAAGAACGGCTCGGCCGCCGCGGGCAGCGTGTTCACCACGAGATCGGGCATCCGATCGCAGGCCTCGATCATCGCGGGGCCGAGCGTGATGGCCGCGTGGGCGCCCACGTGCCTCCCCAGCTCCACGGCGGTGTCCAGCGTGCGGTTGCCGATCGTCAGTGACGACACCCGGTGCTTGACCAGCGCCGCGCAGATGGCCCGGGCGGCCCCGCCCGCCCCGAGGACGAGCACGTCCCGCCCGCTGACCGGCTCGCCGAGGGCCTCCTCGAAGGACAGGACGAAGCCGTCGCCGTCGGTGTTGCCGGCCGTCCAGGCCTTCGAGTCCCGGTCGCGATACAGGATGTTCGCCGCGCCCGCGGCCTCGGCGTTCGGGTCCACGGCGTCGACGTAGCCGAGCACGGCCCGCTTGTGGGGGATCGTGACGTTGACGCCCGCGTACTCGAACGGCAGGGCTGGCGCGCGCAGGACCAGCTCCCCGGGGGGGATGTCGAGGGCGACGTAGTCGAAGCCGAGGCCCTTGTCCTTGAACCAGGCGTTGTGCAGCGTCGGAGACTTGCTGTGGGCGATGGGGTGGCCGATGACGGCGTAGTTGCCGACGGAGCGGAAGCCCCCGGTGACGATGAGGCTCGGATCTCCGCTGACGTCGTCGACGCTCATGATTCCTCCCCACCCGGCCCGATCACGTCGGGCTTCGGATCCCACGTGAGCGTACCTCGCTCCGGCGACGGCCACGGGTCTCTGTCCCGGACCGCCGCCGCGTCCGCGCGGATCTGTGCGACCAGGGCGTCGATCCCGTCGAAGCGGCGCTCGTCCCGGACCCGCCACACGAAGGACACCAGCACCTCTGCGTCGTAGATGTCGGCGTCGAAGTCGAAGAGGTGGACCTCGACGCTGGGCCGGTCGTCCCCGCCGAAGGTCGGGCGCACGCCGACGTTGGCCACGCCCCGGTGCACCTGCCCCTCCCCCTCGATCTCGAGCGTGACGGCGTACACCCCGTTCTTCGGGATGAGCTCGGTGACCGGACGCACGTTCGCGGTGGGGAAGCCGATGGTGCGTCCGCGGCGGTCGCCGTGCACCACGTGGCCGCGCACACAGTGGAAGCGCCCCAGGAGCCCCGCAGCCTCGGCGACGCGTCCCTCGCCGACGTGCCCGCGGATCAGCCGGCAGCCGATGATCTGGCCGTCGAGGCGCACCGCGCCGTGCGGCCGAACGCGCGTATCAGGGAGGCTGTCGCGCAGGTAGGTCCAGTCGCCGAGACGGCCTTGCCCGAAGTGGAAGTCGTAGCCGACGTGGATCTCGAGCGGATGGAGTCGTCCTCCGAGCACGTCCTGCGCGAATGCCGCGTGGCTGATCTTCTGGATGTCCGGGGTGAAGGCTTCGGTGAGGAGCACGTCCACGCCGAGGTCCTCGAGCAGCCGGACCTTGTCCGCGAAGTCGAGGATCATGAACGGGTGCTCGGCGCGGCGGCCGAGGATCCGCCAGGGCGGGGGATAGAAGCTGTAGACGAGCGCCCGGGCGCCTTCCCGCCGGGCGTGGGTCACGACGCGCTCGATGATGGCGCGGTGTCCCAGGTGCAGGCCATCGTACGTCCCGATGGTCATCACGACGGGGCCGAGGTCCTCCCCCAGCGCCTGGTAGCCCCGAATGATCTGCACGGCCGGGTGATAGCATGACCGGGCCGATGTTGCCCCGCGTTGCCCTGTTGCTGATCGCCCTGCTGCTGCCCACTGGCGCGCTCGCCATGGGCGATCTCACGGGGGAGGGGGCGGTCACCCGCATCCCCGAGCCGGCGCTGGACTACCGGGTCCGCGTGACGGACACGGAGATGAACCAGTTCGAGGTCGTCAAGGCCAGCTTCCAGGGGCACATCCACCTGTCCGGGACGGTGGGCAAGGCGCGGGTCTCGGTCCCGTTCGACAAGATCGCCAAGGTCATCTTCGAGCCCATGGAGGGCGGCGACGTCCTCGCCGTGGTGACGCTCGCGTCGGGGCGTCAGCAGGCCCTGACGGTCGATGGCAGCACGCCGTGCTTCGGGCTGGCCGACTTCGGCAACGTCAGCATCCGCCTGCTGGACCTGCGGGACGCGGAGTTTCTCGGGCGCGTGCACGCGAGCAAGCCGGACCCGGCTCCGCCCGAGGACCCGTCGGGCGCTCCCCCTGCAGAGTGACGCGCGCGTGAGGGGATCCGGCCGGGGGGGATGTTTCCGCGCTGACCGTCCCTTGACGCACTCCTCGCCGGTGTCGAGCCGGCCGACGAACCCCTTGCAGAGCTTTGCTTTCCATCCCCGAAGCCTCGCGTGTCTACTGAGCAGGACGCTGGCGGCGCCGGGCAGGGCCGCCAACCGGAGGGACGCATGAGGACTCACCTGGCATGGACGCTCGTGGGGGCCGTCGCGCTCGCTGCAGGCTGCGACGAGACGCCGGACGGCACGCTGATCGACGAGCCGACCCCGTGGATCTACGAAGACGACGGGAGCGACACCGTTCCCCCGTCGCTGGACGCCGTGGCCGTCGCCGAGGCCATCGAGGACAGCCTCGGGACGCTGTTCGACGTGAACCCGGCGCCCGTCCAGGACGTCTTCGTCGATGCGCTGGACGACCGCGACGACGGCGGCTGCCCCTTCGTCTACGAGACGGTCGATGGCTACGCGGCCGTCACGTTCTGGCAGGACTCGTGCGCGGCCAGCACCGGCGCGATGTACGAGGGCTACGGCTACATGTACGTCTACGACGACTACCCCGCGGGCGACGACCTGCTGCTCGACGGCTGGGCGATCCTGCTGTCGGGCGAGGTCGGGGGCGCGGGCGGCGACACGGTCGAGGGCTCCGGTGTCGTCTCGGAGATCTGGGGCACGAACGGCTACTACGACTACCGCCAGCGCCAACTCGGGGGCACGTTCGTCATCGACGGCCGGCTGCTCGATGCCTCGGGTGTCGACTGGCTGGACGGATCGCTGCAGCCCAACTTCGACGTCAGCGCGCTCTACGTGCCCGAGATCAACCCGGACGCGCCCACCGGTCTGGACGCGCGCCAGGTGTCCATCAACGGCGCCTTCAGCGGCCTCGTTGGCGACGTGGAGACGGTGGCCTTCGAGGGCGTCATCGTCACCGAGGAGACCGTGGGCTCCGCCTGCGACGTGGAGCCGGCCGGCACCATCTCGGTCCGGGCCGCCGACGGCAACTGGTACGACGTGGTGTTCGACGCCCCGGCGGAGGTCGGCGAGCCGATGGACGACCCGTCGCTGTGTGACGGCTGCGGCACGGCCTGGTTCCGTGGCGATCAGGTCGAGGACGTCTGCGTGGACTTCACGCGGCTGCTCGATTGGGAGGGCGCGCCGTGGTAGCCCGCCTCGTCTGGCTCCTCGCGGCGGTCGTCGCGCTGTCCGCGTGTCCGGCCGCGGAGCCGGAGCGCACCCTGGATGATCGGCAGCTGCTGATCCGCGCCAGCCTCGATCTGCGCGGAGTGCGGCCCGCCGAGGCCGAGTACGCGCGGCTCGAGGCCGATCCCGAGGCGCTCCCCGCCCTGCTGGAGGAGTACCTCGCCGACGAACGCTTCGGGGCGCGCATGCGTGAGCTCTACACGCCCATCGTCCGCACGCGCATCGACCAGTTCCCGGTGGACGCGCAGGACTACGGGCTGACGGACGACGCGGCGTTCCAGGCGTCCGTGGGCGACGAGGTCCCCCGGATCATCGGCCGCATCGCCGACGAGGATCTGCCGTTCACGGAGGTCGTCGTGGGGGACTGGACGATGGCCAACGAGATCCTGGGCCAGGTCTGGCCCGTGGAGCACGCGGGGACGGGCTGGCAGGTGTCGCGCTACCGCGACGCGCGTCCGAAGGCCGGGATCCTCGCCACGAACTCGCTGTGGTGGCGCTACCCCAGCAACGGCGTGAACTACAACCGGGGCCGCGCCAACGCGCTCTCGCGCATCCTGCTGTGCAACGACTACCTGTCCCGGGAGGTGGCGTTCCCGCGGGACATCGATCTGACGGACCAGGCGCTCGTGGACGACGCGCTGCGCACCAACCCCGGCTGCGTGAACTGCCACGTCAGCCTGGATGCCATGGCGTCGTACCTGTTCGGCTTCCAGTACCCGGCGAACGCCGAGGCGGACGACGCGTCCCGCTACCACCCCGAGCGCGAGCGCGACTGGGCGGACGCCACGGGCGTGGCGCCTGCGTACTACGGCGAGCCCGGCTACACGCTGGAGGACCTCGGCCGCCAGATCGCCGGGGACAACCGGTTCGTCGAGTGCGCGGTGGAGACCGTCTTCCAGGGGCTCGTCGCGCGTGACGCCGCGCTGGCGGATCGGGATGAGCTCACCCGCCACCGGGAGGCGTTCCTGACGGGCGGACTGACCCTGAGGGCGCTGGTGCGGTCGATCCTCACCGACGACGCCTGGCTCGGGCAGGCCGGAGTCGAGCGGAACGCCGCGGTGCGCAAGATCGTCACGCCGGACCTCCTCGCATCCCAGATCGAGGCCCTGACCGGCTACCGCTTCACGGTCGACGGGCGCGACATGATGAAGACCGACCTGTTCGGTCTGCGCTCGCTCGGTGGCGGGGTGGACGGCTACTCGGGCGCGGCTCCGAGCCGGGTCCCGACGCCCACCATGGTGCTGGTGCAGGAGCGGCTCGCTCAGGCGGCCGCGTGGCACGCTGCGACGCGGGAGTCGGCCATGGCCCCGCTGGACCGCACGTTGTTCCGCGGCATCGACTTCACCGAGACGCCCCAGACGAACGAAGCGGCGATGGTGGAGCAGATCCGGATGCTGCACCGGACCATCTTCGGCACGGTGACGGCGCCGGACGCTCCCCAGGTGACCGAGGCGCTCGCCCTGTGGTCCGACCTGTACGCCATCGAACACACCCAGGTGGACGCGTGGGCCGGAGTCCTCTCCGTGCTGCTCCGCGATCCCGACCTGATCTTCTACTGAGGGGGCGGCCATGAAGCACCTCGATCGACGCACGTTCCTGCAGGGCCTCGGCGTGACCGCCGCCGGCGCTGCCGCCTTCTCCACCCTGGGCCTCACGGCGCGCCCCGCGCTCGCGGACGTGGCCAACGGCGACCTGAAGTTCCTGTTCGTCTTCAACAACGGCGGATGGGATCCGGCCACCGTCTTCGCGCCCATGTTCGACCAGCAGAACGTCGACATGGAGCCGGGAGCGCAGCCCATGAACATCGGCGGGCTCACGCTCGTGGATGGGGCGGGCCGCCCCTCGGTCCGAGGCTTCTTCGAGCAGCACCACGACCGCACGGTCGTCATCAACGGCGTCTCGGTGCGGTCCCTGTCGCACGACATCTGCCGCTCCATCTGCCTGACGGGCAACAGCTCGGGCCTGCAGCCGGACTGGGCCACGCGCCTCGCGGACGCGCGCCGCACGGACTTCACGCTGCCGCACCTCGTGCTCGCGGGGCCGTCCTACGCGGGCGCCATGGGGGCCGCCGTGGCCCGCGCGGGGTACTCGGGGCAGCTCGACGGCCTGCTCGGCGGCGGGCTGCTCGACGACAGCGATCTCCCCGCGGCCCTTCCGTCGCCGGCGGCGGAGCGCGCGCTCGACCGGTGGATGAGTCGGCGGGCGGCGGCCCGCGCGGACGGAGCCGTTGATCCGATCGAGGGCGCCCTCATGGACGACTACGAGGAGGCCGTGGCCCGCGCCAGCGCCCTGAAGGGCGTGCGCCACGACGTGTCCTTCACGCCGGGCTTCGGCCTGGGCACCCAGGGGCCGACCGCCGTCGAGGCGCTCTCCAAGGGGATCGCCCGCTGCGTGACTGTCAGCGCCCAGGTGAGCTGGGACACCCACGCCAACAACGCCACCCAGAGCACGCTGTTCGAGAGCCTGTTCGCGGACCTGGGCGCGCTCATGAACCTGCTCGCGGCCACGCCGGGGGAGCAGGCGGCGTCCCTGGCGGACGAGACGGTGGTCGTCGTCCTGAGCGAGATGGGCCGCACGCCCCGCTTCAATGCGTCCCAGGGCCGAGACCACTGGCCGTACACGTCCGTGATGGTGGTGGGCCCGGGGATCACCGGGTCGCGGATGATCGGCGGGTTCGACGATCGCTACTACGGCCGCACCGTCGATCCGGCGAGCGGAGACATCGCTGATGGCGGCACGCTCGTCACGGCCGGCAGCGTCGGCGCGACCCTGGTCGAGCTCGCTGGTGGAGACGCGGCGGTGGCGATGCCGGGCGAGACGCCGATCCGCGGGATGCTGTCGTGACGCGGGGAGCGATCCTCGCGGTCGCCCTGCTGCTGGCCGGGTGCGCCGAGGAGGACGCCGACGCCGTGTTCTGCGACGAGGCCCCGGTCAGCACCTGGGACAACTTCGGCGCCGGCTTCATGACCGAGAACTGCCGCAGCTGCCACATGAGCGCGTCGGCGGACCGGCAGGACGCCCCCATCGACATCAACTTCGACGACCAGGACGACGCCCTGGAGTGGTCGGACCGCATCCTGGCGCGGGCGGCCGGGCCGGATCCCACGATGCCCCCCGGGGGCGGCACGGACGGCGACGATCGGTACCTGCTCGAGGTCTGGCTGCGCTGCGACGAGTAGGCGCTGCTCCGCAGCCTGAGTGCTACTCGACGCCGGTGGCGGCGGCCAGCCAGTCTTCTTCGAGCTCCGCGGCGCTGTGGCCGAACGCGGTGACGAAGGCGCCGTCCAGGTTCTGGGTCCGCTCCAGCGAGCTCAGCGCCCGCCCCACCTTGTCCCAGCCGTGCTCCTGCACGAGCCAGCTCGCGAACGACCGCAGCAGCAGCTCCGTCCCCGGCGGGTTCGTCCCGAAGGCCACCGCGGTCTTCGTCGGCACCTCGCCCGCCTCCACCAGCTCGGCCGCGGCCGTGGGGGTGGCGACGCCCTGCTCGAGCACGAGGGACAGGCCCACGAGCAGCCACGGCGGAGTGCTCGCGCCCCCCGCCCGGCGCACCGCCGCGCGTCCGTAGAGCAATCGCGCGGCTGGCGTGAACGACGCCTCGCGCGGGCCGCCGGCGCCCCCGAGAGGGAACTCGAGCACGGGGGCGTACGTCGCGTCCGGCCACCGCCGCGCGCCCGACGGGTCGATGAGCGCCGCGTCCGTGAACCGCAGCGGGGTCGGCCTGTTCCGCAGCCCGAGCGAGCGGTCGATGTCCGCGGCCGCGGCGTCGAGCGCCTCGAGGGCGCCCTTGGCCGTGCGCGGGTCTGCGTCCCCGAGCTCCGGCGTGAAGTAGCGGCTCTGGAGGCTGGGCGCGGCCTCCTCATCGGGCACCGCGGCGGCGACGGCCCCGGACAGCGTCCCGGTCGCGGGTTCGGGCGCCTCCGCCTCCTCCGGCGTCGGGGCCTCCTGGCCGAAGGACCCGTCCCACCCCGATCGCGCCTCGGGCGTCGGGGCCTCGGGGGTCGGCTGCGCGGTGCGCGTGATCGGCTCCTCCACCGGGGTGGGGGCCTCCGCGACGGTAGCCTCGTCCTCGCCTCGGCCCTGGACCACGAGCGCGATCCCGAGGATCAGGCTCAGCCCGCCGAGCCCGATCGCGGCCAGCGTGCCCGGCGATGGGGGCTTCCGCTCCGCCACCGTCCTCAGGTTCCGCGTGTCCGTCGCCCCGGTGGGGCGCGAGAGCGCCGTGTTGCTCGTGGTCGCCGGCTCTGGCGGCCAGAACGCGCGGAAGGGCAGCTCCTTGATGTGGTCGCCGCTGCGGTTGGCGTCGTCCGCGGGCGTCAGCTCCACGTCCGCGCCCATCTCGTAGAACGCCCGCTGCATGCGCCGGGCGCGCTCCCGCGGGGCCTTGAACGCAGCACGGAAGGGCAGGGTGGCGAGCAGCGGGGCCACGACCTCGGGTGGCCGCCCCACCGCCTTGCCGATGTACGAGGCCACCTCCTCGTCGGCGCCGTTGCGGTTCCAGCCCACCAGATCGACGTGGAAGCGCGCGGGCCGGTCGGACCCGGCGTACGGCCTCTGACAGGAGCCGCAGCGCCCGGCCAGGTCGACGGTGTTCTTGCCTTCGTGGCGGCACCAGGCGATCCGCGCCATCAGCTCCCGCGGGGGGAGCTCGCCGGCGATCCGCATGGCCTCCATCTGGATGGCCTCGTAGGACGCGGGGCGCATCGCCGGGTCCTTGTCGAGCATCGACGTGATCAGGACGGTCAACGCCTCCGGCAGGCGCGGGTTGTGCTGGGTGATGTCCGGCACGGGCTTGTTGATGTGCTTCATCATCACGCCGTACGGCGTGTCGGCTTCGTACGGCGGCCAGCCCACCAGCAGGTGGAAGAAGGTCACGCCGAGCGAGTAGATGTCGGCGCGCCAGTCGCCGCCGTCTCCGCGCACGACCTCGGGCGCCATGTAGTACGGCGTCCCCAGCATCGTCCCGGAGCGGGTCAGGGACTTGTCGTCGCTCAGCTTTGCGAGCCCGAAGTCCACCATCTTGAGCACGCCGTCGAGGCCCACCATCAGGTTCGCCGGCTTGATGTCGCGGTGCACGATGCCGGCGTCCTTGGCGGCCTGCAGCCCCGCGCAGCACTGGGCCAGCAGCGACAGCGTCTGGTCGATCCGGAAGCGGATCCGCGCCTCGATCACGTCCGCGAGCGACCAGCCCTCCACGAGCTCCATGGCGTAGAAGGGTGCGCCCTCCTCCGTCTGGCCGAAGAAGTAGACGCGGGTGACGTGGGGGTGATCGAGCCGGCCGGCGGCGCGGGCTTCCCGCTCGAACCGCTGGACCAGCTCCGGCTTGCGCGCGACCGAGTCGAGGATGACCTTGACGGCCACCTCCTTGTCGAGCCGGACGTCGCGCGCCAGGTACACCTCCGACATGGCACCGGAGCCGAGGGGGCGCAGCAGCTGGTAGTGGTCGAGCGCGCGCCCGACGAGCACGAAGGCCAAGAACCGTCTCCCGTCGCGTCCGGTGCGACGTGCCCAGGGTAGCTGGCTGTCGCCGCGGAGGCCCGCCAGCGTCTGCAGCCGCTACAGGCGACACCCCGCGAGCTGCACCTCTTCGCCGCGGGCCAGGTGGTACTGCCGCGGGTCCAGCGACCCCATCCGGTGCATCGTCCGCAGGATCTCCTGCACGCGCTCGTGCCGGTTCTGGGTCAGCCCGCGCCCCGCCTGGTGGTAGTAGCGGTGGTAGCGGATGGGGGAGGGGAGCAGGGACGCGAGGAACGCGGCCTCCTCCGGCTTGAGCACCGCCGGTGTCCGGTTGAAGTAGTGGTCCGCGGCGTCCTTGATGCCGTAGAGCCCGGGCCCCCACTCCGCGATGTTCAGATAGATCTCGAGGATCCGCTCCTTCGGCAGCGTGGTCTCCAGCCGCCAGGCGATTACGGCCTCCTGGAGCTTGCGGGCGAGGGTCCGGTCCCCGCTCAGGAACAGGTTCTTCGCCAGCTGCTGGGTGATCGTCGAGCCTCCCCGCCCGTCGCCCTCCCGGAGGTTCTCCCGGATGGCCTCCTTGAGCTCGGCCACCTCGAAGCCGGAGTGCTGGAAGAACCCCGCGTCCTCGGTGGAGATGACGGCGTAGCGCAGCCACGTGCTGATGGACTCGAGGGGCACGAAGTGGGGGTCCTCGGCGCCGATGATCCGGTGGAGGGGCTCCTGACCCTCGGCCGCGGGGAGCTCGTGGGCGAAGGGGCCCGCGAGCTGCCGCGCCTGGCGCGCGAGCGAGCCGTCGGCCAGCACCATCCGGGACATGTCCGCGCTCCAGTCCATCTCCCAGGCGGACCGGTCGTGCAGGGGCCCGGCGAG
>ENA-OWNT01005049-OWNT01005049.1-seawater-metagenome-genome-assembly--contig:-NODE-5049-length-11123-cov-4.047076_pt1 | contig 11123 bp, 13 predicted proteins | sample MGYA00238136_ERZ651165 | MGnify/ENA primary metagenome ERZ651165 (study PRJEB26861, sample SAMN08777766) | seawater metagenome | isolation source: coastal seawater | place: USA: Florida | collected...
TTGTCTGTTGTCTGTTGTCTGTTGTCTGTTGTCTGTTGTCTGTTGTCTGTTGTCTGTTGTCTGTTGTCTGTTGTCTGCTGTCTGTTGTCTGTTGTCTGTGGGGGGCGAGAAGTCCGGATGGCGTCGAAGTGGGCTGAGAATGATACACTGCGGAAGGCATGGTCTGACGGTGGTGTGGTCGCCACCTGAAGTCGCGAAGCAATTTGTTCTGGCGGAGAACGACGCCGACATTTCTGTTCCTCGAAAGCAAAAAAGTGACACTCAAATTTACTCTTTTTAGAACCAAAATAATGATGTTCTCTCGCGTCCAACGAATGGTGCGTCCGGTCATGCGTAGTGCTGGCATCCAGAGCACAACTATCAACGATGTTCCGTTGGTCTTTGCCAACTGGGGAGTGTACAACCCGGATCGCGTCGAGATTGTACCCATTCCTCCCATTTTCCGCAAACTGGACCGCGGGACGGCGTACGCTCTGAAACGCGAAGGTTCTGTGATGGTAGCGCTCTCGCCACATAACGGACAAATGGTGGATTTCAACAAAAAAGTGCAATTTAGTCTGAGCCCTGTCGAGGCGGCCGAGTTCATTGATGTTCTTAACAAGGTCCGTAGTTATTAACTTTCCATGTGCAATCAGCGTCGTGTCTCAATACATGCTACAACGATAACATGCTCCTACAAGGAGTCAGGCCATGCTTCTTTTGAGCGAAATATTGAAGGATATCCCAAACGATCTATGGAAGTCCATGCCGATCCCGAAAGGTTTGTTGCCGGAGCCCAACGCACAGAATCAGACGGTTTTACAGGTGGTGCTAATCACAACACTAACGCATTGTGGCAATATTGCTTGCAGTCCGGGTGCCGTGAAAATCTCGATTGAAGTTGAAGAATCAGGTCGCGTGGCTGGTGGCTTGTCCAAGTACGAGTTCGCAGTCGCTCGAAAGGTTGTCGACCACTGCATTCCGTACCTATGTGGCGCAAACCGGGTGCTCGACAGGGTGAGTATCCGTTTGACCGGAGTTGTGTAGTCCGTCACTAATACGACTGCATACAATTGCGCAGTTTTCCGCGGAAGTTGCAGACGGTGGATTCAGTGGAAGTGGGGGAAACACCAATGCAGCACCAGACTGGGCCGCATTTTAAGTGCGGATTAAAGTCTCATCAGTGGTGCGCCACGTGTCGTTGATGTGGAACATGCGAATCGCCCAAGCCAAGAACTTCGAGGATGTATAGAGTTCAGATGACGGTACATCTTATCGCTTCGCTTAAAAAAAAAAGTAGCGTCACTCATTCTATTTTGAAGATCAGTGCCGGAATGTACACCGCGAAGAAGGCAACGCATGCAAGAACAATCAAATTCCAATTCGTGATGATCTGCGTGACACAAAATAACAGTCACAGAATTTGCTCCAATCGACGGCAGTCAGCACAATTGTCCATGTGAAACGGACCAGCATCATCGATGTCACAAGAGACTTCAAAACAGGGTGATTAAAAGAAGTGAAGGGCTCGACCTAATGCACGGAGGGAGAACAACGATTCAGACTATGAGAAATAGAATGACAACAGCAGTAGATGGGAGCACGAACCGTGTCTCCGATTCGGATGACCTTGCCGCCGGCATCATGGGCTGCGTGAATACCAAACCTTCGAGGAACAACAAGTACCGACGGCGTCATCGAAAGACATCCACAAACGAGAAGGTCATATATCTTGCCACAACTTCGGCCAACAGAAAACAATTTACTCACGTTGGGCCTTGCCATTGTTCGCCCCATTCATCGTCTTTAAGGTGCTGTGGGAACATTTTTCCGAGTGTTTTCTGTGCGAGCATTTTGTTCTTTCCTGCTAATTGCCATTTCCCTGACGTGCGAACAAAGACGACTCAAATGGCGCACGGACGGACAGGGGGAAATTCGGCAATGCAGCCTGGGCATACGATGCGAATGTTGTTGTTTCTCACCAGTTTTGTAATTTCGGGCGGGAACGGTGCATCGCGCACACGGCTTCATGGTACGGAATGTGGCAATTCTGTGAGTGATATCATTCACAAGTTGACACACTCGTCAGAGCAGCGCAAAAAACACGATGAAGTAGAGTGTTCCAAATTTTCTTGCCTTTCACTGTTCGGGACTCCAATGGCAATCGTGGACCAAGTCAGTTCGTCCTGCAATCATCGCCAGTACGACAAGCAGATCATTTTGACACAGTGACACGCTTCTCGGAATCGAGACCCTGCCAATAGTTGATTTTGGTCTACGTACCCAAGGTGTAAATCCCGAGACAATTAGATTTGGCCTGAAGTTTTCAATTGGAAAATGATCTACTTTCATCTGTCCAACAAAACCGTCGGACCAGTGAGTTGTGCGGGCACATTCATTTTTATTGAGATGAAAACACCAACCTTTCGTTGCAGATCCGAGAATGAGTTCTCGCTGGTGATGAGCAGTGGCATACAATCGTGAAACCGCACACTATCTGCTCGCTAACCACAACCACCTTGATGTGAGTGCAACAGAAGTCATGATCGCCAACGCACGCGAACGCACCTTGACACGCAGCCTGTGCTGTTGGAATGGGGAAGCATGTCCTGCTCTTTGCAGGGCCACACTGTCCGAGAATGGCAACTGACGAGGACTACAACACATAGCATGTCAGGTACAGTGTGCGCGATCCAAACTTTCGCAGTTACTGCAGAGTCGCGAAGCCTTACCCAGCGTACTTATCCACTGACCGTGAACCCTTGCGAGGGCAACGCACCAAAATGAACTTGGTTGGAGGATCCTGCTCGTTCACCTAAAATCAAATGCAAAAAGTTCAAACACACGAGCACCCGGGGGCAGGCGAGGGCGACAGCAACTGCACCCGGCTGTTCGGAAATCGAGAGAAGTAGTTTGTCAACCACTCCGATGCCTCGTCGCCAACATCCTTTCCGAGAACATTGCCGAGACTCCAACCACCAGAAGCAGTGGTCGATGCACCTCCACACTCAATTCGTACGTCTTTGTTCTCGGCGTAGGTCTCCTCCTTCAACGAGACGACAAGTGGTTCCTGTGACAGCGGCATCGCACGCACAATCAGTAGTTTCCTTGATATTTGTTGCACGTATTAATTCTCCGTACAATGGTATCGTCGCCATCAGCGGTGATCACCAGGTCATCGTTTACAATTCTCACTGCCAGCGTGGCCTAGCATAGCGCCGACAAAAGCTGTGTTAGTGTGTGACATAGGCTGGTACATGATACGATTTTATCTCGCGTACCAGTTCTGGAAATTTTCTCTGGTTGAGGAACTCCCCGGCGGCAAAACGTGTTCCATCCACATCAGTGACGCAGAACCAACGGTCGTATTCGAGGCCTCCGTTATCATCGAGTTTGGCAACCTTACGGTCAATGCCTTGGCACCCCTTGACTGGGTACACGATGATTCGGCTGAGCATTGTGACACAAGTGAACAAGTCGACACGCACAGAAAAAAAAAACTACAAAATTTATCTTTCAGAAACTCGCTCAGCTTCTACCAACTATGGCACAGCAATAAACACGTGCACGGACATGCGGAACCAAAGCAGCGACAGAGGACAAGTTTGACGACCTAATTCGTCGTCATTGCTTGCATCGCCACTGCTCCGTTCTCGCCCTGTCGCTCTGCGTTGCGTTGCGTTGCGTCGCGTTGCGTCTTGCGTCGCAGCGCGTTGCTTCCCGTGATCCGATCCGACGACGACCACACATGCATACGAAGACTGACGACGTTTGAAAGAGCCGCGTGTCGTTGCTGTCTTGTTTGGTTTGTGTTCTGTGTTGTGTTGTCGCACTGCGTTTTGAAACCATACCGCGATGCGTGTTGTTGCCCACTGCCCGCGATCCACGCGCAATCCATCCCATTGAACAGTAATTACACAAACCACTGAGGTTAGAACAATTCAACGAATCATAACAATAAACCATACTGAAATCATTCAATCATCTTCATCTTCGGCTGATGGATGATGACAGAGTGTGCGTGACAGTGAATGAAGTAGAGAGCGGCAGTGGCGGACGGCTGACTGTGTGACTGAGAGTGAGTGCGTGCGGCGGAATGCGATGTTGCGATGTTGCGAAGTTGAAGTACAGTACAGTACTGTATGTACATTACAGTACACAAAATGAAGTTTTGGAGAGTGGAGAGCAAAGCTACTGAGTGGGTATTCGTTGCAGTGTCAATTTTGCAATTATGTCGGTGTGGTGAGTGACGGCGACACCGTGACTGTGACTGTGACTGTTGGTCCGGCAGTCCGCCAGACCGACGACGACGGCAGACGGACGTTTCACGAACCTCTCTCTCCGCGACCGTTCACTGTTCACTGTTCACTGCTCACTGCGAAACAAAACGCCTTCACACTTCACAACGTTCTCACGACGACGTCACGATGTCTCCACAAGCGTCACAAAGACAAGCCATTGGTCATTGGTCATTGGTCATTGGTCATTGCCGACTGATCTACCAGCCACAACGTGTGGCTTGCTGGTTTGCGGCGTCTTATGGTGGCTGCTGCCACTTGCCGTGGTGGGTTGTTCGTGGTTTGCGGTTGACACGGACTTGCGCGTTGTCCACAAGACAAGGCTGCATTCGTGGGTGCGTCTGTGTGTGCGTGTGTCATTGTATGCCAGGGCCACGTGTCTTGGACGCCATCGTGCGAACGTGCGAACGTGAAATCAAAATGCAGGAATGCTTCGTTGACGAAAATCTCGGATGTATTTTTCATTGTAGTTTTACGTTCGAGAAAACTTTCCAAAATGCCGGACGATGGAGACGAGCAGCTGGAACAAAGGGCGGAGCTGGAGACGCTCAAGCTTCTCGACGAGAAAGCTGTACAGTTACAAAAAGATGGAAAGTACGTAGAAGCTCTCACATGCATGGAACGTGGATTGGTTATGCGCCAACATTTTTTTGGGAGCGATAGCGAGGAAGTGTGGGACGCGTGCAAGTCCGTTGGCGAACTCTGCAATTTCCTAGCAATGTCCAAACTGCAGGCAGGGGAATCCAAACTAGCGGAGCAATTGTTGAAGAAGGCCGAGATCCTGCACCAAAACGATGAGCCTGGTCAAGCTGTGACATTTAACAATCTTGCGTGCTTTTATCGGAAGAAAGGGAAAACCAAAGCCGCGCTGCAGTATTTGAAAAAGACTTTGCGAATTGAGTCCACGCTGGAAACTGTAGAAAATCCTGGCGACACGCATCTAAACATGTGTGCTGTGCTCTCTGAATTGGGAAGACACAAACAAGCTTTGAGCCACGCCAACCAGGCGCTGATAATGCTGCAAGATGAATTGTTCTCGCCAAGCGACGACGGTGAGCAGAAAGAAATTCCGTCCGATAGGTTGGCGGTCTTGGCAATAGCATATCACAATATCGGGGCGGAGCACGAGCATCTCAATGCATTACCGAAAGCAATAGCTACGTATGAAAAGGGGCTCAAGCTCGCGGAAACACATCTTGGAGAAGAGCATGGAATAAGCGAAACCATTCGCACATCTTTAAAGGAGGCAAAAAATCAATTGAAAAACAAGGGATCGAGGCGTGGCAAGTAAAATTTTCCGGCCGTGATCAATCGCGTGTCGGACCCTCAATGAATAGCGTCGTCCTGCACGTGCGCCATCGACTAATAAAAAAAATTCGACACTTCGATTCGGTTCTCTGTAACTTTATTGTATTAGTCATCTAGATTGTGGTGTCCACGGGACGGGAAAATGCACCGAACAATTCCTTGTGCGCAAAAGCACGGGGAAAGCCACGAATGCCAAATCCGTCGCGGAACAGCAACGGCCCCCAGCAAACAACTTCCATCCAGAATTCGCAATGCCACTTCGAGTGATTATATGGCGGATGCAAAAGCCTAACAGCAATGCGACAAAGTAACGAAAAGTGATCCAACAGAACGCTTAGAAAATCGAGTTACGCACCGCCTGGCGCGCATCAGCACTCTTCATGGCCTGCACACTGCCTCCACGTACAGACACAGTCTTTCGAGAGGTCCACTCCTTACCGAGCTAGAAATTAAGCACAAGTCGGTGATTAGGTATCAGTTCACGAAGCAACCCGAATTGCGCACAAACAACACAAAGTACCTCCTTGCGCGCAGCCGCAACTTTCGGCAGCAATGCCACAAACTCATCCTCCATTTTGTATACTTGCGAGAGGATTGGATTCAAGATAAGGTCGCCGGTGTCGGCAGGATCGTTGAAAACGCGAGTGAAGTAGCGCTTCAACTCGTTGAAACGCTTTTGAACGTTCGCTTTGTCTGACACCATGTCTTTCAATGGATACTTCGGTGGCATTGATGGCGGCGCCACTACAAGACACAAAATCACATTCGCGTTAAGCCGTGCTGCGAAGAATGAACAGGTGAATAACGTCGTAATTCACCAGTACGCCACAGCTTCTTTCGACTGAGATGTTCGTGGTCTTCACAGAATTCACTAAAACGCTTCGACAAGAGGTGCGTAGCCAGGACAGTGCCGGCCTTGGACACTATATTGAACGAGAATGTGAACTTCCGGAACCGTTTCACTTTGCCATTTTTGTCTTCTTTGCCAAGCTTGGCGTTCACTCCAGAGATCTACGCGACCACAGGCATGCCGTTGAGATTAAACGATTGGTTGACTACAGGAAGCACATTGACAGAAACGTACGACGATCTCAGCTGCAACACCATCATCACCGTCAATAGTGGGCTCTGCAGCAGAGCCCACCGGCTCTTCCTCGCCGCTCATCATTTTGCCGATTCCACTGCAACGACTATCCCACTAATTTTTTCTGGCTAAAATCGAAAACTTTCCCGCTGCATCTTCCACGTTCTGCGCAAAGAAGCTGTACATGCTTGTGCAAGGTATCGCAGCACCTTTCTTCAAATGCTTGGACATGAAACTGGTCGGGCTAGTGACCGAATTGGCGAAGGTGTTATCTAGGATGCGCCCACATGATAATGTGCAGCGCGGGCCGAGCACTTGATTCACCGCTTCCCTTCGCTCCGTGTCCGCGTGTCGGGCACAAGATATCGCAACCTTCGCGTGATTCTCTGCACTTCCTCCGTGTGGTTCTCGTGCACTTTCTCCGCCGCTGTGTGTGTGTGTGTGAGAGAGAGCGAAAGAACGAATGGAAGAAAGAAAGAACGTTGCGGAAGATGCATGACGTAGGTAGGTAGGTAGGTAGGTAGGTAGGTAGGTAGGTAGGTACGTACGTACGCACACACGAACGGCATGAGTTGAGGCATGAGTTGAGGCATGATGACGGTGGTCAACAACAACAGAACAACAGCGTCGATCGACGTTGTGTTGAGTTACCGAGTTACCGAGTTCTTTCTCAGGTTTGTTGGCTTGATCGACTCTTCTCGGCCGGGACTCCGAACTTGGACGTGTTCGTTCTTTCGTTCACCGCTCACTCACTCTCACTCAGCTCACCTCACTGTTCTCCCAGCTAGCTCACTCACAGTAAAGCTGCCGGCACTCACTCACTCACTCACAGCTCCCACCCAGCTCACGCCCAGTCTCTCAGTCACTCACTGACCTCCACTCTCACTCACTGCAGCGCTGTCCCCCCATCCATCCACCCACCCACCAACCCACCCACCCATGCACTCACTCACTCACTCACTCACCCATGCACTCACTCACTCACGCAGCCACGCCGCACAAACGCTCTGACATCGTTCGTTCTTTTTGATGTCTAAAAGTCAAACTTTCAGATTCGAAAGTAAACGACAAATCACACATTTACGCAGCGCGCCTAAGGAATGTAGTACGTCGTCGCACTGCCACGTTAATACACAGTACTGAGGAGCCAGTGCACGTTGGTGCCGGTGCACTGGGTGCCGAGTGGGTCTGGACAAACGTTGCAAGGAAACTTTGAGTGCTGTGGGGTGGGGTGGGGTGGAGGGAGAGAGGGTCATGCATTGAAGATTCCGGCTACCCTGTACGATGCAAGAGCTTCTTCCTTGTGCGTCGATTGGATCGATCGCAGATCGCACATTTGGAGCCAGCGGCTCGGAGCATTGGAACCGTTTGGAATTGTGCGCTCTGCGCTTGGAATCGCGGTGAATGAGTTATCCAATTATGAAGGTGCACAAGCGAGGTCAGAGGTCAGGGGGAAAGTGTGAGCAGGAAATCAACAAGAAAGTCAAGCCTCAACGCCATTTCGGTTGCACTTGTGCCATCGTAGCAACAGTGAAATAATCTGGCAAAAGTGCCACCTACTGAATGATTCAGCCCATCAACTAGACTTGTCGTGTCACACAGGAATCGCAACAACACATTTGGTTCTAAACCATTTATTCTAAGCTGAATTCACAGCACTTTTGGAGACTGCAGCTTGGCAATTTTGTCGCGCTGAGGACTGATGTTGCGAGCTTTGCGCTTTTGATGGTGATGAGAGCCACCGTTGACGGCATCGATGAGGGAGACACGTCGTCCACGGTCCAAATTATTGCCACTCTGCTTGCCACGTCCCCGCCCTCGTTCATGTCCACGTCCACGTCCACGTCCACGTCCATGTCCTCGCCCTCCACGGGATCGTCCACGGCCTCTGTCGCGACCATATTGACCTCTGCCGCGTCCTCGACCTCGACCCCTATGAGCCGTCCCATTCCCTTTGCCCTGACCGAGCGACATCTGGTTCGAAGAGTCGCTTTGACGGATAACGTGACTTTCCATATTTCCGTTGTCGTCATCGACTGGTTGCTCATCACTGTCATCGTCGTCGTCGTCGTCGTCGTCGTCGTCGTCGTCGTCGTCGTCGCCGCGGTCTCCCGGGACCCAATCCTCGTCCTCGTCATCATCATCATCATCATCATATTTGAAAATTGTGGCGGAAGGATAGGAGTTTTGCTCCAACGTGCCAAACTCCGGATTGTGTCGTTCATCCTTTTCCACACTCTCCTCTCTCAACTGTCTTATCTTGTTCAACAATTTCAACTCTTGCTTGTACTTTTGCCGGAAAGCCTTCGCGTCCATCGCCTCGCGCAGAATTTGTCTCCGTCGCTGGGCAGTTGCAGGACTCAGCTCGTCCTTTGACACCCTGCGCGGAGCCCGCAGGTCTTCGTACTCCTAGAAGCAGACAAATAATGCAACAATACCAGTGAGCGTCGGCGGCGCAAGTCTAGTGCAAACGTTCGCAACACGGTAATCGGAATTCGTTGTGGCACGCACCTGTATGTGTACTGGCTTGAAATCGACGTGTTCGTCGCTGATGCCCAGCGCGTAGCCGTCACCCTGCTTTTGGGGCACACCCCCTGACGCGCCAAGTTCTCTCGCATGCTCTCTGACAAACACTCTGTGAAAGCGCACCGTTGGTGCAGCAGGAGAATCTGCACGCTGCCCACCACCTGTTGACGAACTTTCAGCCAACGAAGTCAGCCGCGTTGTGTTCAGCGTACGGGGTCGCCCACCCTTTGCAGTTGGAGAGGATGGAACATGTGACTTGAGAGCTTTTTGAACAGTGCGGAGCAAAGCTGCAGTGGAGTCGTTTTGGGGATCTAGCTCGAGGCATTTTGTCAAGTCGACTTTGGCTTTTTTCCACTTCTTCAGTTTCGCGTAAACTTCGCCTCGGATTTGCAGAGCTTCCGGGTCGTCTGGATGAAAGGCGAGATAGACAGTGAGATCGCGAGCTGCGACTTGGGGAGAGTTCAGTTTCAGGTGACACTGTGCCCGATTGAAATAGTTTGCGGGGTCATGGCAATTCAACCGAATGGCTTCCGTGTAATCTGCCAATGCGAGCGTGTGCAATCCCATGTCGGCGAGCTCACTCGCTCTATAAGCATGGGCCGTGTCATACTCTGGGTCCATGGTCAGCACGCGGGACAGGTCCTCCGTTGCCAGTTCATGATGGCCGCAGCGAAGATGGCCAATAGCCCGTGCAAAGTATATGTCAAGAGTGACCTTGTGAAGGGCCGGAGGATCCTTGCAGTACCTGTTTTGGTTAATGATCTCAATTGCAGTTGAACAAGTGGAAATTGTCTGCTGGAATTGCTCGTTATCATTGAGCGTCTCAGCCACTTTCAGCAATCTCCGTAACTCTCGCAATAGACTTTCATCGTCTGCGAACGGCCTTGCCACGCTCACAGCCAGAGTCTTCATCATCGTCATTACTTGTCACCCGGCCAATGCGCAATCACGACAAAGAACTCCATTGTTCGAAAATTTCCCTTCTCATTTCTGTTTGGAGACTTTTTGGTGGTTTCAGTTTAGAACGGTGGAAATTTAGTGTTGCCGCGCAACAAACTAGTGGTAGCACTCTTGCGGCTGGCTCAAAACTTTCGTCCGAATCAAGTCTCAATGACCGACCTCAGGATTGCGCAAGCACTCCATATAGCGCCAAAGACTAGCTGGATGTGCGCCTGCCCCAATACAACTTTGACCAATCAAGGCATGCCGCGTTTTCAATGACTACCCGCGTCCTTGCTCAACTGACACAATCCACAGCGTCCAAGAACACACCTCGGGTCAGGATCGCCAGCCCGCATCCTCGTCGAGCCCTCTTCTTCAATACATGCTTCGCAACTTGGTCGTGTGAAGCCATCAAGTCATCCCACCTCCGTGTCGTGTAAAGTACTCGAGTACTGAAGTACTGTTGCTGTGTGAGTTTGATGTGTGTGTGTGCGTCCGTGTTGTTTTGTTGTTGTGATGTGGTTGTAGTGATACCATACGTCGTGCGTGCGTGCGTGTGTGTGTTGTGTATTGCTGTGTGGTGTTTGTGGTATGTGTCCGTGTGTCCGTGTGTCCGTCTGTCCGTGTGTCCGTCTGTCCGTGTTGTTGTTGTTGTTGTTGTTGTTGTCGTTGTTGTGTTGCGTTCAAAAAGTTCAAACAACAAACAACGCAATCCTTTTCAAATCAAATTCACATCTCACAACTCACAACGCAACACCAAAGCAAGCGACTGTGGCTGTGACAGACACTGAGTGAGTGCCGCGCAGCCCACAGCCCACAGCCCACCGGCGGCCCGAAATGATCACACAGTAAAGCACGAATAGTAGCATTTACAGCGATAACTCAACGAACTGTAATCATGTGAAATACGGCGGAGTCGACCATCAGTAAACGACAGTGAACGACAGTGCACGACAGTGAACGACAGTGAGTGAACGCCGGCGACG
>ENA-OWNT01005050-OWNT01005050.1-seawater-metagenome-genome-assembly--contig:-NODE-5050-length-11122-cov-4.129470_pt1 | contig 11122 bp, 4 predicted proteins | sample MGYA00238136_ERZ651165 | MGnify/ENA primary metagenome ERZ651165 (study PRJEB26861, sample SAMN08777766) | seawater metagenome | isolation source: coastal seawater | place: USA: Florida | collected...
TTCGTTCGTTCGTTCGTTCGTTCGTTCGTTCGTTCGTTCGTTCGTTCGTTCGTTCCGTCGTTGCGTTCCATCGATCGTTCCAGGACAGTCGACAGTCGACGATGATGATGGAGGGAGTGGATGTGGATGGCGTTTATGTACGTATGTATGTATCCACAGTGCACGTACGTAAGTGGTTCGGGAGGAGGGTGTCGAGGCGGAGACGGCCAGTGTCAGTGACGTGGAGGTTTTGTTGTGCGGTTTGGCGAGGTGATGTGATGTGATTAGATGTGATGGATGACGACGACCGTCCATAATCCACTTGTCGACGTCGACGTCGCGTTGTCGAGGAGCACGCCGTTTCCTGACAGAGACTCCACGTGACGACGGGTGTTGAAACAACGTAGGACGCGCGCATGTACCGGTATCCCATGGGTGGACAAGACAGATGAGGTGGAGTTGCGATCGGGTGATGGACTGTCGGTGGCACGAGCAGCTGCATTGCTTGTCAGACGGCGCGTGCATGTCCGCCTTGAAATGGTTCTGCTTTGCGCCGACACATTTCAATGTGGAAGGTGAAATTCTGCAATTTCCTACGTTCGGCGAATTGGATCAATTGGTTGCGGCGGTGCTGTTCAGGAGGTGAACAGCCCCGATGCGGAAATTGTGCCGCTGTGCGTAGCAAGCTCGGGGGGCGCTAGTTGCCGACCACTGCACTCGTTTTCGAGCATCGTTGCACACAACAACGACAATGCCAAATGGAATTACCTCGGACAGGCTGCTGTTCCGCGTGGACATTCAACCGTATGCCGCGAAATTCGATGCCATCATTGATGCGGATTCGTTGCAAGCTCAACTGAGTGCTTGTCGATCGCTTCAAGCGCAGATCTCGACGTTATGCCGTGGAAATTCCAAGCGGGATGACGCACATGGACAGGCAAAGAAGCGCTCCAGCGTTGTATCCGCATCTTCATCATCCGTCCTGCCTCGAAAGCGCGCATTGGCCCAAATAGTGGACGGAGAACCGAACGTTGCCAATTATCCAGCGGCGGAGCAACGCCACACGAATTTGGCACGTGATTGTTGCCTAGCCGCCATTTCTGTGTTTGTGTTAGTCGACGAGCGAAATATTGCCTTGCACACCGCACTGCGGCGTATCGCCTGTCGCTTGCTTGCTCATGTGTCCAAGCGCGCCGCGGCGGCATCACGAAGCAAACCGCAAGGCGAGCCTGCCCCGAATGATCACACCCAAGTGTGTACTACGTTCGCGGACGCTCTTCTCAGCAAAGTGGGGTTCGAAAGTGAAGCCGCAGTTCTTCTTTGTCGGTTCCTTTCTCTACCTCGAGTGGCAGAGGTCACGTTCCAGGTAGAAAGGGATTGCACCAACAATAAGACAAATGTTGGTCTCGCTTTACAGAGACTTCGGCGACTGCTTCGTGCAGCAGCCACAACCATTGTTGCCGCAAGAGAAAAAGACAGCGGGCTGGCTGCAAATGTGTGCGATGTACTGGCGATGGTGGTGAATGTCTGTGCTATGAACGTGCAGTTGCTCACAACCGACGACGGCTTCAATGGACTCTCCAGCCGAGCAGAAGTTTTGACAACACTGCGATCCTTAGTGGCAGACGTATCCAAATGGGTGTCGGGGTGCTCAGCCGGTCCGCAAAGTTATGCCGGGCGATCTTTCATGGTGGACGTGCACCGGTTGTCCGCACTGACGGCGTTTGCCCACCGACAGGGACCCACGGACGTGTGCAGCGCGTTGCTGGTCAACCATCGCCCTATTTTGGAAACTACTGTGCCAGGGGAGCAACTCGAGCAGAGCAATTGGACTGAGATGACGCATGACAACCGCGTGGCACTGATTGTGAGCCTCACTCAATTGCCACTCGTCGTAAACGAGTGGTTGTTGTCGACACAAGCAAGCACGACAATCTCTGACGGAGTGTCCCTCATTGGGCATTGTTTTCGCTTGCTCGCGAATGAGTGGAGCGACCCTGAGAGTGTGAGTACTTCTGCTCGGCTGACTGCCGATTTCGCCAAAACATTCTTTGGTGTTGGGCAGCGATACGTCGACATCGTCGCCGACACAGTTGTGGTACACGCGGAAGATTTCAATTTTACCATCCAACACGTGCTTGCGGTGCTCTTCCGCTTGGTTGTCAACGACCGAGCAAGTGCAATGAAACTGAAACTGAAACTCTTTCGGCAGCTATTAAAGATGTGGAGCCGAACAAACCCCGTCGATGAGTGCTACATTTCTTGCTTCGAAGAACTGAAGCATGTTTCCCACAGAGGCCGCTCGTTTTTCCAGCTAGTGGACGCGATACTCTTTGGGGTAGCCTCATCGCCTTCGACGACTACTGGACGTCGATTATTTATTGAGCATTTCCCCACTTTCGCGCATGTTGCATTTTCGGCGTTGACCGCAGACTCTGACGCAAAAACCCTGGCGGCTAAAATGCTGCGCAAGCTCTTTGTTTTACCGTATAACGAGTTGTTGAAGCAGTCGAGAACCGCTGAGGACCGTCCCCGTCCGCCAAGGTGGTTTGATGATTTGGCGACAAGCCTTCGAAAGATTGCGTACGAAGGTGAAGATAGTGTGTTCGTGCATATTCTGATGTCGTCAGTGATCACAACCAAAGAACACCAAGTGTGTACCGCCGTTTTCTGCCACATCGCCAATCAACCAGATGCATACGAGGAGAGCTTTGTTTGGGGCCTTCTTCAATTCTTACAACTGAAAATATTTGCTAGTTGGGTGAGGGCGTTGATTCCCGATTTGCGCCCGAAGCGGTTTCGCCCAGCTCCTGCGGTACAGGATCTTGCGCCTCATGTAGACGACGTCGTCATTCGTGGCGCTTTTGGCAAGGCAGCACACGCGCTGGACCAATCAGCGAAAAGCAGCAACCCACGGATACTCGAAGATCTAACGATGGTGCTGCTGAACGCACCGCGCACTGCAATCGAAGATTTTGAAATCGTTGCTGACTGCGTGGTTCGAGTGGCGAGATTTGGGGAGGGTACGGGTCTCAAGTTGGCCAAGTCACTTTTAGAGCGAATTGCGACAGTCTGCGAGGAGCATTCCATGAGCGATTCTTTGCGCCAGTTAGCCATTGCACTGTTCAACGAAATCCATCGGGGTGCGCCGGTCGTGAGAGTTGGTAACTGCCTTGATTTCATTCTCAAAATACTAACTTCCGCGAAGACCGCACCGAAGTTTCAGTCAAAGGAAATACAAGGTGTGCTAAGGAAGTGTTTCGTCGCATCGCTGTACTTCTGCTACCCTCTCGTCATCGAGCGCGCAACGAATGCGTTGCGATTTCTGCTGCGACAAGAGCATTTCAGACAACAGGTGATCGAGTCACCCCATGCTGTTCGAATTATTCGCTCGTACATCATGCGAAGCAAAACGCTGCTGTCCAGTTTGCATGCCGAATATGTCGGTTCCGCTGTCACGTTGGCAGCTGTAGCGGAGGCCGAGTTGCCGTTCACGGCGGAAACTCTATCTAGTTATACCCCCAGCTCCCTTACAAAGGACATTCATACCATTGCGTCGCAGCCTCACAATGCCATTGTGCAAATGCTGCTCGAGCCATCGAGCATCAAACTCCATGGAAACATACGATTGGTGACAAGCAATCTGGAAGTGCTCTGCGACAGCCCTCAGGATCTGTTGACCCTGTTCAACTCGTCCACTGCGCTGTTTTCCGCAGCCACGTGTGTACTGAAATCAGAATGTGGAGCCCCATGCCCATTCGAAGACCATCAGTGGCGATTCAAGGTCGACTGTCGAGGACACACGTTTGCGCGTGTGTCGATGGGGAGCAATGCTTCCGCCGCTGATACTATACCGTGTAAACCCTCGGTGGCCACAAAAGCTTGGTTGTTGCTGAAAGAGTGCACGTTTTTGTTGCAGTCCGTGTCCACGATGACGTTCCCAGGCAAGGAGGACTCGATTGGGCCCAAACGTATCGTGTCGACTATCGCTCTATTCAGGCGCGCGCTGACCCAGCTGAAACACAAGGGTGCAGTGTCAGTGATTGCGGAGGCTCTGCAGCAACTCGTAGCAAAACATGCCAAACGTGGCCAGAAGCAACTTGCCTCGAGTTTGCTGCAGGAGCTCATCGGCACTACTGAATCACCACCCCAATTTCTCATCCCGCGTCGCGACTGCGGTTTGTCTTCGCAATTCCAAGCAGTTTTATTGAATTATCTTGAGACCAACCAAGCAGATGTCGTCGATGTGGCGGCGCGGTTGGTGGCCGGTCTAGACCACGATGTCTCTGCGCAAGCACAGCATCGACCGAGCGACTACACTATTCACCTCCTCTACTGCGCTTTGAAGCTCGTAACAAACATAGGAAACACGAAGCCCGACGACCGCAAAACCTTGGGTATGATGTTTTGTGCGGTGTGTCGGACAACGATTCGTTTTGGAAGTTGGAACATTATCAATGCTGCCATGTTGGTGATGTCCGTCATTGTTCCGAAGATTACAATCCCGGCCATCTCCATCACCACTTTGCGCAAGCGTTACCCCGATATTTTTGACGTGTGCTTGAAGTTGCTAGATCCAAGTTTGATTGCGGGGCGCAATAGCCAGCGCGTGAACACAAGTGGTGTGAAAAATGTTGTGTACTCGTTGCTATTGTTGTTTTCCAAGCTGGTCCCTTTTGGCATTGGCACAATCGACGGTGACACCACCATGCTCGGCGCGCATTTTGAGCGATATCTCAAATCTAACGACCACGTCGTTCGTCGTCTTGCGGCTGAGTCGTTGGTGACTGTTCTTAGTTCCGGACGCCAGGAGATTGAAGCGAAGCTTCAGCAGGTTTTCGGTTGTTTGAGATCGTCCGCGCAGACAGCGCTACGCGCTGGCCTGAACAATTGCAGTGATGGATACATCAACTTTGCGCTAGCTTTGGTTGAACGGGCTCCGCTCAATTCAGATGGCGTCTTATTCAATCGAGTCGCCAACTTCATGTTCGTGGAGGTTCTGACGGCGCGTGCCTTGCCATCAACATCTCTGGCAAAAACTGTTTTGGTCGTTCGAAAAGCTCTTAAACGAGCCAAGCGCAAGTTACCTCCACCGATGCTCAAAGCAATTTGCTCGCTGCTTGAATGGTGCGCGAGCCAGCAACCAGGGTCTGTTTTCTGTCAAGAGTTGGTGGCTTGTTTAGGTGAAGTGGCTACCTACGACTCGACCGCTGCGGATTGCCTTCGAAAGGGGTTGGCCCACAACGACACGAACTTGACCATCGTCATTCTCGGAGAACTTTCATCTGTATTTTCGCACCATGCAGGCGAGACGCATCTTCAGCAATGTGCCGCTTTGGTGCGCGATCAAGGTATCCTAGTCATTGCCTCCCAGACCGATCAACTACTACTGGAACACTGGTGCGCAATGATGCTAGCCCTCAACGACTCGCCTCAAATTGCTCGCCGCATATCCGCATTGCTCTACTACGTGCCAAAACTCATCAAGGCCGCGAGTCCGTCGTGCTTTGAGTTCGCGGCTTGTATCTTGCAGCATACTGCGCCGGGCGATGCCTGTGACGAGTTGGTTCACATGTGGGCACGCTTCGCATCGCGATTTACATCACCGGAGCGAGATGTCGCAATGCGGCAGGCTGTTCTGCGAGGATCGTTTTCTCTGACCACGGTCCTACAGCGCAGGACTTTGAGCAACACTGCCGCGGACTGGTATTGTAGCGTTCTAATCCCTCTTTTGCACGACAACTCCAGCAACATTCGACGCAGAGCCCAGTTGCTCGTGCAAGTGGAGAAGCCTCCGATTGCTGAGGCGGACTACCGCATTCCGACTGCAGGAGTGCTGTTTCTGCTTTGCACGGGGTACCGCGATTGTTCGCACACGTGGCGTCACTGCACAGATCACATCAACGCCGCAATATCTACGTTGACAGAGTTGGCTGAACAAGGACAAAGCACAGACACGTACAAAGTGGAAACGTACGATGACTTCCTCTGTATCGTAGACATTGCGCATCAATGGGCACAAGCCTTCGCGGACAGCCAACGCCATGCTGGGTATGACGGCAAGCCATCGCTCCTGTACGCACATGTACCCCGATTGTGTCAGCGCTTGAAGGAGCTGGAGGTGCAGCTTTCACCCAATCCGCAGTTCCGTAAGCATCTATTCAGACAATATGTTGCCGAACGGTAATAATAATCGACGGCGCAATGATTAGCGTTTACGTAACCATAAAATATTTTTTGAAGCAATTTCTCCATGTTTCTTGTCAAGTATGCGGCGTTGGCTTCAGTTGCCAACATCGTGCTACGTGCGCTTCAAGCGGTTCAGGGGATCTGAGAAAGCTTCTCGAATGCGCGTCGCCTGCATTCAAGAACAACTGAATAGATGAGGTCGGTCAAACGCTGAGACTGGCGGCACACGCAGAACAAACTTTTTTTGGGCCGATTCCAGGACACAAAGACAATTCATGTGCGGGTGCCTGCGCAATACAACAACCAGTTAGAGCACGCTGGTTGGGAAGCATGGTGAATGACAATGTGAAACGTAGGTCGCGCGAACCTTCATGATCTCGCGCACGGACCCAAACGCGGTAAGGAGGTTCAGGGCATCCGTCTTGTTCACGCCCGGGATTCGGGTGAGCATGTTCAAAACCTAACACAGAGATCGGGTGAGCATGTTCAAAACCTAACACATCAAGTCGCCCGCTGGGAGCATGTATACCATCCATTCTTGCCTGTTGTAAGAAATCTCCCGGTGGGGCCTTCTTTGCTGCAATCTCTTCGGCCTTCTTGTTTTCGTACAGCTTATAAGTCTCAAGGTAACGAGCAGCCTCGCGATTAGACGTCGCCACAATGACAGTACAGTCGTTGGCCAACGCAAACCGGGTGATATCTTGCAGACTTTTCACGAAGTCTTGCACGTCCACGACCACCATGATGACACGAAGCCGGTAATTGCTCCGAAGCGCGCATACGCGGTTTTTAATATAGTTTGGGTGCAGCCGATGGTATTTCACGCTCAAGTAAAGCGCACACGCGTTGTTCCCCAAGTAGAAGTCGGGCACAAAGTGAGTAGTGAACTTAATCGGGACGTTTGTGATGTGCGACAACAAAGCAGTGTTGCGCCGTTGCCGAGCATGCACGAAGAGGGCACGGGAGTCTTCGAACGACTTGGACGTCATACGTTCACGCTCCAGTTCGGCCGCAATCCTCTCTTGCCGAGAAATATTCGAAGACTGCCTCCTTCGCTCTGCAGTGGAGACAGCGTGTGATCGTCCGCTCGCAGCCGCATTCGCAGCTCCAGACTGTGGCACGGATTGCTTGGCAAAGTTGTCGGACTGCTGAACAGCTTGAAATGCATTTTTGAACGCCTCGGCACTCGACATGACTTTGAGCGACTGGCTTCAAGGTGCAGCAACGCACGCGATGCTGTCGCGTCACGTGGATGACGCAACGACGCCGCGAAACATTGTCACGGTGCCCTTTCAGATACAAGTGTGGCAGCGCTGCATGCTCGAAACACGCGTATGAGACTCTCTTTGGCCGGTCGCCCGCTCAACAACACAAAAAAGCTTGCGTTTTTGCAAATGTTATTACGTTTAGAGTTGACAATGGTCGAGACGTTGCACTTGACCTTGCCGTCCGTACATATGTCCATTGTCACCGAACATTGGCATTGTCGTGTCGTGCAGTGCCGACTGTGAGATGCCGCAACCAACCTCGCCGGCCTCCTCGCCGCCTTCGACACCATCTCCCGCTCTGCCTTTGCGTGTGTGGTGTTGCTTGAGTCGTTCTCTGTCGTTTGCTAGCAACCCACGTCACCGCAACACGTATTGTTGTCGACAACAAAGAGCAAGGGACGAACAAACGTATCATAGCTGTGGCGAGCAACAACAACAACCAGACACGCGCAACACAACAACACAGCACCGCAACAATGTTCCACAACCCTTCGAACGAACTTTCCAACTTTTCGAACTTCGTTGGTGTTCGTTCGTTCGTTCGTTCGTTCGTTCGTTCGGCGTGACGTGTGCCAGCTGAACCGATGTGTACTAAGTACCATGGTGATGTACTAGTACGAGTCCTATTGGCACTTTCACCTTCAGACTTTCAGAGATCATTGCATGGCATCAATCAATCAATCAATCAATCAATCAACGAACGCATCAACGAACGCATCGACGTCGCCGGGAAACAAATCAAGGCAAAATGCACAACACAACACAACACAACACAGCACAACACAACTTGTGACATGACATGTGTTGTCGCGGCCGGCCGGTGACCACGAAGGCATGGTTGCGTCGGTGAACGAACGACACACAACAAAGTGCGCCACAAAACGTTTTCCCGCGACAAAATGGTACTCGAGTACCTTCAAGGAAGTCCAACCCACATTGTATGGCCATAGTGGTTTGGTGTAACGCGCCTGATCGCTCGTCACAGCCGCAACTGGTGAGACGGAGGCGATTGAAAACGTTTTACTTGAGTTAGCTACACAGCGTAAGTAATCTCGGGTCACAACAAAACACTCGCCCACATACACCATACGTCGGACATTGCCAAGGAATGGATAAAAACAACAGCTAGTCCTCGCTCTCTTCATCTGAGAACGAGGAAATGTCACTCAGCTCGTCGTCAAGTAAGGCACCTCCACCGACAAAAAGCTCTGGTTCCGGTTCTAGCACCGGCTCCGGCTCCGGCTCCGGCTCTGGTTCCGGTTCTGGCTCTAGTTCTGGCCCTAGCTCTGGCTCCGCAGTCACCTCAATGTTTTGCTTCGCAGGATCGCTTTCTGATGGAGATGCCGCCACATCATTGTCGTGGTCCCCGGAACCTCTTTCCTCTACATCGTACCCTCGTGCAATTCCAAACCGGCCTTTGGTGGCCAACTCAACTTCGGTGTTTCCTTTGTTCACCTCCAGCCCACGGTATTCCTTTTGTTGGAGCATCAGTGCGGCAGGGCTGTGTAAGGCAACTAAGTGCTTGCCAGCAGTGTCAGAGTACGCGGCCCGCTCTGGGGCGAGTAGCTCGTCTTCACGTTGTTCTACTGCCTGCGACTGGTTTTTCGGTACTTCTTCTAGATCGACGCCGCGAGACTCAGCCGCGTCGAGCAACTCCCCGAAGTCAACGATGTATTCACCGTCCCACTCTCGATAGCCGAGCGCACACTCTGCGTCAAATGGTGTAGCAATCAACTTCGGATATTCCTTATTGGAGAGAAGGTCGAGATCGATGCCACCGATGTAGATGAATGCGTCGATATCAGCAAAGTTACTCAGCTTTGCAACGTTGATTTTTCCCACTACGAAAACATACGGCTTTTTACCACTGTGTTCGAGCATTTTCTTTACGTGGTTCAGCATGTCTGTGTATCTGTGGATGGCTAGTGTGCCCACCACAATGCCAACGGACGTCGCCTTCTTCAACTGCTCAATGACATAGTACCTCTTCAGCATCACATCGTAGTTGCTGGCAACTGGAGTGGATTCCTTGAGCGGGGAGGTGGTAGGATCTATTTGGACCTGAGTGCATCGTGCAAAACGGAGGAAAAGATTCTCGGCATAGTTTGAGGGTCGCCCAACATAAACTACAGATGTGGTTTCCACGTTGAGAGTGTTCTGCTCTGCATCTCCTGAGTCGCGGAAAACACTGCCACATACTTTTGCAGGAGTCGCGGGCTCAGATTTTGCCACGCTCGCGACACCATCACCATCGGCTTCTGTTGTTGGATCACTCGTGGCACTATCTGCTGCCGGCACAGTGTTCTCGCGGCAAAACCCACGCTCGTCCAGAATAGATTCTCCAAATACAATGGCAGGATTGTCTCCAAGACTTTCCTTAACTGCTGCAAGCAAGTAAAGATAGGGACTCTCCAGCGCCACTATAAGTTTTTGCGGTGGACTCAACTTCTTTGCGCGCTTCTGCAGCAAAGGAATCAACTGCTCTTGCGCACAGGGCAACTTGCTCAGAACCCACTGTACAGGAGTCCGATTGGTGGCAGTCACGTGGGCAGCGCCATAGTGTACAATCAGGTCTGCTTTAATGTGTTGGGCATTCACCTCGTCCACGTGGACGCTGCCATATGAAGTGTCACCAAGGATAAAGAATCGCACTCCATTCCCTGTGCCGTCAGCGAGCAACTCTTTCACTGCCACAGAATCACGAAGACTCGCATCTGGGAACTGCAATGCGACTCGAGACGCGTTCAGCCGTTGAATGGCATCGAGTGTCTTCGAGATTTCGTAGTAGTCGCCAAAGGTGCTCCAGGGCGCTGCATGCGGTGCTGCTTGCATGGTGGCCACTGGTCGCCAGCCACCAACAAAAGCCGTGCCACCTACTTTACCTTAGAGCGATGAACTGCCCAATTTTGACTGTACAGCGGGCATATGCCCGCACAACAAGTCGACAAAAAAGTCAGTTGTTTCAACTTTCAATTTTGAAGACAAACCATTCAGTGTTACCGACAACACGCTCACCACAGCAGCTCGATGTAAGTGTCTCCCCGATACTCTGACTACCGTGTTCTCCCGCTGATGGCTCGTCACTATCCATTCGTTACATTCCCTTCGTTAAGACTTCCTGGCCTCCCACGGTTCCACGATTCCATGTCCAAGGAAGCTGAAAAAACACAATAGTCATGGTGCGCTGTGCAGTGACATGCCTCACGGACCAAATGACGACGCTACCACCGGCAACACAGCGTGTCAACGACACTGTTCGTTCGTGGTTTGGTGTTGGTTTTCCATAGTGATGGTGGTGGTCGTGGTCGTCGTCGTCGTCGTCGTCGTCGTCCGTCCGCCGTCCGCTGTCGTCGCACCGCGTCGTCGCTTCGTCGTCGCGTCGTCATTGTTGGTGTTGTGTTGGCTGTCGTTCGTTGGCCACTGACTGACTGACTGGCCACGCCCACCAATAGCCACCAGCAGCCCCAAGTTACATCACAACGCCCATATTCACCATTTCATGGAGATTTGCCATGTCGCACTGTTATTCAATGTACTCATACACTGCACTGTATCACGGTTCGAATGTATGTATACAGTACTGAACGCCGATATTATATCAAGGCATTTATGGCAAATAATTGCTCAAATTCGGAAGATGATAAAAAATTAAAAGTGGAAAGTGGCGTAGGCACCGCGTCAGCGTC
>ENA-OWNT01005051-OWNT01005051.1-seawater-metagenome-genome-assembly--contig:-NODE-5051-length-11118-cov-3.955348_pt1 | contig 11118 bp, 14 predicted proteins | sample MGYA00238136_ERZ651165 | MGnify/ENA primary metagenome ERZ651165 (study PRJEB26861, sample SAMN08777766) | seawater metagenome | isolation source: coastal seawater | place: USA: Florida | collected...
CCGAAAAGTTGAAAAGTTTCCCAACGACGACGACGACGACGACGACGACGACGACGACGACGACGACGACGACGACGATCACCAAATTTCACCGCAGAGTCGCTGACTGACAGTCGCCGACAACGACGATGGATGGACGATGAAGTCAAGGAGCTGGACGACGTCGTCGTCGCCGGGTCGTCGTCGTCGTCGTCGTCGTTGTTTGTTTTGTCGTCGTCGTCGTCGTCGTCGTCGTCGTTTGTTTTGTTGTCGTCGTCATCGTCGTCGTCGTCGTCGTCGTCGTCGTCGCCTTCGTTGGTGCCGTCTTTACCGTCGTCGTTGCCGTCGTCGTTGTTGTTGCTGTTGCTGTCGTCCCACTCGTCGTTGCCGTCGTCTTTGTTGTCGTCGTTGTCGTTGTCGTCGTCGTTGTTTCTCTGCTGCTGTTGTCGCAGTTGTTGGGTTGTCAAAGTGATGTACGGATTTGTTGTTGTTGCCATCGCCTTCGTCGTCGTCGTCGTCGCTGTCGTTGTCGTTCTTTGTGTGCGTGGTTCTTGGTGCGTGTGTTGCGTGTGTTGCGTTGTTGCGGTTGCATTGACTCTGTTGTCGACAACAACAAGTAACGACACACACCGCACGTTGATACGTTGGTACGACTGTTGAGTGTTGATACAACTGACATCGGTTAGCGTGGTTGAGGCTGTAATTTTGCACGTTGTGTTCGCGTTCGTTGTTGTGTTTGTTTTTTTGTTTTCGTATTCTTGGCTATTTCTGGCCTTCCCCGTTTCAACCATCTCCACAGACAACAGATTTGCTGTGCACAGCAAAACCTGAATATCGTGCCCATCTCGTTGCAGGGCGTGCACTTAGGTGAATGTGCGCAACACAGCTACGCTAGTGTGCGTTTGAGCGTAGTGACAATATGTCGGGCCGGCGCTCCACGAGCGGAGCACAGAGCAAGCCCAACGATTCCGCCGCTTCTGAGGAAGACAAAATATATTATGGTAAGGTGTGCAAAGTGGAGGCCCGCAAGCCATTGTCGAAACTCTTGGCTTCAGTGTTTTCCATCCCAAACACGTTTGGATCGTATCGGCTGGGATACACTTGTGCCCACAATCTTGCATGGAACAAACATGGGAGCCGCAATGGGCGCGCTGGACTTGCTCGGCCGGCAATTGACAAGCGTTCCGTGATCTACGAGGGAGAGTTGTACAAGGTGGGCGAAAAGATGAAAGTGAGGACGCAACGACGCGCTCAGGTGTACCCGGGCTTGTTCGTCTACAGTGGCGCCTGGAATGCTGCTGCGTCAAATATCCCGCTTGACAATGCACAGGTGCGACCGATCTCTGATGTTTTCTGCATGTTGCAGCATGCGGCTGCATAACTTGCTTCGACCTGACACGTTTGTGGCTAGGTGTACACATCTCGGGACGATCTGCTTCATTTTCACATCACCACAAAAAACATTAAAGGAAAGTCGAAGACTTACAGATTCTGCGCCCGTACACAGGCGGATCGCACCCGGTGGATCCAGGCCCTAGGTCAAGCAAAGGAGTGCTTCCTTTATGTTCGGCAAGGACGCAACTCGGTGGGTATTGTATTGTGATTTGTGATATTCAAGAAACCCCGCTGCCAAGCGTCACACATTCTCCTGTCGTGGGTACCACAGCCAAGGCACTTGGAGATTCGGCGCCAAACAAGCGACGAGTTGCTGCCGCTAGACCTCATCCTCTCTGTCGTTGTTGGATCGTACGTCGCGCGCAATCTGATGCTTCCTTTCTTGATGAGTGCACTTTTTATGGACCATTTTTAAGGACCACAACCAACTCATTTTGTTTTTATATGTTTTATGCGTTGATTGTCGCTGTGATGTCGTAAAGGGCGGAGATTGCCGTTCGCGATGCAGACACTCTCACGTCGCTTGTCCACGACTCCGATTGCTCGAAGGTTGTGCTCTACGTCGTACGTTTCTTCAGTTCTGGAAACGGCAAAGACGACCACGAGTGGTTTCCTCAGTTTTCCGTCGCCGACGGTCGGCTGATTGCACCCAGCGTAGACATTGCTTCACTTGCGAAACGGCTCGCGTACGTTGTGCAGAATCTGCGGTTTTATGCATGACTGTGTCTCTGTTGACGTTGCGTCCCGTTGCAGGTATGTTCCAGATCTGTCTCTCGCCGTTGCTGGAAAGAGGATTCACCATCGTTGGGCGGAACGACTTGGGGAAGGTGGTGGATTGCTTCACAATGGCGGAGGCAAGAAACGTCGGCCTCAATCTACATTCCTGACACAGTTCCCCACTGAAGCTATTTTTGCTGACCATGCGCGGGCCCAAACGGACCCGTGGCAGGGAAAGAATTCAGCGGACAAAATACTCGCTTCGTTAAAATCTGTGAAAGACGGCCTCGTAGAAAAACTGGTGTTTCAAAAAGACGTTTTCGAAGGCTTTGAAGGCACGATCAACTCTGGCGTCAACGACGGCAGTGTTTTAGTTTCCGTTGGCCCAATTAATGTCCATGGCTTTTCTTTGGACCAAGTGCGCAACATCCTCCGAGAAGTGGTATATTTCTCCTCTGATTGTGTGCGCATGCTGTTTGGCTGAGTTGTGGACCTTATTCCAAGTATTTCAACGTGTCTTTTATTATGCTGCTGACAGATGTCTACGCAAAGTAGTCCCCAAGACGCAAGGGGTGAATTGGATGGTCAACTCTTTCATTTCATTTCGGCGAATACATTTGCGCTATGGCGGAAAGAGCAGGATAAGATGGTTCAACTTGCCACGAAAGGCGACGTCAATGGTCTCAAAAAGATGTGCACGCATTGGTGCAACCTTGCATTTTTCGACATCAACAAAGTGTTTAGTTCCGAAGGTATGGCAGACACTGTTTTTTTGTGCTTACGTGCAAGTGAAGTGTTCACTCACAGAGTGATGTGTGCCTGGTTGCAGGGTACACTCTTCTCTACGCTGCCGTATTGTACGGACGCACAAACGTGGCGCACATGCTGCTGCACCTGGATTGTACGCCAAAAGCAGTTGTGACTGCGCGGAATCTTTCCGCTTCACCTAGCTCCACGTCAGTTTGTGTGCACGTCTGTCGTTGAGGTTTCTTCCATAATTTCTTTGATTTTTGTTCGGTAGGTATGGAGGAAATCCGCTTCACGCCGCCGCTCGCAACATTGCAAAAATGCCTGCAGGTGCGGATTTAACTCTCATCCACTGTTGTTCGCCCGCGGTTACCCAAGTTGATCCAGGTCGTAGTTGGCTCACGACAGTATATGCACGCCACAGGCCACGTGGATTTCGACATATTTGTTCGGCTTTTTCACCACTGCCCGTCCATTGCTGGGGCCGCCTTGCAATGCGAGGATGAAACTGGGTCAGTGGCTGGCACTTCTCTCTTAGTGCTCAGTGTTAAGAAGACGGCTAACTTCTCGATATTGTTCGTGTGCCCAGTTTAACTCCTCTCCGTCTATTAATGCCATCCATCCGTCGCAATGAAGCTTTTCAAACAATGAAAATTCTCGAGAAGCGAGGCGATATCGATGATGTGACGCATTTCGCAGCATCACTGTTAGCAGATGCACCAGAAATGGATCCCACTGCTCAAAGGTTGCATTTATAGCTCTGTTTGTGTCCGTTCGATGCATATTCCTCAACAATGATGATGCTGTCCATGTAGACGTTCTTACATGTGGCAACTTGGACGCCGATCCGCGGAAATATTTCAAGATGCTGCTGAAGCAACGGTTTTGCCAGCTGGCTTTGTTCCAGACCCTTCGCTTGATCTCACTACTGATTATTCAGCACCAACGGAGTTCTTACCAACGAATTTAACTCTGCGCGACCGCGGCGGGAAGAAGGTGATAGTTGTGGAGGACGAGGACAACATCGCCCGTGCGAGATTCGAAGCACAGGTGGGCTTTTTATGCGATTGCATTCACGCGTGGTTGATGGGTACCGCATTTCATTGTTTGCGTTGGTGTATTGTTTGACAACAGTTATATCCGCACCGAATGAAGAGTGTGTTTTACTTCAAATCGTCGCAAAGTCCGGATCAGCTGTTCAAGGCGCAACCAGATCAACCCGGCTACGTGCGGCTGGTGCTTCCTCGTGTTTTCGCGCATCGAATGGCTTTATGGCAATTAGCTAGAGTGCTGGGTCCGTAGCACAGCGCGTACTCGCTGTCAGGTCATTGTCTTACTTGCGCCTAATTTGATTCTCAACTCGTAACACAGGTCTGCACGCTCAACAAGCCCATGCGCAGATTCTTCCAGCCGGCAGCACGGATTTGGACTCCGGCGGGAAGGAGCTAAGCAATGCTTCCAAAACACCTGCATTGCCCAATCCCAAAGCGCATCCATCTGACTACTCCGTGGAAGGTTTTCGAACACATGTGGCACAGTTGGTCTTGGTACGATCCGTTGTTACTGCCACTGGTGCTAGGATGTGTCGTTCATTCCGCTCTTTTTGTGAACAATGCAGCTCAAGCAAGTAGACCCGCAGTACTACACGCCTGCCGTTGACGAGGCTCCGGTGGCTGGACCCTTTTTATTGCGAGCTTCACTTTGGAAGATTCTGCTGGGATACTACAGCACACCGGTGTTGGAGCCACATCGTGAAAGTATCAGTAGATCTCGACTCAGCTTTGTATCTGTCAACGAAAACACGAGCACGACGCTTACGGAGTGTGCCGAGTTATGGGAAAGAGACGTACGTGAGGTCTGAGCGCGGAATATCCGTCCTCACCACGCATTCACTGAGTATGTCTTTGCAATCAGGTGGCGCGAAAACGCCAAGTATACAGACGGCTGATTGAGGTGTACGGACTTGACATGGATAACGACGTGTCGCTCGACAATTTTATTACCCAAGCAACGGCCTCGTCCTCAGCAGAGCCTGATCTTACACACACACGAGCGTCCGGCCGAAACGATGTGAAAAAGTTGATCCACCAAGTGCACGTCGACGTTTTGCGCTCACGCTCTGAGTTCCCGAAGAACCAACTTCCGGCGCTGGTACGATGGACTTCTTCAATGTTTATAGCTCGCCAATGAGTGCTGATACTTTTGCCCGTGTTTCTTCGCATAGGCTCGCTTATTGATCGTGTTAGGTCGCTTTTTAGGTCATGGAGCTGGCAACGCCCCTCTGCAGGGCTACACGCAGGGGATGCACGACATTGCAGCCATACTGTTCATTGTCTTCTCCTCGGATGGGTTTTGCGAAGACGTTCCCTCAGGCGCCAGCATCAAGTCACAGTCCGTGGGTCGATCTCTGAGGCAACTTCAACCGAAGACGTGGCTCGACGTCGAAGCAGACACCTTCTTTTGTCTGCACGCTCTATTATCGTACGATTTATGTTGGGTTGGCATACATGCATTGGCCGCTTGTGACTGTCATCCGTATGTGGACATAGGAGACTACACGTTTTGTTTTCCTTTCGGTTCGGTCTTCAAAGAGCGCTGAGCCACGTTGAAAGATGTCTCAAAGTGTGTCTTTTTTTTTTTTGTCGATGTCAACAAGATCGTGGAGGATCAACACTAAAACTTGCTTCAATGTTATGTTGTAGGTTGTTGATCCGGAACTGAGCTCTTTCTTATCACATCTTGAGACCCCATTGGATTCCCGATTGTACTGCCTGCCATGGTTCCTGACCTTGTTGTCGCAGTCAGCTCGAGTCTCCGACGTGGTTCCACTGTGGTATGAGCCTTGTGGCCGAGACAAATGCACTGCTAGCTGAAGTTTCGAATGACGTGATGGCCTTGCTGTTGGTATAGGGATGCTCTGTTTGCCTCTGGTGGAAATGTTGTGGACGTCAGAAAGGCTCTACTCAAGGCCAAAGATGGAAACGGAACTCACAGTGAGATGTCACCTGATTTGTTTTCCAGTATCATCGAGGTGCAATCTTCAGGCATCGATTTAGACTTTTTAGTGAGCTGTGTTGTGGTACGGAGTGGTCATGGTTGTGAATTGGTTTGTCTTCCTCGATTTACAAAATGCGACATTTTACTTAGGCCACAGTGTGTTCTTGTCGAGAACTTTTGTTCACTTGCTCGTTTGACACCGCAATTTTGGTGCTACAACGAGTGCGCTCCTCGATCGCCCCAACTACACTGGTGATGCAAGCGCTCCATGTATTGGCAGCCTACCGCAGTAGTTTTAGCGGCACTCCGTCCCCGATAGTTGCCGTGGAAAATGGCAGTCCTGAACACCCTTCACCTCACGACACTGATACGTCATCTGATGCAAACAAGACAAGAAGAGCAAGCCGAGCAGAGAAAAAATGGCAGCAAGTGTTTGAGATGGCTGTGAACAATCATCGCTGCAAGTACGTCTGCACTGCGATCTGATGCTTGGGAATGTACCTTGGCACGACCTTTGATCCTTGCCGTTTGTCTCTGTGCAGACTGCGAGAAATGGAACATGACTTGCTGGATCTTCAACTTCAATCCGACAGCATGTACCGTCGAGAGTGGGTGGTTGAGACGCGGTTAAAAAATCTTGTACACGTGTGCGAACTTGCTTCACGACGCACCGCGGGGGACCACGCAACACCAAGAGCTGCGAGCGACGCAAGCGATGTTGAAGTCGACACAGAGAATCTCCAAGAAGAAGTGAACACTGAGATTATTGCTGATGAAGTGTCCAACTCAAGCTCCAAGCAATACAAAGAGCCAACTTTTTCATCAATCCATGAGCTTGCTCACGTTCTGGCTGCAAACGACAAACGAGCTGTTCGTTCCCATGGTTTTTATGCACAGTTAGGTGGACAACAGACTCACTTTTTGCGTTGATGTATTGCTCAGGCCGCCATTTATGACAAGAAATTAAAAAGTCAGGCCCGTAAGGCTAACTCTCGGTCACCTAGCGAGCCAGATGGAGACGAGAACCCTCCAGGTTTACCTTCCCCAACTTCAGACCGTTCCGCTAAGAGACCAACAGCAGCGGGTCAGCCTCGTGCACACACGTCGGCATCAATTCGCAACAGTCACAACCTCACATTCCACAGTGTCGCGGAGATTCTGGGCTTCACTGGTAATGATTCCGATAGTGAAGAGGGGAAAGAACCAGAATCCAACGAAAAGCCGAGGAACGGCTCATTCCAAAAAATGTTTGATGGCCAAAGCCTTGCTTCCGTCTTGCAGGGCCATTTCGACATCTCTTCTCCCAACCCAAAGTATTCATCCCGCCAAAAGCTTAAGATAGACCAACCACTCCCCAGCGGTACCAGATCAACTGTGTGGAAAATACTATTGGGATACTTGCCTTGTTTTGAGCCCCACTGTGAAGACGTCGCACCGGACGAGACTGGGTATTGGAACCTGAAATGGGCTGAGACTGTGACAGCGAAACGAAATGCATATCGCAAACTTCTACGCCGGCATCACATTCACGATCTTACCCTGGCTGGCATGGACAAACCCAAAACTGCTGATGCAATTGCCAACAAGAAACTCTACCGACAGGTGTGGCAGTGCATTCCGATTGCGATTTAGACTGATTGCGCCTCTTCGCTCATTCTTTTGAACAACACTTTGCAGATCTATGTAGATCTGATCCGTGTCAACTATCGCTTTCCACGGTTTTTCTTGGACAGACTGGCTAGAATACTCGTGTTACAGGTGTGATGACTTCACTTGTGCTGCCATGTGTTCTGTTGTTTTTAAACCAATTTGTTGTGTGGTTCGCTAGGCAAAACTCAACACGCACACCGGATATGTCCAAGGCATGCACGAGATTGCGTGGGTCATTTTCTACCAATTTTTATCCGACGGCGTGGCTGCAACCATCAAGGGGTACGTGGTACACAAGGTCGTTTTTGCGTGTGACTTGTGATGGCCTAAACGCCATGTCTTCATGCAGAGCTGGACCGTCACCACAAAGCCAAGCTTCTTGTTCGACTTTGTCATCAACCCCGAGTGAAACAGAAGCAGACACATTTTTTTGTTTGTACGGCGTTCTGAGCCGCCTCCATCCATTTTACATGTTTGAAAAGGACATGTCATACATAATGACGCATACCAGAGACTGCCTTCATGAACAGTAAGATACTCTCAGCTCTGTGTTGTGCATACACTCGTCTGTTTTACTTGCTGTGCGTGTATACGTAGCTATCCCGACATTAGCGACCACTTCCGCAAGTTACCACAGCAAATTGAGATGGCCCATTTCTCAATGCCATGGTTGCTCACATTGTTCGCTCAAAAAATTGAGTTTGATGACATTTTGCCGCTATGGGATATTTTGTTTTCTTCCGGTCTCCACATTCCGAGTGGTCAAGCTCTTCGATACGGTTTGTGCCACCATGATTCCGCCTGATCATTCGCGATATGCCGCTAATGTTGCCATGTCCCCGTGGTGTAATTTTTCAGCAAATAATTCGTTCACATCCTCCGGACGGAAGCCATATTTCCAACCACAGCGAAATGGGATCAATATTGGTTTCCTGTCTTGCCTTTGCGTGGCCATGGTCGGCATGTTTCGGGACTCAATTGTTGGCTCAGGTACTAATGTTGCCAGTGTCAGTGCACATGTGCAATTGTGTCTCAATCGCTGCGTTGAAAAACATGACCTTGTTCTTGGTCAGGCCCGCACGGCGCAGGTTTTGTTGAATGCATGGAGATCTTGCAGCGGGGCATTCACGGAGACAGGGTACGTCGAAAGTTAATTCCACAATGTACCGCTTGTACTGCCCCATTCTGACCACGATGATTTCTGTCACATATTGCCAGGTTTATATGTTGGTAATTCGTGCCAAGCTGATATCGCAAGTGTACAATGAAATTCGACGCGTGCGGCATGACAACCTCTGGATGAGTTTGAAGGACACCCTTCGCAGAGGTATTCCGACTGAACGTGATACAGACCCCGAAGAGCTCGAAGAAAGTCTGCTTCAATCCGTGAAGGCAGCTGAGAAACAAGCTGTAGAAGCTACGTTCCAGCCACTTCGAGATATGGAGGCTTGCTTTCACGAGCGGATGCTGCGGCAGGCTCTGGACGATGCTGTGCTGCTTTTTTCCGATGATGAAAACGACAATCAATCAAGCGCTGAAGACGTAGAACACGTTGCAGCAGTTTGAATATGAACACACAGTAATTTTGCAGATAGCAGTTGCTTGTTGTCACGGCGCAAACACTCAGTGAACTCGCTGCCGGTCTTAGAATTGTAACTAATGTTGTTAGTTAGTATCGCTAGTTAGGCGGATGGAACGATACTGCCACGGTTACGTACAGCGCGTTGCAGATCGGTGGCCTGCACAACGTGATCGGCACTCACAGTTTCAGCACGTGTCCGCCAGACCACACGTGTACATGTGTCAGGCACTTACCATGCGGGTGAAGCCTTCAACGATTGACCTGTCGTATAACCACCTTCAAAAACATTGTGTGCTGGTTATGGTAACACTTCAAAAGCTTGATGGCAGTAGGAAACAGAGTCTTACCCCACAAGTGGTGCCAAAGGACCCATATTTTCATCCCACTGGTCTAGAACAACGTGTTGTCCACCGTCTCGAACAGACAGCCGCATACACCGTCGTGTACGCAAAACAAATTGCTTGCAAGCACGAATAATTGTGAGCGAGCGATTTTCGTGAAATGGTGACGTGCCTGACACTAACCTGCAAAGCTGGAGGTACAAGCTGATATCCCCAGCAGATTCGGTGGTACTGTTCATTAACATCCGTTACTTTGAACTGAGTGCAGCCAATGAGTCATGGTTGAAATGCGAAAAGTCTTGTTGTACAGCAACAGCGAGCGAAACAAAAATCTCCACAAACCTCGAGATCTAATTCGCTGTAGGTATGATCGAAGAACGGAGACAGCAAATTGACTGTGAACCCGACACGTTGCCCGGGCGAAAGTTCGCCAGGTGGTGCGCCAGCAACATCCTCCACCAATTGGACATTGTATGTAAAAGAGTTCCATTGACTCCACGTCTCAAACCTCTTGAGCGTTGCGAAAGCCAGATCAAGATGGGTGGTCACGTCTTGCGCACTGGTGGTGCTATTGTAGATACTAAAGTCGTACAGAGTCGACGAAAAGGAGTAGTCTCGAAATAACGCAAGATAGATAACGGTGGCCGCCACCAGTTTCGTTACAAAAGGAGCCATCCGTCCTCGACAATGTAAAACAAGACCGTCTGTAATCCGTCCTCTATGATTTCAAATTACTCAACTTTCCACTTCACTATCAGCCCATCAACGATCCTTCGCGCTGTAACAAACATGGTGCGACCGCAACCGCTACGAATCCTAACAAAATACGAACGAAGCAGAATACGACACTTCAACCTATTACCGCTGTCTCACAGAAACGAACGGCGCGCATCGTCCACGAAACAACAATTCACACCAACAGCATCTATACTCGAGTATAATACCTGCTACGGTATGAACAGGGGCCGATTCTAAAGCAGACGGCCGCACCCAACAATGGACCGGGCCGTGCATGTAGGTGTCACGTTCGTCACCGTCCACGCCAATCACCCACAGTATGGCATGCCGTACCCGATTCAAGACCTCCACAACCCCGCAACAACCACACCACCACCACGAACAGCACCAGCACCACCACCACCACCACCACCACTGCAACCTCAACTACCAGCTCAACTTCAAACTCAACCACAACATCAGCTCCAACCTCAGATCCAACCTCAACTTCAACGGTGAATGATCGAAGCATTACACAATCACCAACAAACAATGACGAAGGGAATAAGACGGGCACAACTGATGACGACGACCAGGACGACAAGAAAGTGCCGACACCTATCACCACACCCGTGCGCAGAGGACCTGTTTCTACACGAGATCTGCAGGCAAATCAAACCACAATTGCCTAAGCAAACACGTATTTTCTTCTTGTTCTTCTTCTGACACCGGAGCAACGACAGTCGTGACTCCCAAAAAATTGTTGTGGACAGTTCTTCACTTGACTTATTACGCTTGACGACGACAACAAAATCCATGCAATTTTTTTATGTTTTAGTTTTACTATAATTATAACGTGATACAAATTCTCTATTCTGGTTCAACACTGTTTTAAAAGGTGATGTATGATGTGTGGGTTGGCGTCTTGGGTGTGTGTGTGTGTCACGGGTGGCAGCGATGGAGGCTAGGTCTACTTTTTGCCGTTCTGCTTCT
>ENA-OWNT01005052-OWNT01005052.1-seawater-metagenome-genome-assembly--contig:-NODE-5052-length-11117-cov-4.406975_pt1 | contig 11117 bp, 7 predicted proteins | sample MGYA00238136_ERZ651165 | MGnify/ENA primary metagenome ERZ651165 (study PRJEB26861, sample SAMN08777766) | seawater metagenome | isolation source: coastal seawater | place: USA: Florida | collected...
GTCGTTCGTCGTTCGTCGTTCGTCGTTCGTCGTTCGTCGTTCGTCGTTCGTCGTTCGTCGTTCGTCGTTCGTCGTCGCCGTAGTCGTTGTTGTTGTTGTTATGGTATGCTGGAACTGGCGTCGCTGGTGCTTGTTTGTGGTCCACAGTAACTTCTTTTATTCAGTACGCCAAAAAAACGCGGTGAAAACGGGACGAAATCCGATTGGAACAGAACCGAGACGCAAAGTGTCGTTCCTCAGTTTAATGGTTTGACTTTTCGACTCGCATCCGTGGAGGATGTGCCAGCGTATTGACGCATTGCCGTAAACATGCGGCTGCTCGAGGCGGCTGGAATAGCGTTGTGTGCCACCGCACATGTCGCGTCTCCGACCGTCGCGGCCCAACAACGCGTCAGCGGTTTTTCTGCTGCAGCCCATGTGCATGAAATGGTTCGATCCCGTCGTCAACGTGGAACCGAGGGGATGGACCGTAGTGTTGAGTCGGACGACACTTCCGGCTCACAGACCGACGCTTTCATCGAAGTGGGTGCCGGTGTTAAGGTTTCGATGGCTGCCGTGCAGACAGCCGGAACAGCCCTTCCAGTGATTTTTAGTCCAACAACACAGTGTGTAATGTGCTCCTACATTCTGGAGCAAGCTGACAGAAAGGTGAAAGAGATTCCTCGCTGGTCAAACGGAGGTGGTTATTTTCCCGGCACATCCAACTTTGCACCTGGCACGCAACGCGGGTACTATCGAAATTACGCCGAGACAACAGCTATGCTGGAGCTGTCGTCAGAACAGGGTGCTTCGTCCAAGCGACTGCTGCAAGGGCTGTCGCGCGGATCTGTGGGCTCCGGCGCTGCTGTCGGGTCTGGCGCGGCGGTGGGTTCAGGCGCCGCGACTACTAGACGAAGCGCGACATCTTCGTCAAACCTTTTCAGGGGCGGTGTTGCCGGTAATGATTGGCCTGGGAGCCCCCACATCCTCAATGGACCCGGCGTCGGAGCGGGTGGCATCGGTGGCATGAGTGGATTTGGCCTTGGAAACTTGGCCATGGCGGAAAGTAATCAACGTCCACACAGCGCCGGTGGAGTTGTTGGCTCCGGGATGCCGATGCCCATGGACCCCGTCGAAGAGCGCGTGATGCAAGCACTAGACATCAAGCGAAATCCGGACGCTCACAACGCCGCTGCCAGGCGCGCCGCGGATGAAGTTTTGCACAAAATTTTTATGGGCACTGGGGTGTCGACAAATGGGAATCACATCATTTTGGATGACTCTGACAGCTCTACCTTCGATGATGATGACGAGAAAGGCACCAACTCGTCGTCTTCTTCGTCGTCCAGTGACGGGCTACAAGAAAATAGCGCGTCCAACCTGTATGCTGAAATGATTAGGAACAGCAAGTTGAGGCGTAGGCACCGAGCTCTGTCCATGGCTTATGCGGACATCGACCGAATCGACAACACCGTCGAGTCCAGTACGGAGTACACGCAGATGTTCCAAGATTTCATGGATGCTGTAGACTACATTCAGGTTTGTTGCCTCGGCGATTCACTCCTCTGTCGCGTGCTTCTCGTTGACTTTGATGCTTGTGTGGCCGACTGCAGGAGCATGACCTGCCTCCTGACTACCAAAAGTATGCAAGACTTATATACCGAAACGCCGCTGCGGTGGTCGAGTACTACCTACACGACTACGAAGATTGGCAGATTTGCAGTGCAATCTATGCGTGCTCCGATGGTTTTTACAAAACTGAAACGACTGCGATTGACAGCACCCCATAAAATCGTTGTGGTGAATCAAGAACACATCTTGAATAATTATTTAGTCCAGTACAACATCTTTCGTAATGGTTTGAACGAACACATGTTCGCTCAGTGGCATACTCAGGCCTCGTTGCGGTGGCTTTGAGTGCCTGTCGCCAGCCTCAACCAACACTGAGGCCGGGTGACCATGCACTACGGCACGCCACCTTGCCGCATCCACAGTATCGTCCACTGAGGCCTTGCTGTTCACATCCGCTCGCTTCTCTGTACAGTGGACGAAGACGGGAAGCTGCCACCTCATCGTTTTGAGTGGTTGCTCTTCATGGCCGTTGATTGAGTCTCCGTCTGCAAGGGGCACAGGGCAGAAGAATTCGAACTTCAACGCCCATTCAACGCCGCAAAACGGAGTGCGGAAGGTCTTGTCCGCCCACGTTGGCACGTGGAGATGAACGCCGGCACGGCGAAGGCCATTTGTCAAATCCACGATCGTGCTGTGAACTGCCCATGAATCAGTAACATCACGGTCCACGCTACCAGAACTAGAAGTGGCGTCAGCATTCAGCTCTCTGTGGCGATGTGTGCACACCAATTTCACTCGGACCCGCTGGCATGCGCTGGAGCCGCGATCGCAATCGATGCCAATTTCGACGTCTTGCGTTGGCATTAGCATATCTGTGACAAGAGAGATCGTGGCGACCGTACCGGTTGCGCTTCGCACGTGATAGGTTGATCGCAGAGATGAGTCGACACTGTCAACTCGACGGCGACTTGTGCTCCCGCGAGCACTGCCATTTTGTTGGCGGACGGTCTCGACGACATCGTCCTGAGCATAGTCTCGTAGGCGGACCGTGTTATTCTGCAGTGCCTCGAATGCGGCCTTGGTTCCTAAATCGATTCCATCCGCCGCTTCAACGCCCGCCTCGAAGACGTTCGGGTGCAACTTGTTCACGCGAACATGAGACATCGATACGTCCTTAGGCGGCATGGCGAGCGTCAGTGCCGCAGCAGGGTGCGGTTTTTGGAGAGAGTGTGACACTTTCGGATTCACACCGAACGGCACATGAATGCAGTGCTTCGCAGAGTTGCTGTCCAGTGATCGAGCAACGAGGGAAACCGCGTACCAAATACTGACAGAAGAAGCAGATTGTTTCCTTGCTCGAAATGATGGAAGCAACTCCTCGGGGAGTGGACAAGAGAATTCGAACTTCGTCGTGAGAGGTTCGTCTTCGGACGACGACGGAGTTCGACCGTCCACCATCACATGATGCTCTTGTGATCTGAACACACAAACTTCGTCACTGAAAGAGAACAGCGAATCCACGTCACCTTTGGGCTGCGACAGGAACGACGGCGCGAAATATCGCTGCAGCAAGGCTTTTGGTGCGAACACATGCCCGTGCACCAGCACGGTGATACGGCTGGTTGCAACACTGTCAAAGGCGGTGTGAGCGATAGTGCCGCGCACATCCTCTCCGGGCGAAAAGTACGGCTTTGCCAGTGATACACGAAGATGTTCGTGTTGGTCACTCTTGTCAGACATGGCTTCACAACGCCAGCCCCTGTTCAAGGTGGGGTGCGAGAACAGTCGAACGCGGCCAAGCCGACCATCGCGCTTAGATACCTCACATATTGATGTTGTCTCGCGCGATCGTTGCAATCCAACTGTACGCCGAGTTTTTTGTCGCTCCTTTTCACGTCCACACTAAAAACAGGACCCACAACTCACTTCAACGTCGTTCCCCATCTTCATACATTCTTCTTGGCTGCCGTTCACCAACCACAAGCTGCCCGAACATCACTGTTTTTGCATGCTTTCTTGCGGCTCCATCGCCATCAATCGTCTTCTCCAGCACGCGAGACAATGCGAAGGCGGCACAGCAAGGGACAGCTCCCCGACCAATGGACAATCAAAGTACAACGACAACGACGACGACGACAACGACGACGACGACGACGACGACGACGACGACGACGAACGGCGACGAACATTTTCACGTTGGCCACTTTTTCGATGTAACTTTTGGCGGCATGCCGATGGTCATTATGACGTTTATGGAGTTATAACTGAACTGATTTGTGTATGATGTACTTTTGTATACAGTGGCAGATACCTTTATGTGAAACTCTCTTGAACTTTCTGTGTAGCTATGCACTCATTGAGTTGTGGATCCAGTTTTGGTTGGTGGTTGGTTCGTTCGTTCGAATGGTCGTTCGTCGTTCGTCGTTCGTTCGTTCGTTCGTTTGTTCGACGTTCGTTGTTCGCTTGCTGTCCGTTCGTTGATTATTTGCTTGCGGGCTCGTTCGATGTTACCGTTGTATAATAAGTTTGCGGACGTTCCTTCCGTTTGGTAAGCAAGGTTATTCTTTGTTCAGGTGCTCTGCTTTGGTTTGAGTTTCAAATGTTGTTTGCTGCGCTCGTTGCTTTGTCGGATGGATTGTTGGATTGACATCGTATCTTTGTTGTGAGCAAAGACTTGGTCTCTGATTGGGGTCTCTGACTGTGTTTCGTCACAAGCTCATCGCCGATGATTATGAGCAAAGGATGCCACGTGGCGTCGTGTTGTCGTTGCAGACGCGGATTGCCGAGAAGCTCCAATTTTGTTGATTCTATACTTGAGAAGCAAGTAGAAAGCCGCCAAGAGTGTGGAACAACGAACAAAATAGCACTGCGTTGTTCGCATTTGTTTTGAAGAACAATCTGTCGCGAAATTCACTTTGTGAATTTGTTCACGATGCAGTACGGCAACTTTTTGTTTGATTTTGTGGTGGTTGTGGTTACCGCAGCCATTGTCCACTTGGTGTTCGAAATCTTCACGCGGCGGACAACGCCACTCAAAGCACTTGACATGAAGCAGATGTTGCCCCCTGTCAAACACACGGCCACAAAAGCTGGGCCGCTCAAAGTAGCTCTTACGGGTGGAACTGGATTTCTTGGAAGGGCCATCGTGCAAAGGTTTGTTGCAGTTGGACATAAAGTTGTTGTCATCGATCTCAATGTTCCACCGCAACATAAGCGCGTGCGAGGAGTCGAATATCGTAGATTCAATATTGTGACTGGACGCCTGCAACAACTTGTTGAGTACCTCGATGGGTGCGACGCAGTCTGCCACACAGCTGGCATCGTTAGCTTGGCTGATGACCATGGTCTGTTGTTCAACGTGCACGTTGTCGGCACTCAACGAGTGATCAGGGCAGCTCGCCTCGCCGGTGTGCCCACCTTGCTGCACACCAGTTCATCTGCAACTATTTCTTCGCCCTACGTCACAGAATCGAGCCAGCAAAATATTCCCTCTGACTTTCGCGTTCCTCCGAACTGGGAATTCTTCAGCCACTACTCTGCTACAAAGAGCGAGGCTGAAAGACTCGTTTTACAATCTAACGACGATTCGTTCCGAACGGCCGCTCTGCGACTGCCTGCGATCTATGGCGTGGGTGACACCTTGATGGTTGACGCATTGGCATCCGGCACAATGACGTTTGTTCCTGGCGGCGATGACTCCCGTCCTGTCCTCACTGATTTCTGCTATGTTCATAACGCGGCACATGCCCATGTTCTCGCGATCGAGGCCCTCGTCGATGACAGCCCGGGCGTTGCTGGGAAAACTTTCAATGTCTCAAATGGTGAACCGCGAGACCCGAAACAGATGTGGAACGGCTTCTTGAAGCAGTTAGGTATTGCACGCAAGGTCAAACCAACGCAGCTCTTTCGCATGCCGTATGGTATTTCCCTTGGGATTGCCTGCATGTCCGAGTTCCTGTTCTGGTTTTTCGCTGGAAGAGTGCCTTTTCCGAGACATGCATTTTGGAACTTTACCCGCAGCAGTCTCGACATAATCCAAGTCAGTATCACGCTCGACATATCGGAAACTCGCTCTGTTCTTGGGTATGAGCCGCTCTACACGAACGACGAATCGATTGAAGAAATTGTGGCGGTACTGACCAAACCTGCGGAGAAACCTAAAAAAGCGAAACCGTTGCCCGTCAAGGTGGGATCTGCCGTGATCGACTGGGCCCCTCGGCCTTTGTCGTCATCTTTTCTCCTGAGATCGTTCGAGACGTTGAGTGGTCCCGGGTCATCCCTCTCAGAGTTGCTGATCACTGCCATTGGCGCCGTTTGCGGAGTCGCCCTGGCTCAGGCGTCAACGTCGTCTTCCTGGACATCAAGCCAGAAGTATTTCTCAAGTGTTTTCGGGCTTATTAATGGGGCTGCTGTGCTACAGTGTACGATGCCGACATCCAAGCGCTGGTACCACGAAGGAGGAAAACTCTCCATGAAAGCGTTTGTGATTATTGTCGTCGAGGTTGTGGTCCAAGTTTTTTTGCTAGTTTTTCTGTATCAATTGGACACAGAAGAGTTGACCTTGGACATCGCCACACGAGTCTGCAAGCTTCTCATCCCTGCGATCACGGCCGTTTATTTGACTGACATTCAAGTTCAACTCGCGGTTGGACTCCTCCTTTGCGGTGGACTCACCTACTGGTTTTTGGTCGTCGACAATCGCAGTCTGGATCCGCATATGGCTTGGGCAATCCCTTTGTTGTGCGTCAAGTACCTCGTCAGTCATGTTCCACGTCGGGAACCATACAACTGACGCGCCGGCCTGCGTGGTGACAGCATGCGTGTTGATTCACGATCGTGTGTTGTTAGTCGTCACAAAATTCGACAGTAAAGCATCAAGAATGTGACCAAACTGCTTTGTTCCGCTGCTTTAGTTAGCTGTCGCTGTATCATAGGTAGACGAGCTGTGTGTGTAAAATAAAACGTGCCGTCACGACCAAGATTCGAAGGTTTCACTGCTCGACCAGCTGTTGTTGATGCTGCTGCTGATGATGATGGGATGGTCGTTGTCATTGCAGTTGTTGACGTTGTATGTCGTTGGTCGTTGGTGTTGTTGATGATGACGACGACGATGCTGCGGCAGACAAAATGATATTGGACCTGTACATTCTGGGGCGGAATTTTGAGCTGCTGCTCGTTTTGTTTCGTCGATGACGACGAACGACGAACGACGAACGACGAACGTCAACAGACGACAACAGGACTGCTTCGTTCTGTTTCGAGAAAGTCGCCGACGCGCGTCAAACAATGTCGTTGCCCGTACGGCACAACGCAGCACCCAGGCCAACACAACCTTTAACATGGATAAGTTGACACAAGTGAACTCGCAACCATCTCCAAGCGTCGGGTCAGGTCAGGGCAGACGAAGTGTGCGAGGCGTGGTGACGACGAACATTTGTGATTGTGGCCCAGCTGCAGCCGCGGACGACCCAGGACGAAAGAGAGCAGGCGGCGGGACGTTCTCAATTTTAAAGTGGGAATTAAGGAAGGATGAAATATGGCACATTAGATCCATGCGCTGGTATCATGGTTGTTTCAACCTGTGCCGTGTATCGTCGTAGAATGTGATAGGAATAGTCGTCATGTAGATCGCTGAGCAACATCATGTTAGTTGTGTTGATCGTGGCAGTGTCGGTAGGTCTTGGTTCGGTACTATTCTATGTTGGCTCTTTGCTTGGGTGGTTTTTGCCATCTCCTAGCAATGAATACGAAGCTTATCACCAGCGTGTGTTGCGGAAATTGAAATGGAACTTCTACACTTTGTTTCATTGCAACAAATACAAGCACGAGGGAGTCGCCAAGTTTGCTTGGGCTATTCCCAACAAAGCCGCGATCGATGCGATCATTGCAACCGTTCCAATCAAGCGCTCACAAGCAGGGTTGATTGTAGATTTTGGCGCTGGAAGTGGGTATTGGCCATTTGTGATTGCACGTTATGTGAAGCAAAGACATTTAGACATCGACATCGTCGCAATTGAAAAGAGTTTGAATCTGTACGCCAAGCGGGAGGACGGCAGCATTGGCATTCGAGGACAGGCAACCGTGAAGAGGAGTGACCTCTGGTTTGATGTTCAGGCAGGCGGCATTGAGGACCTGTTGAAGTTGCAGTCGATGAGACCAATAGATACTTTGTTGTTAGTGTGGCCACCTTGCTGGGAGGACATGGCCTTCAACGCAGTGAGAGCCTTTAGGGGTCGTCACGTGATTTATGTCGGCGAAACGAAGGGTGGCTGCACGGTAAGCTGCAGTTGTACTTGTTCGCACAAAAGGCCGGATAATTGTGACGCGTTTTTTTCTGGCAGGCTAATGCTCGATTCTTTGCGCTGATGCAGTCGCCAAGATGGAAGTTGCAACGACGCGTAAGTACAAGCATAGGCGTGCGTTCAATGGGTTTGCTGGCGCTCTGACCCCACGTCGTGTCAAACGTGATCGCAGGTGAAAATTCCAAACTGGTACGGACGCAACGATCAGTTATTCGTTTACGTTCGGTTGTAGCATCCCATCAAGCACACGGACATTCTCTGTGGTTGATTAGTAATTTTATAGTGTACAAGGCAACTAGCGGCATCTGTCTACAGAACATTATATTTGTGGTGCCCAAGCTCAATGACTCGGCGGTCGTTCCCTTCCAAGTCTTGCTTCGTCGGTCCCGGCACAACTTTTAATTGAAAGTGGAGAACCAGCATTCGTTGGTTATCTTTCTGGCGATCGATGAAAGTTTCACACTCGACAACATCTCCACGCCACACGGACACAGGTCGCATGAGCGGCAGAACTTGTTGTCCCCAGTGAGTCTCCGGAAACAGCGGGGAAGTGTCCAACACAACTTCCTGTGAACAAGGATTTTGTGGCGACCCACGGAACATGGTTTTGAACCAGCATCCGAGCGCTACAAAGTTAGCCGATCCCGCCTCGATTTCAAATGAGAATTTTGAACGAATTTTCGAGAGTTCGTCGATACTGACCGTCAGCAAGTCGTACTCTACCGTTTCGTCGTTTGACCCGATGACATCTGAGCTGCGCAAATTGGAGTAGTGAGCATTTTCCAGGTAGTACTCGCGGTGCTCCGTGCGATACGCCTTGTCCAGGACATCCATGGAGATTCCGTACTCCTCTTTGAGCCCCTTTTTAAAGGTCGTCCATTCGGCAAGTGTGTTTTCGTAACCTGCCACTTGATTTTGTTGGTCACCATCGTACAAAAGCGCGCCCCACCCAATGCATGCGTGTGACGGGAACAATGATCCACCGGGCCGCAGCCACTTGTCACGTGCCCAGATGACTGAGTCGAGCATGGCCTCTCGCAGCAATGCATACCCCATCCACTCACTCACAATGATGTCGACCTGACCCGACAGCTCCACCTCCTCAATTTTTGCTTCAATCACTTCAACAATGTCAGAAAGCCCATTGGCCTCGACAAGCATCCGTGCCTTGCGGGCCATTGGAGTGGCCTCCACGGCGTACACTTTCGATGCCCCTGCTTTGGCCGCCCACATGGCGAGAATTCCGGTCCCAGAGCCCATGTCCAAAACAACCTTGCCTTTGAAACATTCCTTGTTCTTCATAATGGCAGAGTAAGGTCCATTCGCGGTTTGTCTTCTAACATTTGTTTTTGATGGTACAGTTTTGCGTATTCGCAGAAATAGTTGGCATATTCAGGGCCGTTGATGAACTCGGCGCGGGGATCCTTGTCACTGGTGACCACTGCAGTCAACGGCGCAGCAGGCTTCGCAGCACCTCCATGGGGCTGAGACATTGTTGAAGTCGAAAAGCTGCGGACCAAAGGTGCACGAAATGCAGTAAGCTTCGCTGGCGCGAAATACTCACCCCTGATAAGCTGTCGGAAATATTGAGCCCGAGACACCACTCGTTGCATAATTTGCAGTTCTTTGTTGTCGACAGCGTTGTGTGATTTCTACAGAGACAGACCGTGGCAATTCGTGACGCGCGCACTTGTGTCGAAGCAGCCTCAGCTCCGACAGTCGCCCGGATCCTTGCTCGATATCAGGCTCGCAATGGGGATACGACACCCTACACAGCGCATTGTCCCTTTCTCACACCAACGTCTACAAGCGTGCTGGGATCAACCATGCAGTTGTGGGCGCATGGACATGGACCATCATCGTTCCAGCCAACGAGACGACATTCCACTCAGCCCACAGTAAACTCCACCGCCGCCGCCGCCGCCACCACATCCCCACAGCACAATCGACACACACCACTCCCACGGCGCATCACCATCACTCGCACCACCACCACCACCACATACCTACACAAAAACACAGAGAGACACTCAACGACGCTTCCACACTCCCACGCATCCGCATCCGCATCCTCATCCGCCGAACAGACAGGACGTCGACGACGACGGCGACGCGTTGTGACAAGGCCACAGAAGAATTTGCGTTGCGTTGCGTCGCGGTGGCGGTCGCGGTGGCGGTCGCGGTGGCGTTGTGTTGGCTGGCCATCGGCCACAACAAACGACGACGAAACGAACGACGGACTGTCGACTGTCGACCTGAAGTTGTACTAAAAGTACGAACACGCTAGTACCGGGTACAACAAAGTTGGAATTTCTGAAAGTGCTGGCGGTTCGCAGTCGGTGATTGGTTCGATTCACTGCGGCTGACAGTGAACAGTGAATGTAGGGCAAAGAGCTCAACTGTGACAGCGGAAGACAGTGCACGACAGTGAAGGCCTGGACTGTTGTGTTCGTTGTTCCCTCGTCGTCATTGTTGTGAGACTACAGTACTGCTTTTATGGTTTCACTCATTGCAGTTTGAGGAACACTACAGTGACAATCAGCCAGTGTTGATTATGAAAAATTGAGTGCTGTCCCCAACTTCTAAATAAATAAAGAAAGAAATACAAAGAAGGAGAAGTATATATCCCTATCTAAGATTCTACATATTGTACCCAACCACCCCATACAAAATATTGAAAATCCTATATCATGACACGTGAACAGTTGCGGTACGTTTTCAACGCAAGGCACATACCCATATCTAACATTCTACAAATTCTACCCAATACCTCTATACAAAATATTGAAAATACCATATAATGACACATAAACGGTTGGGGTACAGTTACCCACATTCAGGACTTTACTGACACTGCCCATTACTACTGTTGTGAATATTGAAAATACCATATCACGAAAGGTATGCGGGACTGTGGGAGTCCCAAAAAGCGAGGAGTGACGACGCATCACTCGGCGGAGCATTCTGGACGAATATACCCATATACAGGAATTCACGTATTCTGTGCATTTGTGCCATACATTATATTGATAATATCATAAAGCGAAGGATATTGCGACGAAGCGCCAACACGAACAAAGCACGGACAGCATGCATATCTATAACTGATATTTCATGCTTTTATATAGAGATGTGTATGGGACTATAGTGTTAATATCAGATATGGATACTATGCCATTTGACGGAGGCAAACGAACGAACGAACGAACGAACGAACGAACGAACGAACGAACGAACGAACGAACGAACGAACGAACGATCGAA
>ENA-OWNT01005053-OWNT01005053.1-seawater-metagenome-genome-assembly--contig:-NODE-5053-length-11116-cov-5.107166_pt1 | contig 11116 bp, 11 predicted proteins | sample MGYA00238136_ERZ651165 | MGnify/ENA primary metagenome ERZ651165 (study PRJEB26861, sample SAMN08777766) | seawater metagenome | isolation source: coastal seawater | place: USA: Florida | collected...
CGAATTTTTCGGTTTTTAAATTTCGTCCACTCTTTGAAAATAAAACTACCAAATACCCCCATTCCTATTCCGAACGTAATTAAACTTTGCTTGGTAAGCTCAACCGATTCATCTTTCAAACCAAAGTAGAACGCAAGGAAAGAAGCCATTAGCACTAACGACGCACCTAATTTTGTTACCAATACCACAGTGCCCCCCACTGCAGCAGAAGCACCAATGATAAACTTATCCAGCGGTCGCATTCTGACTTCACTATTTGGAAACAACATCTCTAAATCGGCTTTAGGCACATTCTGAAATAGCTTCACAATGGTGGAACCAGGCGTAAAGGTAACTGGTTTCTGCTTAACATTGTTGAAGTAGTCTTCGTCTTTAAACGTAATAAACACCGCAACGCGGTCGTAATGCGTAAACGTGATATCCTTTTTACGCAGGCCAAAGAAATAGCGCAGTGTTTCAGTTTTTATCGACTCACCTCGTCGATAAAACACCACATTTTCAAAATCGTCGAAGCTTACCGCCAGCCTTACTTTAAAAAGCGATTCTTCATTCAGCGCTTCTTCTAAATCTTCATCAGTAACCCGCTCGAAATTAGCTGCATTCAGTAAAGCAGCAAAGCGTTTTGAAAAGGTGTCTTGTGCACGTTTGCGGTCGTCTTTGGTGACTGTACCTAGCTTGCGCGTATCTGTATTAGGTTCAAACAATGCGTAGCTGTCTTTTAGCTGTTCAAGTTGCTCGTGATACTGATAATGAATACGACTTACCAGCAGCTTAGAAAACGTCAAGAACTCTTCTTCAGCGGTGATGTTGACTGGCTTTGTTTCAAGATAATCGCGATGCACCTGTTGGCACATGCGTATCACATCTTGTTTTCTAAAAGGAATAAATCGCTCTGCTGGCATGTTGTTTAACGTCATTTTTAAATCACTATTTAGTCAGTAAACCACAAATGAAGCGCAACACAATGGATAAAAAGGCTAAAGTGTTCTTATGGTTAGCGCTTTGAGGGCTTAATTGTTGAATACCTTTGGTTTACAATATTGCGATGAGTTATCCCGTCCCCGCTAATCAGGTTGAAACCCTGTATGAAATAAAGAAAAGCAAATTCATTGCGCTGGCTGGCTTTGCCAATTCTCGTGAATCTGCCATGGCCTTACTGGAGCAAGCAAAAGCTAAATATCCTGACGCCAGACATCACTGCTGGGCATATACTTTTGGCAACCCCACTATGCCAACTAGTGCGGCAATGGCCGACGATGGAGAACCTAGCGGTACAGCTGGAAAGCCCATTCTTAATGTACTGCAACACAAAGATATTGGTGACATTATGATTATTGTCACACGCTATTTTGGCGGTATAAAACTGGGCGCAGGCGGTTTGGTAAGAGCGTACTCAGCGGCAGCTCAACAAGCAATAGATGCTCTTGAGGTACGAAAAGAAGTCATTCTTGAAGATGTTTTCATTGAAGTAGACTTTAAGCACGAGCAATTTGTTCGCCATTTGGTTGAACAGGCCTCTGGCGAAATCGCACACTGTGACTATTCTCACTGTGTAGGCATGCACGTAAAATTACCTGGTGACGCACTAGCCGATTTTGAATCACAAATGGCCCCTATCGCGTTGTCTTTGAAAAAATCGTAATGCCGAAAATAAAAAGCAGCACATTGTGCTGCTTTTTATGAAAGTACCCGCTTCTGGCGGCGCTAATTCACAAAGCCTTCATTCGCTTTCACTGTTAACGGGTGATAACCGGGTTTCGCTTCCTCAAACGCGCGTTTGGCAAAAGCTTTACCATCTGGCGTTTTAGAAAGTTCACGATAAAGCGGTTTCACTAGCTTGTTTCGACCTATCGATACCAAGTAGCTGTATAAACGCTCGTAGGCAGGCTGATAGTTATTTTTAACGGCAATCATCAACCAGCTATGCGCAATTTCATTGTTCTGGGTTGATGTTAAAGAAAATGCGCTATCTAGCGTTGTTAGCTGAGCGTCACTTAATGCATCTGGCATATTGTTTAGGAAGTAAAGCCACTCGTGCACTGTCCACGTTGTTGTGTCGATATCAGATGCATCCACATTGCCGGCTAACCATGCCGCTCTTGTGTCATCGATTTTAACAAATGCATCCGACTCGGGTTTTGGTGCACCTTCAGGAATACCGGGCTCGAAAATCCATGTATTTATACGTTTAGCGTCTAACTTGTCAGGGTATTGCGTTAATAATGTATCTTCTAAGTACGTAATGAAGGTATCTGTTGTAATGCTTTTAAACGCAAAGTCTTTAAAATATTGCATCAAAAACGCGTCAAAATTCTCTCGACCAATGCTGTGTTCAATTTCACGTAAAAACAATGCACCCTTTTCATATGGGATATTAGAGAAAACATCGTCCGGGTTACGGCCGCGAAGATCTATTGCTAATATTTCATCATTATCTTCAAGGGCTGTAACGTCATTCTGCAGGTCTTGGTAGCCCAATACTGCCTCTTTCTTAAAGCGTTCGTGGCCATAAATCATTTCCATAATGCGGTACGTTAAGTAGGTTGTAAAACCTTCGTTCAACCATAAATCTCGCCATGTCGCGTTTGTAACCGTATTGCCTGACCAGCTATGCGCCAGTTCGTGAGCGATAAGCGAAACTAAGCTTTTATCGCCAGCTATTACCGTTGGTGTGATGAACGATAAACGCGGGTTCTCCATACCACCAAAGGGGAATGAGGGAGGAAGAATAAGGAGATCATAGCGATCCCACTGATACGGACCATAAGTTTCCTCGGTAACCTCCAGCATAGCCTCGGTGTCTTCAAACTCTTTTGCAGCACTTTCTAATAAGGCTGGCTCAGCATAAACGCCTGTGCGTTTTCCCATTGCTTTGAACTGCAGGTCTCCGATAGCAAGAGCAATTAGATACGACGGGATAGGTTGCGGCATGGTGAACTGGTATTCGCCATCTCGCTCTGTCGTTGGGTCGTTCGACGCACTCATTACGGCCAGTAGCGCTTTGGGCGTTTTAATGGTCGCGTCATACGTTACACGTACTTGTGGCGAGTCTTGTAGTGGAATAAAGCTACGTGCATGCACTGCTTGCGCTTGAGTGAACAAAAATGGATGCTGTTTTCCTGCTGTTTGAGCCGGAGTCAGCCATTGCACTCCTGAGGCTTGTGGCGATGTTGAATAAGCCACTTTCACACGGTTAATGCCTGTAGGTAAATTAATGGTTAGCGGTGTACCTAAATCTGCATCGGGTTTACCAAGGGTAAATGGAATGTCCTCGCCGTTTGCTGTTACGCGAGTAATATCTAGTTCACGCGTGTCCAGCACTAGCGTATTGTTGTCTGAAGACGTGCGTTCAACATCAAGTTGAACATGACCTACTAACTGCTTGGTGTCGAAATTTGCTGTTAAATCTAGATTTAAATGGGTAACGCGTATTTCGTCTGGGTTTGCGAACGAGTGATAGTCTTTGCCAGACGCGATTTCAGCGTGCGCGTCAGATAGCGTACTATCAACCATAGCCTCATTAGTTGCCGATGCAGATGACGCCTGTACCTTTTCAGCATTTGTATTGTTGTTTTCGCTGCAAGCAAACAGCAGTGGTAAACACACAGCGCCTGCTAGTAGTCCGTTGTTTCTCATATTATTCCCTACAGAAATTAATTACTCCTTCATAGTATCAAGGCTTTTCTGTCTTCGCGAATTAAGAAGATAGAGCGCTATGGCACTTGCTGTAAATTACTGGCACAAGTTCATAAAACCACAAATAAAAAAGGCCGCATACGCGACCTTTCCCAAATACATTGTTGTGACAAGCGCTACGCGAGAGAAATATTTACTTCAATATTGCCGCGAGTCGCGTTCGAGTATGGGCAAACTTGGTGCGCGGTATCAACCAACGCTTGAGCTTGCTCTTTATCCATATCGCCAAGGTCTACCGTTAATTTAACAGCGATAGCGAAACCTTGCTCGATAGGACCAATTGACACATCACCCGTTACGCTTATGTCGTCTGCAAGTTTAACTTTTTGCGACGCTGCAACATGTTTAAGGGCACCAATAAAACATGCCGAATAACCAGCCGCAAACATTTGCTCTGGGTTAGTGCCATCACCACCAGCGCCACCTAATGCTGTAGGTGTAGAAAGCTTAAGCGCTAAATTGCCATCACTTGATTTTGCTGTTCCCTCACGGCCACCTGTTGCTGTTGCCGTACCTGTATATACCACCTGCTGTAATTTATGCATTGATAGCCTCCTGTATATTAAATAACGCAAATACTTTGCATACAAAATAAAATAACATCGACATCGCTTGAAGATCAAGTAATTTGTATGCAAAATATTTGACGTATAGATTTTTCTTAAAGATAGGTAGCTTCGTGTCAGAGCTTTTAAAACTTGAAAACCAGCTATGTCATCGGTTCTACACGCTGTCTAATGCGTTTACACGCGCTTATCGACCGTTGCTGAAAACCCTCGACATTACTTACCCTCAGTACGTAACCCTAATGGCATTATGGGAAAATGATGGCATGACGATAGCAGAACTATTGGCGCGTACAGCAATAGATGGTGGTGCCATGTCGCTAATGCTAAAAAAACTCGAAAGTAAGGGTTTCTTGCAGGTAATAAAGGACGAACACGACAAACGTGCCAAGCGCGTAATGTTAACCGAGCGAGGAAAAGAGGCAAAAGCTACGGCCGAGCACGTACCACAGCAGATGCTATGTAAGTTGCAGGGTATGACAGCAGAAGAAAGCTACCAACTCAAATCGCTGCTAGATAAGCTTGGTGGTTGTTTTGAACAAAGTGAATTCAACGAATAAATAACGCCAAGGTTACAAAGTTTGAATTTGTAATCTCAATGTCATCACATTCGCGCGCGATTTTGCTATTATCATTTTAAGCGAACAAGTGTTCGCTTAAAATGATAATAGACTACACTGCATAATAGTGAGAAATGGGAGTTAGCATGAGTCATACTTCGCCCAGTACCACCCCACAACAAAGCGAAGCATCTAGCCTTACAACAAAAGCATACTCGGTAATAGAAGAGTGGCTAAATAGTATTAGCCACGGCATTGGTTTTGTTGCCGCCATTGTTGGATTGGTGTTCATGCTGTATCGAGCCGACAACACGCTTGCGGTGACCACTGCCGCAATATATGGTTCAACACTTATACTGATGTTCTTAAGCTCAACGCTTTACCATGCTATTTCACATCAAAAAGCCAAAGGATGGCTCAAGCTTTTCGACCATAGTGCAATATATTTATTGATAGCGGGCACTTACACACCTTTATTATTAGTCTCAATTGGTGGTGTGCTTGGAATTACCATGACTGCCATAATTTGGTGTTTAGCGCTGGGTGGTGTTGCATTTAAATTGGTTGCTCAACATCGCTTCCCCAAAGTGTCAGTAATGACATATTTATTGATGGGGTGGATTGCATTAGGGCTTATATACCCTCTTTATATAGCGTTACCCGGCGCAGGGCTTTGGCTTCTTGTTGCGGGCGGACTTTGTTTCAGCATAGGCGTGTGCTTTTATGTGGCAAAGAAGGTAAAGTACACCCACGCAATATGGCATCTATTTGTTATCGGTGGCTGTAGCTGTCACTACTTTTCCATTTACTATTTTGTGGTATGACAAACAACGCATCAAACGACAACACTCACATCACGACTTCACCAAGTATTGCTTGGTTTTCGTTGCGCAGTGGTAAAATTTGTCTTGGTAAAAAGCCGAGCGAGTCTGATTACGCTCGCTTAAAAGGGCTAGGTGTAACTCATCTTGCTACAGTACAAACCAGCGAAGAAAACGCCCCTCGTATTCGCGATGGCGCAATCGCTGCTGGTTTAGAGTGGGCTTGGGTTCCCTTTTTGCACCCTTCATCAGTATCACCCACTGAAGACGCTCACCTTCATCAGTACCTACATGAATTGTCACAGTTATTGATGGAAGGTGCGCATGTTTACCTTCATTGCGATGGCTCACAACATCGTTGTTCATTATTGTTTTACGCGTTATGCCATTACTGTCGTATTCCATCTGACAGTGCTTATAATGCCCTTCACAGCTTTGGCGGACTTGCGGCTAACAACCTCGTTCGCTCTGAATTAGCATGGGCAGCGCAGCTAGGGCATACCGCACCACGTATTTAATATTCATAAGTTAACAAAAAAGCGCGGTAAGTACATTACCGCGCTTTTTCATACTTTGTTGATTCTGTTCAATCTCGCCTTTTAGAATTTATAAACCTCAGCATTGGAAAGTAGTTTGTTTGCGTCAATTTTTTCTTGAACGCAGCGCACTACATCTTTACGCGAGAACACATAAATGCGGTCTTTACGGGCACGATTATCTTCAACTTCAAAGTCTTTTAACACCATACTAATGTGCTCGTCTTGTGGTAAACCACGCAATCCAGCACCAAAGCGGCAAAGTGTTTCGCTTACGCTTTCTTCAAAGCCAGCAAGAAAGGCCTTGTATGCTTGTTGTTGCTTCTCTTTACGCTTCGCAAGCTGCGCCTTTTGCTCTTTTTCAACGGCTTTAAGTTCTTCTTTCATCTTATCGGCTTTGGTTTGCACATCTGCTAATTTCTGCTGCGTTTTCTCTTTCTCTTTCAAGAGCGCCGCTTTACGTTCTTCATCGGCATGGCGAAGCTCGAAAGTGATATCGCGAAGCTCGCGCTCTGCCTCTCTTGCCTCCCAAGCCAACTCGCGCTGCATGTTTCTAAGATCGCGCATTCTATCGCTATTATCAGCAAACGCGTTTGAAAAATGGGTACTTGTTGCTTCAGCATAAGACTCCCACTCTCTTGTGGCTTCCATTACGATTTCATCCATTTCCTCAAGCGACCCCGTGAAATGTGGAATAGGTGGAGCTGGAGGAGCAGACGGTACTGCTCCCACAAAGCCTTCTACTAGGGTTTCTATTTCATGTACCCAGTTGCCACTTTGCCCTCTTAGAGACAGTGTAAATACTGCGCCCTGCCCTGCTAAATAGCGCGTTTCTATTTTGCTAACACGCCAGTTTTCAACGTTGTCAGTTTGACGAAGCGAAGTATTTAACACTCCCGACATAATCTCTAATTCGTTTGCCAACTCTTCGTATTTATCCTGACTTTGCGCGGCAGACAATCCACCAGATACTGTACATAGCACTAAAGCTGTTATTAAACGTTTCATAAATTCACCTGCTTGCTTAGTCTTCAATTAACGGGGAGGGGTTATTGAGAAGTTGATATCCAGTTGCAGTGCTCTCATTGTTGTCTGTTGAAAGCACGGCACTGTAACCTAGCTCAATATCATCTATTTCATCTTGCAGTCGGCTAAACTGCTGAGCATAAAATCGCTGATCATCAATGCGTTGATCGTTTATAAATTTAAGTAACTCAGAAAAGTCCTCTTTGCGCTCTTCACGGCTCGACGCCAATAGATATTGCGTGAGCTCTGCACTGCTTTGCTGCTGCTGAGTAGATAGCGCTTGAGCGTACTCTTTGAATAGTGTTTGGTTTACCTGTTGATAATACTCACGCTGCTCGCCTAGCGCTGAAGCCACTCTTTGTGCCACCAATGTATCTACATCGTCATTGCTTTGATTAACAGAAAATGTGAGTGCCACACTGTTATCATCAAAAGAGAGTTGAGCGCCAGTCAGCACCGCCAGTAACGCACAGGCCGACGTTGCCATAGCGAGCGACGACAGTGAAAACCATTTGGCGCCAGACCGCGTTACCGATTGCTCAAAGAACGTGCTTTCTTTATTCCACTGCGGTGTTGCCGGAGTAGCAAAACTATCGACTCCACGCCTAACTGATTCAGCGTTACTGACAACTTCTGCAAAGGCACGATCCGACTTACAAAGTGCATCGAATTCCGCACGCTGATTTTGTGCTAAGCTGCCTTCCAAAAAGGCGGCCAACAAAGCTTCTTTCTCTTGTAAAGTCATTACTCTAGCTCCAACTTCAACTTTGCTAATGCTGCGTATAGCCTAGATTTTGCAGTATTCACTGATATGTCCATTTGCTCTGCAATTTCATCAAACGTAAAGTGGCCAAAAAACTTCAGCTCAACGACAGCTTTTTGCCCTAACGGTAGCTGTTGCATTGCCTGCATTAATGCTCTGCTTTCTCGATTGCTGTTTAACTGCATTTCAGGGCAAGGGGCATCACATAGCGGTGACTGAATATCGTCTATATCTACGCTAGGCTTTCGCTTGCGATAAAGTTCCACACATCGACAATGCGCAATACGATATAGCCAACTTTTAAAACTGCCTTCACCTTTAAAACAGGCAAGACTGCGAAACACTGAGATAAAAATCTCTTGCATTAGGTCTGCGGCATCGTGGCTGTTGCCTGTCATTCGAATACCATATTGATACATGGCTGTTTCGTAACGAGAGATCAGCGTAAACCACGCTTTCTTATTGCCTTTTAATGCCTGTTCCACGAGCTTTTCATCTCGTTTCTTAAACACGCCTTTCCCCGTTCTTATCTGTCTTTTAGTTACTTAATCATTAAGTCGAGGGTGTTGGCAAAAAAGTTTGTTCTTAACTGCACTTTTTTGAATTTATCGTTAAAACCAAGCTGTGATATGGCGTTGAGCGCTTTTGTAGATAAAAGCGCACGCAATAAAAAATAACTTTGCTGATGAGGGAAAAGTGGTGATGCAGGGACGCATCACCAGTAAAAATGCTGTGATATTTTATTTCAGCGTTGGAACAGGTAGCAGAGGCGAAAGTATTTCACCAATACGTCTAAACAGCTGCATACGCGTTGTACCTGAACGCCATACTAGCCCAATTTCTCTGAAACCTTTCTCTTCAGCCGGAAAACTCTTAAGCCCAGTGTGTTCTAATATTGACTGATTTAACGCAAGCTCTGGAAGGAAGGTGTAACCCATTTTGCTATTCGCTAGCTGCACAAGCGTATATAAACTGCTGGCAGCCACACTGCTTATTTGGTCACTGTGCTGTAGATTACATGCACTTACAGCATGCCCTGTCATACAGTGCTCTTGTTGAAGTAAAAATATGCTTTTCTTAGGCAGCGTAGAAATATCCACAGGGTTAGGTAACTGCTCGGCCATTTCTTCATGGGCAATTAAATGAAACGGGTCATGACCTAACACCATTTGTTTGCACCCTGGTGTTTCCATGGGAAGCGCAAGTATCAGCAAGTCCAAGCGTCCATCAGTAAGCTGCTGTAGTAACTTTTCGGTAGTGTCTTCTTGTAGCTCTAGGTTTATCTCAGGTAAAAACGCTGAAAATGCACCAAGCATGCCTTCAAACATAAACGGAGCAATAGTAGGAATAACGCCAAGCTTTAGAGTACCTTTTTGCCAGTTACCCGCGTTCTTCGCATATTCTACAAGCTCGCCAGCTTCTTGCAGCAACACCTTACTTCGTTCAACGATATCAAGCCCCAGCGACGTAAACACAAACGTTTTGTGCTCTCGCTCTAAAAGCTGACTGCCAAAATGCTCTTCTAGGTTTTGAATGGCAGTACTCAAGGTAGACTGGCTGACGTTACAACGTTGTGCTGCTCGATGAAAGTGCTGCTCTTGATGAAGCGTTACAAGGTAGTGCAAATGCTTTAGGTTAGGCCACTTCATGGTCTTCTCTCAAAAAAGAAAAATGAATTAAAACGAATACGTTTAATCTAGCATAAAGATTACAAACAACCCACCTTAAACCCACATGTTTGCCTTAGGTGATTTGCAGGCCATTAAAAAAAGCCGCATACGGTAAACGTTATGCGGCTTTAAAACATGTGTCACAATGTTAAGTGTGCGGGCTAGGCTACACCAAATGATGCTTTCAATATGTAGAAGAATATTACCGAAAGAATAGCACCTGCAGGAAGCGTAACAATCCATGACACAACGATGTTTCTTACTATGCCAAGGTTCAGTGCTGATACTCCACGCGCTAGACCTACACCCAATACTGCACCAACAAGTGTTTGTGTGGTGGAAATAGGTAAACCAGTACCAGAAGCGATAACAACGGTACACGCAGCGGCAAGCTCTGCGGCAAAACCTCTGCTTGGCGTTAGGTGTGTAATACCTTGACCAATGGTTTTAATAACGCGGTGACCAAATAGCGCAAGACCTGCAACAATACCTAAACCGCCTAATGGTAGGATCCACGGTGCCAACGTTGCGCTTGAGTTAATTTCACCGCCGCTGCTTACAACACTTACTACAGCAGCAAGTGGACCAATTGCATTAGCAACGTCATTTGAACCATGAGCAAACGCCATACAACACGCCGTAACCACCATAAGAAGGGCAAATACTTTCTCTACATTAGCCGCTTGCAGGTCGGCGTCTTCTGAACCACTGAACTTCATACGACCGATAAACCACTTACCAAGGAACGCAAGTAACACTGCAATACCTATAGCAAGCAAGTAGCCATTTACCGCGCTAAGCTCAAGACCAACGTGCTTCAAACCCTTTTTAATGGTTACTAGCGACATTACAAAGCCGGCAAGGGCCATATAAAACGGAACGTAACGCTTGGCATTTTCAAATGGCGATTGGGTTTGGAAAATAAGCTTGTGCGCGCTCATGAAAATAAGATACGCAATAACGCCTGAGATAGCAGGTGTCACTACCCAGCTACCAACAATACCGCCTACTTTGTCCCATGCAACAGCGTCCATACTTACGCCAGTAGCAGTAAAACCAATAATAGCGCCTATGATTGAATGCGTAGTTGAAACAGGCCATCCCAACCACGATGCAACAGCTAGCCATATACCAGCCGCTAACAAAGACGAAATCATACCTAGTACCAAGTACTCAGGCATGTCGATAAAGTAAGATGAGTCGATGATACCCTTTCGAATGGTTGATGTTACTTCACCACCTGCAAGGTAGGCACCAGCAAACTCGAATATCATCGCAATAATAATTGCTTGTTTTATTGTTAAGGCTTTAGAGCCTACAGACGTTCCCATTGCGTTAGCAACGTCGTTCGCTCCAATACCCCATGCCATGACGAAACCAACGCCAGCGGCAAGAAGGATAAGAATTAGGCCATAACTTTCAAAAAATTCCACGGATAACCGCTCCCGATCTAAACGCGATTTAGGCTAGATGCCACG
>ENA-OWNT01005054-OWNT01005054.1-seawater-metagenome-genome-assembly--contig:-NODE-5054-length-11112-cov-3.678749_pt1 | contig 11112 bp, 11 predicted proteins | sample MGYA00238136_ERZ651165 | MGnify/ENA primary metagenome ERZ651165 (study PRJEB26861, sample SAMN08777766) | seawater metagenome | isolation source: coastal seawater | place: USA: Florida | collected...
TTCACCTCAACAGTACTCCGAACGATGGAGACTGCTTTGGTGGCAGCCACAGCGACGATAGCAACAACAGCGACACGAATTGTTTCCGGAGTAGGAAAAGCTCGAAAGGCATACATGGCGAAGAAAGCGGTGAACATGGCAGAGGATCCTCTGTAGTGTCAGGTGGATCGCCAAACTCGTCACTGCTATTGTGGGAACAGCGCCTTGTCAAACTTGGCATGCACATGTGTGGCGAACTACTGCTCACGCGAATCCAACATATGATGAACAGCCATCCAAAAATTGCAGGAGGGCCCAACGCAATTGCCTCATCATCCTTGCGTGGCTTAAGCATTGCACAGAGAACAAATGCGGCATTAGCCGCTGGGGACACACGTGCAGCACTTGCTGTGCTGCACGAAGACGATCGACAGCGACGGTTACAAATGTCGCCATCGTTTTCGACTTCAAAGCGACCACGGCGATTCGATTCGACGTTGTTCGGTGACGATGTACCCACATCGGATCAGTACCAGCAGATGGTGAGTCCCGAGAACTTGCGACGCCACTCTTCCGTCACGTTCACCCCCGTGGCTCGTTTGCACATTTATTTGCATGATAGGTTGCCAATGAACCTATTCCCCTTTTGGCATTTATGAATCACGAATACGCAGACCAAAGGAGAGTGCAAGTGAACCGCAAAACACTTGCGTACGTCGTGTCTTTTGATTCAATGCATCGATCGTTCTTCACCAACTTCACGTGATCTTCTGTGGTTGCGCAGGACTATTCAGGAGTATGCAAATGCATTTGGGACCTTGCTGGGAAGTGGCACTCTACACGATGTTCTTCGGGGCAACACGGTGTGTATCCTTGTTGTTCCAATCCATCAATGACACTGTACATCTTACTACACCCTTTGACGCGGCGTTACCACAGTCGGCCGACTTGAATCGCCATGGCGCCGCGGACCTTCTTTCAAAAGTTCTCTATGAATTGCAGCAGCTCATCCAATTTCGTCAGGTGCTCATTACGTATTGTTTCTCTTCTTATTATCTCCTCGTCACCAATTATTGGTACTCATGTAGATGGGAGGGCAATTAGTGGATGACACCAGAATCCCAGCTGTAAGCTTCCATGCAGAAACTCATTCCACCTGCACCAATTGTTGTGCCTGAAAATACAGCCGAATTTGTTCTGAGTTGCTCTCGTCTGCATTCATAGATCACGCGATCGATACTTCTTGGACAACTGTTCTTCAGGAAAATGACTCCAAGGGAGCGTTCTACTGTTGCCAATCATTTTGGGAAACTGCAACAATATGTCGAAGACGATGTGGACGATCCCGACTCCAGTCCTGCTTCAAAAGGCATCAAGATAGGTTCCGTCGCTGGCAGAAAACTGGTGATGGACGGTCACCCGGAGGTGGGTACAATGCGCACGAGTCGATGTCTCACTTCCTCACATCCTGATGCTGAGATGATGCTGTCTTCAGGCCCGAAAACTATGTTCGATTAAAAGCTTCGAGGTCGTTACATGCTTTTTGTGCCAGAATTATCGCCGCGCACCGACTCATGTGGTGATTGTCCAACGCGACGAAGACAGTGACGCACCTGAGCGTAGATTTGCGGCGAACAACGTCGATATTGATGACGACAGTGACGACGAATACCAGCGCACGCTTGGTCTACCCATCAATAAAAGCAAGAACGTCTGCGACGATTGTGCGCAACGGAGCGCAGTTGCCATCCATTTTGTGGAATTTTTGAGAAGTTGGTGCAGTTTTCCATCGCGGCTTTTGTGTACATTACGTCAGATTGTAGAATTTAACAGGCAGCGCAGCGAGTTGCAAGAAGGCACTGCGCCATCCGTCAAGGAGGAAACCAACCGACTTCGAAGTGCATTCAATCGATATGGGATGTACGTTGTGGCCGAATTTTTGGGGTGGTGCAAAGGTTAGCGATGAATTGTTCAATGGATGTCGTCACACACATGACAACGTTCCTTGTTCACATGTTGTTCGTTGCTGTGAAGGAGGAGTTTTCACCAACCACAATGAAGCATTTAATGAAGCAATGAGGTTTCATGACGACCGGGATCTTTTGGTGAAAGCATTGGGATTGTGATCACAACAGCGAATCGCATCAGACTGCATCGTACTCGAGTCTCGTCCTGATTTGTGTTGTTGAAGTATTCGCCCCTGCACACGGCACGTGCCACTGCTACATCTAGCTGAATTTTTATGTTTTTATCGTAAAAAGTCAAAATTCGAGGGGGCGGATCTCCATAAACTGGTCGATAACTTCTCTGGTGACTTTGGCGCGGGCCTAGAAACACATCACAACACACTGAGTGAGTCTCGATCGACTCTCGTAGAAACTAGAAACAGGAAGTCAGAGCGTACGTCTCGCAGTGTGGCTACGATGCCTTGTAACACTTCCACCAATTTGTCTTTCACCTCTCCAGTCAGCATTTCGCCACTGCCGTATCTGTGCATGGCAAGAAACAAGATCAGTATTGGAGTGCCAACGGTCCGCGTCGACAAAGAGGTTGCAGGCACAACAAGCTCAGAAAAAAATGGTCATTCAATGCGTGTATGGACTTCTCATCCACCACTTTGCTCCGTTCAAGTGCTGAATATAATTATTCGTCACGGCTGCGCAAGCATGTACAAAGGGACTCGCGTCGAACATGCACGTACGCTTTCGTGATTCTCTCCAGCTCGTCGTCATCCTCCAAGAAGAATTTCAAGTAGTTGTAGGCCACATCGACCTTCACAACAGAGCGCAATGGGACGGTTACGTTGGCTGTAGGTGGATTCAAATTTACAGCGAGTGCGCAGCATCATTACCTCCAGGTCCGCACCAAGTTCACGGTGTTCTTTGAGAGTTGCACGACCTCCACTGAACGCGTACGCGTGAATTTTGTGCTTAATTTCTTCGGGTGTGTCCGTCAAGTAAATAGCACTATTGTTGTTGCTCGCACTCATCTTGGTTTGGTGTCCTGCAAGCACGATGCGGATCTTCAATCATGACGCCATGGGCACAGTAGTGATGGCACATGTTGCAACATACCTTGAAGTGCGGGAAAAAACTTTGAATGAATGAGAGCCGGCTTGTGCTCGTTCATGCGGGGCGCAACATGCCTACATCGTGACGGCGTGTCATTCTCCCAACAAATGCACGGGTACGACCTGAACTTGCAATGTCAATCCTACCGTGTCATGCGGAAATATGGATCTTGATCGATTGCACATGGGATTAAGCATCGAATCTTCTTGCCTCCAAACAACTTCTTAAATGAAGATGAGAATGACGGTGCCGCTTGGATCGCCTTAAAGACATGCGACGAAGGTATCAGTGCTCAGAACTTCAATTCACAGAACGAAGCAATTGCTCAACTCAGCATACCGGAAATGCCACTTTGCCGATGTGAGACTCTCCTTCAAATCCGAAGATGCCTTTCACCTGCAAAGACAACATAGTGTTGGACAATATATGCAGCGGTGTCACACGCAGAGCAACTGTACCTGATTGAAAGTAACGCGTTTTTGAATTTTGCAGATGTTGGGATACATCTCACCGATGTAGTTCAGATCAGAGAAAATAAACGTTTTCTTGGGATCAAATCCACAGGAGATGATATCTTTGCTATTTTCGTAAGCGAGTGCGTGACATTCTTCCAACTCTAAATCCTGCAACGGAAGAAACCCAGGCAGTTGAGGTCCGTCACGTTCAGCCACAGTACTTGCATGGGCAAGTGACGGAAGCTGTCGCATACCTTGAAAAAGTACTTCTCATCATCAGTCAGCTGGATTACCAGCGGCACATCAAATGTTTCTTGCAGCCACTGCGTAAATTGAAATGGGATGAGATGCCCCATGTGGAGGGAGAGAGAAGATGGACCACGGCCTACAGAGTAGTTGCAGATGAGCACTGAACACTACCAGAGCAATGATTTGTCCATAACATACCAGTGTAAAGGTAGAATTTCTCTCCAGCCTCGTACGCGTCCAGCAGGGCCGTCATATCACGTTGAGAGAAAAATAACCCTCGGCGAATCCAGTGATGAGCACGTCGGCCAGTCAATTTTTCCATTCGCTTGATCAAGGCTTCGTCAATACGCTCTGATCCAAAGCGGTTGATAAGTTTGTCATAGTCGACGATACCGGACACAGTCCATGGATCGACCACGAAATCGCCATCTTGTTCCGCTTGCGTATCCTCGCCGTCTTGACCAGTGGAGTCCGTTGGTTCTGCAGACGCCGCAGCAGCGGTAGCGCTGTGGGCAGTGATCCATGAGGCGACATCCTCAGCCGTGGGAGGTCCCGAACAGACCTGTGCTGGAGCCGGCACAGCGCCACTGGGGGGTTTGATCACTACGGTAAACGTGATTTCGTTCCGTCCTTTCATCGGTTTGCAGCGCAGCTTTGGCGTCAACTCCATGGTGCCAACCAGTCCAGTGTGAGCGAGGAATCCGGTGGAACCCGTCGGAACTGCCAGCACAGTGGCACCACGAAGAACAACAATATCAAGCTGATCTCCGTCGGACAGCGCAGCGGCGGCGTGGTAGAGGTTTTCTGGAGAGTACGTGGCCTCTGCATCTTGGCGGGGCAACGAAAACGAGCAGATGCACTCGTTGGACTCGACAATAGCGGCAATGGCTTGCTGCAGATCTTCGGCCTTGGATGCTGCCAACTTTTCCACCTCGGTGAACTCCAAGTGGCCGAAGCCCACAGTGAGAGCGAAACGGGTGCCGCCCGGGAAACAACGCAGCAAATTACCGGCTGAAGCCGGCGCCACGCCAAACGTCCTCAGGATGGCCGCTTTCAAAATCAATTCAGCTGTGTTGATCTCTTTCGGTGCCGGAGCGTTGGCGCTGGCCATCGATTTGTTTTTCTTCGCCAACTTTTTTGCCAACTTTCGTGCGCGTGCTTCCTCTTTGAGGCGGGCCTTGCGCTCCGCCTCCGTCTCCTCCGCGGCCGGTTTTTGTCCTTCCATATTGGTTGGTAGTTTGTCCTCGTATATTCCCAAGCAAGTAATTGAGCTTTTCGAGAGTTTTTGGTTTGGAGATCAACTTCTTGGTTGAAAATACCGCGCGCGCAGACCGGTCCCGCTGCACCCGCGTACGAATCCGAACACGCGGCGACCTCCTCGGGAAAGTGTGGTGTGTAACAACGCAGGTATGCGTGGAACCACATCCACCACACTTCAGCGCAGCGTCCGCGATACCTGTTCGTCGGCATTAAGCTCGACCAAGAAGTTTCTGAAGTCAGTGTGAGACAGTCAACACCACCGCTGCTTAAACTGGTTTGCTCGCCGTTCCTCGCAATGTGTGCATCTGTGTCAACACCCCGGCAACAACAATAGTGACAACAACGCGAAATGATACCATAACCAACAACGACGACGAAGTGAACGACGACCAACGACGAACGACATCGAACGACGAACGACATCGAACGACGAACGGCGATGAACAACGAACGGCGATGAACAACGAACGACGAACGACGAACGACGAACGACGAACGACGAACGACGAACGACGCCGAAGTCACTTTTGGGGAAATAGTGACACTGTCATCAAGCACGGCACCAACCCTCCTGCCACTGATCCCTTAAATCAATCAATGTACTGTTCATGTGATTCAACCACTGTCTTAAATTTACTTCCCTGCTTTGAGTTCACTTCACAGTCGGATTTAGAACGATGTAGTTCGATGTGTAATTGAGTGTACTGTACGAAAAATGGATTTTAATGATAGGCAGCGAGTGAGTGATCGAACGGCCACTCGTTGGCCGCACGAAGTCGGCAGAAATAGATTGATTGACTGATTCATGACTGATGAATGCATTGACTGAACGATTTTGTAAGTGCAGTAACGCCTGCGATGATAACTGATTGATTGAATGAGTGAATTGGATGTTAAATCAGTGAATGGAAGGGTACGTCGATGAATGAATGCCACGGTAAGTGAAAATGAAGGTGTTTTATGGGACTAAAGGCGACATTGGGTGAGTGATAGCTGAGTGATGACGCAGTCGACAGTGTTGAGGGGTGCAACATGTGATTCGTGACTTTGTGATGATTTGATTGGTGCACAACAGCACAACAACATGCGGATCCCGTACATCACCACCCTGCGATTGCAGCTGGAAATCTTGGGTGTTGTACACGACATCGTGGAGTGACATAGTGACTGTTTACAGTCGCTGGTATCCTGTTCTCTTTCGACGGATGAGGTTCGCGTTTGATAGCTAGGCTTCAGGCTTGAACATCCACGAAGACGGAGCGACACAAATTGTGCATGGGTTTGCCTTCCGATCATGACTTACTTGCAGCGTGATTGGTTGTCTGATTAATTTGAAAATAACAAGCCATGTTGAACGTTGAGCTGAGCCCTAATTTGCGGATACTTGTCGTTTGTCGCTTTCCGTCTCCGCTGTCACAACTGGAGCTTTTGGAAAACCAAGGAGGAGTTGGTTCCACCAAACCCGAACGAGTTGGTAAGCACTGCTCGCAGTGGTGATCCTGAGGCGTAGACATCAAACGCGCAACCAGTGGTTAACTACGATACGTCAAGAACATGTTCATGCAGGGTGTGCTTCGTACCAGTCTCCACCACGTCCTTTACTAAATTGATGTCCGGCGATGTCTCGACCGGATCTTTTAAGTTGAAAGTCGGAAGAAGGACGCCTTCAGCCAGCGCTTTGATGGAGAAGATGGCCTCGACGGCCCCTGCCGCGCCCAAAAGGTGCCCGATATTTCCTTTTGTGGACGACACCGCGACGGGTTGACCTTCATCACGGCCCTCGAAGACTCTTTCCAACGCTCTAATTTCAATCGTATCTCCTAACTTTGTGGATGTGGCATGCGCGTTCACATAGTCAATATCCGAGGGTGTCAGACCGGCACCCCTCAGTGCGGCTTGCATGCAGCGCGCGGCTCCGTCGCCGTCGTCACGAGGTGCAGTGATATGAAAAGCGTCTCCACTCAAGCCATATCCACAAATTTCAGCATAAATATCATCTTCGGACAGACCGCGGGCCAACGCATGCTCTAGCGATTCCAGCACTACAACACCGGCGCCTTCGCCCATCACAAACCCATTCCTCTCACCATCAAATGGCCTCGACGCAGCCTCGGGATCGTCGTTGTGGGATGAGCACAAGGCCTGCACAGAGGCAACCATTTACCAATAATGCAACTGACATCAAGAAAGAGGGCAAACACTGTCGGGTATTCGCACCTGAGCACGAGCAAACCCAGCCACTGACAAACGATCCATGCTGGACTCTGTTCCGCCACACACCATGACGTCGGCGTCGCCTCGTTCTATCATTCTATAAGCATCTCCGATTGCGTGGGCCCCGGTGGCACATGCCGTCGAGCAGGCATGGTTTGGACCACGGAGGCCATGTTCAATGCTCACATGGCCAGCCGCCAGGTTAATCAGGATGCGGGGAAGAAAATACGGACTGATCTTCCGAAACCCCCGGGGATTGGCCATTTTTGCGCCAGCGTCCACGATATCTTCGATGTTCCCTACTCCTGATCCAATGGCAACACCAGTCCGACATTGCTCTTCGTATGTAGTTGGTTTCCAGTTTGCATCCTTTAGTGCTTCTTCAGCAGCTTCCAGCGCGAATGCAATGAAATTGACACTCTGTGCTCGACTTTTGTACTTCGTCATATCCAACTGTCCCGGCTCTTCTCCGCGCGGCACGCACGCTCCAATTGAAACTGGAAGGTCTTCAAACTCTGTCCCGAGACTTGCGACGCCACTACGTCCCCCCACAAGACCTTTCCAGCTTGTGCGGACGCCATTTCCGAGTGGTGTCACTAAACCAAGTCCCGATACCACAACACGCTGCAGTGCGGGCCGATGTGCCATCCTGAGTTTGGGACGGTGCTGCGCCCAAAATGCAAGTTCCCAACACGCTCTCGCAGCCTTCAAAGCACACCAACCGAGTGGAGTACGAGCAGAGAAAACGAGTGGACATTAGTTTTGAATCACCTTTTTATTGTGCAAGCACTGCGCAGGTTTATTCGATACTGTCGCGAGCAGTGCACAGATTTCGAGTGTGCAAGCACCAACACTAACACTGCTTTGTTCAAGCACGGCATTCGCGCGTTTCACATGCCGTGTCCGTCAGTGCGTCCTTCACACTACATCACCTTCCACGGCTTCTTTCCCCCAACACCCGCGCCATCCCATCACCATCGCCTCCACTATGTCGGCACCAGTAGCAATGCCGGCAGTCGCGAGCCACCTGCAACTCACAACCCACAACCCGCAACCCGCAACAGAGCACGAGGTCGTCGTCGTCGTCGTCGTCGTCGTTGTCGTCGTCGTCGTCGTCGTCGTCGTCGCGGACGAATTCCGTCCACAGGCTGACTCCGCGCGTTCGTTGGTCCGAATTCTCGAATCGTAAATCCTCGAATTCTCGCACTCTCTCCCACGGCATTGCACGTGCAACGACACCAACACTGTTGTTCTCTGTATTCGTGTACTGTACATGTCATTTACAAAATCCTCAATTTCCTATTTTCACGTATAGTTCACTTTAAAATTCTTTAATATTCCACGAAAATGAATTATACGGTACTTCAAATTCAGTTAGTTTTCAGTGCCTGCAACCTGAACACGAAACTCTGGGTGGGTGGGTGGGTCGTGTACAGTACAGTGTATGTACGCTATCCGTACACGCCTCCAATCTCAGCTTATATTCCCATTAAATCAACAAATGTACAGTTTATGTACGCTGCGACGAGGTGGCCGCCACGTCACAGTCTCACAGTCACAGTCACAGTGAGTGAGTTGGGGGCGACGGCGGCTTGCTGCGTTGGCGTTCACTCACAGTCACTCACAGTCACTCACAGTCACTCGCAGTTGGCGGCGCCATTTATTGATTGTGTGAGGAGCGTGTCGGTGGATGCTCACTGTTGGCGCTGTTGGCGCTGTTGGCGCTCGCTGTTTGTTGGTTGGCGTTGACTTCGTTCGACTGTCTTTCGACTTTGGCTGCGCTCACTCACTCACAGCCACAGTGAATGAATGATGAGAGAACGTCGAAGGAAGGAAGGAAGTCAACGATGTCATGTTGGATTCCGTGGTCCGAGGTCCGAAGTCCGAGGTCCGAAGTCCGAAGTCCGGGGGCCGAGGGCCGAGGTCCGAGGGCGCACAACGAACTTCACGTTGGTCGTTGGTGTTCGTCGTCGTTGTCGTTGTTCGTCGTTGTTGTGGTTCGTTGTTGTTGTTGTTGTTGTTGTTGTCCGCTTCTTCGATTCACTTTGATGTACTTTGCATCGATTTGATTCGATCCGCTGCGATGCGATGCGAAGCGTTCGCTTCATTGATTCGATTCACTTCGATTCACTTCGATTCACATCGATTCACTTTGCTGCGGGCTCGATTCGATTCGCGTTGTCTGTTTGAGTCGATTGATCTCATCGATTGGTCCGTTCACTTTGTTCCAAAGTGTGGTCGCAATTGCCCCCTTCCCGTCGCTTTGTTCAAGATCGGTGCGCTTCATTCGTTCACTAGAATCGTTCACCTCAGTCGCATCGTTCGCTCACTCGCCACTGTGGTCGATTCAATCCGTTGTATTCACCCGATTCGTTCGATTCGTTCGAAAGAGGGGCAGAAGCAGCAATTGTGTTGAAAAAAAACAGATTCTTATTCCTGCCGAATAGCGTCGGTTTTGCTCTCTCTGTGTGTCTCCGTCTCTGTTTTCTTGCATTTTCAGGTTGACGTTTGTTTCGACGTTGTATCCCCGTGCCCTCCCGGCACATCCTCTGTCGGTTCGGCTGCCCTCTCGAGTGTTGCCGACCTGGAACCTGACCAGCAGGTGTTGTAAGTTGCCCGCGGGTCTCAGTTCTCGTCTTTCTTGTGTGTGGCGTTTGTGTCTAGTGGTGGTGTCGACGTGAGTTGTCATGAGCGGCGTAAGCGACAGCGCAGATGGCTCGGCTTCCGACCCTGTATCTACTGCACCTGTGGCTGAAGTGAAAGTTGTTCCTCAGACCAGTCCTAATGACGCAGCCGGTGAGACTTCTGCTTCCGAACCATCCGGCTCGACCGAGCCACCTGCAGGCTCCAGCGAGTCGGCTGGTGAGGAAAAGGAAGAGCAACGTAGCGTAGGCAGTGTTCCTTCCGCTTCTTCATCTGCTAGTAGTTCGGGTAACCCATCCGCTGAGAAATCCACATCCAATGTCCCCGAGCCGGCAGCTGCAGTCGGCCCGCAGCTCACGAAACTATCTCGCCGTGAACAACTTCGCGAAGCCTTGATGGCTTTCTACAAACAGTACAAGCCCGAAAAGATGTCCGTCGTTGATACCATTGTTGACAAGTACATTGACGACCAGGAAACGCTTTTTGAGCAGCTGGAATCGATATATCATGATGTTCCCAAAGTGTATGGTCATCGCCGGTTATTTGTCGGTCAACTCGCTCCGGAAGTGTCGGACAGCGAACTTACAAAATATTTTGAGCGCTTCGGACGTGTCGCCAATGCCAGTGTTGTGAAGCGTAGCGGTCGATCTCGGAGGTTTGGATACGTGCAGTTTGAGACTGCAGAGGCTACAGTGAAGTGCTTGCGACAGATTGACCACCAAATTCAAGGTCGAACCATTACCGTTCAAGAGGCGAAGGCGACACCTGACGTGCCCGTCACTCCGGCGCCTGATGAGACACCGTCACGTCAGGTAGTCGCCGACACACGCGACCCTAGACTCCATTCGAACATGAGCCTTCACAAAGTGACTAACAGTGCGCCGCCGATAAGGCCTCCACCGCGAGGTAGAATCGACGGCCGCAACGCGTCCCAAGCGCGCAAGTTTTTTCTGGGAGGCATTACGAAGACCACGAACGTAAACCACATTCGAGAACATTTCCGTCAATTTGGACAAATTGCTGATGCTGTTGCCGTGTCGCACCGCAACTTTGGTTTCGTAACTATGGCTGACGATGAAGGGTTTCGTGAATTAACACAGCAACTATATAACAGCATGTGTCAGATGTTTACGAAAGCACTCACAAAATGTCAGCAACAAGGTTTATTAAAAGACGAAATTAACATTCCTGAAAAAGATGCCTCTGGATATAGGCTTGAATCAAGTTATAGATTTTTAGAA
>ENA-OWNT01005056-OWNT01005056.1-seawater-metagenome-genome-assembly--contig:-NODE-5056-length-11109-cov-3.693165_pt1 | contig 11109 bp, 10 predicted proteins | sample MGYA00238136_ERZ651165 | MGnify/ENA primary metagenome ERZ651165 (study PRJEB26861, sample SAMN08777766) | seawater metagenome | isolation source: coastal seawater | place: USA: Florida | collected...
GGCGGCCCGATTGCCGGGGGGCGGTGTTTGGCTTGACCCGCGGCACCGGCGCGGCGGAACTGGCCCGGGCGGCGCTGGAAAGCGTCGGTTACCAAACCCGCGATCTGTGGGAGGCGATGCGCGCCGATTGGGGCGCGGAGACAGATGTGGTCCTGCGCGTCGACGGCGGCATGAGCAGCAGCGACTGGACCATGCAAAGCCTGGCGGACATCCTAGGCGCCCCGGTGGATCGGCCGGTGATGCAGGAAACCACCGCGCTGGGCGCCGCCTGGCTGGCGGGGATGCAGGCCGGGCTTTATCCGGGCATGACGGAGTTTGCCGAGAACTGGTCGCTGGACCACCGTTTCCAACCGATCCGGCCGTACGTCGAACGCGAGGCCGGTTACGTCCGCTGGCAGCGCGCGGTTCAGGCGGTGATGACCTACTGAGAGAGCGGCGGGGCCCCCGCCCGTCATCGGGCATTGGCATGCCCTCTTCCCGTTGGGCCGGGCGCCGCGCTGTGCGCGGAGTGCTGCCGCGCCGCCCTTTTGGGCGGCGCCGGGCCCAAGGCGTTTCGCCCATCTTTGATGGGGGAAGAAAGCCGCAGGAGCTCTTCCGCCTAACGGGTTGCGCTCGGCGGGATGATCGGTGGTTTTGCGTTGAGTTCCTCGATGGAGAACCCGGCGATGGATTTGTACTTGGCGGCATGCGCGGCGAGGTCCTCGTGCGGGATGACCTCGCTGATGTCGTCAAAGCGGCCGCCGCACAGGTCTTCGACACGCTGCAGGACCGCATCAGGCCCGCCCCCCTTGCGGTTGGCGAGGCCGACGGCGGTCGTGATCGGCCGGATCTGCGCTTCATAGGCCTGCAGCGCCGCAGGGGTGTGCTCATGCTCCAGAAGTTGCGCGCCGATCACGCGGGCGTCAATGATCGCCTGACTGGCGCCGTTCGAGCCTACCGGATAGGTCGGATGCGCGGCGTCACCCATCAGCGTGACCCGGCCAAAGGTCCATTGCGGCAATGGATCGCGGTCGACCAGCGGGTATTCGTAGACGGCCTCGGCCCCGGTGATAAGCTCCGGCGCGTCGATCCAGCCGAACTTCCACTCCTCGAACAACGGCAGGAAACTGTTAGTATCTGCCTGCAAGTTCCAGTCTTCCTTGCGCCATGCGTCATCTAGGTTGAACTGCTTCTCCGCGATCCAGTTGATCGTCGCCACGCCGGTTTCCGGGTCGGGGTGCGAGATCGGGTAGGCGACCAGCCGCAGGTGGTCATGGCCGATCATGACCATTGCGCCACCGCCAAAATAGTCCTTGGCCGGCGTGGTTGCGCGCCACAGAATGCGACCGTTCCAGATTGGTTCGCCCTCGTCCGGGTACATCTGCGCACGCAGGGCAGAGTGGATGCCATCGGCCGCGATGACCATGCCCCCCACCACGCGCTCGCCGTTTTCCAGAAGAAGATCGGCGCCGATCTCGGTGTTTTCAAACCCGACGGCGCGCATGCCGGTCACAATGCAGCCCATCCCGGCCCGTTCGGTCAGAACGTCATGCAACATGACCTGCAGTTCTCCGCGATGGACCGAATATTGCGGCCAGACATAGCCGGCATCCATCCCGCGCGGCTCTTCCCAGATGGTTTTGCCGAATTTGGAGTAGAAACCCAGCATCTTGGTGCGCACGCCGATTCGCTCAAGATGATCTTTCAATCCCAGATCGAACAATTCGCGCACAGCATTCGGCTGCAGGTTGATGCCGACACCAAGCGGACGGATTTCGGCAGCGGACTCGTAGATGCGGAATGGCACGCCGATCTGGTGCAGCGTCAACCCAAGTGTCAGTCCGGCAATGCCGCCACCGGCGATCAGAATGGTCATGGTCGTTCTCTCCGTCAGGGTCCGGTCTTTTGACCTACCCTGCGGTAGAATTGCAAGCCTCAGCTTTTCGAAGACAATCGCAGATCGGGGCCAAAGATCGTGTCGGCATGGTTCTTCAGGTAAATCTTGAGCCATGGCGTGAAACGTTCCGGGTGACGCCCGATTTCGGCCAGTAGATCGTGATAGTCTGTCCAGCGGATTTCCATGACTTCGTCGGGATCCGGGTCAATCGCCAAATCGCCAAAGGTGCGGGCCAGAAAGACGTCCACTGCTTCGAATTCAACCATCCCCTTGCCGACATCGGCGCGGTATTCGAGGTGGTGGCGGAACTCGGGGAAAAGCCCGGTGATGCCCAGTTCCTGTTTCAGCCGCCGTATCGCGCAGACGTCCGAGGGTTCGTTCCAATGCGGATGGGTGCAGCAGGTGTTCGCCCAGAGACCGGGCGTGTGGTATTTTCCCATCGCCCGGCGTTGCAACAAGATCTCGGTTCCGCGCACGACAAAGACCGACACTGCCTTGTGGCGCAGCCCTTGCAGATGGGCCTGCAGCTTGTCGACGGGCGTCAGGACACCGTCGACCCATGCCGGGATTGCGGTCGACTCCGGCCCGGCCGGCACCGGCGGGATGCGTGTTGGGTCTGTCATCTGTTGGTCAACTGTTTCTTGTGTCCGGTCGTCCCACCGGTTCGGGGTGAACCTAGGGGTTCTTGACTGGTCAATCAATGATGCGAATGGACGCGGCCCGAAGGGCGCGGCCGGGCGTGGTCAGCCAGTCGCCTCGGACCAGCAGGGCAGAAGGTCGCCCGGTGCCGGCGTCGCTGCAAAAACTGCCCGTGCGATAGCCCGCGCAACACAAAGCGCCGCGACATGGCCGATCTGCGATACCTCGGCATCGGGGATCTCCCGGTCACCGGTCGATATGGCAAAGAGCAGATCGCCGTCGTTGGGCAGGTGCGAGGGCACCACGGCACGCGCGATGCCGTCATGCGCAGCAGTGGCGATTCGCTTGGCCTGAGCCTTGGTCAGGACCGCGTCGGTCGCCACGATGCCGATCGTGGTGTTGGCGGATTGTGCGAAAGCGGCGATCTTGCGGCTTTCGAAAGTCCGGCCCAAACCGCTGCGCGGATCCGGTCCGAGCCCGCCGAATTCGCCGTCGACTTCGAATGGTGCGGCCCAGAAATGCCGCCCGCCCGGCGTGGTGACGCTGCCGACCGGATTGGCGGCGACCAGCGCGCCAACGGTGATCCCGCTGTCCAGCACCAGCGAGGCGGATCCAAGCCCGCCCTTTTCCATCCCCGTCAGGGCGCCGGTCCCGGCGCCGAAGCTGCCGATGTCGAAATCGGCACGGGCGTTGTCCAGCGCGGCCCGGCCAAGGGCAGGGTAGGGGTTGTCGGTCCAGTCCTTATTGCCGCCGTTGAGCAGATCAAAGACGATCGCGGCCGGGACCAGGGGGATGCGCAGGGTATGCAGGGCGAAACCCCGTCCGCGTTCGCGCAGGCCCGAAACAACACCAGAGGCGGCGTCGAGTCCATAAGTGGAGCCACCCGACAAAACGATCGCATCGACCTGCGCCACGGATTTGTCGGGCTCAAGCAGATCGGTTTCACGGGTCCCCGGCGCGCCGCCCATGACGCAGTAGGACCCGGTCATTGCCTGTTCCCCCAGCAGCACTGTGCTGCCGGATTTCAACGTTTCGTCCTGTGCATTGCCGACCAGCAGGCCGGGTACATCAGTGATCAGGTTTCGAGGTCCGGGGATCATTCGTGGGCCTTGGGAAACAGGAGCGTGCAAGGCACGCGGTCCATTGTCTTGCGTCCGCGCCGGGCGCGTTTAGGATATTTGGGATCAGAAAGACGCCACATTAGATGCAGCGGCCGCCGTCGACCTCCATCGCGACGCCGGTGATCATGCTGGCCTCGTCCGAACAGAGGAAACAGGCGGCATTGCCCATGTCCTCGGGTTGGGAGAAGCGGCCGAGCGGGATGGTCGACAGGAATTTGGCACGCATTTCCGGGGTGTCTTCGCCCATGAAGGTTTTCAGAAGCGGAGTTTCCCCCGCCACCGGGTTGATCGCGTTCACGCGGATGCCTGAAGGGGCTAGTTCAATGGCCATCGTCTTGGTCGCCGTGATCATCCAGCCCTTGGAGGCATTGTACCAGTTCAGGTTCGGGCGCGGCGACACACCGGCGGTGGAAGCGACGTTCAGGATCGTTCCGGCCTTGCGCGATTTCATATGCGGGACAAGCGCGCGGGCGGTGAGGTAGACCGATTTGGCGTTCACGATCAGGGTGCGGTCGAATTCGTCCTCGGCGACGTCTTCCAGCGGGCCGGGCTGGTGGCAGACACCGGCGTTGTTCACCAGGATATCGAGGTGGCCGAAGGCGGCCAGCGCCGCGTCGGCCATCGCCTGGACCGAGTCTCCGTTTGCGACATCGACCGTTTGGGCGACGGCGGCATCGCCCATGTCATCGGCCACTTGTGCGGCGGCATCGCCGTTGATGTCGGCGATCATCACCCTTGCGCCCTCGGCTAGGAACTTGTGGACGATACCTGCGCCAAAGCCTGACGCGCCCCCGGTGACGATTGCGGTTTTCCCAGCCAGCCTCATGCGAATTCCCCCCTGATGCGGTGCCTTTGGCAGGACCCTAGCAGCGCGCGGGGATGGTTCACAAGTTACTCGTCCAGGACCCGCCCGCGCAGCGATTTCACCGCGCTGCGGGATTTCTTGGCCTCGAGCCTGCGGCGCACCGACCCCTTGGTCGGTTTGGTCGGGATGCGGCGCTTGGGGGCGACGAGCGCCTTGCGAATCAAGTCAGCCAGACGGTCGCGGGCGATCTCTCGGTTGCGGGTCTGCGACCGGGTTTCGTCGCATTGCAGGACGATGGCCCCGGATTGGGTCCAGCGCCGGCCGGCCAGCCGTTTCAACCGGGTCTTGACCGCTGGCGCCAGTGACGGCGACCGGGCCGCCTCGAACCGCAGTTCGACCGCGCTCGAGACCTTGTTGACGTTCTGGCCGCCGGGGCCCGAGGCCCGCATGAAGCTTTCGGTCAGTTCCCAGTCCTGAATCTCGATATCGTCGTTGATCCGTAGCATGACGCGACCTTAGCGCCTGTATCGGTCATCAAAAAGGGCCACCCGGATCGCCGGATGGCCCTTTCGAAAGTTTTCGGAGGTGCGGGTCGGTCAGACCGTTACCAGGTCAATACGTGAAGGGACCCGTCAGGGACTGCCCTAAAGCGTTGCCTTCCGTACTGTTCCGACACCTCGCTCCAATACCTTTCTCGACACTGGATCACCTCCTTTTCCGTTGTTGAAACCTAGGGAAAAGGTGGCACGGGATTATGAAATCGCAAAGCGAAATCGTCAGGCCGTTGAATTTTCCCGTTCGATGCGACCAATAATCAGGCGGAACGGGACCAGCGCGATCAGCGCCAGCGACAGTTTTACCATCCAGTCGGCCACCGCGAGCGACACCCAGAGAGGCGCCATGGGACCAAAGCCCAGAACCGGCAGCACGTCGCCTGCCCAGGACACGTCATTTGCCGGTTCGATCCAGGTCAGGCTGGCGGAAAAGGCGATGGTGAAGAACAGCGCGGTGTCCACCGTCGAGCCCACCAGCGTCGAGGCCAGCGGCGCACGCCACCATTTGCCGTCGCGCAGAGCCGTGAAAATGGCCACGTCGAGCAACTGGGCCGTCAGGAAGGCCAGCCCGGATCCAAGCGCGATGCGCAGGGTAACCAGAGGGCCGAATTCTCCGACGATCTGGGTGCCGATCAGCGAGCAGATCACGCCGACGATGAAACCGACGAACACGACCTTGCGGGCCGGACCGGCGCCGTAGACGCGGTTCATCAGGTCGGTAACCAGAAAGGCGAAGGGATAGGTGAACGCCCCCCATGTCAGCCACTGGCCGAACAGGAACTGGACGAGAATATTCGAGGCCACGACGATGGCGGCCATGGCAAGAATGCCGGGAAGGTGTGTGCGGTTCATATCTGATGCCCGTTTTGTCAAGGTTGCGGCGACTTGTCCCGCCGGAGGGCAGGCAGGCGGCGCATAGCGGCCTTTGCGGCGGCGCGCAAGTCAATTGGGCAAAAGATATTCGACCAGTTCGGTGCGCTGCAGCGGCAGAAAGTTGTCGTCCGATATCATGATGGCCCGCAATTGGCCGTTGCCGTCGCGCCAGACAGAGACGCCTTCGAGGTTGTCATGGGTGCCGGCCGAGGTCTGGAACAGGGTTTCTTCGTTCGTGGGTTTACCGGCGGTCATCGTCCAGCGGCGCAGGCGGCTGCGGAACCCGATGAACCCGACATCACGTTCCAGCACATAAAGCCTCCCGTCGGGGCCGAAATCGGCTCCCACGGGCAGAAAATCGCCGCGTGCCGGCAGGTAAAAGGCAACATCCCACCGCGGACCGGTATTGGCAAAGACGGGGATTCGGCCGTTTGCATCGTGACCTTCGGGCAGCGCGTAAAGCCGTCCGTGCCGGTCGCGCGCCAGCGCTTCGAGCGAACGGTTCTGTCCCAGTCCGCGAAACAGAGGCGCGGTGGTCAGCACATGCGCGCGGTCGCCGGGGTGATCGTAGCGGGCCACCCTGTGAACGCCTTCGAACGAGACAAAGAAACTGCCGCGCGGTCCGGCGGCCAGCCCTTCGGAATCGACGATGCGGCCTTTCAGAACCGCGCCCGAGGAGGATTTCAGTTGCGTCAACCTGAACGGCCGGACGCTGCTGATCCTACCGCCCGCGCGCCCCAGGCGAACATGCACCAGATGCGACCGGTCGCCCAGGATCGCGGCGGTTTGCCCGTCGGGGCTGACTTCGATCCCCGAGAACCCGCCGAACCAGGGTTTGTTCAGGTGCCAGGAGTAACTGTGCAGATGTCGCGCGCGCTGCTCCGCCGCCGGAGCGTGAAGAACGGCGGCAAAAAGCGCGACTGCTACTGCGACCGCAAGACCGAGGCGCATTGGTTGGGCAGATCGGCCATGACGTATTCACGCCGTTTCTTGGGCGGTGGTGCATTCGGGTCGCGCGGCTTGGGCGGCGGCGGGTTGAGGATGTCGTTGACCCACTTCTGGGCCTCGGCACATCCGTCGCCCTTGGGCGGCGCGGCCTGTTCGGTACAGCCCCGGGCCCCACGCGGGCAATTCAGGCGAACGTGAAAATGGTAGTGATGCCCATACCAGGGACGGATCTTGCGCAGGTAGCGGCGGTTGCCTTTTTCGTCCTTGCACATCTGCACCTTGGCGCCGGGAAACACAAAAATGCGGGCGACGCGTTTGTCCCGCGCGGCCTCGCGGATGATGTTGTGATGTGCCCGGCTCCAGTTGTCGTTCACAAAAGCCCCCTTGTTTCGCCTGAGCGAGACCGACGAGATGTTTTCGCGTGTCTGTCGGCTGAGGTTGATGCGTGATGTTGGTAGCATCCAGATGTCGACGTCCAGACCGATCTGATGGCTGCGATGACCCGTCAGCATCGGCCCGCCGCGCGGCTGGCTGATGTCGCCGATATACAGCCCCTTCCAGCCCGGCTGGGTGGCGGCAAAGGAGCTGAGGTCCTTGATGAAATCAATGGCGTCCGGGTGGCCCCAGTTGCGGTTGCGGCTCAGCCGCATCGCCTGCCAGGTCGGGCCAGTTTCAGGCAGTTGTACCGCTCCGGCGACGCAGCCCTTGGCATAGCTGCCGAAAGGATCAGGCTTTTGCCGAGAGGCTTCGGATTTGCTGCCGAACAGCTGCTTTGCCAGCGGCTCTGCCATTGCCGGGGCACCCGCCCCCATGTTCAGGCCCATTGACAGGCCCAGTGCAATTGCCAGCCCGGTCAGGAAATGCCGTAGTCTCATGCCGCCGGAGCCTCCTCCTTGGTTTGGTCGCCCTTGGGGTTGACCCAGTGTAGCAGGATCAGCCCGATCAGAAAGAGCAGGATGACAGGCGAGACGCCAAGGCGGGCGCTGCCGGTGATCGTCGTGGCGACACCGATTAGGATCGGGGCGATAAACGACGTGGCGCGGCCGGAAAGCCCATAAAGACCAAAGCTTTCGGTCGGGGCGTCGGGGTCGGCGTGGCGGACCATCAAGGACCGGCTGGCGGCCTGCAGGATTCCGCCCATGCCGCCGATCAGCATACCGCAAGACATGAAAATGATGTCCGGCAGTGATGATCCTTCTGGCAGGGCCACCCCAAAGATCGCCTCGCGCGACATGTTGATGACCACGAAACAGACCGCGATCAGAACCCAGACGGCGACAATGACCACCGGTTTGGGACCAAACCGTTTGTCCAGCTTGCCGCCGATCCAGCTGAACACGACCGCGGCCAGGGCGCCGAGGATGCCAAAGATGCCAATCTGGGTGACGGGCCAGCCCAGCACGCCCTTGGCGTAGATACCACCAAAGGTATAGAGGCCGTTCAGGGCATCGCGGTAGAACATCGACCCGCCCAGAAAGGCCGACAGGCTGATGCGGTGTTTCAGGTCGCGGATGGATTTGCCAAGCACCCGAAGCGCGTCGGCCGTGCTGCTGTGCTTTGTCGCCACGACCGGCATTTTGACCCACCGGAAATAGGGGATCATGAACACGATATACCACAGGGCGGTAATCGGGCCGACGGCGCGCGTGCCTTCGCGTTGCCCGGCATCCAGCAGGCCCAACCCGGGATCGAACCCGACCAGCGTCTTGCCGTTGCCCTGCTCGGCAAAGAACACCAGCAGGATCGCCAGAGCGAGCAGGCCGCCGGCATAGCCAAAGGCAAAGCCGGAGCCGGAGATCTGGCCGATTTCCTGTTCTGTGCCCAGATCGGGCAGCTGCGCATTGATAAAGATCAGCGCGTATTCCGCGCCGATGAACCCAAAAGCGAAAAAGGCCAGCATCCAATACAGGTTGGATCCGTCTGTCGCGGTGAACCAGAGTGCGGCGGAGCCAATCACGTACATCACCGAAAACAGAATGATCCACGGTCTTCGGTTGCCGGACGTATCGGCATAGGCCCCCATGACCGGTGCGCCAAAGGCGATCAGCAGTCCGGCGATCGCCATGCCCCAGGCCCACAGCGTCTGCGCCTGCGCGGCGGCGGTGTCGCCGTCGCCGCCCAGCGACATGTAATATTCCGCCGCCACCCCGGCAAAGAACGGGCCAAAGATGAAAGTGACCAACAACGTATGATACGGCTGGCTGGCCCAATCGAAAAAGAACCACCCCCAGATACGCTTGCGCGCCGAAACTTCCTGCATGCCCGTCCCCCTGCCTGCCTGAGCCGATATGACAGGCTGTCGGGTGATTAAGCAAGAAAACCTTGCTCTGGCCGGTCCGGAATGTCGCGGCCCTTGCCCTTTGGCGCGGTGACGCTTAGGTGGTATGGATCGCGACGAGAGAGGGCCCGATGCAATCGTTAGTGCAGATTTTGATGCTGATCCTGGATGTGGTTTGGTTCTTTGTCATCGCGCATGTGATCATGTCGTGGCTGATCAATTTCCAGGTGCTCAACACCCGGCAGGAATTCGTTGCGCAGATCTGGTACGGGCTCAACCGGATCCTCGAGCCGCTGTATGGCCGGGTACGCCGCATTCTGCCGCCGATGCAAGGGATCGACCTGGCGCCGCTGGTGGTGTTGCTGGCCATCATCGCGATCCGGATTGTCGTCCAGAATAACGCACCCGCTCTGTACTGAGCTCCCTCGGGGTGCCAAAGCCGGGATGCGGGTATTTCAGATCAGAACGAAGCGGCAGGGGCGCGCCCCCTTGTTTCCCGATTCTTTCGCCGTGTAAGTTGTCGTCAACGAGCAGACTTTCATAATCGCTGACGAGGCTTTCCGCATGAGTGTTGCCCCATCCGATGCCGCCGCGCTGTTGCGCGATGTCTTTGGATTCGATGCCTTTCGACCAGGACAGGACGAAATCGTGCAGGCAGTGGCGCAGGGCGAAAACGTGCTGGCCATCATGCCGACGGGCGGCGGTAAATCCCTGTGTTTCCAATTGCCTGCCTTGATGCGCGATGGGGTCACGGTGGTGATTTCGCCGCTGATCGCCCTGATGCGGGATCAGGTTCGGGCGCTGCAGGAGGCCGGCGTTTCAGCCGGCGCGCTGACCTCAGGCAATACCGATGAAGAGACCGAGGCGGTCTGGGACGCGCTGGAGGCCGGGCGGTTGAAGCTCTTGTACATGGCGCCCGAGCGGCTGGCGGCGGGGTCGGCCATGGGGATGCTACGGCGGATCGGTGTGTCGTTGATCGCCGTCGACGAGGCCCACTGCGTCAGCCAGTGGGGCCACGATTTCCGCCCCGACTACCTGCGGATCGGCGAATTGCGCCGAGCGCTGAATGTACCGCTGGCCGCCTTTACCGCCACGGCGGATGCCGAAACCCGCGATGAAATCGTCCAGAAGCTGTTCGACGGGCAAGCGCCGCGCAGCTTCCTGCGGGGCTTTGATCGGCCCAATATCCATCTCGCTTTTGCCGCCAAGGACAGCCCGCGCAAGCAGATCCTGCAGTTTGCCGCCGCCCGCAAGGGCCGCGCCGGCATCGTCTATTGCGGTACCCGCGCCAAGACCCAGGCGCTGGCCGCCGCCCTGCGCGACGAGGGCCACAGCGCCTGCCATTATCACGGCGGGATGGAGGCGGAGGACCGTCGCATCGTCGAGACCCGCTTTGCCCGCGAGGACGGGCTGATCGTGGTGGCCACTGTGGCCTTCGGCATGGGCATCGACAAGCCCGATATCCGCTGGGTGGCGCATGCCGACCTGCCCAAGAGCATCGAAGCCTATTATCAGGAGATCGGCCGCGCCGGGCGCGACGGAGCACCGGCGGAGACCCTGACGCTCTATGGCTCCGATGACATCCGCCTGCGCCGTGCCCAGATCGACGAGGGCCTGGCGCCGCCGGAACGGCGCGCCGCCGATCACGCCCGGCTGAACGCACTGCTGGGGCTGGCCGAGGCGCTGACCTGCCGCCGGCAGACCCTGCTGGGATATTTTGGCGAGACGTCCGAACCTTGCGGTCATTGCGACCTGTGCGACGCGCCGGCGGATCTGTTCGATGGTACCACGGCAGTGCGCAAGGCGCTGTCGGCGATCCTGCGGACCGAGGAATGGTTTGGCGCGGGCCATCTGATCGACATCCTGACCGGGGCTGACACCGGCAAGATCCGCGAACGGCGGCATGACCAGCTGCCGACCTTTGGCGCGGGCAAGGATTACGACAAACGCCAGTGGCAGGCGATTTTTCGGCAGATGATGGGGCATGATCTGGTCCGTCCCAACCCTGAGCGTCA
>ENA-OWNT01005058-OWNT01005058.1-seawater-metagenome-genome-assembly--contig:-NODE-5058-length-11102-cov-6.933968_pt1 | contig 11102 bp, 9 predicted proteins | sample MGYA00238136_ERZ651165 | MGnify/ENA primary metagenome ERZ651165 (study PRJEB26861, sample SAMN08777766) | seawater metagenome | isolation source: coastal seawater | place: USA: Florida | collected...
CAACGACGACGACGACGACAAACGACAACGACAACGACGACGACGACGACGAACGACAACGACGACGACGACGACGAACGAACGGATGGAAGGGAGGGAGGGAGTGGCAGGATGGAAGGAAGGAAGGGAGGAAGGAAGGAAGGAAGGAAGGAAGGTGCGTATGGGTACGATATGGTTGGATTTTCAATCATCATTGTACCTAGTACTGAGCACCAGTGCCAGTACCAAAACATCAAGTATAAAATTGTTCAACTGTGCAACTGTGCAGCTGTGCAACTAACTGTGCAACTGTGAACGTTGATTGCGAAACTACAAAATGACAAAATGACAAAATGACAAAAATGACGTATTCGCAGGAAGCCCGGCATTTTGTAAAATGAAACCACCAAAAGCCACCTTGATAAATATGCAATTTACAGGAATGTGCACCGCGCACGGAAATAATAGTGAAATGTGAAATGTAAGAAAATGTATTGTACTTCAGTACTCATACTCGAGACTATGATGTGGAATGCGGTCATCCGCCGGACGACGACGACAACCGACCGACCGACCGCCCGACGACGACCGCACAGTCACTCACAGTCACTCACTGTCACTCACAGTCACTGTCAGTCACAGTCACTCACTGTCAGTCACAGTCACTCACTGTCAGTCAGTCACTGCTTCCACGTGGTCTGTCTGTCTGTCTGTCTGTCTGCCTGTCGTCCGTCTTTCTAATATTCTGTGTGACGAACGCCAACATTACTGAAATCGTAATGGGGATATCAGTAAAATGCAAGCGAGTATACCGTACTGTACTGTACATACACTGTGTGTGAAGTGTGAAGTGACTGACTGACTGTGAGTGAGTGAGTGAGTGAGTGAGTGAGTGGGTTGCTAAGTGGGTGAGTGGGTGAGTGAGTGATTTCTGGCCACGGTTGGCTTTCCTTGCTTGCTGTGGTACGCAGTGAGTGACGGTGACAGTGACAGTGACAGTGAGTGAATGGATGGATGGATGACCGACCGACCGCCTGCATGCATGCCTTCGACTGTGACTGTGACTGTGACTATGACTGTGACTGTGACTGCGTGTGTGTGTGTTGTCGTTCTTCTTTCTGTCGTTCTGTTGTTCTGTCGTTGTGGCCAACGGACGGACGGACGGACAGACGGACGGACGGACGGACCAACAACCACCCAACCACCCACCCACCCAACCAACCAACCGACTTTGGTTTGAGTCGCCATCAACCGACGACTTCTTCCATCGCCAGCCACAGCCTTCGTCAACCATCTTGTCCACCATCAAGAGCCGAAGCAAGTTATCACTTGGCGGAACACAAAAAGACAGACAGACTTACAAGCGCCAGCGAGACAGAGCAAGGACGGGAGCAACGGGAGCATGCAACGGATGAACTCCTTGCAGCGTAGCAAGACAACGCTCCACCTGTATGTATGGTGTGCGAATGAAGAAAGAGATACTGCGGAAGGAAACATTACAAACAAAGTAAGCAGCGGGAAGCAGACCAAAGCGTAGATCTCAGACTCCGCCACGGTCTGCTCCCGGACAATTTCAAGCACCTCGCGGGGAATGAACACAGCTTTTTTGCATGTTCCTTTTATTGTGGAAACGAGGAGAGATGAGCATGCGTCCGTTTTAACAACGGTGCTGCACCGGAGCGCGTTGCTGTTTGAAACGCGGCCACCATGCTGAGGGCCGCAGCGCGAAGGATAGGAGCAGTGGGCGGCGGGCTTCGATCGCGAAACAACGTAGTCAGGCGAAGTAGAGCTCGCTCCGAACGCCTCACTTCAACGTTGCCAGGGGCTGTCGTGCGATGCTTGTCGCACGCGAGCAACCAAGCATTCCTGCGTGACATTTCAGAGGTCTCGGAGGAGGACATCCAAGAACGGTGGGTCCTTGACGAAGCCAAAGCCCTCTCGTCGCAATACTACGACAGTATCAGCGGCATTGATGGGTCATTGGGTCTTGATTCCATCAAGAGCAAAGAGCAGCTGCACAAGAAGCTGAAGCAGCAGCTACACCAGGAACTGTTCACGTTCGATGCCACTGTCAAAATATACCGCGAAATGGTGTGCAGTTTGACGGACCTCGGACTCGCAGCCAGTTTGAAGCCCGAGCAGCGCATGCTGGTCCATTGGTTAGTGGCATCGGCGCACAGTTTTTCACATGTCACTCCGCAACGGCTCACCGTGTTTGTTGTGTTTCCTCCGCCGCAAGGTACATCCCGTTTTCGAAGGCAATTGAGCGCGAGCACGCGGGCATCCGCAAAAACGAGTCGAAGAAGGACAGGAAGGCGTACGGCAAGTACCTGATATTGATGGAGCCCAGCAAGCTGGCCGTCATCACGATGTACCACTGCTTGAACTCTCTTCTTGCCGAAAATCGCACGGGCTTCACCAACTTGGCACTCGCCATCGGGAGGTCGGTCAACACGGAGTACAACCTCATGAAGTTGCAGCGGGCGTTTTCGACGAAAACGCTGCGGAACGAAATCGGCGTGCGGGCGGATCCGCACATGGTGAACCGCTTGGCATCGCGCATGGTTGGATCTAACATGCCACAGCCTGCCTTGGATGCTTCACGGCATGTCGCCGTCAACGGGGAGCACTCTGTGCACGCCGGCGGCGCTCACGGCGCCATTTGGGACTCGCGCGTGCATGCAAAGGTGTGTCTTGCAGTGAATCGCCTGCGTGAGATCAACTCCGTCGTGTCTGAACTAATGATGCTCTATGCCAACGCTTGTGCCATGCATCCAAGATTGGTTCCGTTCTGCTGGACATGCTCATGGCAACAGCGCTGGTCCGCACGGAGGAAGGGGAGACGTTCCCGGCCTTCGAGCACACATACGCCGACGTATTCAAGCACGGGGCCAAGAGTAAAAACAAAAAGCAGGGAGTGATGCAGCTGCATCCACTCGTTGTTGACATGTTAGAAGACAGCCATGCCTTGCGCGAGATGATGAAGCCGCGGTATTTGCCCATGGTCGTGCCGCCTCTTCCCTGGTGCAAAGACAGAGACCGGCTGTTCGACCCCGGAAACGCCCAAGGCGGCTACCTGAAGTTACAGTCGCAATTCATGTAAGGCACAGAGCACATCGATACTCCACTGTCCCTGTCATCCCGACCTTTGACGTGTGTATGTCGTGTTCACACGCTTGTCCTGCAGGCGCACGCGCGGATCTTTCATGCAGCCTGACGTTCTGCGCCGTGCAGACCTGACACAAGTGTTTGACTCTTTGAACTTCTTGGGGAGCGTGCCGTGGCAGATCAACGACCCCGTGTTGAAAGTGGTGGAGCAAGTGTGGGCGGCTGGCGGAGGTGTTGCAGAGATCCCTCGCCGCTCGAAGTACATCCTGCCTGGGGAACCAGACAGAACACCAGACATGGATGAAGAGGCATACGAGAAGGAATTGAAGAAGCACCGCAACATTACGCGAAAGCTTTCAGCGAAAAACAACGACTTGAAGTCTCTTCAAGCTGACATGAGCATCAAGCTGCGGATTGCACAAGACTTTCGCAGCGAGGAGGATATCTACTTTCCCTTGAATCTCGGTGGGTGGCTTGTCGACACCAAAACATGTCGGTTGTGCTTGCAGGTAACCCGCTCACTTCATTCGTTGTTGTCGCTGCCATCGCATGCTTTTACAGACTTTCGGGGACGCGTGTATCCCATACCACCCAACCTAAATCACCTGGGCAACGACATGTGCCGAGGATTGCTGACGTTTTCCAAGCCGGAAGTTCTGGGAGCACGAGGATTGCGCTGGTTGAAGATTCACCTTGCCAATGTGTTCGGCAAGGACAAGCTGTCCATGGACGGCCGCGCAGCATTCACGGAGTCGATGATGGCGGAGATTCGCGCGTCGGCCGAGCGGCCACTGGAGGGTGCTCGGTGGTGGCAGGAGGCCGACAAACCTTGGGAAACCCTTGCTGCATGTATCGAGCTGAACAATGCGCTCAACCATCCAGACGGGCCCGAGAACTTCCGATCTTCCTTGCCAGTGCACCAAGATGGTAGTTGCAACGGACTCCAGCACTATGCCGCTCTCGGCCGCGACGTCGAAGGCGCGAAGCTCGTGAACCTGGTGGAGGTACGTGCAGTGCGCTCTTTGACCTCAATAATGCACGCCCCAACATTGTTCATGCGCTCAACTGTGGCTACGATGCGATGCGCTGTCGTTGCAGGTGTCGAGCGAACCCGCTGACGTCTACCAAGGCGTTTGTGATTTAGTTCGCGAAGTCGTCGAAAACGACGCGCAGGGGATTTTTGAGGACCCCACCGTGCACCAACTCGGGGACAAGGAGCGGCAGGCTCGAACCAAGATGGCGCTCATGGTGGAACCTTTCGTCGTACGCAAGACCATCAAGCAAACAGTCATGACTACTGTGTACGGCGTGACTTTCATTGGTGCCAAGAAGCAAATTTACGAGCGATTGATGGACCATGCGTACCCAGGCGGGCCACTGGAGGTGCGCACGATACGATTTTGCCTTCGCGTTTTGAACTTTTACGAAAGGTTGATCCGAGATTTACCTGAATTTGGGTTGGTGCATAGGCGGAGTCTGAAGATGACTTGTACGACGCCGCAGGGTACCTCGCTACGCTGACCCTCGGCGCTGTAGGGCAATTGTTCGCAGGGGCGGACCGCGTGAAGGAGTGGCTTCGCCACCTCGCACAAACAGTAGCTGGCACCGGGCACCCCATAGCTTGGTTGACACCTATCGGGCTTCCCATCGTGCAGCCTTATCGGCGAACGGGTCGGTTTTTGGTGCCGACAGTCGTCCAGACTGTTGTCATTGCAAACCACGATGACGACTTGCCTGTGCATCGTCAGCGACAACGCTCGGCGTTCCCACCAAACTACGTGCACTCTCTCGATTCCACGCACATGATGCTCACAGCTTTGAAGAGCAAGGAAGCTGGACTGACGTTCGCAGCCGTTCACGATTCATACTGGACCCAGGCCGGCACAATTGACGACATGAATACCAAGCTGCGCGAAGCTTTCGTTGAGATGCATCGCCAGCCGCTCCTGCACGATTTGCGCGAGTCGCTGGCCGTCAGGTTCCAGAACTTAGATTTCCAGCCTGTGCCACCGCTGGGCGATCTCGACCTTGACCACGTTCTCGACAGCACGTACTTTTTCAATTGATAACAGTAAGGTTAGCAAAAGGCTCGTAAAGCCATGTGGACCACTATCTTCACTGGCTGTTCTAGGACAAATAAGTACTGGAATTGCAACTGACTGGTAGCACCTTGTTGTGATTGAACTTGTTGATGCGGACGCTTTGCGTCTGTCAGACCTCATCGCAAAATTATCGAACGTTGGGTAATTAAAATTAATTAAGGTCTTTTGGGTAGTAAACAGCTATGCCCTAGAATACCTTGTTAAAATTAAGCGTGGCATTGCTAGGTACTACTCGAGTATTGTACGAGTATGCAGGTTTACTTTTGGATCAAGGGGGTATTTGATTGCTGTCCGACTTTCGCAGTGCCATGTAAGCAAGAGTTTGATCGGAAGCAGTGGAGTGGAACGAATACATCCCAAGCAAGTTCCATCAAAGTGAAATACCTACTCGAGTATGATATGTAAGTGGAGCCGAGTGGAGTGGACAGCCAGTGGAGTGGACAGCGAGCCATAACGCACGGGTGGAATGGCCCGGGTAGTGCTGTAAGTACTCCATACACGGAAGTGAGGAATAAAACCTTTCCATCCACCCTTCAGTTACTCCACAACGAAACGAGTGGTCAATGCACGACAGTGTCGGTGCCTGCCAGTGGTTGAGTGGTTGACTGAGGGGGTTGGCTGAGTGGTTGGTCGAGTGGTTGGTCGAGTGGTTGGTTGAGTGGTTGGTTGAGTGGTTGGTTGAGTGGTTGAGTGAGTGGTTGGTTGAGTGGTTGGTTGAGTGGTTGAGTGAGTGGTTGAGTGGGTGGTTGAGTGGTTGAGGGCTAGTCGTGGTTGAGTGGTTGACTGAGTGTTTGAGTGTTTGAGTGTTTGAGTGTTTGAGTGTGTGAGTGTGTGAGTGAGTGGTCGAGTGAGTGGTTGAGTGGTTGAGTGGTTGAGTGGTTGAGTGCGGCAGTGTGTGGGCCGGGCTGGCTGCTTGACTGCTGAGATTGGTTGGTTGGTTGGTCGTTGTTGGTGACGTTGTTGGTGACGACTTACTTCAACGACGTCTTCATTCACCGCTTCGTTGCTGTTGCTGTTGCTGCTGCTGTTGCTGCTGTTGTTTGTTGTTGTTCGCTTGCTTGCTTCCTTCCTTCCTTGCTTCCTTCCTTCCTTCCTTCCTTGCTTGCTCGCTCGCTTGCTTGTTCTCGTGTTCGTTCGTCCACACTCGCGTTCCCAGCTGTTTTGGTTTGCGGTGCCCCGTGACAGGAAACGACGGACAGAAGCAAACAAGAACGATTTGCTTGTGCCATACGGCAACGGGAGTGACTGGGATAAACGGGTGCAGATTGCTGCTCTTGGAGTGATCCACTAACAGTCGTGCCCCCCCACCCGCACGGCGTGTCCTGCCACTGCGGCTGGTTCAGTCGCCACTCCATACGGGAAGTCGAGCTTCGTCAATCCCAGAAGTGCAAACAAGGATCACGAGTCGCCAAACTTACAGTCTTCAGAAGCAACCACCTCAGACGCTGAGTACAACTTGCGTTCTGCTCTTTGTGGGCAAGTGAGTTTTTTGAGCTCCGAACAAATCCCACACAAAAGACGGACACAATATACAGGCAATTTGCACAAGTCGACGTCGCTCGGTCCCACGACCGAGTGCACGTTTGAGAAACAGCGTTGCCAGTGAGTAAGAATGGGGTCTTCGTCTTCCATCCCAACTACTAATGGCTGCTATGAATGGCCGTGGTCCGGGAATGGGTCGTCTGGCGGCGAGCTATGTGATTCAGTGGAGGATTTCACCAGAAACGGTGTACAGAATTGGTTTGGTGACTTTTATGGACTTGTTACGCTGGGCACCGAAGTGTTCTTGGTGTGGTATCTATTTTTATGCTTCTTGAAGTGTTGTGGAGGCGTCATTCTGTGCAAGGACTGTCTCGGGTGCTGTTGTGCTCGATACAACGGGCATTTGTGTCAACCGACTGCGCTATCGCCACCATGGGAGGCTGCGGCGGTAGTTTTATGCGCGATCAAAGTTGGGTTTATTTTCGTGCTGTACTACCCGCCGTTTTGGAACGGCACAGCATACTGCGGGTTCTGGAGTTGGGATTTGCTGAATCTGATCTTGATGATGGTCCGCTCCCTTTTCTTCATTTGTTTGGCAATGTGGATGAACGCCGAGTTGAGGAAGACCATCACAGCCAGACGCCCGAAGGGCGAAAACGGCCTCGCCTCATCCAGGCGTCCCGTCACAGTGGCGCGAGCAGTCGGGCGTACAACATTGGGCGGCTCTTTCCGGGGCCCAGACAACTCCTCTCTCACGTCCGAGACTTCATCCGTTTCCGTGTACAGCACAGCACTTCTTGGTTCTCGCAAGGGCGTGGATTATCACGCCATCGTGGAGCAGACTGCTGACGACTCGGCAGTGATGCATCGTCGAGACCAATTGGTGCTGGAAGACAAGGGAGCGTGGGCCGCTTTGGTAGCAGTCGGGATTTTTGTTGTCTTCATTCTCGAAGGTGGTGTGGCCACCATTGGCAGCATGCACCCACCATGCCATGACGATCTCAGCCACGTTCACACCACTTTCTCATTTAACAACCCGTGCCAGTTCATCGGGGTATCGCAGCTTGTGCTGAAGTGTGTTTTGGCCCTTTTTCTGTTCTCCCTCGGACGACGATGCGAGCTTGACCATCTTCCGCAGCACCTCAGTTCGCTCGCACGCACAATCATGGTGTTCGGGTTGGCCGAGTTTGGATGGGTGATCGCTTACGCTATTTTTTTTGGGTTGGATCTCGTGTGGACATTTGAGTTTGAGGTGGCCCTGCATTTAGTGCTTGTTACAGCCCCTGTTCTGCAGTTTCTCGCACGCACCCTCTTCAAGTGCAGCAATCCCGCTGTTGTTGTGCGGCGCAGCCATGGCATGGAACGCCGAGGCTGCCGCTACAATCGGCATCGCACACGACAGTGCTGTCAGAGTCTTCAGTACACTGTGCCTTTGATAGTGATTGTATCGTGCTTCAGCGCGGCCCTCGCCGCCATCACTGGGATCGCAACCTGCCCTGCCGATGTCTTCAACAGAACACTTGCACCCCCTGGCAACTACACACCGCTGCAAAATAAATTCGGTGTCGGAATATTCTACGCGCGTGCTGGCGCTGGACCACTCGGTTTCCTGATCTTCGTGACGTCGGTTTGTGTTTATTTTGGCGTCATGGCAGGAATGGAGAAAGGGCTCTCAGGCTTGCCCGTGCCAAGGGTGACGGGTAGTCCCGTTGCCGCACACTCTTTACTGGCGATCGTTTTGCTTGCGTTCCTGGCAGTTCACATCGGAGGTCACTGGGCGGCCAAAGTGGCTTTCGATGATATGACGGTGGAGGAGCGCGCGACAGTCGGACACCGATTTTTTGTCTTTTTTGATTCGTTTGTAGACAATTGGCCACTGCCGTACTCGTACTTGTCAGGTGCTATTGCGACGTTTGGCCTCCTGGTTTTGACGCTCGGAGGAATAATGTCTGTGTCCGACGGCGGGATATTCCCATGGTGCTGCTGTAAGCGTTTCACTTGCAAGTGCTGCAAATGTTGCGGCATCTACGAAGCCGCGTTTCGCTCTGTGCATCGCGTCACGGCGCTGCTCGTTCCTCCACTGCTGTTTTTCCACTCTGTTGAGCAAAGTCTGGGCGATTGGCTAATATGGACGTGGATGCTGCTCCTGCTTCTGTTCGCTGGCGCAGAGTACATCGGCTTCCAAGGCTGGTGTACATGGAAGCCCTGCTGCTTGGCGTGCCGTCCAGAGTCACTGAAGATTTGCAGCATGCGCCAGCAGGCTACGATTCTATCCGTCAAGCACGAACTTCAACGAGTGGATGGCGGATGGGTGGCCAAGCCCAACGTTTTGATCTTGTTTCGGTGCAATAATCCAGGATTTGCGCCCAAGGTCGGAGAATTTTGCTTTCTTGGGGTCGCTGACAAGCATAGCTCGGTTGCCAAGCAGATTTTCGTCGGCAATTCTTTTCACCCGTTCACTGTATTCTCAGCCGCAGAAGATAACGTGTACGGATTTTACTTGCATACGGGACTGGATCCCGACTCACAAAAGTGTCGTGAAGAACGCGGCGGATGGTGCTTCACACACTTTGGCGAGGCCGTGGCGGGTCGCCGTTTTCCTTCGCCGGAGGACTGCTACGAAACCGCACTCAATGCCATGGCCGGAAAGCCGGTGTTCGTTGTTGGTGGCTTCCCATCCGAGCTCGCGCGGCCTTCATTTTTAAGAGCCAACAAGATATTTTGCACTTGTGCAGGCGCAGGCGCTACTCCATTCATTGCCTTAGCCGGTGACGTCTTCAAACACCCTGATCGCTACCAGAAAAAGACAATTACTGTCGTTCGCGCGGGCAAGCATGCTGCCTTGCCCGAATTTTTAGAACAATTCGGCCTCAAGGAAGTCGACCTTGATCACGCACGGTCCGACGTTGAGCGCGGCAGCGTCGGCGATGAGAAGCTTAGTGTCGTCGCGACCATGTCGGCGGCCGTCGGCGGCTTGAAGTGCATGCAAATGGACCCCAAGCTCGGATTCAACTTTTATTACATCCAGGGCTACGTAAACGTGGCATCAGTCTTGGAGGCTGCGTGTGCGTTGCAAGAACAAGCAGTGCGAGAAATATTGCGAAGTCGACACCCTGGTGGTGCGCATGGATTCGCTCAATGGGAGCGTTCCCTTCCGCGGCCTTTGTTGCAGCTAGACGAAGACGAACTCCGAAGTCTCATGGACGGCTGGCCTATCCTCGACATTCTGGGCTTGTTGGACCAAATGAAGAAGGCACAACAGACAACTTGGAAGAATAGGATGAGACAAATCGCACTACACTACGACGTAGAACCGATTGCCCTGGAGGGCGTCGACAGCAATCGAAGAGTTGAGGATGCGCTGCGAGTGGTGTTGGGTCACAAAGGAGACATCAACGCGGAGAAGTTGGTGTGGGACATTCGTGATGCACAGGAGGCGGTTGTGCTGGAAGTGCTGAAAGCAGCGTGCAATAATGGAGCTGACGATTTCCATCCATGGAAGGGCCTGCGTCCGCTTCTCGGGATTTCGGACGAATCCCAATTGTCGGATGCCTTTGGGGAAGACTCTTTTGCGATTATCGAAGATATTGTGGACGCGAGAAGAAGCGTCGTGCAACGCATCTTCAGCACAGTTTACGACGGACCTTTAGATTTCGGCACGTGGTACGAGGTATTAGCACTTGGGGAGTTCCCCAACGTGTACAAGTTGGATGAGTCCGCCCGGGACCGTTTGTGTCCGATCGTGAAGCTCGCAGGTGTATTTGCGTCAGTACACAAAGGCAGTGGAGAATCTGTAAGCTATGGCCACTGCGGGCACGGTGACCGTATCGATTATGATAGCAACGCGTTTCAGATGAAGCGCAGTGCAGGTGAGGCCTTTGTGGAGACTTTCGATTAGTCAGTACTGTTCAATGCCAACTTGTAAACTTTAGACCGTTTGTATGGTTCGTTTATCCCGAAATGTGTGGTCTCACGCATGCATTCGGCGCTGGGAAATAGTTTCAATCTCCCTCTCGCCTCGCGTTCCCGTCCTGCCACAAATGCTCCATAGACGAGCACACAAAAATGGTTTTGCTGCTGCCAGAAACGACAAAGGCCGGCGGAGTGCAGCGAATGCAAAACATCGCTCACGAAGCTGTGGCATCGTTGTTGTCCTTGCGTTCATTCCAGGGATAGTGATTCTTGTCAAGAGAAACATGTATGCTCGAAACATATCAAGAAGTTTTCGCTGCGCGCTACGGTCTTAGATTAGGGTTGTGCGTAGTTAGGTTAAAAAGGGTATTATCGTGTAAATGTTTGCATAACGATTTTATCCAAAATATACTTCTATTTCACAGCAGGGAATTGTCGATAATATGCTGAAAAAGCGAGAGGAGCAGCGCTTAAGATAGAGAACGGTGTTATCTGTTGCTGAGAGAAATAGGAAACATC
>ENA-OWNT01005059-OWNT01005059.1-seawater-metagenome-genome-assembly--contig:-NODE-5059-length-11101-cov-4.186139_pt1 | contig 11101 bp, 14 predicted proteins | sample MGYA00238136_ERZ651165 | MGnify/ENA primary metagenome ERZ651165 (study PRJEB26861, sample SAMN08777766) | seawater metagenome | isolation source: coastal seawater | place: USA: Florida | collected...
CCTGGCCTATGGCGCGGCGTTTGCCCTGAAGGTGCCTCATCGGATCGCAGCCCCTTGTGCGCTGATCGGGACCTCAAACTTCTTCGAACTGGCCGTCGCGGTGGCAATCTCGCTCTTCGGGCTGAACTCGGGGGCGGCGCTAGCAACAGTCGTGGGTGTCCTGGTCGAGGTGCCGGTCATGCTGACGCTCGTCGCATTTGCTAACCGAACCCGTGCGCGTTTCTCCGCCCCTGCACTATGAGCAAGAGCACTTTGGGCTCGCCGGCGTCTGGCAAGCCCCGACGGTCTTGGGCTACCGGAGTAGCAGGCACCGTCATTCGCAAGGCCAACGAGGGTCTTTTCAGGTGATGCAACAGCGCTCCATCACTAATTCGGAGCGCCGAAGCGGCCGGACTGACAATTCCCCATCTGATGCTGCCTGTTTCTGCTGACCCTTGTGGTTTTTTCTATCCAATTACGACTTTGCGCAGAGAAAGGGTCCCCCTCCGGTTTCCAGCAAAAGGTAAAAAGTTGGAGACCCTCCCCCTCCCCTTTGAGGGCGCCGGGAAGGAATGGTGATCGCTCTCCACTCCTCCCGGCATTCCGCCTGCCCTACTCTTCCGCCTGCCAGCCGATGGGGATGTCCCCGTAATGCACCGCTGCGGCTCTGGGCTTGTGCGTGGGTCCGACCATGCGATCGAGGGCCTGGCCAAGGGCGGTGGAGGCGGCGCCAACGGTCCGGCCATTCACCGACCAGCCGTGGGCGCGCAGCACATCGCTGATGGTCTTGTCCCCGATGCAGACCATGTCGACGAGAGCGCGGTCGGGGATGGCCGAGCGCGTGCCCCGGTCCGAGGGCCGGACCCGGCGGACCTCCAGCGCGATGCCGGGGCCAATCTTTCGGTGCAGGCGATCGATCTCCTGCCGGTCCTGCATGAGCGCATCGATGAAGGCCCCGCTCTGCCCGGTGCCGCCCGTGCGGGTGCGGGTGAAGGAGGAGCCGCGGATGCCAGCCGAGGCGTGGCGCTCCACCAGGTCGCGGTAGTGTCGCCCCATGGCCACCTGTGTCTCGCTGAAAGGCGCGGGCTTCTTTCGCTTGGCCGCCGCCACCCGCATGACATCGAAGGCATCGGCATGGCGCAGCGCCGCCCGCCCGAGGTAGCCCGCGTCCTTCGCCACGTAGCCGTCCCGGCCATCGGGGTAGAGCTTCTGCGGGCGCACCACCTGGTAGGCGCCCCGCGCCGGCGCCTCGGGGATCTCCGGCCCACAGTCGTCGGGCACCGCGCCCCGGGCCTTCACCGCCCCGATCCGCGCCGCCTCTGCTGCAGCCCGCGCCCGGGCCCGCTCCCGGGCCTCCCGGAACCCCTTTAGATCGTGGTAGCTCATGTCTCGCTCTCCTTCTGCTCACTCGCGGCCCGTGCCGCCTCGCCCTCGTCCACCAGCCGGGAGACCCGGTCGCGCTCGGCGAGGTAGACCCGCCGCCAGCCGAGCTCGGAGGGGGAGGCCACCTCCCGCGCCATGCGGTCCTCGACCAGGCGCAGCTTGTCCCGGTTGGCCTCCGCCTCCCGCCGGATCATCAGCCCCACCCGCGAGGGCGGGACCTTGTAGCGCTGGAAGTAGCGGTAGCTCTCCACCAGCGTGCCCTCCGCCCGCGCCTGCGGCCCGGCCCGCGAGCGGAACCAGCGCAGCAACCCCTCGAGTTCCTCGATCGGGCGCGGCTCGATCGCCTCCGCGTGCCCGATCACCATCGCCTTGCTCGGCCAGATGTCGTGGTCCTTGCCCTGCCCTTTCGGCAGCAGCAGGTCGCGGAGCGCGCGCAGCCCGTCATCGGAGAGATAGGCGAGGTGGTCGCAGAGGCTCGCGAGCTCCGCCTCCTGCTTCTCCACCGTCACCCCACGCGCCCGCCGGAACCCCGCCTCCTGCAGCGGTGTCACCAGCAACCGGCGCACCCTGCCCCGCTTGCTCTCGGGCCTGGGGCTTCCTGCTGAACAGGTCTTCACCCCTGCCCCAATCCCCTCTCTTGGTCCTGCTCCGCTCTCCGTGGGTGCAGTCTTCGCCATCCCGGGTACTGGTCTCATCACCTGTCTCCCTTTCTCAGCCTGTTGGTTCCCCTGCCTCATCCCTGCCCTCCGGTCGGACTTATCCCCAGCGTCCGGGGCGGTTCCGCCCCCGGACGGGGTCCTGTCCTTTTCCTTGTCATTTCGTTTCCTTTCCTTTCAGAACGGACAGTCTCGGACTGTCCGGGACTGTCCCAATTCTGTCCGGGACTGTCTTTTTCTGTCCTTGTGACAGAATGGGACAGACTTGGGTGGGTCTCAGAAGCCGGTGCTCATGCGCTCCAGCGCCTCGCGCACGAGGGCTTCGGTGCGGTTGCGCCCGCTGTGGTTCGTGAGGAACCAGCGATCGAGCCGGGCGATCAGGCTCTCGTCGGCGGCCATGCGGGAGGTCCCGCCGACCTTCAGGATCTGCAGCTTCAGCCGCTCGTAGCGCTTGCGCTCGCGCGCCATCTCGGTGGCCTCGATGTAGCGCTGCCGCCGCCCGAGCGCCTTCACCGACATCTCCTGCACCACCGGGTGCGCCCAGCGGATCTCGCCGGCGCAGTTGCAGAGCTCCCACTTGTGCAGCGGCGTGATCTCGCGCTTCAGCAGGCTCTGCCAATGCGCCAGGTCCAGCCCGAGCAGGCGCGACAGCAGACGGTCATCGGTCGGCAGGGTCCCGACCGGCGCCTCGTTCTGGGCCACCATGAAGAGGTCGAAGCCGTAGGCGCGCACCTCCGGGTCCGCCAGCAGGCGGAAGCTGCTGGTGAGCCAGCGGTTGTGGTGGAACTCGACGAAGTAGTGGCTCTCGAGCCGCTCTCCGGGCTCGATCGGGTAGTCCGGGATCGTGCCGATATCGACCGCGCGCAAGGTCGCCTTCGGGGCCTCGTTCTGGGCGCGGTCGACGCGCTCGGGGCTCTCGGGGGACCCGGCCATCACTGCAGTCCTCTTGAGAGGGTGGCCTCATCGACCCCCTCGAAGGCCACCGCGCTGGCGACATGACTCGCGCGCGCGAAGTCCCAGCTGATCCGCGTGAAGCCCTGGGCGCCGCGAGGTGTAGCATTTGCACCGCTGGCAAGTTGCCGAGCCGCCCACCACGCCCGGAGGCCACCGTCGGCGGGGCCGGTATCGACGGGGAGCACGGCTGTCCGGCCGACAGAAGATGTCCTTCGGGACGGAGCGGAGATGAGGGAAGATCGGACAGCGTCAGCGCGCGCGATCTCTTCGGACGCCGTACACGGCGCCACTAGAAGCGTGATGGTTTCCCCGGGGCGCAGGCCGAGGCAGAGGCGGATGTCATCGCCGACCCGCGCATGGGGGAGCGCGCCATTGGGCCAGACCACCGCGGTGATCTCGCCCGCGAGGATCGCACCCACGAGGTTCGGCTGCACGGCATAGTCGATCATCCCTCGGCGCTCCCGGCCCCCGCCTCGTCCCAGGGCATCGCCGGCAGCGTGACCCATTCGCTCGAGGCCACCAGGCTCGAATGGCTGATCGCCGTCGGAACCCGCACAGAGACCCGGCCCGGCCGCGCACCCGCCACGCGCGGGAACTGCGCCCGCCCGAGCGAGGACTTGGCGATCACCGCCGTCCCCGGCATCTGGCAGAGCGGCTTCCTCAGCGGCGGGCGCCCCAGCAGGTCGATCTCATCGGCCATGATCAGGGCTCCCGGTGCGCAATGGGTGTTTTAGGACGGTTGCGGGACGCGCGCCCTGCCCCGGTTCCATCACGCGGCCCTCTGGACGGCGTCGGCGAAGAAGGCCGGGGCCTCGGGGTCCGTCAGCAGGACGAGCAGCGCGATATGGCTCGCAGGCGCGGTCACAGCACCCCACCAGTTCAGCGCCGTCTGGAAGCTCACGTCGCAGAACAGCGCCACCTCCCGCGGGCTGGCAAAGCGCGCATGGAAGTAGGCCGACCAGAGTTCAGCCGCATGCACCTTCAGCCCGTATGGCTCAAACCGGTTAGAGCAAGACCTTTGCGACCCGCCCTGCGCAGCCTCCCCGCATGGAACCCCATTGTTCACGATCAGCGTCAGACGAGGCCGCATCATGCCGCAGCCTCCGTCGGGCAGTCACCAGGAACCGGCACCTGCAGGAAGGAGAACAGCTCTCTCTTCGGCTCGGGAACATCCTGCTCACGGGCAAGATGGCAAAGCGCGTCGTACCAGGCGGCGGGCATGACGCCGTCCTGCATATGCGTGTGGACCGTGGTCGGTCGCTTGTTCAGGCGCGCTGCAACTGCTCGATAGCCACCCAGCGCCTCGATGAGGTCTCGCGTTGTCATGGATCTGCTCTAGTCCGATTTTTGCGGACTATCAAGATCCAACAGAGAGGAAGTTCACATTATTCGGATTTCGGATAGTCAGATATCATGGACATCGAACAGAAAGTTCAGCTCGCCAGGACTGGCGATATCAGCCCTGACGCCATCCGCGTGAGGCTCCTCGCCGCCCGCGCCTCCATCGGCATGCAGCAACTCGAAGTTGCGAGGGAACTCGGTCTCAAGAAGACCACGTTCCACTCCCAGGAAAGCCGAGGCGCCCCTGGCATCAAGACCATGCGCTACTACTACAGACAGCACCGGATCGACTTCAACTTCATCCTTCACGGGGATTTTGCGCAACTCCCGCAGGACGTGCAGGACCGTCTCTTCGCCGCACTGCGAACCGTCGAGCCGTAAGCGGGTCAAGAACCCAGCTCAGGTTCACGCCAAAGACTGTCATCCACGCCAGCACCCGCACCACGATCCCCATCGACTCCCCCACCACGTTCCCCTTTTGTTTCGACATAGCGCGCCAATGTCAAACATGCGACCCACAAATTGTCCGATATTTTTGAACTCATAGCTTGACCAGTCCGATTAATTCGGACTACACATGATCCCCATCAACCTGATGGAGGATTGAATGCAAGACGACAGGAAAGCGGTGTTGAGCGATGCGCGTCACGTGGCGCTCACGCCCGAGGACTACCTCGATGACCCGGCCCAGTTCGTGGCCGCCTGGGCCGCCATGAAGGCCGGGCGCGGACAGGGCTTCGACCCGGCCCGGCTGCGCCCCATGCACATCATCGTCCCGCCCGGACCCGCGCCGGAGCCGACCGAGCAGACCCTCGAGCGCACGGGTCAGAAGATCCGCGCCGTGATCGAGGCCCGGGGCTACGCGGTTCGGCGTGACGATGCCGCCTGAGGGGATGCGTGGTGACAAGGCTCTCAGTCTCACCCGACCGCGCGGTCCGCCCGCGCCTGCCTCACCCCGATGATCGAACGGGGGATACCGGCACGAGGATGGCCGGCGTCTTCCTTGAGACGGGTCCGTGCCCCGTCTTGCAATTGGCGCGGACCCCGCGCGGGCAGGCCAATCCTCCCCCGAAGCCCTGCCCGCGCTTCAACTCCCGGAGGCGTTCCCATGACCAGGGCCCTGCATGACTTCCCGGCCGATCGCGAGACCGGCGCCACCGACTGGGAGGACAAGGGCGTGCCGGATCACCCGGCGCCCCTGCCCGACGACATGCACATGGCGCTCTCCGAGGAGCTCGCGCACCTCGACGCCATCGCGGCGCTGCGCCCCTTCGTCTGGGCCGGCATCGCCACCATCATCTTCTGGGTCGTGCTGCTGCTCGCGCTGCTGCTGACCTGATCCCCCTTCCGCCCGGGGCGCGGCGCTGGCTGCCACTCACGATGTTCGCCGCGCCCCAAGAATAGCTGCTCCCATGATGGAACAGTCAGCCATCTCAAAAGCCACAGCCACGCCCACCTCGCCTTCAGTACAGAAATGAAAGCTCAATCATGACGCAGCTTATCGCCATTGACCCAAATGCCATTGAACGAGTTCTTGACCGACTTGCGGAGCTAGAACGCAAACTGGATCAGTTTGAAATCAAGCCTCGTCCGGAGTGGATAAGCGTAGCCGAGTACGCCCGCCTCAAGAACGTGTCCCCAAGAACCGTAAAACGCAGAATCGAGGCCGGGCAACTGGAAGCGCGAGGCTCCGGAAAACTCCGAGAGATTCATCTCAAGCGAGGCGCTTAGCCAGTTCCTCCGCGGTTTCATTGTAGTAGGTGTTGAGTTGACGAAGGTCTTTGTGACCGACCATTCTCGCCAATGCGAGAATGTCCAACTTCCTCGAAAGACGTGTAATCGCGGCATGCCGACTGTCGTGAAACGTCAACCCCTCAACCTGAGCCCTATCGCGGACCTTTCGCCAGAGCACGTCAAGCTGCCTGCTAGTTAGCCCGAAGACAGGTTCAGCGAAAGGAAGCGCCTCAAGCAGCCGAATTGCTTCTGGGGACAAAGGTACTTCGCGTGGATGACCATTCTTCGTGTGAACCAGTCTGGCGACACGCCGTTCAACATCAATGCGATCCCAAGAGAGCCCCGCAATCTCCCCAGCCCGCATTGCGGTCTCCAATGCGAACAAAAACGCATGAAAAGCACGGGCCGTAGCGGTGGACAAATCACCTCCCGCGGCATGGGCCAATCGTTCTATCTCCACGTCTGACGGCAACCTATCGCGCGCGGGCGGCTTGCGAGGCTTACGGACATCAGTCAGAGGGTTCGAACTGATCAAGCCCCACTCCTTACGAGCAACGTTCAACGCTGACGACATAAGCTGCATCTCACGTATGACAGACGCAGGCGCAACCTCCCGGGATCGCCTGTCGCGCCAGTCGGCGAAGTTCCGGGCCTGCAGGTCACCGAGCCGGACATTGGCTATCTTGTCACGCCTAAGCTTCTCAATCCGAATGATTTCCCATCGACCGCCGCGCTTCGCGTTGGAGACTTCGCGCGCATATCGGTCGAGCAACTCACCAAACGAACTATCGGCGGCGACCTTTTCTCCATTGAGGATGAGGTACTCTTCCCTCGCGGCCCAATCTTTAGCCTCCTGGCGAGTCGAGAAGACTTTCGACCTGCGAACGCCCTGGCGCGCGACCTCGGCGCGATATCCTGATTTTAGCTTTCGAATGCTGGCCATTTTTACGCACGCTGCGGAATTTGTGCGTAAACCAGTGACAGATTGCGGCTACAAGCGCCAGTCTAGGCAATGCTATATGGGAGCCATCATCCTGATTTGTCTCACTTTCCCGGACAGATCGCGCCGAAGCGGGAGAGTGTATGGTGCGGTCGAGAAGACTCGAACTTCCACGGGTGTTACCCCACAGCGACCTCAACGCTGCGCGTCTACCAATTCCGCCACGACCGCACGTCTAGGCTTGGTAGAGGGGGCTATAGACGAGCCGAAAAAGGATGTGAAGAGGCAAATCGACGGATATGTCGCGGAATTTCCGCGACGGCGTGATTTCCCCTCTGCCGGGCAGCCGTGCTAGGGTCTCCCACATCAGCAAAACGGAGATTGTCATGGCACAGAGCGCTCCCCCGGTCCGGGTCGACATCGTTTCGGACGTTGTCTGCCCCTGGTGCATCATCGGTTACCGGCAACTGCTTCAGGCGCAGGAACTGAGCGGGATCGAGGCCGAGATTCGCTGGCACCCGTTCGAACTCAATCCCGACATGCCCGACGAGGGCCAGGACTTGCGCGAGCATATCGCGCAGAAGTACGGCTCCACGCCCGAACAGAGCCAGTCCTCGCGGGACCGCATCACCGCGCTCGGGGCCGACCTCGGCTTCGATTTCCGGTTCACCCCCGAGATGCGCATGTGGAACACCTTCCGCGCCCATCAGCTGCTCGACTGGGCCGAGGAGGACGGACACCAGACCGCGCTGAAGGAGGCCCTCTTCGCCGCGCATTTCACCGAGGGGCGCGACGTCTCCGACCCCGGCGTGCTGGTCGAGGTCGCCGCCGAGGCGGGGCTGGACCCGGCCCGCGCGCGCGACGTGCTGGAGAGCGGCAGCCACGCCAGCCGCACCCGTTCGAAACAGCGCTTCTGGATCGAGAGGGGCGTCTCCTGGGTGCCCGCGATGGTCTTCGCCGGGCGCTACCTCGTGACCGGCGCGCAGGGCCCCGACACCTACGCGGGCCTGTTGCGGCGTTGCCAGTCCGAGGCCGCCTGAGCCCTTCCAGAATCCGCCGGGGGCGCCTATCTGTGCCCCATGGAATGGATCACATCCGACGGGCTCACCCCCTATGACGAGGCGCTTGCCTTCATGGAAGCGCGCGCCAGCGCCATCGCCGCGGGCGAGGCCGAGGAATGCATCTGGCTGCTCGAGCACCCCCCGCTCTACACCGCCGGGACAAGTGCCCGGCGCGAGGACCTGACCGATCCCGACCGGTTCCCCGTCCACGAGGTGCGCCGCGGCGGGCAGTACACCTACCACGGCCCGGGCCAGCGCGTGGCCTATGTCATGCTCGACGTCGGGCGGCGCGGCCGCGACGTCCGGCGCTTTGTCCAGCAGCTTGAAACCTGGGTGATCGCGGCGCTGGCCGAGTTCAACCTCACCGGCCATATCCGCGAGGGCCGGGTCGGCGTCTGGATCGAACGCGACGACCGCCCCCTGCGCCCCGACGGCCGCAAGGCCGAGGACAAGATCGCCGCCATCGGCATCCGCCTGCGCAAATGGGTCAGCTTCCACGGCATCTCGATCAACGTGGACCCCGACCTGTCCCACTTCGGGGGCATCGTGCCCTGCGGCATCTCCGACTATGGCGTCACCAGCCTCGTCGATCTCGGGCTACCGGTCACGATGGAAGACCTCGACGTCGCGTTGATGCGCAGCTTCGACCTCGTCTTCGACCCCGAGCCGGTCTAGCCGCTCAGCGCTGCGCCAGCAGTTCCTCCAGCGCGTCGAGCACGATGCGCGGGTGCTCGTACATCAGCAGCTGCCCCGCCTCGGGCACCAGCCTTACCTCGCTGCCCCGGATGCCCTCCATCGCGTCGATCAGGCTGTCGGGCGGCACCACCGGGTCGCGCTCGCCATGCAGCATGATCACCGGCACCTCCAGCGGGCCAAGGTGCCTGCTCCAGTCATAGACCACCAGGTGGCTGTCGGTGGCAAAGCCGATCATCCCCTGCTCGACCGAAAAGCGGAACCCGGCGTGCAGCAGCTCCGTGAGGTCCAGCCGCTCGATCACCCCGGCGTCGTGGGTGCCGGGTGCGAACAGCGCCTTGCGGAAATGATCCACCCCCTGCCCGTCGACCTGCGCGATCCCGGCGCGCAGGATGGTCGGCAGCAGCGCGGGCGCGAAGCGGGCGGTATAGGCCACCACCCTCTGGCGGCGCGGCATCCGGGCCAGCTGGCTCACCCGGGTCACCGGCGGATTGCCCGAGATGCTCAGCAGCCCCGCCAGCAGCTTGCCCAGCCGCCGGACCAGCACCTGCCCGTAGATATTGCCCGCAAGATGGCACATCAGCACCGGGCGGCGCAGCGACAGCCGCTCGATCACCTCCCGGACATGGGCCTCCAGCACGTCCAGCGCATCCTCCCCGCGCGCCACCGGGTCCGATTTGCCGAACCCCGGCCTGACCGGAACGATCATCCTAATGTTCGCCGCGGCCAGTTCCTCGCGCAGGAAGAACACCGCCGCCAGCCCGTCGATCATGCCATGCAGGAAGATCACCGGCCGGCCGCCGCGCGGACCGAACTGCATGACCTGCACGGTCTTGCCCGTCGATTCCATCCGCATCAGCGTCTCGGGAAAGGCCCCGAACCCGGCAAAGGCCCCATCCGAGGCGCCGCGCGGGCGGATCAGGAACACCACCATGCGGATCAGGTCCACCTGCCCCGGCGCGCCGGTCTTGGCCAGAACCGACTTGGCCTGATTCCGCACCGTGTGTTCCGAGCGCCCGCTGTCCTCGGCGATCTGGCGCAGCGTGCGCCCGCCCAGCAGCTGACGCACAAGGTCCACCTCGGCCCGCGACAGCCCGAAGGAGGTGACCAGCATGGCCTCGGCCTCGTCGCTCCACCGGTACTCGAGGGATTCGATCACCACGGTCAGGCTCGGGCCGCTGCCCGGATGGACCGGGGCATGCACGATCCGCGCCACCAGATGGCGCGGCGCCCAGTCGGTCCACAGGATGACCGGGGCCGCCGTGCTGTTGCCCGCATCCGCCTGCCGCAGCATCTGGCCCAGCAACTCCGCCGAATGCGACCCGAGCGCCCGCCGCAGGGTATCGAGCGCCGGATCGCCGCCCAGCAGGTCCCGCGCCGACGGGCTCGCCGCGATCAGCTCGCCCCGGGCATCCAGCAGCAGCGCCACCCCCGGAGCCCGCTCGATGCGCTCACCGATCTGGTCGCTGGGCGTCTTGCGGCCGATCTGTTCGAAAATCTCGTAGGCGCGGGCAAAATGCGCCTGCAGATCGGGGTCGACCTCGACAGCGCCCTCGCCGCCCTCATCCGCCTTCGTCTCGACGATCTGGCTGATGTGGCTGCCCCATACATCCATGAACTCGTCATAGAGATCCGGTCGAATCACCGATTCGTAGATCGCCGCGATCACCCGCTCCCGGATAGTGCCCTCCGGGGTGGTCTTGCCTGGGTTGTAGGGGCCGTCACTCACGCCGGCCACCGCCTTGCGCCGGCATCGTCCCGATGCCCTCCGCCATCCGATTTAGCCCAAATGGGTCATGACCAGAAAATGCCGAAAATCTAACCTCTGCCTGTCGTTTCTTTCGTGAGTGGCGACTCATATTGATACCAATGCATTTGACTGGACTGCCCAATCCGCAGTCCCGAATTGATTAAAACACCTGCCGCTTCGAGAAATCGGAGCGGCATTTTTCGTTCTCTCGCGAACGAAGCCCCCGTTCACGTATTTAAAATCAACAACGTACGCGGGGTACTGAAGGTTCCCCGGCCCGCCCCTTTGCTTGCGGTTCCCGCCCCGACTTGCGAGACTCGGACCCAAGCCAACAGGAAAGGCCAAGTGCGATGCTGTCCATAGGTGAACTCTCGCAGCGCTCCGGGGTCAAGATCCCCACCATCCGTTTCTACGAGACCAAGGGGCTGATGCCCGAACCCGAGCGCAGCGAAGGCAACCAGCGCCGCTATGACCGCGCCGCGCTGGAACTGACCGAGGCCGACCGCGCGAAGCTGGAAGCCGAGGGCCGCAAGCCGCACTGGCGTTTCAAGCTGTCGGGTAATCCGGTGGAATGGGACGACATGGTGCGCGGCCATGTCGCCATCGAGAC
>ENA-OWNT01005060-OWNT01005060.1-seawater-metagenome-genome-assembly--contig:-NODE-5060-length-11101-cov-4.120102_pt1 | contig 11101 bp, 11 predicted proteins | sample MGYA00238136_ERZ651165 | MGnify/ENA primary metagenome ERZ651165 (study PRJEB26861, sample SAMN08777766) | seawater metagenome | isolation source: coastal seawater | place: USA: Florida | collected...
GGCGAACGAACGACGAACGACCGAACAACGGCTACTACTTCTGCAACAACGGCGATGGTGCTGACAAAGACGAACGACAACGACGATGGTGACGCCTCATCCTCCTACAGTGCCTCCCCATCACCACGTACGTCGTCGTGGTCTTCGTTGACGTCGAAGTCGCACTCGTCTACCGCCACCGTTGCCGCCGTCACTATCGCCCTCGTCGTAATTGTCGCTTGCCGTCGTCGTCACCGTCGCCGTCGTCGTCATCATCGTTAATCTCCATCGACCGTCCTCGTCACTGCTGGTGCAGCCGGCGGACGATGGTATCAGAATCAGTGACAAGGCCGTCTTCGAAGACAACTGAATGCACAGCACGCGCGGTGCTTTTAGTTTCTCGTTTCTGTTTTCAGTTATTTTTGCTTACGTTATTATTGTCGAGCATCCTCAGGTTCAACCAACCACGGGGAAGTACAAGGACACAGAGCCAGCCCGGCGAACGAGCAGCCAGTCTAGGAGGGAACGTGGGACAGGGCGCAAGTGCGACCCTGCTCCACAAACATGCCTGGGTTTCTGGTTGATCAACGCCTCCGGCCGATGTCGGTACTGCGGCGTTTGCCGCGACTAAAAACTTCCATTGTTGTGGCGGCGTCGGCTCTTATTTTGCACAAGATCGGCGTGTTTCGGCTGCTCCTCTTCGCCCTGCGAATGCTGCGTCGATTAATGAGGATGCGGGCAAGCCGAGCAGCATCGGCGTCGTCCTCAAAGTCAGCAGGCAACCGGCCCATGCGTCTCGCAATATTGGGCACAGGACAAGTCGCCACCTACGCCCTCGTGTGGCCGAGTCGAAAGTGCTCAGACGTGACGTTGTCAGCGGTGGGGTCCCGCTCGTTGGAGCGCGCGGAGCAATTCGCGAAGCGCCACGGCATTCCCAAGATATTCGGGTCGTACGAAGAAGTGTTGGCGAGTCGCGATATAGACGCTGTGTACATTTCACTGCCAACGCACTTGCACGGCGAGTGGGCACGTCGCGCCTTTGCTGCTGGGAAGCACGTGCTTGTTGAAAAACCAATATGTCAAAACGCCGCCGAGGGCAAGCAGCTGCATGATCTCGTTCGTAACAGGACGATTGCGCTGCGCGATGCCATCGCCAACGGTACGCTGGCTAGTATGCTGCGCGAGATAGACGCAGAGCGCTCGACGCCCCGCCATCTGGACCATGCCCTAAGCGTTCCAACAATTTTTGAGCACTTGGACGACGAAGACGATGAGCCGTCGGCAGACGAAGGTCACGGTGACGAACTCGACTTCGGAGGACAAGACTGGGTTGTCGAGGTCGAGGAGGATGAAGATGGCAGCGACGACGACTTCCCCTTCTTGGAGGACCAAACACCAGCCATGAGTTCGGGCAGTGACGAATCGCCCGAGATATTTGGTGATACAAACACAAGTCCAGGTAACCTTGCACCGGTGAAGCGCTTTGGCGCCATCTCTCAACTCAACTCACCGTGTGCTTTTTGTGCTACAATGTACGCCTTACAGTTTCGTTCACCACTCCACGGTCTCTGTTGCTGGCGAAGCAGAGCGAGTCATTGGATCAACAACTTAGCCAGCGCCGGCGTGAACCTGTGGAAAAGCTACCATATGTTCCCGTAGTTATGGAGGCGATGCATTACAGGTTTGATTGTTCATGACTCAATCTCCGCATTCAGAGCGTGCGCCCTTCACTCATCGATCTGTTCTGGCGCAGGTACCATCCACTTATGAAACGCGTCAAAGCTTTGATACGCGGGGGAACCCTTGGCCACGTGTTCCGAATTCAAGTGAACTTTTCGATTATTAAACCTCGCGTAAGTCTTGAGGTAAAAGTTGGCTCAGCCCTGTCTCGGCACTGTGTCATCTCGGCCCCGTGCACTCTACTAGGCTTTGTTTCGACGCTGGAAGCGGGCCTTGGGCTTCTCCTCGGCCTCCAAGAACGACGCTGAATTTAGCGAACATCAACGCATGAAGATGCTCGATAGATGGTGCTACTGCGTTGACGTTGTGCGGTTCCTCCTGCCCGGGCATGAATTTTCGGTGAGATCGATAGTGTTGCACGGGCACCGCTCGCTATCAATCGCTTGCCGTCGTAACGCGCAACGTTCTTGTGGTAGGTTATGGACGTGCCTCGATTGGACGACGATGGCATGCTCGCTGTGCTTGAAGCTGTCAGGTGGACGGAGAAGTCGGATGAACAGGCAAGGAGTTGGTGCATTGAAACAACTCACCGACCTTGAGCCGATTTAAATTGGTCGTTGTGTCGCTCTTTGCTGTGCAGGGTGCGGTCGCGGTGGAACTGTCCTCTTACTCGACAAGTATAGCACATGCTCCATTCAACTGGCGACTGACTGCGGAAGGCACAAAAGGGTCCTTGAAAGTTTTAAATTGGGGTTACCCGTGGTTGTGGAATCGGTTGGACATCACAGAGCTCGGCGACGGGCGGCAACCAACGCGAACGCGGTCAGAAGAAGTGTATGCCCCTAATGACGCCACGACATTCGATGAGCAGCTGAAAGAGTTTGCTCGACGATGTAGAGTCGCAGAGATGGCTCCCACCACGAGCACTGTGTCGTCTCTGTCATCTGCGTCGTCGAGCCGGGAAGATTTGAAGGAATCTCCGGATAATGACGCCGAGACTTGGTGGCAAAAGAATGTCACCGGAGAGTCACGTGCTGCCGCGCAACCCACTGATGCCAACGCGGAGATTCAACACTCTCTGCGGCGAAAGACAGGATCATCAGAGCATTCATTGGGCAGCGAGGCCAGTTCCATGTCAGACGACGGCGACGTGAATGAGGTAGCAGAATTGGAGTCTTCAGCAATAGAAAATCTCGCCTTGGTAGAATCAGTGCTAGAATGGGCAGGTCAGAAACCGATCGGGGCATGGTCTTAGTGACGCTTGCCTAAATTTACAGAAACGTCGCAGAGAACCAACGACAACGACGGAGAGAGACACAGCATAGAAACACGGCGCTTTATAACTTCAATAAACTGCTACCAATTCTGTTCGTGCGCATCGTTGTCATCTAAATTTTCATCCCACACGCTCTCATGTGTATCGACGTTGAAGTGGTATGCTGTGCCACCCTCATCGACGCACCGAATCCACCGCGATAAAGTGACACCGTCTCCCTGCAGGAACACAAGTATCAAACAAGTGCGCGCTAGGTCAGTAAACGTGCAAGTGCTGTAACGCGCACAGACCTCGTGAATGCGTGTTTCAGGTGGTGGCTCCCACGCTGTTTCCTCCGTGACGTTGTTGTAGTAGTATCTGAGCAACAACGAAAGGCACTCTCATAACTATCACAACACATCGGCGGAGCTTTGCAGATGTGGAGTCCCATTTTTAAACAAGTCGCAACATACACATTGCCGTCCGCGTCTGTGCACGGTATCCATCCGTGGTCATCAGTGTTCTCACCTTCCCCCGTGGGGCTGAAGGATGGTGCACTGTCAGCATCGCCGAATTGCTCAGGAATTGGAATAGGAGGTGGCATCCCCGGTGGTCCGAAATCGGACGGAGTTTCGCTGGTCACGTACTCGTTCGCGGCACTCTGTTGTCGTTCCTGTGACAAAAAGGCACGTCTCGCCGACTCCCACCTGGCGACATGTACATAATACTCGTTACAGTGTAATTCACGCGAACGAAGGCCCCGGCCACTCCACACCGAGCACGTACACCGATGCGTCGACAGGTTCCACCCGCGATGGCGATCGATTGCTGGCGTCCACGTCCAGTGAATGGTGGTGCTTTTTTGTTGTAGATGCATGTCGGTCGACTGATGTCTGGATAAAGTAGAAAAAAAGGAGTTAGCTCAGAGAACTCGCTTGCAAGCACAGATTGGAATTGCGCATGTCGTACATGATTCGAGGATCCACCTTCATCTGTATCGCCAAATGGATTGTATCTAGCTGGCGGGGATGAGCTGTCCGCACCAAAGGAGGCTTTGGGGACACCAGGATGACTTTGAGCAGCGTGCGTCTCGCTCTCATCCTCGCTGTCACTACTAATATCTACTGTGATGCCCGGCGTTGGCAGGTGAGGGGGCACAGTTCGTTCCTCACTGCATTCACTATCACTGCTGATTTCTGGCATGGAATGCTGCCTAGTTGATGCCGCATTCGAAGCTGCTGCCGCTGAATTGGCTGCATGTTTCTTCCTGCGGAATCTAGACGCAAGACAACACGGCAGTGACTGAATGACCGCCGAACACATCGTAGTGACGCAATCTTGACGATGACGTACTCTGCGCATTTTTCCCGCCAAAGTCGTCGTTTCTCTTCCACGGATGGTGATGGTTGTGCAGCAGGTGCTCCGCTCTTCGTTCTTGCAGCAGCCTGCGCACATAATGTCGGCACTTTTCAGCAACGTTGACTCGCGCTGTGCATAAACGAAACATACTCGTCGCTCTTCAATACGTCGCTTTGCTCTTTCTCTCTCCCGAGCGGCGTTTTCCGCTGCTGTTGCCTGCATTCGTAGAACGAAGCGTATTTTAGCCACCAAAGGTTTTGTTGTGTGCAGTGCATATAAGATGACACGCTGTGGTCGAGACAGACTTTGAGTTTCTCTCCTTTCGCCTGCGACGCCTTGGCCTGTCGTGCAGCTTGCCTCATTTTCGCTACGCGCAATGAACAAGTCGTCATAGTTCCATCAAACTACGCGACCGCGCGCACGTCCTGGTGTACCTGAGGTAGCTTGTTGTTTCCACTGCGCATATGAGTCTGACATGCTTGGCTTTGGAAGGTTTGGGGCACTTGATGCTGCTGGGTTTGTAGAAGGCCGCGAAGGGGAGGAGGATTTCGACGTCCCGGACGCTCGTCGTCGCATCTCCTCACGCTTCCTCGCCATATTTCTGCGTGCAGTCTCGCGTTCAACTTTCAATCGGCGTTCCCTTTCCTCTCGACGGGCGCGGCGTTCGCTCTCGAGCTCTGCTTTCTCGCGAGCCGACGGAACGTGCGGTTTTGGCCTATTGTTCGCAGCAATGTAACAAGGTGCCGACTAAATCCGTTTTCAAACAAACACCGTACACACAGCGCAGGAGAGACGTATGCATACATTGGAGGTGGTCCAGCGGTCTGGGGCCGATTGCGTGCATTGGTTGCCTTTGTTCTGCTGGGGCCAGCGGTTTGAGGTCGATTCGCCCACTTTGGTGCACTAGCAGGACCACTTCTACACAGTGAACAGGCAAAAGCGAGCGATCACCGCGAATAACATAATGAAGGCGGGGAAAAGCTCAATTGCTGTTCATTTTTTTTTACCTTTGCGAGCCGGGTTGCTCGTGCGCTGCGCGTCGTCGAGCCTCCGCCGTCCACGGATACTCAGCGGTGCCAGGTTCCGGACTCGGTCGCGTGTGCGCTTTCTTCGATCGGGCTGCGGAAGCAGAGCGCTGCCATTCTCGCCGCATGAATTCTTCGTATTGCTGCTGGGAGTTCTTCCAGGTTCTCGGCGAGCGGCTACCCTGTCGATTCTGGTTGGACGAGGAAGCCGAGGCGGTTTTTGGTGCTTGCCGCGCATGTTGCGGCTGCGGTCGTGTTGCCTTGGGTTGTGGCCTTGGTTGTGGCCTTCGCTGCGGTTGGTGGTGCCGAGCGACGTGTTTAAGACGGCTGAACGTATTGCGGAGTTTGGCGTCATCCCGAAGATGCTCGTAGGCTTCGTGTACTTGCACAAACAATTGCTTGGTGTGTTGGTTCTTGTCCGGGTGATACTTTCGGGCAAGCTTGAAATAAGATTTCTTCACTGCCGCCTTCTCGTCGCTCGGGTTCATCTGCAGCGCCAAGAAAGGGTTTTGCCGAAAGCGAAAAGCAATGGAGGCGAGCTCCTCATTGATTTCATTAACCGCAGCCGAAGCTGTGGCTTTGTGGGAAGAAGACGGTGGATTTTCGAGAATGTCCGAGTACACGGCATGCGACCTTTCAAAATGCGCAAATGCTTTGTGCAAGTGGTCGGGTTCATGGCGAGCTGCCAACATTTGCCTCGCCTGCGCAAGGGCATCCTTCCCGACCGCACGCGGACTCTGGGCCATGACAGCAGCGTGCGGGGTCACGTGCACAACCTCACAATCCGCCGCATAATAATCTCTCGCAAGGAGAAAGCCTCGCTTGCATCTCTGTGCTCTAGATCGGGGTGCACACGTGTAAAAGAAAAAAGACCGACAGTCATGGAAATGTTCCCCGGTTTTTGGCACACGTTCCCCTCGTTCGTGGTAGCTCCCCGCGAGCATCCACCGACTGCCAAACGTTCGGGGGGCAGACAGCGTTCGATTCGATCACTACGAGTGACTTGGCACTGATCCCTCTGTCTGAGCTCGTCCCACGATATTGCTTGTTGGCACGTAATGCACGTCGGGTGGGCCAGGCGAGGGTGTTCGTGATCTCACTCGGCGACTTCACTACACTACATACTTTTTTCCCGAGTGCTTTCTTTCCTTCGACGCCGTCCGTCGCACGACAGCCATGTTCGCGGTCGTGTTCACTACTCAACGAGGATCCAGACTTCAACGACTCCACTTCGGTATGCCATGCCATTCACTCACGTTTCGTTCGTCGTTGACTGTCACCGCTGCCGTTCGTCGTTCGTCGTTCGTCGTTCGTCGTTCGTCGTTCGTTCGTCGTTCGTCGTTCGTCGTTCGTCGTTCGTCGTTCGTCGTTCGTCGTTCGTCGTTCGTTCGTCGAAGTTTTGGATCGATCGCAACAGCTTTGAACTTTGGTACTAGTACACTATTTAACACAATTGAATCATATGACTTAACTGCTAACTCTGACGCTGGGACAATTAGTACTGTAAGTACTGTAAATTATGGAATTTTATCAAGGATTGCGAACGTACGTACTAGTACAGTACTTTACAGAGTTGAAGTATGGGAATTAAAGGAGGGAGCGAGGAGATTATAAATGGTACTCAAAGTACTGTTGAAATGGTATTTTGTATTTTGTGTTTTGCAACGACGACGACGACGACGTTACAACGACGACGAACGACGAACGAAAAGCTGAACTTTGAACTTTGGACGTCGTTCGTCGTTCGTTGTTCGTCGTTCGTCGTTCGTCGTTCGTCGTTTGTCGTTGGTCGTTGGTCGTTGGTCGTTGGTCGTTGGTCGTTGGTCGCTCGTCGCCCATCGTGTGTCGTTGGTCGTTGTCGTCGTTCTTTGTTGGTCGTTGTTGGTCGCTCGTCGTCGCTCATCGTTGGTCGTTGGTCGTAGTCGTCGTTCCTTTTTCGTCGTCGTTCGTTGCTCGTCGTCTTTCGTCGCTGTCGTCGTTCGTCGTCGTTCGTTGCTCGTCGTCGTTCGTCGCTGTCGTCGCCGTCGAATGTAAAATCGTAGTTTGTGGAATGGGCGCTGTTGCTGTTGGTTGTTGTCGGAGGGAGCAAAATGTCGATACATGTGTCGGTGTTGGTGTGTTGGTGTAGGTGGTGCATTTGTTCGCTTTTATCAGCTGCTCCTATTCCAAGAGAACATTTATTTTGTGTTGAACCAACGCTTGGCCAATAATTCATATTGTGAAAAGAATACGACTCGTTTAGTTGGACCTCGAATTGCATGGCAGAAACAATGTGAGGCACCGGACACCGAATCGTGCGGTTAGGCACATCGGCCACCATGGCTTGAAACGTCGTCGCGCCTTGCCAGCCATGAAACGCGTTCGCAAAAAGACAAGTCGTCGACCTGCGTCTTCGCCACGACGGAGGCGTGCCAACTTCAACACTAGCCACACTTCCCTGGCGGCAGTAGAGAAGGATTTATACGCCGCAAACCTGGTGGAACGCCGAAGAGCCAAAAAGGGAGAACTGCTGTGGGACTCGTCTCGTGAGCTTGCCAAAAAGTTCCCCGAGCCGGAGAAGCGCGCAATCCGCAGCATTTCCGAGGTGTTTGTCCGCTCGAACACCAAGTCGTTTGCTAACGGCGGCGCTGTGTACGGAATAACGAAGCGCCCACTCGACACAGCTCACATAATCAAGCGGCGGCAGCGCAACGGGTTCAGACCTGTCAAGTATGTTGATGAAGAGCTGCTGGAGCGAAGGAAGATCGCAAGGAATCGAATGGAAGACATTCGGCGAAAACTGGTGGTGCCTTTGAGTGGCGCATACAACCACTTTGTACGCATGGTACGCCCTTTGTGCTGCTGCCAGTTCATGGCGTCGCTGCATGTTGGGTTACTGTGAACTGTTTGTGCGTGCTCGCCGCTGTTTTCTCTGCGCTCTCTTGTGACAGATCCAAACATCGAGACTACGAATCGCCAAGCACCCAGATGTTCATTCTGCGATTAAGGAGATCACCAAGTCCATAAAGATAATGAAGGCCAAAAGCGAAGAGCCGCTCGACTTGTCGTCAAACGGAAACGTTGTCCGCCACATGCAGAAGGTGATTGACTCCGCGATGAGAGCGGATGAGCTGATGAGCATGACCATGGAAAACGTTGAGACGGTACGTTGCATGGCGATATACGACAGTGTGTGGGGGGGATCGTTGTGACAGAAAAAGTTGTTTTTAACAACTGTTCAGATTCGGCAGCAGCAGCTTGATATGTACAAAGCTCGTGTGGTCCGTGCGTGGTGGTGGCAAATGCAGTTCTAATTGGACCAACGCCTCAAGCTTTCGCCGGTGTTGTTTTGCTTCCCAACAGACCGACGAAATTGCGCTACGCAAAGACCTGTTTGACTCGGCCTTTGGGCCGTCGTTTCGACGGTTTGAGGTTCGTACACACTGCATGCGCTCAAGTGTGTCTGTTAGCTGTGCACAATCAGCGAGTCAACCCGTTTGCTCTTTGCCAGGAATGCCTGCGCAATGTGGAGGACCAGCCCGTGCTGGGAATGGTGGAAGATGTTGCAGCCGTGCTCAAAGAGCATGAGCGTATCATTGTACGAGTGGTGCGTGATCAGCAATTGCTGGTATTAGCGGTTGTTCCAGCGCGTGCATTCAAAACTGCGATGGATTGTTCTACAGTCGACCGCATTCAAGGTGCCGCTCAACGCATTCTCCGACAACCTTCTGAAGCAAAGTTTTTTGAGTATGTGCATAGCTGTGTTGTTGTGTGCGACCGCATGCGAGCCCACGGGAGAAGGCGGCGTGTTGATTGTATTCTTGACGACTACTCGCAGGCCTGGCTAAGATGGCACGCGATGCGATTAGGAGATGTGAACTGGTCTACAAGGTTCGTTGCATGCTTTTTTTTGGGGACCTTTTTGCGATTTAGAGCCTCACTGGCAAGCGCTGCTCGCACACTAGGTTGTCCAGCGTGAAAAGACCTCACTGGAGGAGCGATTGGCGCGTGTTGAGGAGCAACGAGCATTTATTGCAACGTGGGTTTCCACTGTCACCTGTCCACCGAGCCTCGGTATGTTTATTCTTGACCCTTTTCGCTACTTGCTGCCACAGTAAATATCCAGAGATGCACGCAAACTTTGTGCGGTGCCGAGATTTAATTGATGGTAGCTTAGATGGCCTCGGGTCGATTCCAGTCGTCATTAACGGTTCGTGTTGGTAGTTGCATGTTGACGACATCGAGTCCTCTTGAATGATAAGTTGCTCCTGGCTCGTGGCAGGCTTAGCTGAGACGAAGGAATCAATGGCCATGCTCGAGGATATTGTTCAGGTGTGTGCCCGCCTCGCGGCTACTGCTTTGCAATGACCACGGATTTCATTTGCCAGCCTAATCGCAACAACGTCATGCTTTGTGTTAGTGCTTGGGTGATGATAGTGTTGCTCTGACGGAGGAAAGTGTCCGCAAAACTCTGGTTCGTGCGCTTCATTTGCGAGTCGGTGCAAGTCACTCGACGCGTGTGGCGTCCAACAATGATCGAAAGCACTTTTACAGAAACATCGAAAGGACGTGATGGAGAAGTCAATACGCACAGTCGACACCATCACTTCAACAGCTGACAAGTACGTGTTGCGGCGACCGGCATACAATGTGGAACAGTTGTACATGCATTCTAATATGTACGCTGGATTCGTGCGGGACGCAGACTTAACTTGGGTCCTATTCGAAAGCGACTCAAGAAGCTAAATGCTACCGTGAAGTCGGCGGATGACATCGATCACAAAGGTAAAGGAGTGGTCGCTCGAGTACTCAAGGAAGCCCGTATTGCAGTCAAGAAAGTACGTACCTGACTGCCGTTCTGGCGTCCGACATCTCTGTTGTCGTCGCTAAACGCGCTACCGCTTTGGAACTTGTTGGGCAGTGCACGGATGGCTTAATTTGGAACTTGAAGCCCGAAGACTTGGAAAATTCCGACTTCTTGGATGACTTTTCAAAACTCATCGACAGCGCGAGAGATGCAGTGGATAGAGTCAAAGTTGCCATTGACATGCATCGACGATCTCGCGATCGTGCGGTGCGTGAACTGCCTCAGCAGCCATCGTAATAATGCGTGCAATATGAAGCGATGTGACTTTTGTGGACATCGTTTGTAGGCGCGGGTCATCCAGGCACAGGTGCGCCTCGGCCGCAACCCTGATTTTGACCCTGAAACAACCGAGGAGGAAGGGACTGATGACAGCTCCGAGGACCCGCACGCGTGACGACGACGGAGCATCCAAATTGGTTTCGAGGGTGTTTGTAACGGCTTGACCACATCACGGCACACGGGGCAATTAGACATCTCAACATGAAACGAATAAGTTATGATAGTTCTGCGCCTGCGAACGTGCAATGACAATCCACATGTTGCTGCAGGGCTTCGGTCGACACGCTCGCGTTGGAATGATTCACATACGGAGGTGCAGCCGACGGTCAGGCGCTGGCGACAGCGCCGTGTTGGTTTTCACAAAATCACGCAGCGTGATCGCGATGGAGTTTGGTTCGCGCTAGTCCTGCACAGGCACGGCACACAATGTGTCAAATACACGACACCCCACATACAGACTAACGGCACAGCAAATGCTACTCTGGACAAAGCGTGGCAGTACGAACGGGGCAAGCGAAACGAGTGCAAGGCAGTGGCACAACACTCACGAGTCGGGGGACATCAGTTGCCCAGTCCCACCAGTGCGCATCATCCACGAGTCCACGGCGTATCGATCGAGAGATGATATTTCACTCGCGCCTAGAAAAGAATAGACCACTTTTTGTGTCGCTGCCGTGC
>ENA-OWNT01005061-OWNT01005061.1-seawater-metagenome-genome-assembly--contig:-NODE-5061-length-11101-cov-2.871734_pt1 | contig 11101 bp, 12 predicted proteins | sample MGYA00238136_ERZ651165 | MGnify/ENA primary metagenome ERZ651165 (study PRJEB26861, sample SAMN08777766) | seawater metagenome | isolation source: coastal seawater | place: USA: Florida | collected...
TGGTATTAAATATTTCTTTGGGGCAATGAGCGAAATAGGACAATGGGATGAGTTTTCATATGGTTTTTTTATTGCCATGGGCATCACTTCACTCTCAAGCATCATTATAGCGGCAGCTGGCATGTACAATTTGTATTTTCTAGCCAAATCATTTAAAACAGCTGAACTGAGAGAGAAAGTGACCTTTGGCCAATTTGTCGGAGAGTTTTTCCTTATGTGGTTTTTTAGTATTGTGGGTGTCTTTATACTGCAACCTAAGATTAATGAAATAGCTGCCAGACACCAGCAATAAGTCTAAATTGATTTAGTTTGAGCCTTTATGCAAAAGGCCCGTTTTAAGAAGTCGTGGAAATGGTATTGGATTGCCTTTATTCCTGTTCAATGGGCCGTCTATCGCTTGCTCCAAAACCACTCGGTTTTTGTTGAAGAATACTATAGTAGAGGTATCTATCCCACATTGTCATCCGTACTGAGAACGTTATTTTCCTGGATTCCATTTTCATTCGGACAATGGCTCTTCTATTTGATGATTGCCTACATTATTTGGCAGGTGTTTCGGCTTACCAAAAAGTTAATCAGGAGCCAAAAGGCCCGGTTAGCTGTTCTCGGAAAAGGGCTTATGAGTTTCTTTGCCTACTTCTCAATTATATATTTGATATTTAACGTTTTATGGGGTTTGAATTATTCCAGAGAGCCCCTTCAACAGTCGCTTGATTTAACCGTTCTGGAACCCGATCAGGCCCGACTTGAAGCTCTGTGCAGACATCTCATTAATACGTGTAATGAACTTAGGGAGAATACTATGAAAGATGTTGAGCACAGAAACAATATGTCTTCTAATACCAGCCTATTTGCCAAGGCAGAAATGAGCTATGCATCGGCTTCCCTCCACTATGAATTATTCAAATATTCCAGCCCCAGTATCAAGGCAGTCGCTGTACCACAAATAATGAGCTTTGCCGGTATAGGTGGCATCTACTTCCCCTTTACAGGTGAAGCCAACATCAATACACATCCGCCACGGTTCAAATTGCCTTTTACCATATGCCATGAAATGGCCCACCAGTTGGGTTTTGCATCAGAAACAGAAGCCAATTTTATTGCTTATCTCGTTTGTCGAAGCTCGCCAGATACTTTTTTCCAATACAGCGGAAACCTTGCCGCTATGCGTTATAGCATGTCAGCCCTTTACCGTATTGATAGCATGGCCTACAGAGAACTAAGCAAAAGCTATTCAGAGGATATTCAGGCCGATTTAAAGGAGAACAGGGAATATTGGCAAAGGTTCAGATCGCCTTTTGAGGATATTTCACACTCAATAAATGACCTTTTCCTTAAAGCCAATGGCCAGGAAGATGGTGTGAAGACCTATGGCAAAATGGTGGATTTGCTGCTGGCTGACTATGCGGTCAACCATGCATTGCAGCAGTGAACTACAGCTTTACAAACCGTGTAATAGAGCTTATCGTGTTTGAGTCAACACGAATTAAATAGACTCCTTTGGGCAAGGTTGATACATTAACACCGGTATTTAAGAGTGCTCCACGCATTTCAACTTTACCCGTCAGCGAGATGATTTCATATTCTGCGTTGTTGTTCAATCCTCGCATTTGTACATTTAAAACGTCATTTACCGCACTGGGATATACGTTAAGCAGGTCATCAGATGAATAGGTAACTGAAGTGATGGTAAGGTCTTTTTCGCGTCCCTTACCTACTTGATAAATCTCTTTGGTAAAGGGGTTTTGAACCAATGCCAATGCATACATGCGGCTCGCATCCCAGTCTTGGTGCAGTGCTATAGCATATCTGTAAACCAATGAATCAGAGCCCGGAAGGGTGGTTTTTATCGGATCACCCTGAATGGATGTCAGTGCTTTTCTAAACACATTATAGTGCTCTCTTTCGCTGTTTCTTCCTTTGTAGAATACGGTGTCTTCAACCACTATAACGTACAGGTTCAAACTATCGATACTGGATCTTTTTACAACGTCAACCACCACTTGAACAATAATTGAATCGCGGGTTACCTGGTAGCCTGTAGTTACTTCAAATGGCTGGGTTTGGCCTCTATAATCATCAAAAAGTCCTGTATTGCTGAAATTGGGACGTGATAAGGCTTCGCCCTGAACAGCTATTTGTGGGGTACTTCCATAAAGATTGTAATACTTCGTTCTGTCGTCATTCTCCTTTGAATTATGTTGGTTCAGCTTGCAGTCAGCATAGGGTCTGCTTGGGTAATAGCTGATGTGCAGAACATCAGTATTGCTGGTATTTAGATTGCTAATGAGGGCTGGATTTCTGGAACCGCAAATGGCACAGTTGGTATTTGTAAAATGTTCAACAACCAGTTGCGTGCGCACCTGCGCAAAAGAAAGGCTTGATAAGAGGGTAGCAAAGGCAAGAAGAGTAAGTCTCATGTTGTTTTCTAAACTTTCCCCTTCAAACCCTCAGCCTGCACGAAAGGTTCTCTATTCGGTCCAATAATCAAAAACAATGGGTGGGCCAGCCAGAAATTCCTTGACATTGCTTCGGACTTCAAGATGCAAGGCATCTTCGGCATATGCCTTCATATCCTCTTCATTGTCAAAAACTACGTGCAAGGCAATGTCAAAGTCGGCATCAAGCCGGGCATCTCCGGTTTCTGCCCTCCGCCCTACATGTACCCAGCGTGTTGTTTTCACCTGTTCCAGTCGTTTTATTTCGTTGAACACCATTTTTTCATCTTCGTCAGAAATTGAATTCACCAGATTCAAATACACATCGTGCATGAGCAAACGAGACGGTACCTTGTCGTGCGGATTGACTTCCTGAACACAACTCAACATAATAATGCCCAGGGCCATAAATACAGTATTCCTCATTGTTTCTACCTTGATCACCAAAGATATGGCGAGGAGTTAAATGAAGTTCGGATTGTAATTTTCAGGAATACGGGGACTCACTTCACTATAAAACCGGCGTATGGTATCCTTAACCTTTTCAAAGTCATTCAAATCATCTATAATCGGGCCTATGCCAACCTGCCTTTTTTCATAGTCAAGATAGCCACAAACTATAGGTACTCCTGCGGCTTTGGCAATATGATAATAGCCTGACTTCCATTCAGAAACAGCGCTTCGAGTGCCTTCAGGGGCCAGCACAAGGGCCAACTCGTGATTGCTGTCAAAATGCGTTTTTAACTCCTGCACTAAGTTGTGTCGGCTATCGCGCTGCACCGGAATACCTCCCCATCTATGAAAAAGCCTGCCGAGAAAGCCTTTGAATAAAGAACTCTTGGCCAGAAAACGCACCTTGATACCCATGAGGTAAAAAGCTGCTTTGGCCAATGGAAAATCAAAATTGCTGGTATGTGGTGCGGCAATGAGAACAAACTTTCTGAGCCCTTTTGGAAAGTTGGCGGTATACTCAAAACGGTTAATGCGGAGGTAAAGCCTGAATAGAAATGACCACATAGATTGCGAAAGAACGCATTTGCTCACGAAGGAGTTTTCAAAACATACACAAAAGCTCCCCCACTGGCTTTATCAACCAATATTCTCATGTTGGTATCAGTGCTGGCAAAACATCCATCTGAGTACCACAATAGCCACAAAAGCACCAGCGCTTGATAAGTTGCTCTGTGGAGTATTGGAAAGCTTATTTGCATAAACAAATCCCGAGCGCCAGGCATGACTTACATGACAGTGCAATACAACCTTATTATGGTTATCCAATAACCAGAGCCTTTTCATAAATATGGGTTTGTTAAAATCAATGAGGATGCGATAACCATGATTGGTAATGGTATGCTGAAATGCTTTCCGGTTCATTTCGGCGTCCCGCAATAGCTCTTGAGATGCCGCGTTATTCTTTAATGAAAAGACCAGAAATATGATTGTTAGTAGAATGAACGCTATCAGCGAGTTTGTGAGCAGTTTTCTCAATGGGTCTTTTTTAAACGTTTACTGTATAACCATCATTTTATAGCTCATATATTTCTTATAGTCTTGCAAATAGCAAAAGTTGAGATATGAAACTCAAGAAGCTCTATGTAGCCGCCACCAGTCAGCATGTAGGAAAAACGACTTCAACCCTGGGCCTGGTATATGCCCTGAGAAAAATGGGGCATGATGTGGGTTACTGCAAGCCTGTAGGACAGGAATTTGTTGATTTGGGTAACCTGAAAGCTGATAAGGACGCCCTGTTGTTTTCGACCTTTATGGGGTTTCAGTTGGATGCTTCTGTTCACAGTCCGGTAATTCTTGGACAGGGAGCGACCTCCAACTTTCTTGAGACTCCTGAAAAATTTGACTATGCAGGTGATATAAGGCATGCTTCAAGCATATTGGAAGAAGATCACGAAACAGTGGTGTATGAGGGCACCGGGCACCCTGGTGTAGGCGCCGTGGTAAACCTGTCAAATGCCGATGTTGCAAAAGCGCTTGATGCCAAGGTGATAATGGTTGTAAAAGGTGGTATTGGAAATACTATTGACCGTTTGCAAATGTCACTGGCTGTTTTCAGAGAGAAGAAAGTGCCCGTGGTTGGGGTTATTGTCAACAAGGTACGGGCTGATAAAATGGATAAGATTGAGTACTACTTGTCCAAATACCTCAAGCAAATTGATATTCCATTACTAGGCCTGATTCCCTTTGACCAAACACTGAGTAATCCGATGATGCATTCTATTAAGGAGGCCATAAACGGTACCGTAATTATGAATGAAGACTATATGGACAATCAGGTGGAGGAGATTATAGCGGGCTCCCTGGTTGACCGTCAGGAACTGAAACACTTTAAAAATCTACTGCTGGTGGTGAGTAGTAACCGCCTTGAAGAAGCTCTGCGAAAAGTGAAGTTCTTTGCCTACAGGGCGGGAGTAGAAGAAACTCCCCTTTCAGGCATTATCTTAACCAATGAAATGGAGCATCCTGAGTGGTGCAACGAATACATTAAACTCAACAAGATTCCATTGGTGCATACCAAGCTAGATACTTTTGGCTCTGTGGTTAAGATTTCGAGAATTGAAGTAAAAATCAATACCAGAACTCCCTGGAAGGTAAAACGGGCTTGCGAGTTGATTGAAAAGAATGTGAATCTCGATCTGATTTGCTAATCACATAATGACAGAAAACCAAAAGGCTCTTTGCTCTTTTTTTGAAAATCAGGGAATTGATGATCAGACCTTCCTGAGCGGCTTTATTGAACCCTGGAGGGAATATGATTTTGGAAAGGGTGATGTAATAACGCGTGAGGGCCAGGTAGAAAGGCATATATACTTTGTGCTGAATGGGATTCAGAAATCCACCTATACTCATCATGGAAAGGAGCATGTTATTGCCTTTACGCATCCCGGTTCCTTCTGTAGCGTGCCTGATTCACTGTACTCTCAAAGCCCGTCCCGCTGTACCTTGTCGGCCCTGACTACTAGTCTGCTGCTTGGTGTTGAATACCAACATTTTGAAGAACAGATTGGACAACACGGACAGTTGAAAAACCTCTTCATTAACATGCTGAAGCAGGTTCTGGTAGGTGTAATTGGCAGGCATTATGAGTTGCATGCCTATAGCATGGAAGAGCGCTTTAAGGTTTTCTATGACCGTAGTAAGCACCTCATCAACCAGATTCCCAGAAAGGATATCGCTTCTTATCTCAACATCGATCCAACCAACCTGAGTAAGCTGTTGAAGAAGTATAGTCTGCAGGGATGATTTTCTTGGTTTATACCAAGATTCTACTCGAAGGGTGCCTGTAGCTTTGCAATATGAATTGGATGGAATCTTTAATGGAAAGTACCAGTCGCTATCATGACGGACTGCGTGACTTGACACTGGAGGAGCTCAATGTAAAACCAAATGAAAAAGATTGGAGCATTGGGCAGGTGGTGGACCATATTATCACTACCAATTCAGCGTATTACCCTGTTTTTGACGATGTGTTGAATGGGCAGGGCAGCCAAAGCTTTATAGCAAAGGTGCCTGGAATGCATAAGTTTCTGGGGAATCTCATTTATAAGTCTGTACTTGATACCAACCCAAAAAAGATAAAAACTGCCCCTGTTTTTGAGCCAGCCAAAAGTGAGATAGAAAGTGATCTTTGGGACCGGTTTGATCAAATGCAGGAAAAGATGCAGAGCTACGTACAGTCATTCAGCCCGGGCCAGTTAGACATTATCATCTCTTCTCCGGCAAGCCCTTTGGTGGTTTATAAAGTGAGCAGAGCCCTTGACATCATTTGCGTGCATGAAAAACGGCACCTGAACCAGGCTTTGAACCTTAGAGAAAGCCTACTGGCCAAATAGTGCAATCAACTTAGGGATAAAAACCATGGCGGCCACAGCAACTGAACCTGTAGCGGCAATGAGTACTGCAGCGGCTCCAACATCTTTCGCCTTTTTTGCCAAAGGGTGAAAATCTTCTGTAACCAGGTCTACCAAATACTCCAGTGCAGAGTTGACTGCCTCAAGGGCCAATACAAGCACAATACAGATAATTAAGACCAACCATTCGTTTGTGCTCACTCCAAGCAATAATCCCGCTGCAATAACCAGGATGGTGGCAATGAAGTGCACCCGGGCATGAGGGGTTTCCCTAAAAAAAATGGCCACACCTGAAAAAGCATGGCCAAAACTCTTTATGCGTTTTTTTAAATAGCTGTCTGATTCATGGCTTTGCATATCACAAAGCTGAGAGAAACTATTCGTTTTTCTTCACAACGTATGCCTTAATCTTCAGCGTTCGCTTAGGGTTTAACGGATCGTTAGTATATACGTCTATATTCTTGATCACAAGGCCTTTATACCCGGTAGCGTCAAATTGCAGGGTAAGTTCAGTTTCTTCACCTTCATTGAGGCTTTCAATATTCAGTGTTGTGGTAGTGCATCCACATTCCGGTTTTACCTTGATAATGTTCAACCTCTGCTTCCCTTCATTTGATATGGTAAAGGTTCCGGTTACTTTAGTACCCACTACAACTTCACCGAGATCTATTGTTTCTTCATCTACCCCGAGTTTAGGAGCAACCGCCATTTCCTCAGGAGTCATTGGTTTAATGTACTGCTCAATTTCTGCCACCACGTAGATCATTTGCTCTTCGCCTTTGGGATCATCAGTTCTCAACCAAATCTGGTCAGTTACCATGCCCAACTCAGCCTTTTTAAGAGCGTCATATGAAAGAATGATCTTGGCAAAACCCTTGGGCTGGATATGCTTGGTAAGAATTTCAGCACTAATATGTGGGGGTAAGTCCATACCGTCAATAGTGATGATCTGCATACTCTCATTGTAAATTCTCATGTGTATGGTATCAATTTCGCCAATTCTCACTTTGCCCATATATACCTGTGGCATCTGAAATCGCAGGTTGCCCCTAACCATTGGAAAGAGATCTTTTACGGTCTTCTTCCTTGGCAATACCTCACCATAAATGGTTAGATAAGTATTTGCGGGCTCGCCTTCGTCCATCACCACGGTCACTACTTTGTTAAACGCTCCTGGCCGGTGCATGGGGTCGTAAGTCACTTCTACATAACCACCTTTTCCAGGTGGAATAACGGCCTTTGTCCATTGTGGGCTCGTGCAACCGCAAACTGTTTTCACATTCTTGATGTGCACATTGCCATCACCAATATGACCGAACCAGATTATTTCGAAATCCGGATAGGCATCGCTTACCAGCGCATCTACGGCATCAAGAAATTCTGGTACGCGCGACACTTTGACAGAAATGTCATTTTTATAAGGAGTAAATCTGGAGATCGTTTCCGAAATGTCTTCACGCAGTCGCCACAAGTTCTCCGCCTGTCCCAGGCTTTGACTGATAGTACCGTCACTAATCCAGCCTTGCTCCAGGCAGTGTTCAAACAGGCCCATGGCTGTTTCCAAATCTTGTTCACTGCGATTTTCGAATTCGATTAATGCATAGAATTCAGTTTGCGACTCAAAGGGGCGCGGTAGCCCTTTTTCTGCGACAACATGACGTAGCGCTTTTTCGGAAAAAAACTCGAAGGCAGTCAGCTCCAGCTTGCTTTGAAAACTTTGCAACACCGGCATGGTGTCAGCCATATTTTCAACTCCAAGCAACAAGACAGTCGGATCCTGAGGCTGGCTGGCCAAGGTCATGGTTAATTCAACAACCAGCCCCAGCGTACCTTCCGAACCAATGAACAAATGACGAAAATCGTAACCGGTGGCATTCTTGGCCAGGCCTTTGTTGCAATCCAACAGTTCGCCTGTTCCTGTTACAACCTTCATTCCTGCGACCCAGTTTCGCGTCATGCCATAACGAATAACCTTAATGCCGCCAGCATTAGTTGCTACATTGCCTCCTAATTGGCTTGAACCAGATGAGGCGAAATCAACTGGATAGAAAAGTCCCTGCTGTTCAGCGAATTCCTGAAGTTGTTCTGTGATGACTCCTGGCTGACAAACCACCTGTCGGTCAGCAGCATTGAATTCCAGAATCTCGTTCATACGATCGAAAGCAAGCACTACCTCACCGTGACTTGCTACAGCGCCACCACTCAGGCCAGTGCGCCCTCCTGACGGCACCACAGAGAACTGCAGCTCATTCGCCAATCGAACAATTGCCTGTACCTCTTCAATCGTTTTTGGAAGTACGATTGCTGTGGGTGCCACTTCATAGGCGCTGGTCCAATCTTTGCCATAGGTCTGCAAGTCGTCGTTACTCGTCTTGACCCAATCGGTCCCGACTACTTCCTGTAGCGCCTGGCTTATCGCGACTTCTGCTTGTTTGGAATCTGTACTCATTAATTCGCTTTCCTGTAAAACTGACCGGTAACTTCCGAAAACCGATGTGCTTCCCACTCAATCTGTCTGCCCCGGGCAGAAGGAACAACCCCAGCAGCAGCCGAATATGGTACCATGCGCCAGCACTGGCAGCATGACCCCTCCCAAGCAATGATTCTCAGGCCCACAGATCGGCCGATCTGGTCATTCTGTCTTCGTCCAATTTCTATAATTACTTCTTGATACCCCAGTACCATGCAACCCACATCATTTGAAAAAAGTAAGATCAAAATCCTGCTCCTCGAAGGCGTGCACCAGAGTGCACTGGATACCCTGACCAAGGCCGGCTACGACAACGTGGAGTACCTCAAGACCTCTCTGGAAGGTGACGAACTCAAGGAGAAAATCGCCAATGCCCATTTCGTTGGCATTCGCTCGCGTACCCAGCTCACCGCGGAAGTTTTTGCCGCTGCAAGTAAGTTATTGGCGGTGGGCTGCTTTTGTATCGGAACGAACCAGGTCAATCTTACTTCAGCACTCGGCCGTGGTATCCCGGTATTCAATGCTCCTTATTCCAATACGCGAAGTGTTGCAGAGCTGGTGATTGGTCAGGCGATCTTGTTGCTGCGAGGTATTCCGGAGAAGAACGCGTTACTGCACAAGGGCATCTGGCAGAAAGCCGCCAAGGGGTCTTTCGAGACACGCGGCAAGAAGCTGGGCATCGTCGGCTACGGCAACATCGGCTCGCAGCTTAGTGTCCTCGCTGAATCCATGGGTATGAAGGTCTATCTCTATGATGTGGTAACCAAGCTGCCCCTGGGTAATGCGACACAAGTCGACTCGCTCGAAGAACTCATGAGTGAGTGCGACGTCATCAGCCTGCACGTGCCTGAAACTGCTCAGACCAAGAATATGATCGGCGCCAAGGAACTGGGCTGGATGAAACCGGAAGGCATCTTCATTAATGCCTCACGGGGCACTGTCGTCGATATCGACGCGCTCGCCGCCGCACTGGAAGCCAAACAAATTGCCGGCGCAGCTATCGACGTGTTCCCTGTCGAGCCAAAGTCCAATGACGAAGAATTTCTGTCACCACTGCGTCAGTTCGAGAACTGCATCATCACGCCACACGTCGGCGGCAGCACCATGGAAGCTCAGGAAAATATTGGTATTGAAGTCGCAGAAAAGCTCGTGCGTTATAGCGACAATGGATCATCCTTTTCGGCGGTTAATTTTCCTGAAGTGTCGCTACCTGCACATCCTGACAACCACCGCCTGCTGCATATTCACAAGAACGTGCCAGGTGTCTTGTCCGAGATAAACCAGATCTTTTCGGAATCCGGAATCAATATTCGTTCACAGTATCTGCAAACCAATGAAGAAGTGGGATATGTGGTGATGGATATCGACGAACAGTACAGTGAGCTAGCCCTGCAGAAACTGAACGAAGTAAACGGCACGATTCGCTGCCGGGTACTGTTCTGACTAATTCCTCAGCAGGGCGTTTTGGTCGCCCTGCAATATCTCACTAATCGTTCCGAATATTCGCTCTCGGTACTCTACCGACTCATTGACCATGTGGTGGCGGGCATCTGTCACCATGGTGGTCTTAGCCTGCGGGAATTTCTCTCCGATCTTGCTCAGATTGTATTTCCAATCCACAGTCGTATCGTCGCTGCCCTGTATGATGTGCAACTCGACAGGTTGAGGATCGGCTGCAAGAAAGGCTTTCTGATAACGGTGCATCGACGCCAACCAGTCCACTGCGACTATGCGACTTTGTAGCGCATCATGATGGGAGAGGAAATTGAGAAACTCCTGATCATGACTGTTCTCTGGAAATCCTCTCGGAATACTCTTCAGAAAATGCCGCAACAAGAAAAACAAGAATCGAAGCTGCGCCCAACGATGGGGGCGTAGCAATGGTGCCAGTAGAATAAAATTTTCGATCCGAGACAGGAGTGGGGAGGCTTGGCTCTGTATGCCGTCCATGATGACCGCACAACCGGTGCTCTGGCCAATTAGCTGCCAGGGTTGAGGCAGCTGTTGTTGATCGGCAAGTTCGAGACAGGTGTTCAGTACACTGACATAACGAGCGAAGCTGTCGATACTCGCGACCGGACCGCTGGAGAGTCCATGACCAGGCTGGTCGAATATCACGACCGAATAGCCGCACTCGATACAGTGCCTGATAAGATGAACAAACAAACCGGTATGGTCGAAATAACCATGGAGCAAAAAAGCCGTGCCCATTTCACGTTGCCGGGGCAGGCGAAAATACTGGCACGCTATCGTAAATTCAGAAGATTCGTCTGCTGCTACAGTAAACTTGCCAATGCGATGGGTAATGTCCTGGCCAGGAAAACTCAAGC
>ENA-OWNT01005064-OWNT01005064.1-seawater-metagenome-genome-assembly--contig:-NODE-5064-length-11100-cov-4.398621_pt1 | contig 11100 bp, 9 predicted proteins | sample MGYA00238136_ERZ651165 | MGnify/ENA primary metagenome ERZ651165 (study PRJEB26861, sample SAMN08777766) | seawater metagenome | isolation source: coastal seawater | place: USA: Florida | collected...
CGACAGCGACAGCTTTGATAACTTTTACGACAACGACAACGACAACGACGGCGACGACGATCGTTGGCCACAACAACGACGACGACGACGACGACGACGAACAACGACAACAGAACACCAACAACGAACAACACTTCCATCGAACCGATACAACGTATTACCACTTCGGGATACACCCGCTGAACTTATTAACGAACGGCTGTGGTATCCTGAATCAGTATTAACTGTAGTTGATCGCGCACTCACTCAACTCAACTCAACTGCTTTAAATTAACCACTCAGAGTTGTCCACTCAATGGTGTTTGTCCATTCAACTTTACCCACTCAGCTTTCAATTTCAAATGTGTTATCCACTCATTTTGACCACTCACTCACTCACTGTGACCTGACTGACTGTCAATGAATGGGCGGCGTGTCGATGAGTGGACGGAGACGGAGGACACACACCGCCAACGGCTCTCTGTGGTCTCCTCACTGTCCGTCGTTGTTTGTTGCAGTTTCAGTCGACTGCCTGTCTGCCTCCGTTATTGCTGTCGTCGAAGCGTTCGTTGGTCGTTCGTTGGTTGCACTGTTTGGTTGTTTGTTGGTTGGTTTGGTGGTTTGGTGGTTCGTTCGTTGGTTGGTTTGGTGGTTTGGTGGTTTGGTGGTTTGGTGGTTTGGTGGTTCGTTCGTTGGTTCGTTCGTTGGTTGCACTGTTTGTTTGTTTGTTGGTTCGTTGGTTTGGTGGTTTGGTGGTTTGGTGGTTGGTTTGGTGGTTTGTTGGTTGGTTCGTTGGTTCGTTGGTTCGTTGGTTTGGTGGTTTGGTGGTTTGGTGGTTTGCTGGTTTGCTGGTTTGCTGGTTCGTTGGTTGGTTGGTTGCAGAGTTGGTTGGTTGGTTTGTTGCAGAGTTGGTGGCAGAGTTGTTGCAGCGTTGGTTGGTTGGTTGTAGAGTTGGTGGCAGCGTTGGTTGGTCGGTTGGTTGGTTGTTTGCAGTGTTGGTTGAATTAGTTAGTTGCTTGGCTGGCTGGTTGTCCGTGTGCTGTTCCTCCACACGCTGGTGTTCCTCTTCATGTTGCCCTCAGTTTCCTCTTCATGTTGCCCTTCCGCTTCCCCTTCGTCTTCGTCTTTCCGTTCGCAGGTATTAGTTTTCAACTTGATCTTTCCGGTTGTGAGGTGGTGGCGATGCTGATGATGATGGACGCATTGCTTTGATTGACCTTTCTCCCAGCGCAAGTGAAACCGAACTGCGTTGGGCAGTGGCACACACAAGAAAATTGTTGCTGCTCGCAAGAATCGCGTGCAACTCTTGTTCCACTTTTGGCGTGTTCTCCGCGTGGACGTGGGCGTCGAGTTTGTGATTGTTGTGGCTGCGCTTTTGCGGCCGCGACTTTCGGGTCCCGGCTCTGCCGCCGCATTGCCGAGCTCGTTTTAAGTGCAGGCAACCGCATCGTGACGGCAGAGAAGCAGACCATGGCATCACCCACGACACGGCTACAGCAACAAGCGGTCGCAATGGTGGCCAAGTTGCTCGTGGTGGCTTTACTTTTTGTACAAACTGCAGGACAGCCGAGCCCAGCGCCCGGTGGGGCTCCGAGTGGGGGCCCGAACCAGTACTTCTACTACCTCCCTGCACCCGCTCCTGTGCCGGCACCTGGCTCGATCCCGGCTCCAAGCCCTCTCGTCCCGTGCTGTGGCGTTTTTCTTGGGCCCAATTCCGGAAATTTCGGCGAGTACGAAGTGCAAGTTGACTTGTCTGGGGTGGCGCCGGGCAAGACAGGAGCAACACCCACTACAGGTGTTTACACCATCAAGGCGCGAGTGTTTGTAACTCCCGATTGGGACGGCGTTACAGCGTTGTTGCACTCGAGAGCGTTTGATTCTGATAGCGCTACAATCACCTCCATAAACCCTTCGACTGCATTTCCTTCGCAGTACAACAAATGGGAAACGATCAACGCGACCATCGACATGGGTGCATCAACTCCTTACAGAGTCAGCATTTATTTCGGATATCCAATGAGCAACTCGAATGGCTACGTATACGTCAGCCGTCTCGAGTTCTTGGACGAGAACGGATACAACTGGATTCCGAACCTTGGTTACGTGGATTGCGACATCGGCTTCCACGAAGGCGCATACCAAAACGAAGTTGATTCCTACGGTAACGTCGGCGTGCAGGAAGGCGCTTGCGAAGGTGGCGTTGTCGTAGCCAACCCAGACTTGTCTTCGTGCGAGTTCCGCTGCGGTGGTTCGGTGCGTACAAACTGCTGTGTCCAGCGTGTCCACGCGAAACATGTGTGAGTGCTTGATTCTCGCCGTGCGTATGACTGTAGGCTCCGAGCGGTTGTTTCTGTGATGATGCTTGTCAAACAAATGGGGACTGTTGCGATGATTTTCTAGACTACTGTGCCGTCTGCTCTCAGGATTGTCCAGCTGGCAGGTCTGTGGTCAACAGCGAGTCATTTTCTATGCTGCCTGTTGCTGCTGCGATTTCATTGCATCGAGTAACAAAACGTGCACACCGGCAGGTACAACAAAGGGTGCGATAACACCATCGGCTACCTCAACTGCCAGCCTTGCACGACGAGACCGAGCGATTCGCACTACTACACAACCGATGGCGACTTGACAGACTCTTGCGCGTTTGCAGCTTGTGAGAGCAACTGCGCCGCCGGCAAGTTCCGAGATGGGTGTGGAACGAACAACGAGACGAGTGGTGGATTTGGCGACAGCGTAGGCGAGTGCGCGAATTGCACCACGAAGGAAACGTCCCAGTACTACACAGGTGATGGCGGCCTCAGCGATTCATGTCCGACGACTGATTGCAACACGACGTGTCTCTCTGGACAGTAAGTGAGATCGACACAGCCAGTGATTTGGCACAACGTTGTAAATGTTGCATTGCTTTAAAGCTGAACGTGTGCACAGATATCTCCAAGACTGCGGGGCCATCCCTGCCAATACCTCCGAGCATGAAACCTACGAAGGTGCTTGTACGGGTTGCACCAATAAGCCGACGCCAGAGATCGACATAATCTCAAACGACACCCGATGCGCGTCAGAGTCCGTGACCGTCATGCAGATGTCTCACACGCATGCGGCTGCTCACTGTGTCGTTTCTTCAACAACTTGTGGCAGGTACGTTGAAAGTTTGGAGTCATCCGTGGAAGAATGCGCTTACACATGTTACGAGGCCAATGCCACATGCGCAACGTTTTCGTACGACAACAACACACTGGTAATCCAACAAATGCTGTCCACATGGCGAATCGTGTGTCAGAGTGTGCCTGAATCTGTGTGGGCTTTTGCAACCACGTTTCCGTGCAGGTCTGCCGCCGATCACAGTGTGGACAAAATTCGGTTTCTGAGTGCTTGGTTTGTTGCTGATGTAGTCGCGGCCGAGGCTTTTGCGCAATACGACTCGTTTATTCTGTGACTTCGTGCATACGTTTCAGGATTCAGATCAGTGTCGAACGGAGGTGCAGGTGTCTCACGTCTACTACAAGATCGTGGGAGCATACTATTACACTGACAAAGGCGGGCAGGTTCGTTCAGTTGTCGCGATCGGGCCTAGTTTGCATGCGAATGTCAACACCGACTTTACGGAGCTGCCTCATCGCAGGCCGACGCTTGTCCATATGCAACTTGTGCCACGAACTGCGGCGATGGATTCTTCAACGAGGGCTGCGGGTGAGTTTGGCACTCGGACGACGTGCCCGCTATATTGCCTTGCCAATCACGGCAATGTCTGCTCGCAGGACTTCAACAGCAAATGTAAACCACCAGTCCAATCCTGGATCTTGTTCGGTGCGTTGGGACCATCCAGGTCGAACAATTGTGCAAACATACCCGCTGACGATTCACACTTTGTCGTGATGTTCAGGCTTGCACGGAACTTCCAGCTGCGGCGGATGGCGGGCTTCCTGGTTTTATTTACACAGATGACGGAGAAGTACGTCGGCAATGCCACAGTGCTGAGCAGCGTATTGAAAAAAGGTTTCTTAGTGCTTGCTTTGCATTTGCGTTCGGTCCAGGTCCGAGACTTCTGTGAAATTGGCACGGTAGATTGTCCAGATGCTGGCGAAACTACTCCTTCTTGCACAATTTGCAACAGTTCCGGTTTCAACGGCACAGTGTCATGGGCGAGCGGTCCTAACGCAGACAACGCCGATTCTTACTGGGATTTATCTGAAGTGAGCACCATTTGGCTGACGAACCGTGATGTTGAGTTGGAAATTCAACATCGGTGTTCTTTTTGTGCTGTGTGACAGTGTATTTCGTATTGCCTGGGCGGAATTTTCAATGTGAGCGGAGGTGAAGCATGGTGCGACTATGCTCTAGCCGGCGCAGACCAGTGCACTGTTGTCCCAGATGCTAATTATGATTGCACTGGCCTGGTACGCTCAGCTGAAACTCCTCCCGCGCGTTGGCACCGTGCATGTGTTTTGACAATGTGTTGTTGGCGGCTGCAATGATGATGCAGGAAGTTGCTTGTCGGACGGATGGTAGCAAAAAGTACACTTCCACAGGTGCTTGTGTCAGCAACAATTGTGAATGGCCAGGCGGGTGGCCTGCCGAGTTGCCCGACGGCTATGAGATTCTTGATCGTTATTGCGGAGGCGACACGTGGTCCTTCGAAGGCGCCGACTTGGACGTGAGCTATGACCAGTTGGAATTAACTTGCTCCAGTGCTGCGGATGGCAACGCAATCCAGTCTGCTTTTGGGACGCGGATTGTGCCCTGGCACACCACCATTGAGTGGCGCGTCAATATCACGAATTGGGAGCGTTATAGCACCAACACGTCCACACTAGGAGAACTGTGGTTCGGAGTCGTCGAAGCAAACCCAGGTGGTTGCGCCGACAACCCAACCGACTGGGTGGACACCGAAGGCGACGGCTGCAGCTCGTATGTAGACAACGGGTGGTGTGCCGCCGGAAACAAGACGAATGGCCAACCAATTGCTGCCTTTGCCCGCAATGGCATCTCTGCCACTCATGCATGCTGTGCCTGTGGTGGTGGAGTCGACCACAGCGTTGACGAAGTTCTGGGTGGAGTCGATGGCGCAACCGTAAACGAAGGAACTTGGTTTTGGAATCAATTTACGTCCGGGTCGTCAATGCGTGGATATGCAATTCAGGCAGACGATGGGCAGGCTGTGTCTGCCGGTGACCCAAACCCGGTTGATTTTGGATTTGGAAGCTTCGCCAGCGGTGGAGTGATTGGTGTCAAACTGACTGGGCCGATCCCATCGTCGTCAGGCGCGTCCGGGGTTGCCGTATCGTTTACCCGAGACGGCGTCGCTCAAGGCACCCCGTTTGTCGATTTGCGAGGCGGGGGCGAGGAGGAAGGAGGTTGGTGGCGAGTTGCTGCCAGCATGCGCTGCACTTCAGACACGATCGGCAACAAGATCACACTTGACCCCACGGTAGCGACGCCTATGGACGTAGTCAATTGTGCGAAGGTATGTTGCGCCGCAATACACTGCGTAGGTCACTGACAATGTGATGCTTATGGACGCCGTCGTTTTGTTGCTGTGGAACAGAATTCGTCTCTGCAGTGCTCAAGTAATTACCACGGCCTGCCTGTTCTTACGTGCAGCGAGCCGTGGACAGAGTTTGAGCTCGACGGTTGCTCACCGAACCTGTGCACGTGGCCGAGCACTTTTCCCGACGGATATGTGCTTCACGATGAAACTTGTGGTGGCCACAAACTCTCCAGCAGCCACGCTGTTTCAGTGGACACGTGCAACAGCACTGGATTCGTGAGGTTCGTTGGAAACGTGTCGACTTAGCGGTTTAAACGTAGCATCACCCAATTGCATCTGTGTCGACAGCTGCGGTGGCGGTCATCACGGCGAATTGGAGTTGCATTGCACCAGTAATGGGGGCAATTTTACGTTCTCCGGTTGCAGGTTGGTGGCACATCAATGAACTGCAGTCTTCCACACTGCAGTCTTCTTTTCTGACACGAAACGCAACTTGTATGATGAATCGTGACAGTCCTAACAAATGCCGATTCGAGAGTGCTTCAACTGCTGCCGTGTATTCGATCGATGACGATACTTGTGGCGGCGCCACAGCCGACGACCCCGACGCAATTGCTCTCGCCACAGATTGCAGTCCCTTCGTGTCTTGCAATGCGTCTACATCAGAGACCGCCACGGAAACCGCAATTACTGTTGCGTGCAACAACCACAACGGCACTTTCGAAGTGACTGGGGGATGTGTTGCTCCACGGTAAAATATCGAGTGCACTCGTCTTCGTCTCTGTGGCGCAGTTCGACTGGCGCTTAATCTTCGTTCCCGTGGTGGTCGTGTGCAGATGCAAGTTTGGCAACCGGCAAGATTGGGCCGGTATCTACGAAGTAGAAGATGAGACCTGCGGCGGCAATGTTCGCACTGCCGAAAACTGCAATCACTTCGCGACGGTGACTTGCAGGCTTGGGTAAGTTCAGACATGTCTGCTGGCACTTTGCAACGGTGCGGTTCTCCGGTCACACGACAACCAACCTGCGACATTAGGTACTCTGGGTTCCCCGAAGTATCATGCGACGCTCGAGGGGAAGATGGTCAACGCTCGAATTTTGAATTCAGCGGCTGTTTCGATTACGACGAGTGTGCGGGTGAAGGCACTGGCCATGAATGTGATACTGACAATGGCGCAACGTTAGTGGATCGCAACCCGCCCCAGTTTCACGGCGGAACATGACCATTCATATTCTTGTCTCACGTTCCATGACATTGTATATGTGCAGGTGCAACAATACCGTTGGGGGTTACACATGTATTTGCCCGTCCGGGTACGAAGGCGATGGAGTTCTCTCAGGCAGTGCCTGCACGAGAATTGCTTTGGTAGGACGTGAACGATTTGCTCGTCTAGGTTAACGTGGTGTTTGTCTGATCACGAGAATCTCTCTACTATGTGTAGTGCGAATCAACTCCGTGCAGTGAACATGCGACGTGCGTAGAGGATCCTGATGGAGCTGCGCCTTACTACAACTGTACTTGTGACGATGGCTTGAGCGGAGACGGTGAGTTTTGAGCAATCATGACCATTCTGCAACTTTCGATTGCGTTTCAATGCAATTGATCTCCATGTAGGAACTACTTGCACGGACGCTCCAGCGATAACGTTCGCTTCTGGTCGCGACATCCCAGCCGATGCGGAGGATGAGGTCGGTGCTGTCTACAAAAGCCCCTTTGCGACGACCACTTTTCGACCTAAATCTGTGCAATTGGGTGCTTATTCCGATAGGCTTTCCTTACTTTTGATGATGACTTCTCTCTGACGGACTATGTGTCGTGCACTGACATTATCGATGGTGACTTGTCCGCCAGCCTTCTGCTAACGGATGGCGTCGATCTCACGGAGTCTGTTGAGTCGAATGTTGACACATCAGTGCCGGGCTCGACAGATTACGTGGTGGCCTGCACAGACTCAGACGACAACACAACCACCGTGGACTTCCGCGTCCACGTCAGCTTCTCGGAAGTCGTGGACTCTTTGCAAGAGTTTGCGCGCAGCCGTTCGGCGTTTCAGCTGCGCGATGTTATCGAGAATAGTAGCATGACCCTGACCCCGTGTGCTGACGACGCGTCCAATTCGTCACTCGTGTCGAGCACGTGGGGTGTGGGTTGGCATCCGCGCGCGTTGGTGGAGACCTTTTTGTTTTGTGCCGTCAGTACCAGTGATCCCACTGCAGAGTTCCTAGCAGACTTTGTTGTTGAACTCGCCGTGGAACATGGACTCAACCTGGTACGTCCTCATTGGTGCTGGGGCGGTTCCAGGGTCCTTGCCCCGACGTCACTTGTGCTTCGTACTTGTAGGCATTGGCTGCAGATCTTGTAAGCGCGGAAATGGAGTTCGACGAGTATGTGGCAGACACTTACAGAATTACGATCTCAGCAGAAGTGCAGATCCCTGCGGCAGAGCCAGAAACCAAGTACGGTGTGGAGCAGTACACGTGCATTTCAACAACATGCCCGGATCAGCTGTGCCCCGAGTGCGGAGCTTGATGGAAAAAACCTACAGCATGATATCGCACGTACCAAACAATTAATTATCAACAAAATAGTTCTGTACAACATCGACAATACACCTACTTGCTTCGAAAGACAACGAGGCGTGTGAGCTGAATGGGGTGTCACCTCGTGACTACCTCCTCTCTGCATCCGTCACATTCATCTTCCATACACATGCCCCAACCCACCGTCACCGTCTCCGTGCTTCCTTTTGACGATAACGCCCGCGCTTCTCCACACAAATTCAGTTCATTGGTGTCCTTTCCATTGCAATGCGTGTGGAGACAGGACGCGTCGTGGTGCGTTGTGGTGTGGAAGTAAGTAAGTAAGTGAGTTTGGTGGTGGGGCAGTGGTCCATTTATTTATTTGGTGTGGTTGGCGGCTTTGTAACGGCAGTGTGTGGTGAGTGGTGAGCACAACGACGGCGACTGCTTGAGATTTGTTCGGTGACCACATAGTTCGCCCGACCTCAAACTTGACTGTTATTGGCTGGATACCGACCAACTTCTTTCTGCCCCCGGCAGTTTGCCGTCACTGTGTACTCAAAGCAACGGTGCAGCGCGGAAGTCACTGGCTGGGAGGACGTGGATGCGTCAGACGCGCCGTGGTGTGTGCGGTGGTACGTTGTTGTGGTGATGACCTCATGCTTGCGCTTCGCCTCGCCACAACGGCGTGGCAGCAACGCTCTCAACTATGCGACGCCACAGCGGGAAGGCGGACAATCACCAACCCCATATAATGAATTGGGCAGAGACAACGGAGGCAAGGGTCGCTGTCCCAAATAATGAATTGGGCAGAGACAACGGAGGCAAGGGTCGCTGTGTCTTCTGTTTTCCAGCAGCAACGAAAATGTTCCGGGTGGACTTTCGAAATAACAGTTGACGACTTTTCGTCTGCATGTGTAAGTTGCGAGGCAGTGTGCAGTCACACTGCCTAACGACACAGAGGAAGGAACGTGTTGCACAGCCAGTGTGCACGTGTGTATGTGAGTGTGTATAGCCAGTGGAGGGTGCTCTTGATGACACGGCAACCGCCCCCAAATCCAGAGTGCGCCTCCAAGAAGTTGAATGCTCAACCACCTGCGCGATCTTGAACCGCAGGCAACGACATGAAGAAGACAAAAAAGACTTCGGCAGCGAAAGGCAAGCCGAGAAAAACTTCCGTCAAAAAGAGTGCAACACTGAAAAAGACCAAAACAAAATCCAAATCTTCTTCTTCTTCGTCTTCACCAACCAGGCCATGCGCAAGAAGCCGCAGCACCGCGGCTGCGACTCGGGGTGGAGCTGGCCGCAACCAACCCGCGCGCAAAAGGCCCAGCAAGAAGCCGCCGAAGAAGAGGGGCAGCGTCCAGAAGAAGAAAGTTGGACAAGACGCAGCAGCAACAGGCCGAAACTCCAAAGCTGTTGTCAGACTCATCACCGCCGTTCCTGACCCTTGGGCCGGCATAAAATCCCCGTTTGGTGGCAAGATGTCGCCAGCAGATGAATGGAAGTTGCTCAATGGTCCTGGATACGTGAGGCGTGCCTACAAAGCTAATGCAAGGGAAATCGCGCACTGCAAGACGGATCCGTCTTTCTTCGGCCTATTCAAACTGAGCTTAACAGACGACGCCAATCCTACGTCAAACGAAGAAGCATTGCCAAGCATCAACCCAGTCACCAGTGTTTCTGGTGGTACCACCGGGGGTGGCGCAGTGGAAGGTGATGGGTCCGGCCAAGGGGCCGACGTCCAAGAACTCGCCGGCGGTGAACCGCCGATCAGCTTTGCGTCCCTGTTCGACATGTCCAACGCAGACGTGAGTACTTTTGTGTTTACGGACGACATGCGGAAGTCGTTGATTGAGTTGGATTTGAGTGGCAACCTGCTGCGTTCTGGCTCACTCGACCTTGAGTCCATGTCGCAGTCTTGGCTGCGGGGATTGAACCTGTCCGGAAACCGATTCGCCGTTTTCCCAAAGTTTGTGCGCCCCACGCGGCTCCTCCGACTAGACCTCTCATTCAACAAGGCACTGTCGGGGCTTCCCGGCGGACTCGACAAAATAGTTCCGCATCTGCGGGACTTGAATCTCGAAGGGTGTGCGCTGGAGAGTCTGGGAGTAACCAGTGTAGATGTGTCCAGTAGTGGTGCGGCCGGGCCGCAAGAACCGGTCCCGGCGGTGGATTCCAACGCACTCGCTGGGTTGCGGTTTTTGGAAAAACTCAATGTCGCACTGAATCGTCTCCCACTCCAGGAACTCACCAAAATATTGCAGTTAAGGCCAATTCGGAGCCTAGGCATCCATTCGAACCCTGGCTGTCAAGAGCCAGCGGCTGACCAGGCGTTGTTCAGCATGCTTCCCAAGAAACTTCCGAGTCTGAAAGAAATAGACGGCGCACAAACCAGACTCGTTGGCGGCAAAGTGATGCTTCCAGGAGGCGGCGCTGGTGCCAGCGGTGGGTTTTCAGATGGGGTGTTGGCAGAAGACTCCGCCTCCTGCAGCTGTTTGGAGGGCAACCCCTGCGCTGTGTCGTACAACTGCCGTGACTGGGCCAATCGGTTCGAGGTCGCGCGACGCCACCGACAGCAAGTCAACAAGTAATAAAGAAGCGCCAGCCACTTTCGCTTTCCACTGCGGCCATCCATGGAGACACGTCCATCGATGTATTACGGAACTTAGATTCAGAGCGCTATTCGCGTAAGTCTAGTGCGCAATGCAAAACCAATCGTCCTTGGTCCTTTGGTCATCCATCATCACAGCTTCATCAAATTTATCATCCCTCTTTCATACTCCTTCCGTCCATTCATCAGTTCACCATTCACCATTCACCCCAGCATCATGAAATTGACCATTCATCATTCATTGCCGCTTCGTCCATTCAGCATTCATCATTCATCGCAGCTTCATCACACTCATCTGCCACTTCCAGAGCTATTACCGCTCGTCCAGAGCTTCAATGCCTCGAGTCCTAATTTATGGACCAAAATTCCTCATGCATTCGTCATTCCTCATTCGTCATTCCTCATTCCTCACTCCTCACTCCTCATTCCTCATTCCTCACTCCTCACTCCTCATTCCTCATTCCTCACTCCTCATTCCTCATTCCTCATTCCTCATTCC
>ENA-OWNT01005065-OWNT01005065.1-seawater-metagenome-genome-assembly--contig:-NODE-5065-length-11097-cov-3.247459_pt1 | contig 11097 bp, 11 predicted proteins | sample MGYA00238136_ERZ651165 | MGnify/ENA primary metagenome ERZ651165 (study PRJEB26861, sample SAMN08777766) | seawater metagenome | isolation source: coastal seawater | place: USA: Florida | collected...
GAGAGTGACGATGAAGTAGGTCGTCTGGCGAACAACTTCAATACTTTTGTCGGCAGTCTGCAAAAACTGATTGGCCACATTCGTGAACAAGCACATCTCATCAATGAGCAGTCAGACAACAACACGCAGCGTTCGAACAACGCCGTTTCTGAAATCCATCAACAGCAGCAAGAGATCACAATGGTCGCAACGGCTGTAACAGAGTTAGCAAGCGCTACCCGTGAAATCGCCTCTCATGCTGAGCAAACTGCCGAGGCAGCACAGGGTTCAACGACGAGCACGAATAACGGTCAGTCTTTGGTTCTGCGTACTAAGGGGTCTATTAACAGCCTTGCGACTGAGCTCACAGAAGCAAGCTCCGTTATCAGTGAGTTAGATCGCCACGCGCAAGAGATTTCAACCGTCCTTTCGACTATTCAAGGCATTGCAGAGCAAACAAACCTGCTGGCCCTTAACGCGGCAATCGAAGCAGCGCGCGCTGGTGAGCAAGGTCGCGGTTTTGCCGTGGTAGCGGATGAAGTTCGAGTCCTATCACAGCGTACTCATGCATCCACCGAAGAGATCAAAGCAACGATTGATACGCTTCAGCAAACCACAACACGAGCGGTGAGCTTAATGGATAGCAGCTCTAACTTGGCAAACACGTCGGTATCAGACGCAGACCAAGCAACGAATGCGTTGAGTGAAATTCATCAAGCGGTTTCGTTGATCAGCGATATGGCAACACAAATTGCGACAGCAGCGGAAGAGCAGACACACGTAACAGGTGAGATCACTCAAAACATCACTTCAATTAAAGATGTGGCCGATGAGCTTGTCATCAATACTCAAGACAGCTCGCAAGAGTCAACCAAGCTGAAACTGCAAGCACAAGAACTGACTGACAAGGTGGCAACGTTTAAACTTTCGTAATGATAGTTAGTGTTAAAAAAACGGCGAGGCTCAGGGCCTCGCCGTTTTTAGTGCTGATACGAATGAACAAGAACGTAATAGAATAATCACGCATAACTTGGGGTGATACTTGAAAAGTTTAGATAGCCGTTTTCAGCAACTATCGCCCTTTCTTTTAATTAACGGATACTAACTCTTTGTTTTTAGAGTTATTAGGCTTTAATAAGCTGCCGATAACAAAAGCAAGCATGCCCGTAATCATCGTCGGGACGATGGGATGAACACCAGCCATATCGGGCTTGAACCAAACTAAGCTGATGTATACACCAAGCCCAATGACCATGGAGCTAAACGCGCCGGTAGCAGAGGCTTTTGACCAGTACAAACCAAATACCAAGGGCCATAAAAATACGGCCTGTAAACCTCCCAATGCCACGAGGTTCAGCCAGATAATCATATCTGGGGGATTCGTCGCTGCTACGAAGACCAGGCTGGCGAAAATAGCCGTCGTCCACAGTGAGATGCGGTTCAGTTTACTGTCTGCACTTCGGTCTTCAACGATCTGAGGATTGATATAGTTAATATAAAGGTCTTTCAGTAGTGTTGATGATGCCTGAATCAACTGTGAATCAATAGTCGACATAATGGCTGCCATTGGCCCTGCCAGAAAGATTCCGGCAAACATCGGCGGCAGAACCGTCATCATCAGTGTTGGCATGATTTGATCCGGGCTGGCAATCTCTGGCACGATCGCTCTCCCTAAGGCTCCGGTCAGGTGAGTCCCGAACATCAGTAATGCAATCATAATTGTACTGATCACCATACCTTTATGGAGAGAACGGCTGTCTTTGTATGACATGCATCGGACGGCAGCCTGCGGTAACCCTATCACGCCAAAACAGACCAGAACCCAAAAACTCAGGATAAACGGTTGGCTGAGAAAATTATTCGGACCATAGGGTGTCACCAGAGCAGGGTCAATAGAGTGAAGCTTGGTGACTAGATTTTCCAGACTCCCCCCTGCGTGAATTACACCCGCCAGCAGAACGACGGTGCCGATGAGCATCATCACCCCCTGAACGGTGTCGGTCAAAACAACGGCCCGAAAACCACCTATAGTCGTGTATATGCCGACCGTACAGGCAAATATCAGTAACCCATGCTGGTAGCTGATCCCAAGCACGGTCTGTAACAAACGGGCTCCACCAACAAATTGCACTACCATCGTTCCGAAGAAGGCCAAAAGCAGAGCAAGTGAAGAGAAGATCACGACTTTTCGGCTCTTAAAACGGGCATATAACATATCATTGATCGTCAGAGCGTTATGGCGTCTTGCTTCTATCGCAAATTTTTTCCCCAGAACGCCCAGAGTCAGCCATGTAGCAGGTAGCTGGATCATTGCCAGTAATACCCAACCCAGTCCCATTTTATACGCCGCTCCCGGTCCACCGATAAAGCTACTGGCGCTCGCATAGGTTGCTGCAAGCGTCATTGCGAGGACAAAACCTCCCATACTGCGGCTTCCTACGAAGTATTCTGTGAGGAAGTTCCCCGGTTTGTGATAACGGCGAGTCAGGAATGCCAGAGCGAAAACCGCGAAAAGGTAAATACATAAAGGAATAATAAGCTGGCTATTCATAATGTTCATCGTCGTATTTATCGAGAGGGATATCCTTATAAAGGTATTTAACCATTAGCGCGCATAGTACGGTGAAAAGGATTGGGCCAAGTACACATGACAATACAAACCACAGTGGCATACCCCAGTACAACTGAGGGAGTTGCAGTTCGTGTTGTGGAGCTGAGAAAACATAGGCCCCACAATACCACCAGGCAAAATAGCCCAGAGCAAGGAGTATCGCCCAACATGCTTCGCGATTGGCCTGATGGATAAGGTCAGAGTTTTTTTGCATAAATTCACTGCTTAGTTGAATCGACTTATAGGAGGCATACTCTAAAACAATTGGATTAGAACATTAAGAAGTGAGGTCTAATTTTCCATATTACAGCGAGTGAATAGCTTTTCGCTTCGTTCAACTTGCACCATACAGGCTCTTTATCGTCTCCCTCAACCACATGATTTTAGGATTCTGGTTATTTCGCTTATGCCAAATCATAGTAAATGGAATCATTAGCTTATGCTGACAATCTTCCGCAATGGGGATAGGCATCGCCATTAAGTTTGGGTGGAGCTGCTCGCAGTATCGCTGACAATACTTTGGTGCTGTGGTTAACATTTGATGGTCGGGCTTTTCTGCAACAAACAGCGCTTGTTCGAAACTCGCCATCGTTAGGCTAATTTTTCGGGTGTGTCCCTGCTCAGCCAAAATGTCATCCAATGCCAAACTGTCATTCTTCTCCCATGCCACATTAATGTGGGCATAACTTAAGAAAGTATCCAAATTCCACTCTTGCTTGAGCGCAGGATGATCTTTTCGGACATACACCATAGGTAAATCCGTGAACAGCACTTCGAAATTAATGAAATACGGGAGCAGATCTAACGACTCTTTGGAGCGAGGATGGCTTTCACGGCCAGTAAAACCAATATCCACTTCACCGCTAGTAATGGCGTCTAACGAGTCGTAATCCCAGTTATGGAACTTCACTGTTGAGTCTGGATAAAAATCATGGATTCGTTTGGTAAGTTCATCGACCATGATCAGTGATAATGGCGACTCGACTCCAAGATGAAATTTCACTCCGCTTGGCGCATCATCACCTCGGCGTGAAACAATCTGGTTACCTATCTGCATCCAGTCTGACAAAAGCTCTTGCACGCTTGTCGCGAGATTTGTTGGCTTTAGGCCTTGCGGCGTATTCACAAAAAGCGGGTCATCAAACCAATCGCGCAATTTGCCTAAAGACTTACTCACGGTTGAGGGAGTCACATTAAGTTTTTTCGCCGTTTTAGTGACACTCTGCTCTTGCAGCAGCAATTGCAGAGTGAGCAGTAAATTAAGATCAAGTCGGGCAAGAGATTTCTTCATGAAGCTCACTAACGTTCTGATTTGGAAATAATAATATTATAGAGAGTCCAATAACGCCACTAGCAACCAACGCTATCATTAACATCATCACGGCCGACACACCTAACGTCGCCATCAACCAGATGTAAAGTGCAGACCAAGAAACCTGTCCTATGCCAAGCATAGAGCTTGCCAGTCCAGCTTTGCGAGAGAACTGACTTAACGCCTGACTCATCGCCACACCAAACCCCATTGAGAACCCCATGCTGATCAGAGTGAACCCTACCATATAGAGTGTCGAACTATCACCATTCAAGTGAGCCGCGAGAATAACGATAGCCGACAGCAAAGTGGTCATTTGTGCTGCGAATATCAATGTGGTTTGTTTGAAGTAAGACAGAGCAAATGGTACTGAAAACGATGTTGTCATACCTACCATTGCGAGTAGTGCCATCGCGGTTGAGTATTCACCTCGAGTAAAGCCAAGTGAATCCATTACGATCATTGGTGACGTATTTACATAAGAGAGAATCGCTGTGACGCCTAAAGATGTATAAATAACGCGCGAGATGAAAAAACGGTTATACAGCGATTCGTTTGAGTCATCACTCACATCTAAAAGGGTGCGCTTGGTTTTGGGCAAGGTTTCTTTCAAAACAAAGCAAGCAATTAAACCTATCGCAATACCCATCATCGCCATAGCAGTGAATAACACGGGCCACGGAAACTTTATCATGATCAGATTGCCGAACACGGGTGCAAGTACTGGGATAGAACAGGTAATTCCATTGAGCATCGACAGCACTTTGGCTCGCTCTTGCTCATCCAAAGTGTCGCGCAGAATAGCAAAGGCCACTACATAGCAACATGCAGCCCCTACACCTTGGAAGAAGCGCATTACTAGGAAGCTATCACTGGTCTCTGCCGAGCCCGCTAACATTGAAGCAAGGGTAAAAATCACCGCTCCGCACATGGCAACAGGCTTACGACCAAAACAATCAGCTGCTCGCCCAACAAAAACCATGGTCGACGCTAGGCCAGCAAGATAAATAGAAAAGGCGATATGAAGTTGTGATTCGCTCGCAGACAGGTCATTCGCAATTTGTGGCAAAGCAACCAAGTAGAGATCTATTGCAGTAGGATATAGCAATACAAAGGCAAAGCTGCAAAGCAGATATCGGGATAAATTAAGTGGTTTCATGGCTATCTCGCAAACGATTGGGTTTACGAGGATGATATGCAACATCGCCCAACTTGGCTCGTTACCTTTCTGACAACAGGTATTTCCATATACGACATTGTTAAGTTAAGTTAATTTTTTGTGTTTACCCCAGAATGTTTATAATGATTCCCTTCTTGTTTTTATGTGTTTCATTCAGTTTAATGCAAATTTTAAGCTTGATTTGGTTAAAAAGTCATTTTATGTGGTTTTTTATTCCGTGGTCGTGTATAAAAAACCTTTAACAAATAACGATAAAGGAATATCCATGAAAAAGTTATTGTGTATTGCTGCACTGGGGTTAACTGCTTCAACGACAGCGATGGCTGACCAAATTTTAAATGACATTAAAAGCTCTGGGGAATTAAAAGTCTGCTTTGATTCCGGCTATATGCCTTTTGAAATGACAGCAAAAAATGGCCAGTACATCGGGTTTGATATCGACTTAGGTAAGCAAATGGCACGTGCTATGGGGGTTAAGTTTGTACCAGTAAACACTTCTTGGGACGGCATTATTCCTACGCTGTTAACAGGCAAGTGTCACATGATTATGGCGGGGATGACCATCACACCAATGCGTAATACCCAGGTTAATTTCTCTGACCCTTATGTGGTCATCGGCCAATCAATTCTTGTCAATCCTAAACACAAAGGCAAAGTATCTAGTTACCGTGACCTCAATAATCCTGATTATGTTGTTGCAACCAAGCTAGGGACAACGGGTGAACAAGCTTCTAAGCGCTATCTACCAAAAGCAAAACAAAATCTGTACGAAACACAATCAGAAGCAGTACTTGAGGTTGCGAATGGTAAGGTGGATGCCTTGGTCTATGATTTCCCATACAACTCCATCTACACGGCGGAAAATCAAGGTCAGTTAATACACTTGTCTGAACCATTTACTTATGAACCTCTTGGTTGGGCTGTACCTCAAGGTAACCACGACACCATCAACTTCCTAAATAACTACCTACGTCAAATTAAAGGCGATGGAACGTATGAACGCATTTATGACAAGTGGTTTAACGACGATAAATGGTTAAAGCAGGTTAATTAACCTCACTTTCATATATTAGGTGAGTGGGTTAGCTTCAGTGTTGAATCATTGCCAAGTAATGTAACTAGGCTTATGAAGCTAACTTGCGCCATACCCTATACATCCAACCAAGTTTGTTCAAAAGTAATTCTCGGAATCACATGCAAAATAATCTTAAATCCCTTTTATGGAATGCTGTTTTTGTTCTTGTTTTGCTATCAATTTGCGGTCTTGTATATATCTCAGGGAAGCGAATCGATTACAACTGGAATTGGGAACGTGTGCTCCCTTACATCGCTACTAACGCCGACTCATCAATTACGGCGCCTGTAGATGGCAATATAATACTCAATGGGAATAACCAGCTTGCGCTTGAAAGTGTCAACGGTGATGTTGTCCTTCAACTAGGGAACTATAAATCGGTTAATGTTTACGAGGGTGACCTGATTTTTGAAGGAGATACGCTGGCGACAGTAAAAGAGTGGCGTATTGGGCCTATTCTCGATGGGGTGATTACCACTATCGAAATTTCAGTTTGGTCTCTGATGATCGCTTTAGCGTTGGGCCTAGTGATAGGTTTAATGCGAGTATCGAGTAATCCAGCTCTAAAAAAGCTATCTATTGCCTACATTGAGGTCATTCGCGGAACGCCTCTCTTAGTACAAATTTTTATTGTTTACTTCTTTATTGGCACCGTGTTTGATCTAGAGCGTTTTACTGCTGGTGTTATTGCGCTTTCTGTATTTACTGCCGCATATGTGGCTGAGATTGTGCGGTCTGGCATTCAATCTATTCCTAAAGGACAAATGGAAGCAGCGCGCTCATTAGGTATGAACTACCCCCAAGCGATGATTTACGTCATTTTGCCACAAGCGTTTAAGCAAACATTACCTCCGTTAGCTGGGCAGTTTATCAACCTGATCAAAGATTCATCCTTAGTTTCTGTTATCTCTATTACCGATCTAACCAAAGCGGGAAGAGAAGTGGTCAGTAGCAGCTTCGCGCCTTTTGAAGTGTGGTTTACTGTAGCAGCTCTCTATTTACTTTTAACCAGCGTATTGTCTTGGGCAATACAAATGTTAGAAAAGAAACTGGCAGCAAGTGATTAATTGGAGTCGTTAATGGAACACATTATTTCAGCAAAAAAAGTCAACAAAATTTACCCTAATGGCTGTCACGCTCTGAAGGATGTATCAGTAGATGTTGAGCAAGGAGAGGTGATTGTGATTGTAGGCCCATCGGGTTCTGGTAAATCAACTTTCCTTAGAACAATTAACCAGTTAGAGACGATAAATAGCGGTTCTATTATCGTTGATGGCATTAACATGTATGACAGAAAGACGGATATTAATAAGCTGCGTGCAGATGTTGGTATGGTCTTTCAAGGTTTTAATCTTTTCCCGCATAAAACGGCCTTAGGGAACGTTATGCTTGCGCCACTAAAAGTATCTAAACGAGACGTTAAATCCGTTGAAGAAGAGGCGAAAGATTTACTTTATAAGGTTGGCCTTTCGGAGAGGATGGATAATTACCCCAATCATTTGTCTGGTGGTCAGCAGCAACGTGTAGCGATCGCACGTGCACTTGCGATGAAGCCAAATATCATGTTGTTTGATGAGCCGACCTCAGCCCTTGACCCTGAAATGGTAGGGGAGGTGTTGGATGTAATGAAAGATCTAGCAAAGGATGGTATGACGATGGTTGTAGTGACACATGAAATGGGCTTTGCAAAAGAAGTGGCAGATAGAGTGCTGTTTATGGAAGACGGAGAGCTATTAGTGTCAGACAGCCCTAGTCGATTTTTTGATAACCCGACCAACCCAAGGTTAAAGAAATTCTTATCTAAGGTTCTGTAATACAATCGTCTCTACTTGATTGAGGGTAAGTATCTCCCTCATTCATTTTCTATTACGACATCAGTTGTTTATTGGTTAACATTCACCTTCCCCAACTGTGCAGCTGTCTGTTGTCTTGCGGGGGCGACAAGGGGCAACCCTCCGAAGAAATACAATCGCGCCTTGCTCCTAACGTTGATGAATATACCCCATAAGAATGGGTCTACACATGGCGACGGCTTATCAGCGAAAAGTACTCTCTTCACTGTTTTGTATGTGTGCCTCAATGTTAGGGTGTGAGGCTTAGATATTTATTAACTTCTCAATATAAACCGCTTCAAAATCGGCAGAGCTAGTGATTGGGGTGTTAAAAAACATCAGCCGTTTGTTTTTAAGATCTAACTCAAACTTGGCATTGTCTATTTCTCTTTCGACAGGTTTTTGCTGGTAATCGGCAACAATATTCGATTTTACGCATTGGCCATGAGGGTCGATGGTAAATGAGATAACTTGTATCTCCAATCCCGTAGTTGCGGCTGATTTAGGAGAGAAGTTAATAGTTAAGGGGTTATTCATTGGTTCTATTTCGCCTACACCAAATACAGATTCTAGTAAATCTACGGCAGCATCTTGTGGGAGTATGTGCGTCATAATTTATATCCTCACTCTACGTTTGTGACATAATCTATCGCGATGGCGTTGTTGTGTTTGCTGGTATCCCTGAGCATGTCTAGGCTATTCATATCTTCACTCTCGGCGTCCATCGTCTACATCGTTTAGGCAGATGTTAATTTGATTACGTATTGCATAAGTTTCTAAGGCTGTGATCTGGTTTGCTTGCTTAATCTTAGCTCAAACAGATAACGAAGGCGCAAAATAGGTCTTCCGCCCTTAGGGTAAGCAAATGATGCTACAACTAGGGAAAATAAGGACATCGGCGTTTATGGCTACCATCAACGTGACCCAACTCGTTTAAATTTCACCTCGTTAGCTGCTCTAACTGCATCCACCACAACGATATCAATACCGTCAGAGTGATATACTGGAGGCATATTCATCTTTGACCAGTGTAACTATGTCTCGAAGCCAACGACTGTTTGATTTACTCCAACTATTCCGGTGCCATAAATATCCTGTTTCAGCCGAACATCTGGCAAACCAACTGAATGTTAGCGTACGCACGATTTACCGTGATATTGCTACTTTGCAAACCCAAGGCGCTGATATTCAGGGAGAGGCGGGGTTGGGGTATGTATTAAAACCAACATTTACGTTGCCGCCGCTCATGTTTTCTTCTGATGAGTTAGAAGCCTTATTACTAGGTGCGAGTTGGGTCGCCAAACAAGGTCGTGGTGAGTTTGATGAAGCCGCTAAGAATGCAATAGCGAAAATTTCAGCAGTACTGCCACCGGATCATAAGGTTAGGCACAGCGAAGATGTTTTTAGGGTCGCCTCCATCCTTGAAGGTCCCGTTATCGATATAGAGTTGGCGGAGATTAGATATGCTATAAAGCATCAACAAAAGGCAAGGGTTTACTATTTAGATCTTAAGAATACGCTTAGCGAACGTGTGATATGGCCACTTTTAGTAGGACTATTTCAACAACATCAAGTACTCGTCGCTTGGTGTGAAAGTAGAAACGCGTTTCGTCATTTCAGGCTAGATCGAATCCAACAATGGCAAATTTCGGAAGATAAATATCAACGCGATCGACGTAGTTTAATTAAACAATGGCAACAGGAAGAGGGAATTGGTGGAACAAATCTAGGCTACTGACAAAAACTGTCAATGTGCTTCGATACATTAGCCATGAACCGTAATCAATAACTAAGGAGTTGCTATGTTAGCCTTTGAATCCGTTGTGCTTTACGTTAAAGATATTGAAGTAAGCAAGAATTTTTACAGTAAAGTTTTTGACACACAAGGAGATGTTCTGTCCCCGACCTTTGCGTTTTTTGCGCTATTTTCTGACTTTAGCATTGGATTAAAACAGCTGGACCAAGCAATCCCACCAGCAAATATTGCTGGTGGAGGGAGTGAGCTATCTTTCACTGTCAAAAACGTAGTTGAACTTAATCAATTATACGAAGAGTGGAAAAGCAGAGATGTGCGCTTTGCTCAAGAGCCAACTGAACTTGTGTTTGGTACAACTTTTGTAGCGATAGACCCAGATAAACACCGTATTAGAGTTTTCGCGCCTAAGGCTCAATGAGACACTGACGCTCTTAGCAGAGTCTAAATAGATCAATCTTAACTCGCTATTTCACATATGAGTTTTCGCTAGACGTCATACTTCGTTTTATCACCAATATCGAAGTGTCTTGGCATTCTCCATTTGTAGACACTGGTAACAAGAAAAAGAAAAGCAGATATTGTGGCAAGTACTCTTGCTGCGATATCCGCATTAAACACCATACAGAGCCATAACGCTGCCAGAATCAGTGGTTGAAATCGCAGTCCTGGAACTTTGAAGCAGAAATACTCTTTATAGCATAGCCCGCCCAAAGTAATAAAAGCACCGCCCATAGCTATATTAGGCAAACCAAACACAAAGCATAGCAGACCTGCCCATGTCGCAAACTGAAGTAATAGGCGGATGGGTTTACTATAGATATGCAGCGATGACGCACACATGGCAGCAGATAAGAATACAAAGTTCTCAACGGGGTAGTCGAGGTTCCAAGGAAGAAGTGCTATAACAGGGAATGCAAGGGTAAAACCTAAACGGTAAATGATGACCAATAGGTGATCCCATTGATCCATTGGTGATTTGATATGTGGGTCAGCCATCTCGATTCCTTGTCTGTATTTATCGTAACCCAGCCGTTTTTGTGTGCTAAAGAGCTTTTGCTGCACTGAGCCACACTGGCAATTCGGGTGAAGCCAGTACCATAAAGCATAGACTCCCCTAAGCTCCGTGATACAGAAATGTTACATTTGGTACTTCATTAAGCTCGTAATTGCCTCTTTGTTAGCTGGAATGCGACTTTATCGAATGCTCGGTGTAAAATAACGCAACCAGATGTATGACGATTATTTATGATAGTAGCGTGAGAAAGGCTTTGTTGTGTAATTCGGACAGAAAACCTAACGACCCGAAATTGAACAACTCTTAAACAGTATACTGAGTTTCAGGCATACCAAGC
>ENA-OWNT01005066-OWNT01005066.1-seawater-metagenome-genome-assembly--contig:-NODE-5066-length-11092-cov-3.997367_pt1 | contig 11092 bp, 2 predicted proteins | sample MGYA00238136_ERZ651165 | MGnify/ENA primary metagenome ERZ651165 (study PRJEB26861, sample SAMN08777766) | seawater metagenome | isolation source: coastal seawater | place: USA: Florida | collected...
CATCAATTAGCCCCACAGTCCGTGTGCTCTCCCCCCACAAATGCATTGCAACACCCTTTAGGCCCAACCGACACGTACACGCCCGAACGATTTTTATAAATTAAAAAAAGCGAGCGTTCGTTCGTGCGTTCGTTGTCCGTTGTGCGCATTCGTTCCTCCACACTGTGAGGGACGGACTGAGGGAGGGATAGCGCCGACGGCCGCCCATCGATCGACCAACACAACACACTCACTGGCGTTGTGGCGTTGTTGTGTTGTCAATTAGCTGTTAGCTGCCTCTGCTCTCTCAACGCCAAAAGCGCGCATTCGTCCACGCCGAAGACTGAAGCCAAGGTCTGGTCTTCTTGAGTAAGGTACGGCCGATGAACACGTGCACGTTGCGTCGGTTCTCCAGCGCTTGATTGGGGATTGCAACCTCGAAACTTGCCGGGTTCGTGCGCGGTGGGTGGGGGTGAGTGCAGCTGCGACCTGCGCTTTGTGACGCATGAGAGCATGGATTCGAGTCGCCGTCACTGCCACAGGCAGAGACTCGTTATCATTCGTTCGCAAGCTGGCTGCTGAAGCAAGGAGGCTTTCGCATGTCAAGGGACGTGTACCTTTCACATCCGAGTACATATCCCTCTCTGTGGTTTTGCAGTTATGAAGCGGTAAGCCCAGTGACGTTTGTGAAGCGTCTGGGTATTTGGGTGTAAAACGCCTGTGTACTTCTGAAATAGCCTGTTATTGTGCCCGCGCGCGCTGCAAGGCTTGTTCATACCAGGACTTCCCAACAACGTATTCTCTCCTCTTTCCAGTCAAACTCCTCACAACCTCACCCGCCCACCACACCCCACCACACCCCACCCGTTCACTCGCTGACGTACTGCTTCCTCTCCATTTTCAGCTTCTTCAGCTGCCTCGTCTATCCTACACCCCACGCCGCCTGGCAGTCACCCAGTCAATCGCGCAAGTCTGTTTACAGTGTTTACTCTGTTCACTCTGTTCATCGTTGTCACCGATTGTATGATGCATCGTTCGTTCTTGTGTTTGTCTGCGTGATCGACGCCAGTGCAGACCGCGCTGTCTCTGTGTGTTCTCCAACAACACGTGGCGGCAAAGAGGTGAACACAACAACGCAGTGGCAGGACATTCGCTTGGGCTATCCGTTACAAACGCGTCGTCAAACGACTGCCTGTTGCCTGCGTACATCCCTGAACTCTCATGCCTCCCTGACAATTCTAGGATGCGCAGTGCTCAACCGCAAGCGTGCACCGCAGCCGCACGGCGCAAAGCGTTGGTTTGCTTGAGTGGGCCCTGTTACCAGCGATGTTGCTGATGTTCAGGCCTGCTGCTGCGGTGGAGATCCTAAAGCTGCGCTACTATCAACCGCTCCGGTATCACATGGCTCTGAGATGTACCGAATTCGAGCATCAGTGTGTCAGTCACGTCTTATCATGTCTGCATGCAGGCATAACAAAGTTTTTGGGCAAATTCTGATTGCAACCGCTGTTTGCTGAAAGAGGGCACGCTACGTCGCTGCCCTCGTTCCTCAACAACTCGATTTGCGTGTTCCCTAATCGACAACTGCTGCGTTCTTCAGCACAGTGCAGTGACACACTCGCAACGACCGTTTTGCTTCACGATGCTGACTTCAAATCCCGCTGCTCTTTGTTTTATACTTCTGGTGGCAGGATGTGTTGCTCAATCAACGCTCAACCTGCAACAACTAACCGCAGAGATTGAAAACTGTGAAGCCAACAATGGAACTTTGACGTGGCCCGATGATCCTGACAACTGGGGGACTGCCCTAGCAACATGGCCAGACCCCACCGACTACACGGTCGTAACATTTGCCTATTGCTTCAACGATGAATATGTACAAATCACAGACTCCACTGGAGACAAGTCCAATGCACAGCAATCGGATGCACTGGCGTATTGCGAAAATCAAGCCGCTCTTGGAACACCATGTTACGCGTTGTTGTTCCATAACGGCAATCTCGCAAATCGTGCCGACTCCAGTACCAACCCTGATTCCAAGCGGAAATGGCGCGCGTGTACTGCTGGGCCTGCGGTTGTCGATGAACTTGATGGTGCAAAAAGTTACAACGGCTACAACCAAATGTGTGTATACCCAACAACGACGACGGTCACAACTACCACCACCACAACCACCACAACTACCACCACGACGACCACAACAACCGTCCAACCGACGACAAATGCCATAGGCTCGGAGACGTCATCTTACGGGCCAGCACCTGCACCGGATTCTACAACGGCCGCATCTGATCTAGATTGTGAAGGATCATTGTCCCCAATCAACAAACTGCAGGAATGTGGACCATACGACTGTGGCTTAGGACGGTTTCATTACCGAATTTTCACTGTCACACAAAATGCGACGGGGGCCGGCGCGGAGTGTGACTACTCTGATGGGGAGATGCTCACATACAACTGCTCGTTGCCTGCATGCGATGTTGACTGCGAAGGGGCATGGTCGGAATGGAGTACCTGTGCATCGTCTTGCATGGAAAACGAGCTGGATCTGATGCAGCAAAACCGACAGTTCAACGTCACGCAGCAGCGGAAGCACGACGGCGCCGACTGCGTTGCGGATGACGAAGAGATCGACGTTCGAAATTGCCAGCTTGACCTTTGCCCCGTGGATTGCGTTGGCGAGTGGGGAGCGTGGGGCACCTTTGATTACAACGGTTCTTTCAATGTGCTGGCGAATTGCCCTGTGTCGTGCGGATCGTACAATCAATCGCGTCGCTTTTACATGGAAGTGCCCGTGCAAGGTAACGGCACAGAGTGTCCTGCCGGAAACTATTCTTGGGAAAATGGTGACTGCGCGCCGGACCCGTGTCCTGTTGACTGCCAAGCGAATGACATTGTGACAACTGAATGCAGTGTGAGCTGTGGCGGTGGCAACGAAACGTATACTTACGTTGTTGTAGTCGATAGCGAGTTCGGAGGAACAAACTGCACGCGTCCAAACATGACAACGTACCTCGCGGAATGCAACACACAAGCTTGCCCCATTGACTGTACCGGCGCCTGGAGTGAATGGAATGACTGCTCATTGTCATGCGGGGGAGGAACGACGAGTCGAGTCTATTCCGTTGCAAACACCGCGTTATTTGGAGGCGCCGACTGTCCATTCAGCAATTTTGAAACTCAAACGAAAAACTGTAGCAATCAAAGCTGTCCCATCGATTGCGTTGGCAGTTGGGGATCTTGGACAGATTGTCCTCTGACATGTGGCAACGGTACACAGCTGAGGACTTTCGTCACTACAATTGAGGATGAGTTCGGTGGTGAGGCCTGCGTCGCGGATAACAACACCCTTGATGAAAAGGTGTGCGCCACCAACCCATGTCCGGTGGATTGCATCGGCAATTGGACTGAATATGGGCCATGCAGTGTCACATGTGGCAAGGGTACTTCCAACAAAACATTTGTAATTGAACAAGATTCCGCATTCGGAGGTGTGGTGTGCCCGTATGACCATGGCGAAGTTGATGTGGCCGAGTGTAAACCAACAATCACGATCTACTGCGACACTTCCATGCCGGCAAGCACCGCGCCAGCACTGACAACATGGGCTGACACAACGTTGCTCAGTTTGGAATCCACAATCGCTTTCGCGAACTCTACCAACTCGAGTAATGTCCCTCTGCCCGGTGGACCGATTGGTGGTGGTGATGGTGACAGTCCCGACGAAGACAGTGATGGGGAGGACGCCCTGGTGTGCCCACGAGAAGAAGCGGTGGTTTGTCCAGTTGACTGCGATGGTGCGTGGGGTGAATGGAGTGATTGCAGTGCCAGTTGCGGAATTGGTTACCGCCAACAACAGTTCGTCGTCAACGTCGAGCAGACCGGTGGTGGCGAAAGTTGCAATGCTACCCACGGCGAGTTCTTGCTGATTTCGTGCAATACCCATCCCTGCCCTGTTGATTGTGTCGGAAATTGGTCAGAGTGGGGCCCTTGCTCACATTCATGTGGCTTGGGAAATAAAACCCGCTCTTTCAACATCACGAACCCGGCTGTCTTTGGAGGGGCCGAGTGTGAAGCAGAACAGGACGGTGTTGAAAATACAACTTGCTTTGACCTCCCATGTCCCATTCATTGCTCCGGCGAGTGGAGCGAATGGGCCGACTGCTCGAAGTCGTGCGGTACTGGGAAGGCGTCACGGACATTCACGATGACGACGCAGCAGCAGTTTGGCGGGCGCGTATGCCAACAAGAAGATGGATATGTTGACACAAATGGAGTGTGCAACACGCACCCATGCCCGATTGACTGTGAAGGTGACTGGTTGCCTTGGTCAAATTGCTCGGAATCCTGTGACAGCGGCATTCGCACCCGAACCTATGCCGTGTCACGCCACGCCCAGTACGGCGGTGCTGAGTGTGACCTGAATTACACAGCTCCACCACTAGTCACGGGCATGTACTTCACGACAGGTTCTGCCCTGAGCACGGCAGCAACTGTGGATGGTTCTGGAGAAGAACAAGAAGCGGGCGGTGGCGGCGGCGACGTGGACGCCAACGTCGGGATCATAAATACTGGCGCATATGTTACGACGGGTGGAGTCGTGTTCACAACTGCAAGTATCACCACAGAGATGCTGACAACGTGGGCAGCTACGACAGGCACCGATTTTACCACGATGGACCCCAACAGAACGATTTACCTCCGTAATGCCAGTGGATTTTACATCGATGGTGTTTTGCAGTACACCGACTACGCTCGCGAGGCAGAGCCATGTAATACGCATCCGTGCCCGGTTGACTGCCAAGGCAATTGGACTGACTGGGGCGAATGTAGCCTTACGTGCGGCTTCGGTGTTGAGCTCCGTACGTTCATCCATACAGTCCCGGCCCAGCATGGCGGAGAAGAATGCTTGTATGGAAATTACTCGGATGATCAGCGGGGATGCGCTATGTTTTTCTGCCCTGTGGATTGTGTCGGAAATTGGACGTCCTGGTCTGAGTGCTCCGAAAGCTGCGGAAACGGAACCAGCTACCGATCGTTTATGCATTCAACTTTCGCAGATTTTGGTGGCGTGGAGTGCGACATAAATCACACCACAAATCAAAGTCGGGTATGCCACGACATGGATTGTCCTGTAGACTGCGTGGGCGCGTGGGGGAGTTGGGGGGATTGCTCACTGAGCTGTGACAATGGAAATGGCACGCACGGTTACTCCACGCGGACTTTTGAAATCGAAGTTCCCGTTCAGTATGGCGGTGTGCCATGCGACCCGTTTGCATATCGCAATCCACCATTGACCACCGGAATGATGGTGACTGACGCTGACACTATCACAACAGCTGGCGCGTTGCAATGGACGACCGGAGACCAGGTCACTCACAGTGCTGGCCAAATTACGCATTCGCGTCGATGTAATCGACAAGCTTGCCCTGTCGACTGTGTCGGTGCTTGGACGAATTGGACTGATTGCGATGTGTCATGTGGCCTGGGCAAGAGCAAGCGCGAATTTACCGTTATCAGCCTAGAAGCTCTTGGAGGTGCCCCATGCGAGGCGGACAACTTCGAAGTGGATGAAACGACTTGCCTCTTGAGCGAATGTCCCGTCGATTGCAGCGGAGCTTGGAGCTTGTGGAGCGAGTGCCCAGTGTCCTGCTTCGACGGGAACGAAACAGGCTACAAGGAGCGTCAATTCGTCACCGTCCAGCGCGCAGCTCACGGCGGTCGAGAATGCCTGATTGCAGATGAGACCGTGAACGTGACCGCGTGCAATACCCAGCCTTGCCCTGTCGACTGTGTTGGCAACTGGACAGAATGGGATGTGTGCCCGTTGACGTGTGGCGGATCAAACCATACACGGGAGTTCGTCATTACCACTGCCGCCGAGTTTGGTGGTGTTGAATGCACGTTCGACGACTACTTGGAAAATTTCACCAACTGGACGAACTATACCGTCTACACATCGCATATAGAATGGAACAACTACACTGTTGTTCAGAATATTTCAACCGGCGGTGACTCGTTTCAGTTGATCAACGTCACAGTTCCGAATGCCACAGAAGTGTTCAATGGCACTTTTTACTCGAACTCTTCTCAAGCAGTACGACTAGTTACCGGGCTTCCAATCCCGAATGGAACGTTACAGAGTCAGGCCTGCAACGAGCAACATTGTCCCATTGATTGTGTTGGAGACTGGGGAAACTTCTCAGAGTGTGATGCCACGTGTGGTACTGGACAACGGCACCGGACGTTCACGGCTTCAGTTTTTGCCGACTTCGGAGGTTTGGATTGCGACGTCCTCAACAATGCAATTGACACGGAAAATTGTAGCACACAGCCTTGCCCTGTCGACTGCGAGGGATCTTGGTTACCCTGGAGCTTATGTGACAGAACATGTGGCAGCGGATCGAAAACTCGCTCTTACAACGTAACGACTGAGGCAGCTTTCGGAGGTCTACCATGTCGAGACATGAACATAACATACATCCGCAACGGAACTAACGGGACCGTTCACTTTGAAAACACAACTGTGGCAATCAATGGTGTGCCGGTGTCGACCGCGGCTCCAGCGTTAGTGACCAGCACTTCGTATAACGGCACCGTCATGAACAACTCTGCTTGTGACACGACGCAGAACGGAATTTTGAACTGCCTCGACGCACAACCGCCCGCAGTTTGCTGTACTTTGTTTTTAGGAGAGGGCTACATGACAACATGCATGCCTGCACGCAATTGTGAGTCTCAACTTGGAGAGTATCCACCGTTACCAACAACAACTACGACCACCACCACCACAACAGGAACGACAACCACGACAACCACAACCACAACCACGGTGCTGAAGATTATTTCGTACGGCGCAGAAGTTGTGCATGGGCAAAACGATTCTACGACATGTGAGCCACAGCCTTGCCCAGTTGATTGTGATGCATCTTGGACCGAATGGGGTGAGTGCAGTCACACGTGCAACACCGGGTCAGCTCAGCGATTCTTTGTCATTGAGCATTTCTCCGCTTTCGGTGGCATCATTTGCCCCTTTGACGAAAACATGACGGTGGGCGATCGTGAGTGCTCCACGGATCCATGCCCTATTGATTGTGAGGGGCTTTGGACCGAGTGGAGTGATTGCACGGAGTCATGTGGAATTGGCAGTCAAACTAGAACTTTCAAGCACAATCGAAGCTCCGCCTTCGGAGGATCGAACTGTTCTCATGAGCACGATCACAACGTCACCATTTCTTGCAACACCGACCCGTGCCCTGTCGACTGCGTGGGGACCTGGCTGCAGTGGGGTGATTGTTCCGCGACCTGCGGAGCAGCGAATCAGACCCGCCCATTCCACGTCAACTCCAGCGACTACTTTGGGGGTGAGCCATGTGTGGCCAACGACACGGATCTCGACACGCGGGCCTGTGACCTGATTCCATGTCCAGTTGATTGTGTTGGCAACTGGACTGACTGGACACCGTGTTCGGTGACCTGTGGCGGGTCGACCGTGTCGCGGACATTCGTGGTGAGCACAGAAGCTGACAATGGAGGTACAATCTGTGACTCTGATGATGGCGATACTGAAACCGATGACTGTGGCACGTTGGACTGCCCAGTCGATTGTGCTGGTGAGTGGGATTCTTGGTCAGAATGTACCCAGACGTGTAACTCAGGGCTTGAATTCCGTACGTTCAGCGTTGCTACTGCAGTCAAATTCGGCGGCGTTGAATGTGATTGGTCAGATGCACATGTTGGAAATCGGTCTTGCAATACGGATGGTTGCGAGGGATGTCCAGACAGCGATGCATGTAACTACCAGTATTTTGCGCGGGTGGACGACGGAAGTTGCACGTATCCTGAAACGCACTACAATTGCGACGGAGATTGCATCTCTCCCATAGATGCGTGTAGTGAATGTGGAGGCGACAACAGTTCATGTTCGGGCTGCATGGACAGTGTCGCCTGCAACTTCGACTCTTCAGCCCTGGTAGATGACAGCAGCTGTACTTTTGCCGCACAGTTCTTCAACTGTTTAGGGAAGTGCATCGTCGACAAAGACTGCACTGGCACGTGTGGAGGCACTGCCTTGATTGATGCGTGCGATGTGTGCGAAGGCGATAATTCGTCCTGCACCGGCTGCATGGATTCAACGGGCTGTAACTACGATGCCAACGCGATTCTTTCATCCGACAATTGCACGTTTGCTCTCGAGCATCACGACTGCTTCGGCATTTGTATCGAAGATGTGGACTGCAAGGGAGTGTGTGGAGGAGACGTTTTCAAAGACGCTTGCGGGATTTGCGGTGGAGACAACAGTTCTTGCACAGGATGCGGCGATACGACTGCCTGTAACTACGACGAAGAGGCAACGCTTGTGTCACTCGACACTTGCGAGTACCCTGTTGAAAACTATACATGCAGTGGTGCTTGCGCAAAGGATATCGACTGCAATGGAGTGTGCAATGGCCCAGCTGTTCGGGACTCCTGCGACATTTGCGGTGGTGACGGACAGACCTGCCAAGAGGGCTACTGTCCTCCTTGGGTGTTGTTCGTTGACTGCCTCGGTGAATGCGAAGGTCGGGCGGAGGAAGATGCATGTGGTGTGTGCGAAGGGGACAGTTCCACCTGCGCGGAATGCGACATTCCGACGGCGTGCAATTACAATCCACCATCTCTTGTCAATGATAGTTCTCTGTGTACATTCCCGTCCTCGCCGTTACTCGATTGCAGAGGGCTGTGTGCATTCGATATTGACTGCAACGCGGTTTGTAACGGCACTGCCAAGAACGATGGGTGTGGTGTCTGCGATGGCGACAACAGTACGTGCAGTGGCTGCACTGATACCACAGCGTGCAACTACGATAGCTCCGCAATTTTCACTGACAACACTGGGTGCTCGTACCCCGATGCAAACTACGACTGCGCGGGAAATTGTGCCACTGAAGTTGACTGCGATGGAGTTTGTGGTGGCACTGCATCGTTGGACTACTGCCTGACATGCGGTGGTGACAATAGCACCTGCAGTGGATGTCTTGACACAACTGGGTGCAATTACGACGAATATGCGTTGATTGGAACCCCCTCGTTGTGCACGTATCCTCCTGAAGGAGAGTCGTGCCTGGGCGAGTGCTTCATTGAACGCGATTGCTCTGGCGATTGCGGAGGGGATTTAGTGGAAGATGAGTGTGGCGTCTGCGACGGCGATGGTTCGGCGTGTTACATTGCGTTTGGGGGTCAGTTCATGGTTGATAAAATTGCCAACGGAGAGGAACTGGACGATCTGCAAACTCGTGTGTCCGAAAACTTCGCTGAAGTGTTCCTGCTGTCATTCCATGGGCGGTTTGACAGTGATATTCCACGTACGTACGGTGAAGCTACCCTGGTTCTATGCGGCCTATCGAATGCAGACGTTGATGCCACTATCACCGCCAAACTTGAATCAAATTTGGCTTGGGGATTCAATGCCGGGTTGGCAACTGTCGTGTCCCGTAAACGTGAAGCATTTGGCAGGTGTTCAGAGTCTGACACTGCCGGTGTGGAACTTGTCGCCGAAGTCTTGTCTTCAGATGTTATTTGCAGCGGGTCGGAAAACTTTGTGACGAATGGATACTCCACTGTGCTGGGTGGGACATCGAATACCGCCAAGGGAAATCATTCCGTCATCCAGTCCGGAACACAAAACCGTGTTACTGGTGATGCGTCCGTAGTCTCCGGTGGTGCCACGAACACCGTCGTTGGGGATTTCAGCTCCATTGGAGGTGGATCAAAGAACAGATTGACGTCAAAGTATGGCTCCATTGTTGGTGGCTCGTACAATATCGTCATCTCGAACTATGCGACGATTCTCGGCGGCTACCGCAATGTTGTAAACGGACGTCATGGAGTCGTTGTGGGTGGGTCGTTAAATACTGCCAAGGGTTTGCACAGTGTTGCAATGGGCCAATCCGCCTACGCCAAACACGAGGAATCCTTGGTTCTGTCCTTTGGCGGCAAAACTGCCGGCGTTTGCGAAAGCCAAGGAGCAAATTCAATAAATGTTTGTGCTGACTCGTTTTGGATCAACGACTTCAATGTCGGTGAGATCTTCGACTATCTGGGCTCCCGCAGGCTACAAGGTGAACCTCCCCGGATACAACGGTGAGTTTTCGAAGTCTCCTGTTTGGTTGCATTGGTGTTGTCAAAGGAATCATGTTTGTTTCGGCGTGTGTGTGCATGATCTTTAGACTGAAGCAACAAGCAGCCTGGCTAGCGAGAGAAATACAGCGCCAAGAAGCACTTTTGGCGGAGTTGGAAATTGAGTCTCCAACAGCCCCAAAAGAGTAGCTCCAGTCTCAGGTAAACGTTGGTGCGTTGAGAGGGCGCTACATGCACTAGTTAATTTATGTAATATGCCACAAATCAATGGAGACATTCCAACACATACTGCGTGCCGCGGAATTGATGACTTCAAAATGACGACTTACTTGACGACTCAATAAGGGAACTACACAATAAGATTGGCGACTGCTAACTTCAATAGATCAACCGACGACTTACTTGACGACTTGCTCGAAACCCTTATTTGACGACTTATCGGACGACTTACCCGGGTATTGTCCAGATGCTTGACGACTCACAGCGTCCTAAGAATCGGCAACAAAAGTGGTTGGTTGTACTTTCGGAATCCGGCAGGCCTGGGACATTGTCAATTGTGTGTAAGTCACTTGGGTAATGGACTGCTTTCTACCCTTTTGCTTCAAGCCCTGCCGGAATCTAAAAGGTACACCCCACCACTTTCGTCGTCGGTTGCGATCATTCCCGAGTGCTCGAGTACTCGAGTAGGATACTTCATCGACGTAGTTTTGACGATGATGTTTTCGATAGATGGCATACATCTTGCGGGAGGAACAAGGAAGGAAGGAATGCTTGAAGGAAGGGATGGGAAGGACGGGATAGCGGCAATCAGGAATGCTTGAAGGAATGCTTGAAGGAAGGAAGGAATGCTTGAATGAATGCTTGAATGAATGCTTGAATGAATGCTTGAAGGAATGCTTGAAGGAATGCTTGAAGGAATGTTTGCAGGAATGCTTGCAGGAATGCTTGAAGGAAGGAAGGGAGGGAGGGAGGAAGGGACGGGAAGGACGGGATA
>ENA-OWNT01005068-OWNT01005068.1-seawater-metagenome-genome-assembly--contig:-NODE-5068-length-11091-cov-3.925095_pt1 | contig 11091 bp, 13 predicted proteins | sample MGYA00238136_ERZ651165 | MGnify/ENA primary metagenome ERZ651165 (study PRJEB26861, sample SAMN08777766) | seawater metagenome | isolation source: coastal seawater | place: USA: Florida | collected...
ACTGACTGGGAGGGCCCGAGGCAGGCAGCATGAGTGGAAGTGTCCAGCTTTGTGCGGCCCACCGCGATAGTGCGTGATGCACCGCACGCCCAGCTGTGCACGCACGCCGCCGCACCGCACCCACTGGACTGCACTGGAAGCAGCACCGCAACCCGGGCACTCGTGTCTTCCCATTTGGACTTTGGAATTTGGAATTTGGGAATTTGGGAATTTGGAATTTGGAATTTGGAATTTGGATTGGATGGATCGTGAGTGGCTTAGATGGAAATTTATTGAGGTTTTGAGGTTTTACAATGTGGATGTGTGGGAACGTAAAAGTAAAATTTGAATTGTACAGTGGGAGATAGAATAGAATATTATAATATTGAGCATTGTGGAGTGTGGAGTGCGTTCTGCGTTGTGGTTGCTCTGAGTCTGACCGTCGCTGTCTAACAATTTTCTACTTTATACATTGGGTAAACACGTATAAACTTAACAGTGAATATCCATACTGTATAGGTAACTTTTCATTATACTGTTTGACTGTTGAGGCCGGGGGTGACGGGACGGGGACGGCGGGATTGCGTTCTCGTGAGCAGTGGTGAATCGGGGACCGCGGGACCACACACTTTGACCCATACAAACCCGTTTCATTTTTCTAAACCCACATGCTTCGTACTATCAGTACATATTATCTCGAGTTTTCTGCTCCCGCAGTAACTGGGGCAATTTAACGACATAATCAAACACTGGTTTTGCAGTACCATGTACTCTCAAAACCACCTTTTCAACTTTTCAATGCATTTCCGACAACGACGACACTATCGACGGGTGTTAACTCGCTTCAAACTGAGCACGCAAAATTCACCATCACAATTATCAAAAACACACTACTGCACACTTAATTTCACTCGACACAAAAGTATTACTCAACGGCGTTTCTGCCCATTGAAAAATTTCTACACTAAAACAGGAAGCAAGTGAACAGATCTTCGAAATTACGATTTCAGTCAGCGAACTTCGATGGAATGAATGAATGACTGAATGAATGACTGAATGAATGAATGAATGAAGCTGGCTGGGAGTGAGTGAGTGAGTGAGTGAGTGAGTGGGGGTGGGTGCGGTCGGTGCAGTTGGTCGGTGGTTCGTTCGTTCGTTCGTTCGTTTGTTCGTTTGTTCGTTGGGCGTTCGGAATGTGTTTGGGTGTTGGGTGTTGGTGTGGGGGTGATGGTGGAGAGTGGAGAGTGGGGAGAGTGGGGAGAGTGGAGAGTGGACGACGGCGGAGGGAGCACGTTAGCACGTTGGATGGTTTGGGTTTTGGGTTTTGGGTTTTGGGTTTTGGGTTTTGGGTGTGGTGTTTGGTGTTTGGTGTTTGGTGTTTGGTGTTTGGTGTTTGGTGTTTGGTGTTTGGTGTTTGGGGTTGTCGAGGTGAGTTGGGCGTCAGGTCGTCAGGGTCGCGCGTTCGTGTTTCTGTGTTGGTTTATTATGGTGGTGGTTTCGTTTCGGTTGTGTTGCTGTGGTCTTTGTCGTGGTCGTAGTCTTGGTCGTGGTCTTGGGTTGTTGCTTTGGTAGTTTGTTTGTTTGTTTGTTGATTGGTTTGTTGGTTCGTTGGCTTGTGTTGCAGCGCCTATTGCGGTGCTCAGATGCTCGTTCGACGTTTGTTTCTTCGTGTCCGTGTGGCGTTGTTCGTATTGGTATTGGACCGCGTTTGTTTGCTGTGTCTTGTGTTGGCTTGGTGGTTGTGTGGACTGTGGAGGTTGTTTGCGCTGGTTGCGGGTTCGGTGACTGCGTTTGTTCACGTCCTCGTGGCCAGCTGGTCAAGTGTGTGTCAACTTTTAATCGTTGTCAGTCCGAATTTGTAACTATTCGCGGTGTGTTTCCGTTCTTAAATCTGGCACAGGACCAACCGAGGAGACCGATCGAATGCAGTCGCACTGCCAACCAGTGAGCCGCAACTGTTGTTGTCTGGTCCGGAAGATTCAACTATGACTTGCAGTATGACGCATTGCCGCCGACTCACTTCGTGAAGCGAATCTCGTCTTTCCGCTAACGTTTTGGCGCGACACACGTTGTTCCTATGCGGCGAGTCCCAATGATGACTCTGTGTTCCACGCTCTCGTCTGCAGAGAACGTCCCTCGGTGTGGGGACCCCCCTCCCTCAGCTGTTCAACCAGCGTCTTGTCGCAGGAAACGGAAGGCGGCCGGTGGCGGCGTAACTAGCCCCGCGAAAGTGACACGGCGCCTTCGTGCTCGACAGCCCAAAATGGAGCTTCGTGCACCGTGCGCCGGAGGCAGACAAAACAGCAACGATGTTGTCTCTTCGGGTCTGTGCGATGTGTTCAAGGGCAAACGACTGCGGCCAGGCGCGCATGTGGAAGCTTGTCCGGAGACTGATTGTTGCCCGTACAGTGGAAATTTCTTCACCACGGTTGAACAAGTTAATTGCACGGTTTCCAGCATTTTAGACCCAAGCGGCCAGCATGAGACAAAGTCAATGCCACATCGTCCGAGTTCATCGTCCTTGCAGCGTGTCACGGAGCTGTACCATCGATGCGCTTCCCGGTGGAAGTTGACCACGAAGCCTCCAAGCGATGTCGACGTTGTACAGACCGCCGCAACACTGATAGGATTTGCTCAGGTAGGTCAAATCTTGTGCGTGGTTCGCCTGTGTAACACTGTAGTCTGATCATTAGTGACGTGTGCTTCGTAGGCGCTGTCAGAAAAAATTGACTGGAGTCCCGAGCAGTGGCAATCTTGGCCATCGGGGCTTACCATTCACTTACAGGCCACGTGGAAAACGCTGTTGAAATTGTCGCGAAGCGCAAGAGTTCCTGGTCCTGTGGCGCTTGCCATCGAAGGAGCTTGCCGTGCCGACGGATCGTTGCGAATGTCGCCAGAGTGAGAGAGCGAGACCACACCCGAGAGAACTCGTGTGCCATGCTCACTCGTGCGGCTGCAGCTCGTACTTTTGGACCGCTGCTGCAGCAGTGCCAAACGTCTTGATCAAACTCTTCAATCTTCAACCCAGCATCCAACAACAACAAGCTAAGTCGGCGCTGACGTGGAGCTTATTGTACAGTCATATATTATTTAAATCGTTTTATTGCGTTGTCTTTCTCATTTATTTATGTTGCAACTTCCTCGGAGTCGGTGCGTCATGCCGTCTGGTGCTCACCACGGTCGCGTGCTGGCAAAGTTCTTGACAGTAAATTGTCTTGCTTGAGCAGCTTTATTGGCATCTTGGTATATCTGCGGAACATATCTGACGCAACACAGAGAACGATTGCACTATGAGTGACCGCTGAGATGCAAACTTAACAACGTAGCAATAGACGTACTCCCATTGAAACACTGCTTCGTCCAAGCCGCCCACAGAAATGACATGACTGTCTCCTTTCAAGAATGTGACGCCTGTTACGTGGCTTGAATGTCCTGCGTACCTACAAAATACCAAGACCTCACGTCAACACTTCGCTCAAACTAGTTCGTTGATACACGCAACAGGCCCAACAAGCATATCGCTGGACACGCACGTTAATGAAGGAGCATCCTCCACGACGCAAGGAGCATTGAACAGCTTGATTTTCCCATGGTCATCGGCCTACAAAAGTCGCAATTATTTCGTGAATAGTTGCAAAGTGAAATGCAGTCCATCGATAAAGTAACTTACAGTGACCACATATCGCTTGTCTCGGGTCAGCATGAGAGCATTTACATCACTGCCATCGGAGTAGTCCGGCCTGCGTACACGACAAGACAGATATTACGCAGGGCACTTACAGTCAATAGCCGTGAGTGGTAGTACTACATGTTCCGTACCAAATGCCCATGACGGGGAATCCCAAAATACAGCTCCAAGTGTGCCAGTCAGTATCTCGTTCAATAGCGTCATTGAGGGAAGCAATCGGAGCGCCACGGTCAGCGTCCCAATAACTACAGATGACAACGAATCAACAATGGAGTGAGAGTGTGGTAAAGCATTCCAGCTGCAGATTCCGCGATGACAGGGCTTACATGATTTCGTAGTTGGCGCAGTTGCTCTGCAAGAGTTTTGAATTCGCAGACCAATCCAGGCACAACACAGACGCCTGTTCGCGACGAAACGAGATAATAAAAAACCTGGAAACCGCCACAGGGGAGCACAGGCGCCAAAACGAACCGAATGACCAGTTAATCGACTGCAAAATGCGTACGACGACGAAACGAGTGGCACACGTCCGTGTCCGGGTCGAGTCTGCCTGGAAATTTTGTACCTACACCAGCAATGCCAGCAATTGAGATTTTGATATTCCGCAACCGCCACTGTACGAATCCGGCCATTGAGCATACGCACAGGTCAATGGGACAATCTTTCGTCCCAACCGCCAACATGGAGCCGTCAGGCGAATATTTCATGACGCTGACACCCTCCTTACTGTGTTGCCATCGGCTCACTTCTGGGAGAGAAACAACACTCCCTGGGGTCAGAACCGACTGCGGAAACACAACAAAACAAAAATCATGACAAATATTCAGCAAAGGACAATTGTTGCATTGCGCTGCCATCCGCAGGTTGCCACTAACCTGCTCTCGTCCTCTCGGTTGCTGAGTTCCAGAGCCTGAGCGTCAAAGACCAGCAACAACAAGATGTCACTCATCAGTATAATGCAACGAGCTTCAGCGCAAAACCAGTGAAAACCGCTGTACCATTCATCATGCTTCGCTGAAGGGCCTCGGATAAATCGTAAACGATGACAGCCCCGTTATCAAAGCCGACGGCCATATGATCATCTTGAGGGTGAATGGCCTGAAAGAATCAGACATTGGATGAGTTGGCAACATCAACTTCTCGTCGTATGCTGGCGTCATGTACTTACGGCACAAGAGACAACCATTTGTCCAGCAGGAAGCACGGATCGGAACAAGGGCTTTCGACGTTCGGCATCCCACACAACAACTTGTCGATCGGCTCCAAGGGTTACAAATATGTTCTTGCGAGCAGGATGGGCGGCCAAGCCGTACAGTCTGTGAACAGCGCCAATGGTGTCAGTTGTGCTCGTAAGCAGTGGCGAAAAAAGCGACGTGGACAATGGCGGCTCTGAACTCCGTACCCGCCGAAGTGTGAGTTGGCGAACATGTGGCCACTCAAACTCAACGCTCGACCTAAGATAGAACGAAAAGCGCGTTTTGAACACGAGCAAAAAAAGGCGACACGCCAGAATGTGCAACCAACCTAGGCTGCTGCTCGGGCGATCAACTCCTGGAACACCACTGCTTCGAGGAGACCCAATGCCACGGCGAGAACCCCGGCTTCGTGCACTGAGCGGAACCATAGGTTTGCTGGAGCTTGCAGAACCTTGGCAGCCGATAGTCCACAACGTGTCTTCAGTTGTCGCAGCGAACAAGTAGCCGCCGTGGTAGTCCAAGGACTGCAGCACACGCAATCATGTGCAAATGAAGTTGCAAACAGAGAGTCCAAGTGGCGACTATGACATAATAAATCACCAACCTGGATAAGGAAAGGTCTGGAGTTCTTGGCGGAGGCTTTTGCCTGAGCAGCGGTCTTCTTTGATCGCCCTAACCCCAAGCCACCTTTCGCACCACCCCTAACACAAAATTCAACACATCAATAGTCATTTTTTGCGTAAGACAATAACGCACGAGTTGGGCCGTACCGGCGCAGGTGGCGTTCACGGGCTGCAAAACTCTGAGATCTGGAAGCTGACGGTGCACTCGCTCCAAGGGCGTTCCCCGTGGACGTATCGTAGTATGACGATGCCTATTGTGGGAGCAGTTTTCAAGTGTGAAGCAAATTTTCGTCACGACACAAACATACTGCACTTCGCACACCTGAATGCTACCACCTTCTTGCAAGAGAGAGATTTTTGCAACAGGTTGGAAATCACGGTAGGTGTGGCGGGACGTTTGTGCGCCCTACCAAGTGCAAAGCGAAAGCGAAAAGACAATTACTGAACCAGTTGTGTACATGCCTGTCGCAATGACACCATACAAACTCACTGTTGATGATCGAGAGCCTGACGTGCCCTGCCAAGCTATGACCATCCCGTCAGTGCCACCTGAAGTGAAACCACCGAAGATACGAAGAATTCAGTTTACGCTTGTATTCACAGCAACACGCAACGACAAGTACCTGTGAAGAAAGATATTGGCTGGGTAATTCTGTCCAGACCAAATAGCGCTGGGACCTACCATCACATCGAATGAAAAAGCTGCGAGGTGACGGAGCTGGAAAGTTCTCAACACCGACGCACCTTTGGTTGCGCAGCGTCACTCTCAGACATTTCTTGTGCGGCACCAGCCGGCAATGCTCCAGGTCGCGGCATCTCGAAGTCCAACGCGGTCTCAGTCTCGTCAATTACAGCGATAGCGGAACAAGGGCCTACCATCAAACACAAGTGTCGTTGAGCTAAAATACGATTTGAGGAAACCCACTAGCTCCAAACTTGCCGTTGTCATGTGCCTGAAAAGCGTGCACGCATTCAGCATTCCACCACATGTACACCATTCCGTTCGAACCACCGGTAACAGCATGACCAGATGGCAAAAATGCGGCACACAACGTCTCCCTCGGCTTAGGGTATGACTTGTACCTGTACCACGATAATGTCATTGCACGACAGTGGTAACACCATCAAACAATCGGGACGTACGATGCAGGGGTCATGGTGATCTTTTCGTGACTTTGCGTTGCCTTTGGGCGCAGCGTCCAAAATTTGAGGTGGATCTCTCCAAAGGTCAAAAAGTAATGTTCTCGTCCATCCGTGCTCACGAGACCAATCGATGTTTTAGAGGACGACACAGCTCCATACACTTTGGGTGGAGCTCCGTTTTGGCAGGGGTACTCACACACCAAAGTTGACTCTTTGACTTGCGATCCAATATGCCACACAGCAAGCATGTGTGAATCGTTGCAACCAACTCCGATCACATAACGGCTGTCGAAGAACATGCAAAAGAAACACCGACACACAAACAATCACAGGCTCGCTCGAAAGTTACGCGGCGAGCAAAAAAGGCGTCGCATGCAATGACGACAAACGGACCTATCATGAGTGAAACAAGCTGCACAGACCCAGCGTTCGTAATATGGCTGCCGCTTTTGAACACCGTGCGCCTTGGTGGTTCGCGTGAAACCAACTTTCTTCAGTAGTTTGCACGAATTGAGGGACCAAACATACCTACAGCCAAACACGACGGGTGGTCACAGAGCCACCTCTATTTGCAACTTTGTGTGAAAAGCAGCGCCTAAAACGTACAGGCACGATCGTGGACTCATTTGACCGGTCACGACAAGGTCCTTGCGAGAGTTGATGGACATCACGGTAATGTCATCAGAGTGTCCCATCAGAAATCGTTGTTCACGGGTATTCACGTCCATGACAATTCCAACACCAGCAGCAAAGTACACTGCTTCTCCTAATGGAGACACATAGAGTGCGTTGCCATGACTGGCGTAGTCTTGCCCACGGAAACCGTACACGTGCTGAAGATCCAGATGACATTGTGGTAGTTGTGCTGAACGAGGAATGTCAGAACGTTTAAAGTCTGAGGGAGGCTGGACCGTCGTGCGAGAGAAGCGATACTGCATTCGATGGGGAATGGCGCCTGCTGCCGGGGCCTTGATCGTGCGTACACCCTTACCAGTTCGATTCCAAGGACCCTTCATGATTTGAGGTCGAGCCTGCAAGACACGCAACATGTGTTGATCAGAACAAGGTTGGAAAACAAGTGAATCTTCATCAAAGCGGCGCAACCTTGTTCAACTTGGCTGCAGCTTTTATGGAACGGATTGCGGGATCGTGGCTGTCGGCCCCAAAAGCAAGGCCCGATCTTGCTCCGCCCGTTCCACGATGCGTCCGCGCAGACTTCGGTGCATTTTTCTTCGTGGTTCCAGAGGGAACAACGACTTTGATAAAATTGGAATAGTCACCTTGGCAACTGTGCCACAACTGTGCGGCCTGATCGTCGGTGAGCGGAGGACTGTCGTACCTGGAGGTGACGTAAACGGTTAAATTGATGCCGCATCGGACACTGAAGAACAACAAGGTACACTTCGCGGGAACGTACAGCGTCATGCTTTGGACTGCTTTGATGAAGTCATGCTCCATGATGGCGGTGGACTTCGAATCTTTGCCTCGCTTCGGCGCTCGTGTTGGGGCGCCTCCTGTTCGTGGGCGTGCCTGCCGTATGCCCCGCGCGGCGGAGCCCTGGGCAACACGACCTCCACCAGTCTTGCGACCACCGCCAAAGTCAATGCTGCTGGCGCCACGCCTTGAACCTGGGCGCCTCGACGATTGAGGAGCAGGGGCGTTACGCGATCGCCGAGCGTTTTCGGCGATAACATTTTGGAACACGGAGTTGAGAGCACGTCGACGCATCACCTTTCGCAGGTCAGGCCCCCTTATGGAGAGTCGCTCGGACGATGTGAGAGCCTTAATCATCGCCTGGAAAAATAGTCCGACAAACCACAGAAAGGAGCATGCATGAAGTCTAAAACATGATAGAGACGGGAGCACCTACGCGAAGAATTGACAGCGCTAGCACACCTGTGATCGACGCTCAATGAAGAAACGAATGCTTTCAATCTTGGCGTGGAGTGGGATGTCACGAGTGTCACGCCGCGACGTGTTGGGCGCCTCATCGCTGCCGTGTCGCGTTTTGGACTCCGTGGGCTGTCGCTTTTGCACGTCGCTTCCGACAGGATCGTGCATGGTGTCGTCATTCACGAAACGGTTGTCGCGGCCCGGTTGTTGGAGGTCCAGTTGCGGAACCGCTTGCCGATTGCCACGAGGAGCCCGTGTGTCGTGCGCGACACCACCGGTGTCGCGCTGGACTCGTCCGTCTTGTTGCTTCTCGCGATCTTTTTGTTGCTTCCACCGCCGAAATTCTTCAAATTCGTCATCGTCGGCACGATGCTGATCCGACCTCCCATGCTTTCCCTCATCGCGGTGCTTGGATTCATAATGCGTGTTGTGCTTTCCTTCAGCCTGCCACGAGTCTGAATTGCCTTTTGCGTGGTGCCGTGCTGGTTTCTCGGTCCATGCTTCAGCGTGCGATTGGTGCTGTGGGCGAGAATTAAATCCCTCGTCGTCACTATCAGATTCGATGCGGCCCCCGTAGATGTCGGTGGCAGGTTCTCTGTGAGTAGCTGGGCGACTGTTGTCGCCAATCTGCCAATGTGAGTGACTGCCTGGATTTTCAGGCCGGCGGAACCGGTCGTCTGGGTCGTCGTTGCCAAATAAAACGCCTTGGATATTTTCTTGTCGATCATTTGCAATTCCATACCGTTTTCTTGGATGTCCAGTGCGAGGACGGCTGGAATGCATGTCGCCATTGTGCTCGCTGGCAACGCCACCGGCCAGGGCGGCGATGCTCATTGTGCTCACGTGCTACGCCAAAGGTGTGCGATGCGTGCGTCAGCCGCCGCACACTGTTGGTTGAGCTTCAGGTGAAGCCGCCAGACAAAAAAGTAGCTCACAGCAAAAAAAATTGCTCCCAGAAATAGAAGTTAATGGAATACCTGAAATCATTGTTTATCGTGAAACACAGCTGCTGTTCTCAGTCCCAGCGAACAGGGACGTTCATCTCCGTCTCCGATGTTGTTATAGTGCCGCTGCTTGACTGCTTATTGCTTGTCACTAGATGCTCCTTGCTCGTTGCTTGTAGCGTGTAATTGCAAGACTTGCCGTTCGTTGCGTCGTTGCTTCGTCGCGTTGCCGGTCTGGCGTTAAGACAACTTACATGCCCCCGTCGTTTCTCACTGCTCGTGGTCATTGCTTGCACCCAACCACACCGTACTCGAGTATGATACTTCCACTCACTTGTTCGCTTGCTCTGCTTCTCGGTTGTCGTGCTGCGCTGGGAGCTGATTGCAACGACTCACTCGGCCGCTTCCTGGAATCACGACATGCTTACACAGTACCCGACTCCCGACTTAGTTAGACTTGTTCGCTGGCCGGTTGCATATTGTTCGTTGCGTCGTCGTTTGCGTCGTTGCGTCTTGGCGCCGTCGTCGTCGTCGTTGCGTCGTCGTCGTCGTCGTCGTCGTTGTGTCGTTCGTCGTTCGTTGCCCGTTGCACTTCACTGCGCAACTCCAGTGAGCGAACGAACGAACCAACGAACGAACGAACAAACGAACGAACGAACGAACGAACAGTGAATTCAAAAAAGCGATCAAATATCAAATCTCGAAAACTTAATGTGAAATCATAGTACTGTACATCAAATTATGAGACTTCGAATTGAGAATACCATAGTCGAAAACAGTCGGAATAGCTGGAATTTGTGGGAGTGATGAAAATGTACAGTATTGCGTTTGTTTTGAATTATAAGAAAATGTCCGGCTGGTGTGGCTGTGGGTGAGTGAGTGAGTGCGTGGGAATCCATTCACTGCCACTCACTGTCAGTTCACAGTCACAGTCGCTCACTGTTCACTGTTCACTGTCACTCACAGCCACCCACAGCCGCCCACAGCCCCTGCGTTTGAAAACACCGGTAGAATTACGTAAAATTCGATGAAACAACGAAAACTGCAAAAACTGCAAAAACAACAAAACTGCAAAAACTCCAAAACCTCCAAAAACTTCGAATACTACCGGTTTACGTCCTTCCTTCCTTCCTTCTTCAGTGCAGCAGTGTAACAGTGTACGGGCTGATGATGACAGTGAGAGAGCGAAGAGAGACAGTGAGTGAGTGAGAGACAATGAATGAAAGACAGTGAGTGACAGTGAATGAATGAATGAGAGTGAGTGAGTGACGGAGTGAGTGAGTGAGTGAGCTGGCTGAGGAACTGAGGACTGAGTGAGTGAGTGAGTGAGAGTGAGTGAGTGAGAGAGTGAGTGAGTCAGTCTGCCACTGTGTGTGGGTGTATGTAGGACACCTTCTCTGTGTGGCCCTCTCACTGTGAGTGAGTGACCGTGAGCCGAGAATTGGTGAGTGAGTGACCCAAAGTGCCCCTGCTTCCAAACTCAGTGCGTGAGTGAGTGAGTGAGTGATATATTCCCGTAAGAGGAAACAACGCTGCGTCACAGTCACTATTGAGGAACCTGCTATAGTGCGGATGTCAATGTATCTACAATAAGGATTCTATCGTTTTACTGTACGTGTGGGTTC
>ENA-OWNT01005069-OWNT01005069.1-seawater-metagenome-genome-assembly--contig:-NODE-5069-length-11090-cov-3.357577_pt1 | contig 11090 bp, 10 predicted proteins | sample MGYA00238136_ERZ651165 | MGnify/ENA primary metagenome ERZ651165 (study PRJEB26861, sample SAMN08777766) | seawater metagenome | isolation source: coastal seawater | place: USA: Florida | collected...
AGCAAAGCAGCAAAGCAGCAAAGCAGCAAAGCAGCAAAGCAGCAAAGCAGCAAAGCAGCAAAGCAGCAAAGCAGCAACGAACTTTTGTTTGGAGTTTCGTGTAGAAAAAAATTTGGTCGACGACGACGAAGCAACGACGACGTCGACAACGAAGTCGACAACGAACGACGACAAAGATCGACGACAACAAAGCCGCCGACGACAAAGTATTGACCGCGTAATCCTATTTGAGGAAACATAATTCACCCCGTACTGCACGGTGGTTGGTGTATCTGCATATGACATATATCCCATTTTGAGCAATCCCTACACCGCGTAGTCCTGTTTGTAGAGGCAACTTCGGCAGCTGTTATCCACTCATAATTCCGGTATCCTTTACTGGGATATCATGGTAACGTAAAATGCTGGGAAGTCTCAATTGTGGGTATATGCTATTTCAGTGCGTTTGTGGGAAAGTGGATTCTGTAGTATGTACCCTGAAGTAGGAATATACGGTGTGGGTGTCCGTCGACTTGGTTTTCAAATCATTTTCAGTACTGTGCAGCTGCATTCGGTTGTTCACTAAATTGATATTCAACGCTATAACAGCGGCAGTGAATGTAGAGAAATGTTGATGAATTTAATGCGCAGTACAAAAATAGATAATGTACTGTGGGAAGAGGGTGACGGTGATGTTTGTTGGTTGGCTGTGGCGCTGTGGCCACAAACCACAAACCAACGAACACGCTCCAACAAACCTTCCAACGAAGTTCGGCGTTCGGCGTTCGGCGTTCGGCCATCGAAGCATTCATTGAAGCATCAAAGTTCGTTGTCGTCATCGTCGTCGTCGTCGTCGTCGTCGTTTGGCGTTTGGCGTTCGGCGTTTGGCGTTTGGCGTCGTCGTCGTCGTCGTCGTCGTCGTCGTCGTTGATGATGTAGAGTTTGGTTGTAATCGTCGTCGTCGTCGTCGTCGTTTGGCGTTCGGCGTTTGGCGTTTGGCGTTTGGCGTTCGGCGTTTGGCGTTCGGCGTTTGGCGTTCGTCGTTTGGCGTTCGTCGTTTGGCGTTCGGCGTTCGGCGTTCGGCGTTTGGCGTTTGGCGTTTGGCGTTTGTCGTCGTATTCGTCATCGTCGTCGTTGTTGTTGATGATGTGGACTGTGGTTGTACATCGGCACTTCGGTTTATTTGGTAGTTGGGTGGCAGTCTGGTGTTCGGGCGTGCGTGCGTGTTTGCTGCGCGCGTGTAGTGTACCCAGTTTCTGTGGAGAAGTGGACACAGTTGTGTTTTGGATAGCGTTGGGTGGCGAAGTAGCTGGATGCTTTTGTTTTGTCTCTGCAGTTTTCCTTTGAGATCATATTTGTGGCGTTCTGTTCTCCAACCAAACGGTCCGGTGATAGACGTTTGCGATCATGTGAGGTCCCTGACTGTGTTCATTCCTTTTGGTTCTTGAGTGTACGAACACGCCATTGCCACCGTAGCAGTGAGCACAAGCTGTCGGCGCCATGAGCATGCGGAAGGCCAACAGTGGTGCGAGCTATGTGCCTGCACCGTCTGCTGCGCTGCTGCGCAAGAGGGCAGCGGAGAAAGCAGCAAGGCCTGCCGGCGCACGGCCGGATGGCCGCGCCTCAGCAGCATTGAGACCAGTATTTATGGAGAACAATGTCGTTAGTCGTGCCGTCGGATCCGCGTACTATGAGGCGCGCGATACCAAGGTAATTTGCTCGGTGTACGGTCCTCGCCCCAGCCAACGCAAAATGCAATTCTCAGAGGCAGGCACTGTGCAATGCGACGTCAAGTTTGCTCCTTTTGCGAGAAGCGGTGCCCGCCCGCGCGACGGCCAGAGCGACGAAGAGAAGGAATTGTCGCTGACAGTGTTGCGCGCCATCGAAGCGTCAATCATGACCGATAAATTTCCGAAGTCAGTGCTGGATGTGTACGTCGTCATCATCTCCGACTGCGGCAGCACGACTGCTGCGTGCATCAATTGCACCGCTCTCGCGCTGGTGAATGCTGGCATTGAGCTCTTCGATGTGGTCACCGCTGCGTCCGTGGTGGGCATCCCCACAGACGACGGGACCTTGGACTTGCGAGTTGATCCTCTCAAAGAGGAGGAAGATCTGTGCACTTCCTCCTTGACAGTAGCCCAGATGCCTTCACTGGAAGAAGTTACTCTCCTGCAACAGTCCGGCAGGGTGCTCCCCAAAGACATGCTCAACACGACTCGACTAGGGCTCGATGCTACGGCAGTAATTCATCGCATGATGACAAAAAGAGTCACCGACGGCGTTGAACCCGTACTGACAGATGCAGGTAGCAACGACAGCAGCGACAGCGGCGACAGCGGCGATGATGGCGCTGTGGAAGAGTGAGCCCCGCTCAGCGGTAATGCACCGGTGCTCGTGCGCTGCCTCGTGGGAACAACGACGGAAAATCCATGTTACATAGAATATGATTTAGTTGTAACGTTTATTCGACTGCCAAATTAGATACATTTGAGTTATACTGTCGCGCGAGCACTGGCTGATCCATACTTCTGCCTGTATGCAGTGATTGCTGACAGCTGCTCTTCCATTCCGCTCTGCTCTCGTACAAACTCGATGAGGTGGTTTAACTCGATGACGCTCACGACGCGGACACCACTTTCTTCGGAGAGGAGCTCGATCGCACTCTTTGGAACACTGACATCCTTCACCTCTTGCCGATCAAGAGCCACTACCACGCAAGTCACGGTGGCCCCAAGCGGCTTCAACATCGCCATACTTTCGCGAATTGCTGTGCCAGCTGTAATCACGTCGTCAACTACCAAGACCTTCTTGCCCCGCAAGTCCGCCCCGACGAAGGAGCCGCCCTCTCCGTGGTCTTTTGCTTCTTTGCGGTTGTATCTAGTCGCACATCGAAAAGCACCAAAGTAAAAGCGCTGCCAGCCACGTGCACATGGTGGAGTGTACACATTGCAATGGCCACACGCAAATATCACTCACGCGAAACTGGTGGGCTCTTGACCGGGTTTCTTCGACGGATGAGCGTCGAGCGCCATAGCAATGGCAGCGGCCAGAGGGATTCCTTTGTATGCCGGGCCGAAAATCACGTCAAACTCAATCCCTGAATCGATGATCACCTGAGCATAGCACTGAGCCAATGCAGTCATGGCTGCACCGGTGCTGAAAAGACCGGCGTTGAAAAAGTATGGACTCGTCCGACCGGACTTGAGCGTGAACGATCCGAAGCGCAAAACTTGCATGCTCAAGCAAACTTGGATAAAGCGCTTTTGGTAATCTTGGAGAACCAAGCTGCCATCTACGCGGCCAGATTCCGATTGAACGGCAGAAGCGTTCCTTAATTCTTCCTTCATGATGCGCACTAATTCATCCGCAGCAGCTTTGGGGGATTCGGCTCTCGAGATGCCTCGCGAAACAGGGACGATAATGCCGCGGCCGTCTTTTCGCAGCCCTGCGGCCAGAGCCTCTCTCAAGTTGCCACCTTGAGCTCCAACCCCTGGTGCCAAGATCCACAGATCCGGCGCTGCGGCGCGGGCGTTACTCATCGCCTTTGTAGTCATTGGACCGTGATGACATAGCAACAAAACAAGAACAAACAAAACACAGGAGGGTATCAGACAACAACTCCGACACACCCGTCCCGGTGCACCACCATGTTCGCGTACCTCAACGTCGGTCGCTCCGATGACCAATCCCATCGTGCCATCAGCGTTCCATCGTTCTTGTGCGACCTTTGCAACTTCTTCGTACAACATCCGCTGCTCGCCGGCAGCGTTGGTGACGCGAAGAGTTTGGAACTCGTTCGAGCTCTTGTTGGAGGTTTTGCAGAGCACGAAGACAGCTCGGCCAGTGTTGTCAAGGAACGGCTGCACCGAATCAATGCCCATATAGGCGTTGACGGTGATTCCATGGGCCTACAAAAGGAGGGCAAACAGTCGGCATTTTTGACAACTAAACCACTGGGCCACAAGTCGAATAACGTATTGGTTGAGAATTGCCTAGCGACGTACTTCGTTGACAGCGAAAGCAGCGTCAGCGTATGCCTTGCATGTGCTGCCAATATCCCCTCTCTTCGCATCGAGTAACACGGGAATGTGTGCTGGAATGTACGCAATTACTTTCTCCAACGCCGCGGCTCCTTCGTGACCCAAACGTTCAAAAAATGCAGCGTTCGGCTTGTATCCAACAGCTGCGTGAGCAGTGTCATCAATTATTCGCTTGCAGAACTGGAACGCTGCGTCCCCGGTCTGCTCTTTCAAGTCTGCGTCATGGCAGTCGAGACCAACCATAAGGCACGCCCCAGTCTCATCAATTCGTTTGTTCAGCAGTTCGAAAAACGACATTGTGCTCTGAAATACAAATATGGGCTTTGAGTGGCGCCGCCAACGTGTCCGACGGAGCTGTAATGTGTCCAAAAACAGTGGAAGATGCAGTTCTTCAAATGAGTGAAAAAGAATTGGAGAGGACGACGCACATCAACGTCGGGACGCTGGCGCACCCCTTTGTCGTCATTCTCACATTTACCCACCATAGATTCTTCAAACCAACACCACACACCTCTCCCTTGCCTGCTGGTCCGAAGCAAGCCGTCAATTCTGGACACTGCGTTCAAGTCCGACGCAGTTGGCCACCATTTCCAAACCATCGCCGTCACCTTCATCATCACCGTCACCGTCAGCATCCCATCGCACTCGAACCCCACGCACACCCCACGCGCAACCACCATAACCACGCCCACCGTGCCGCCGCGCATCACCGACTGCCAACACACGACACACGACGACCTGGAGTACAATGTAACCGGATGCACACAAGCACACGTGACGTTGTTGCGAGGAGTCAGCCCAGCCAGGTCACAGTCAACTCGGCAAGGAACGAACTCTTTGCGCTGCTTCGCTGACTTTCGTGCTTTTGTGCGTGGCGCGAAACTTCGGCCACCGAATTTCAAACGAACAACGGCGCTCACTCACTCACTCAGCTCAGCTGCTCAGCTCACCACTCACCACTCACCACGAGAAATTTGAACTATCGTTGCGACGTCGTTGCGTTGCGTCGTCGTTGCGTTCGTCGTCGTTGCGTTGCGTCGTCGTTGCGTTGCGTCGTCGTTGCGTCGTCGTTGCGTCGTCGTTGCGTCGTCGTTGCGTTGCGTTGCGTTGCGTTGCGTTGCGTTGCGTCATCGTTGCGTTGCGTCGTTGCGTTGTCGTTTGCGTTGCGTTGTCGTTGTGTTGCCTTGCGTCGTCGTTGCCTGGCGTCGTCGTTGCCTTGCGTCGTCGTTAGTTACACTGTTGTTGCATTGCGGTGCGTTGTCGTTTGCGTTGCGTTGTCGTTGTCGTTGTCGTTGTCGTTGCCGTTGCATTGTGTCGTCGGTGTATTGAGTCGTCGTTGCGTTGTCGTTGCGTTATCGTTGCGTTGTGTCGTCGTTGCGTTGTCGTCGTTGCGTTGCGTCGTCGTTGCGTTGCGTTATCGTTGCACTGTGTCGTCGTTGCGTTGCGTCGTCGTTGCGTTGCGTTACGTCGTCGTTGCGTTGCGTCGTCGTTGCGTTGCGTCGTCGTTGCGTTGCGTCGTCGTTGCGTTGTGGTGCGACGTTCTTTCACTTTCGTTTCACTTGAAGCAACGTCGTTGCGGCATTGCGCACCTCATCCGAGTCTGCGACATCATACAACGGCGTCATCGCGTACAAAATAAAATGCATCGCTTGCACCAGGGCACCATTTACGGTGTGTCCCAACTATTCCTCCCCAAACCGTCCAAAGGGTGGACTCATACATGCGTGGGGCGTGCGACGCATGGAGAACAGACAGTTTTTACGCATGCCGCATTTCTGAAATGGTTCACTGTCAAGGCAACAAGGCCGTGCATCTCCTTTCGCAGAAGCTCGGGACTGAAAACTCGTTTGGCTTTTTTTTTCGCGCGTGGAACTGGTTAATCGGCGACGATGCTGACAGTGGAGCACGACACATCTCCCAAAGCCGCCGCGCGGCGGCAGGTGTTCAGAAAAAGAATACCACGCAACAAGTGGCTCTGTGCCAACGACGACAGGTTTGGAGAACATTCTCTAAGAACTTACTTCGGGCGAACACCTCGCCAAAAAGTGTGGGAGTTGGTAAAATCAATGGGCCGTGAGAAGAGAATAAGGTTTGGAAATGAGCAGATGTTCCGCGCTGATGCAGCACAGGGCTACGGAGCCAACTTGAGGTGGGTAGCATTCGGCCTCCAGCGCCCGCAGCACGACGTTGCCTCGCAGTTGGATTTCTTTGCGAAGGATGATGCTGCTCCTGCCTCAGAAGTAGCACCGCCAGCGGCACTTCCGCCACGAAAAAAGCCCTCGTCCACCCGCCGGTCACCTCGTCTCGTTCGCAAAGCACCTTCATCGAATAACGATCGTGCAGAAGCGCCTGCGGAACCTCCTGAGTACATGCGTCGGATGGGGAACAGACCCCACGCCGAGCAAACGGCCTCAAGTCTGTGGACGTGGGGTCAGCTGCAGGCAGTCATTATGTTTGTAAACAATCTTCCCAAAGGATCGATTACTCAGATCACACAGCAGCCAGCTGGATTGTGCCAGAAGATAACCCTGCATTTGCGCAACGGCACAAAGCATGTCATTTGGTCGGCGGAGTACGTCGGGCAGAAGTGCCATCCCAACCTCCGGTACCACATTGCAACATTGACGGTCCCGGGCATGACAAATGCCATTGCTGACCGCACAGTGAGTGAACTGGGTCTTGCGCACGCACCGGCAAAGTCTGCAACATATGCAGCTCGCAAAGAAGTGATGAAGGCCATCAAAACAATTGCACAAAAGTCAGTGGACCGCGCACGTGCCAAAGTTGCCGAAAAGGCCGCGGCGGAGAGCGCGCTTCAAAACGACGGGGAACAGGATGAAGTGCCTTGTTTGTTCGACTTCGACACAACGCCGCAGGCTACCGAAGCGGCGTGTAAAAAGCATATGGCTGTTTGCGAGATCAACGATGGGCCCACGTGGCTCAAAAATGTTGATGATTGGTTCGGGCTCAAGCCCCTTGCCCACCAATCTCGCTCGGATTTGCAAGCACGCCGAGCAAAGGACAAGAAGCGCAAGGCAGCCCTGAAAGAAGCCAAACGATGCAGAGTTCGGATGTAGAGTATCGACAAGCGCAGCGGCGGCTTCCTGCGTGGTGTGAAGCAGCGGATATCGGTGTACGAATGTGACTGCAGGAGCACGTGCGTTCTGAACTACGTAGAAGGCATCGAAGACGCCTCGGCCAACACCATGTACCTTCTGTAAATCCCCCTTCTCCGGCCACGCCACTGGCAACTACAACTCGTAATTGAACTAAGCGAAGATACGATTTACGACAAGTGTATTAACGTAAAACCAAAACCACCAGTGACTTTGGTTCCGAGTAAATGTTATAATACATGCTTCAGTAGAAGAGTAGTGCTCTAACACGCTTGCTTGCGTAGTCGCCTGCTGTTATCTTCTGAGCGTCGTCGTTGCCTTGTTCGAAGAACTCTCTTTGGTTCGTTCGTTCGTTCGTTCGCTCGCTCGCTCGCTCGCTCGTTCGTTCGTTCGTTCTCTGGTGACTTCTGCTACTTATGGCTTGTGGCTTCGAACTCATGTGTTGACTGCGCTGTGAACGAGGGTGGAGGGTATGGTTGGCGTCGATGATTACTTCACGCACGACGGATGGATTATATTTGACTGACAGGCACCTTATTTAAAAGCAGTGGTCGACAACGCTGTAGAGCTGGGCGGAACATGGTGCACCAAGCACACACCGGTGACTTGACTTACAGTTAGTCGACACGCAGGGATCCATAGATTGCGTGCACGAAGTGGGCGGTGCACACGAAGCCGACGAAGCCGGTCATGATGAACAACCCCGCGCAGAGGAGGTACATGTAGAGGAAGTACGTGAGTCCGCTGACGAAGGTGACGACCTCGAGTTTGGTGACAAAATAGTAGAGGCAGTAAAGCCAAATATACAGGGCGCAGGAACCGCCGGTCAAAAACGAGCGCCACCAGAAGCGGTAGTCCTCGTTGCAAAGCTGGAAGTATGTCAGAACAATGGTGAGCTCCGCGCACACCAGCGTGAGCATGATGAACACCAAGAACAGGAAGCCGAAGACGTAGTAGAACTGGTCGAGCCACAGAGAGCTGAGAATGAAAAACAGTTCCACAAAGACCACTCCGAACGGGAGGACTCCGCCCACAAGAATGGTGACGAAGGGGGAGAGGTACCACTGCGACGGGGGGATCTCGGCCGGAACGCCGACAACTGCGGTCGCAGGTTCGATCTTATCACGCTTGTAACCCATGTAGGCCCCGACGAACGTGAGCGGGAGAGAGATACCCAGCCACATGGCCACGATGGCGAACATGGAGCCGAACGGGACCGCACCCGCGGAATGCACAGCCCTGCAACACACAACGTACGACGATGAGCACCACGTTTCCAGCCACAAAGAAGACAGCAGACAACAACATCAATCGACTCAAAGAAAACACACAACCCCGCACGTACCAGAGAGCCGTGTTGACGATGAAGAAAATTGCGAACGCAAACCCGGGGAACCCGATGGCCGTGGCGACGGTGGTGCGCTGCCACTGCTCGCCGTCGAACATCTTGTACGTGACGGCTGCGCCGTAGCCAGCGGCACACGACAGCATCACGAAGAAGGCGACGCACGCGATCATGAGGGACCCGCGGTTGGCAGGCGACAGGAATCCAACAGCGGAGAAAATCAACAGGGCCACGGCCATGAAGAAGAGCTGAGCACCGCTGCCGACGAAGACAGACAGCAGCATCGGCCACTGCCGCGGCGGACGGAACACGTGAGCGTGGATCAGCTTCCAGCCAGACTCTTCCCTTTCTTCCTCGCGCTCCTCTTCGGTTGGTGTGCGGTTGTAGTACAGCACGTCTCTGCGAAGCGTGCGGAGAAGGATGATGGCGACCATGCCACTGAGCAAGAACACAATCATCACCGAGTTCACGATGGAGAACCAGTGCACGTCGTTGTCGACGCGGCCACCCATGGACAGGTACACGTCCCAGCGGGAAGCCCACTTGATGTCGCTGTCTCGGAACTCGACGTCGTAGGTGTAGATGATTTCGGCGATGTGGTCCGGATCGCTCAGCTCCTTGGTCTTGGCGTCGTAGAAGAAAGAGGGGATAGTCATCGGCTCCGCACCCATCTGCTCGTCGTCGAACTCGCAGGCCTCGGCGGGGAGGTACTCAGGCAAGTCACCCTCGACAGTGTGCTTGATACTGGCAGGCACGACCTCGACGCCGACGATGCGGCGTCCAGCGTCTCCGACGAGCGGCTGGTGCGTCTTGATGATGATTTTGACGTGGTTGTTCACGAAGTAGGACACGATGGACGCGTCGTCGGTCTTTTTCGAGTTTTCCAAGTCCGTGGTCTCCGTGACAAAGTAGCCACCGATGAAGTAGCCGTGCTCGTAGAAGACATACTCGCTGCCCTGGCTGTTCACGGAGGCTGCCACCGGCAGGTTGTCGATAATCCAGTTGAACGAGTACTGCGCGCGGATGGAGTGCAGCAACAAGTGAGCTTCGCCAATGTCCATGTCAGTTTTGCACAGGACTTTGCAAGTCTCGGTTTGGCCCATTTTGATCTCGTAGGGCGAGTTGTAGATGCGGCTGCCGGTCAAGAGCTCGCCGAGGTTTTCGGCGGCCGTCTCGATCTTCTCCGGCTCACACACGGGATACTTGTAATACTCGAACGGGATGTGGGTCTCGACGGAAGTGACGCTGTTCATCTTCACCTCCACATCGTCACCGGGGTAGTAGGTGGTCGGGATCACGCCTGGCAAGTAGAAGCCGTGCACGCTGCTGCTCAGCATGGCGACGGACAAGGCCGCCACCACAGGCAGCACACGTTGTGCGAGCATATTGCCCAAAGTTGGGGCGTCGACACTTGAACACCGACACGCGAACACGAGAAGATGCAACGGCAAATACTCATCGAGAAACGCCGCACAAACAACACGCACCAAAGAACAAGCAAAAAAGAAAGGCGCGCACGCAAGAAGCCGATAATAACGTGCGCAGGCATGGACCACTACAAGACACAGGGAACGTGCAACAACAAGCAACTTGCATCAGGCGACGTACGTCACAATTCGCTAAGGGAGCAAGTAAAGCATGAACAACGTGAGAGATCCGCCTGCGACGAATCAACGAGCCAACTCACACACAGTGACCGACCGACTCACACATGCCACCCACACAAACAAACGAACGGACCGACGGACGAATAACAAACCAACCAACGCGCCAACCCACCAACCAACCATCTCAATAACTCACTAGCGAACACGAACAACAGCCACCCCGCAGTTGAACGAAGCGAAGCTGCACATCCAAGAAACCATTCATCCGTCCAGCCTTCCGTCCAGCCTTCCATACACCGCTCCATGCATCCAGCCGGCAACAACAAACCCACCAACAACGACGAGCAGCGGCAACGAACAAACAACGCCTTCATTTCACGCCGTGGGTGGGTGAATGAGTTCGCAGCAGTATTCAATGCATTGCCTTGGTAACAAACAAACAACAGCAGCAGCAACGTTTCCGCCAAACAAACAACCAACTAACCAACAACGCTTCCTACGAACGAACCAACTACAAACCAACGAACCAACGACGAACGACAAAACCCCACCGACTAACCAACCAACCAACCAATGAACGAACGACAGAACCAACGAAAGAACCAACGAAAGAACCAACCAACGAACAAACAAACCAATGAACAAACAAACCAATGAACGAACGAACGAAACGAAAGAACGAACCAAACAACCAACCAACAACCAACCAACCAACCAACCAAAGAACGAACGAACGAACGAACGAACGAACGAACAACAAACAACAAACGAACAACAAACAACAAACGAACAACAAACAACAAACGAACGAACAACAAACGAACGAACGAACGAACGAACGAATGCGGTCAACTCACTCACTCACTCACTCACTCACTCACTCTCACCTCACCGTGTTGGTTGCGTGCGTGCCCACACGCCCACACCGCCACTAAGAACCCGACAACGCATCCATCCACTCACTCACTCACTCACTCACTCACTCACCCGTTCGCCTTCC
>ENA-OWNT01005071-OWNT01005071.1-seawater-metagenome-genome-assembly--contig:-NODE-5071-length-11088-cov-7.991191_pt1 | contig 11088 bp, 2 predicted proteins | sample MGYA00238136_ERZ651165 | MGnify/ENA primary metagenome ERZ651165 (study PRJEB26861, sample SAMN08777766) | seawater metagenome | isolation source: coastal seawater | place: USA: Florida | collected...
AACGACGCCGCCCTCAAGGCCGCCCTGCTCAACGACGCCCGGGCCCGTGGCGAGCGGGTCCACCCCCGTGAGCTGGGCAAGACCGTGCGCGGCATCCTCGCTGGTCGGGAGATCCAGGGCACCCTCGCCCAGCTTGCCGCCGCCGGCAGCCAGGCCGAGTACGTCGCTCTCGACGTCACCGACGCCACGGGCCTCACCGCCCTGTTCGACCGCCTCGCCGCCACCTGGGGCCCCGTCACCGGCATCATCCACGGCGCCGGCGTCATCCGCGACCGCTTCATCCGCGAGAAGTCCGACGAGGACTTTGATCTGGTGATGCGCACCAAGCTGGCAGGCCTGCGCGCCCTCCTCGCGGCCCAGGGTGACCGTCCGCTCAAGTTGCTGCTGGCCTTCTCCAGCGTGGCCGCCCGCACGGGCAACCTCGGCCAGGTCGACTACGCCATGGCCAACGAGGTGCTCAACCGGGTGTGCGACGCCGAAGCCCGCCTGCGGCCCGACGCCGTGGTGCGCTCGCTCGGCTGGGGTCCGTGGGAGGCCGGCATGGTCACCCCTGCGCTCAAGGCCCGCTTCGAGGCGCTCGGCGTGCCGCTCATCGCCCTAAAGACCGGTGCGAGGATGCTGGTCGACGAGGTCCGCCACGGACCCGGTGCGCCCACCAGCGTGGTGCTCGGTGGAGAGCCCAAGCCCGAAGCCCTGCTCAACGAAGGCGAGCCGCCCACCACCGAGGTGGAGGTCAGCCTGTCCGCCGACACCCACCCCTGGCTGGCCGACCACACCGTCGCCGGCGCCCCCGTGGTGCCCGTGGCCCTCGTGGTCGACCGGATGGTCGCCGCCGCTCGGTCGCTGCGTCCGGGCCGCGCGGCGGGCAGCGTGACCGACCTCAACGTGCACAAGGGCATCCGGCTCACCGCCTGGCCCGCCCCCACGCGCTTTGTGCTCAAGGTGCAGGAGCAGGGTGAAGACGCCCTGTCCATGGTGCTCGCCACCGAAGCAGGCCAGCCGCTGTACCGCGCGACCGTCGCCCTCGACGCCGCGCCGGCCAGCGCCCCGGTCCCCTCGGTCAGCGCCCCTGCCCACCACGGTGCGGTCTACGACGGCACGCTCCTCTTCCACGGCCCGGCCCTCCAGGTGCTCGGCGCCGATGTGTGTGTCGACGCCGCCGGCGCCACCGCCTCGCTGACCTCCCGTCCCCTCCAGGGTGCAGGCGGCGGCGTGGATGTGGGCGCGGTCGATGGTGCGCTCCAGCTCGCGCTGTTGTGGGCCAAGGCCGCCACCGGGGGTCCGAGCCTGCCGATGGGAATCGATGAGATCGTGCTCCACGAAGCCGTCCTCGACGACACTGCCGGGCTCGTGCTCACCCGCCGCACCGCCCAGGGTGCAGCCGGCTCGGCCGACATCTCGCTCGTGAACAGCAGCGGCGCCGCCATGGCCACGCTGCGGGGTGTGCGCACCATCCGCCGTCCCGACGTTCCTTCGGCGAAGTGAGCGTCGAGGCTCTCCGGCCGGCGGTGGTCGGAGGGCTCATGCGAAGGAGGGGTCGGAAGTGGCAGTTCGGCTTTCAGCATGGAGCACGAACTCCAACCAGAACGATGGCCGACAACACCCACTTGGACACCACTTTCGCAGTCCCGGCATCGACCCTCGATGCAACGACCTGACCGCTGACCGCTGACCCTTCGGGACCCTGTCCCCCTCCCCCCCGAGCCCGGCCGGTCCCCTGACCTGTGCCGGGCGCCCCACGTCCAAGAGGCACCGTGCCCGCCGCCAACTTCCACCCCATCGCCATCGTCGGGCGGGCCGTCGCCCTCCCCGGCGGCATCTGGTCCCCCGACGACCTCTGGCGCGCGGTCACCGAGCGGCGCAACTGCACCTCGCCGGTCCCAGATGGCCGGTGGGGACTCTCCCCCGCGCAGGCACTCGGTCCGCCGCCGCCCGCCGACAATGGCCCCAAGCCCGACCCCGACCGCGCCTGGTCCGACCGGGGGGGCTACGTCACCGATCTGCACGCTCACCTCGACCTGAGCGGCCTCGACCTCGACGCTCTCGGCCTCGACGAAGCCGCGATTCGGGCCAGCGACCCCCTCCTGCAGCTCACGCTCCACACCGCGGGCCGCGCGGTCTCCGATGCCGCCCTGCCCCTCGACCAGAGGCCCCGCACCGGCCTCATCATGGGCAACCTGTCCTTCCCCACCGAGGGACTTGCGCGCTTTGCCGAGCGCCACTGGTGGGGCGATGCGGCGGCCGATGCGGCAGGCGTCCCGCGTCCGCCGCCGTGGGACCGCTTCATGTCGGGCATCCCGGCTCTGATGGCCGGCCGGGCGCTCCACCTCGGGGGGCCCACCTTCGCGCTCGATGCCGCCTGCGCCAGCGCGCTCTACGCCATCAAGCTGGCCTGCGATGCCCTCCAGGATGGCCGTGCCGACGCCATGATCGCCGGTGCCGTCAACCGCGCCGACGACCTGTTCATCCATGTGGGCTTCTCGGCCCTCAAGGCGCTGTCCCAGACTGGACAGTCCCGTCCCTTCCACGCCGATGCCGACGGCCTGCTGCCCGCAGAAGGCGCGGGATTCGTCGTGCTCCAGCGCCTCGAAGACGCAATCGCCCAGGGACGCACCATCCACGGCGTCATCCGTGGCGTCGGCCTCTCCAACGACGGACGCGGCCGCGGGCTGCTCGTCCCCTCTCGCGCGGGACAGGCCCGGGCGATGTCGACCGCATGGGAACAGGCCGGACTCGACCCCGCCACTCTGGGCCTGCTGGAATGCCACGCCACCGGCACGGTCGTGGGCGATGCCACCGAGCTGCACTCCTGCACCGACGCCCTTGGACAGCGTCCCGACGCCCTGCCCATCGGCTCTCTCAAGTCCAACCTGGGCCACCTCATCACCGCGGCGGGCGTCGCAGGCCTGGTGAAGGTGCTCGAAGCCCAACGCCACGGGGTCCGTCCGCCTTCGCTCCACGCCGGCACGCTCAACGCCACGCTCGACGAGGTCCCTCTCCGCGTGGTCGAGGCCCCCGAGCAGTGGACCGGCTCCCGCCGCGCCGCCGTCAACGCCTTCGGCTTCGGCGGCAACAACGCCCACCTCATCGTCGACCCCTTCGATGCCACCGCCCCGCCGGCCGTCCCCCCCGTCGCCGCCCAGGCGCCCGTCGCCATCGTCGCACTGGGCGCCCGCGTGGGAGACACCGGCGACACGGCCGGCTTCGCTGCCGCGTGTGCCGGAGGAGCCGCCGGTCCCGCACTCGACACCGTCGACGTCGCCCTCAAGGGCCTGCGCTTTCCGCCCGCCGACCTCCAGCAGACGGTGGGCCAACAGCTCGCTGTGCTGGCCGCCGCCCGCGACCTCGCGCCGCTCACCGAAGCCCAGATGCCTGAGAAGACCGGCATCTTCGTGGGCATGGGCGCCGACCCCGAAGTGGCCCGCTACGGCGCGCGCTGGCGGGTCGCGTCAAATGCTGCGGCCTGGCAGCTCTCCCCGGAAGCGGTCTCCAGCACGAAGGACAGCGTCGTCCCCGCACTCCAGAGCGCCGGCGTGCTGGGCACCATGCCCAACATCCCCGCCAACCGGGTGTCTTCACAGCTCGACCTGCGCGGCCCGGGATTCACGGTGTCGGCCGAAGAAGCCAGCGGGCTCGTCGCCCTCGAGGTGGGCGCCCGTATGGTGGCCACCGGGGAGCTCGACCTCGCCCTGGCCGGTGCCGTCGACCTGTCTTGCGACAGCGTCCACGAGGCTGCGCTCGCGGCACTGCGTCCGTCCGCCCGGCACGCTGGAGACGCCGCCGTCCTCCTCGGCCTGCAGAGATACGAGGATGCCGTGGCCCAGGGCAATCCGGTGCTCGCCCTCCTCGGCAACCGCACCGACGCCCCCACTCGCCACGACGCCGACGACCCCGACGACCCCCTGCTGTCCAAGGTCGGCCGCGCGCACACCGCCTACCCCCTCGTGCGCCTCGCCCAGGCCGTGCTCGCACTCGCGTCAGGCACTGCAGAGAACGACGACATCGTCGTGCAGGTCACCGATCTGAGCGGTCGCACCCACGCTGCCGGCGTCTGCCGCGGCCAGTCGGGCCTTCCCCCGCTTTCCACCGCCGATGCCCGGGCTCTGCGCTTGCCCGCCCGCCGCCTCGGTCCCCCCAAGCTTCCCTCGCCACGCCCGACCCCGGCGCCGCCCCCCGTGGCCGCCCCGGTCGTCACCGGCACCCTCCCCTACGTGGAGCAGCCCATCGTGCCCGCCGAGACCCCCGACCCGACCCAGGTGCAGGCCATGCCGCCCGCGCCCGTCCTCCCCGCTGTGACCGCCCTTCCGCCTGCCGAGGTCCGCGGACCCGCGCCTCAACCGCCGGTGCTCCAGCCCGCCATTCCCCTGGTGGTGCAGCCCGCGGCCGCCACCGCCCAGCCGGCCGTCCAGCACTCCGCCGACTCCATCCCCGGTCGCTGGGCCGGGGCCTTGCAGCAGCTCGGCCAGATGCACCAGCGGTACCTGGCCGACCAGGCCGCCCTCCACCAGCGCTTCCTGGCCCTCCGCGGACACGGCTCCACCGCCGCCATCCAGTTCGGTCAGGCCAGCGTGTCCGTCCCCCAGCTGGCCCAGGCCCCCATCGTTCAAGCTGCGGTCCCGGCCCCTGTGGCCCAGGTCCCCGCGACGGCCCCGGCGCCCGTCCTCCCAGAGATGCCCAAGCCGGTCCCGCCGACCCAGGCTTCTTCGGCGCCGAGCATCTCTGTCGCGCCGGCGCCTGCCGCTGCGCCCATGCACTCATCCCCCGCGCCGAAGGCCGCCGCAGCGACGCCAGCCCCTGCCACGACCGGCTTCCAGTTCACGAAGAAGCGCACCCCCACGGGCCTCACGTTGTCCCGCGACCAGCTCATGGTCCACGCCAGCGGGAACATCTCCGAGATCTACGGCGAGCAGTTCAAGCCCCAGGACGGCTTCACCCGCCAGTGCCGCATGCCCGAGCCCCCGCTGCTCCTCGCAGACCGCGTGGTGGGCCTCGACGCCGAACCGGCCAGCATGGGCCTCGGCACCATCTGGACCGAGACCGACATCACCGAAGACGCCTGGTACCTCCACGATGGCCGCATCCCTGCCGGCGTGCTCATCGAGTCGGGTCAGGCCGACCTCATGCTCATCTCCTACCTGGGCATCGACCTGCAGCACCCCGGCGACCGGGTCTACCGCCTGCTCGGCTGCACGCTGACCTACCACGGCGGCCTGCCCAAGGTCGGTGAGACCATCCGCTACGACATCCATGTCGACGGCCACGCCAAGCACGGCGACGTGCGTCTGTTCTTCTTCCACTACGACTGCTTCACCACCGACGACAACAGCGAAAACGGCCTCGGTCGGCCAATTCTCAGCGTACGCGGCGGACAGGCCGGCTTCTTCACCGACGCCGAGCTCGACGACTCCGCGGGCATCCTCTGGACGCCCGAAGAACAGGAGCTGGCGCCCAACCCCACGCTCGACACCCCGCCCGTGCAGCTTCCCGCCCGCACCTTCACCCGCGACGAGGTGCATGCCTACGCCGAAGGCCGCGCCTGGGACTGCTTCGGCCCCGAGTTCACGCTGTGCAAGCCCCACGTCTGGTCGCCTCGCTTCCAGACCGAGCGCATGTTCTTCCTCGACGGCGAGACCACCTTCGACCCTCAGGGCGGCCCGTGGAAGCGCGGCTACCTCAAGTGCGTGGTGAACATCGAAGCCGACGAGTGGTACTTCGACGGCCACTTCAAGAACGACCCGTGCATGCCCGGCACGCTGATGTTCGAGGGCTGCCTGCAGGCGATGGCCTTCTACCTGGCGGCCATGGGCGTCACCATCAAGCGCGACGGCTGGCGCTTCGAGCCGGTCAAGGGCGAGCCCTTCGACCTCAAGTGCCGCGGCGAGGTGAACCCGAAGACCAAGGTGCTCACCTACGAAGTCTTCGTCGAAGAGTTCATCGCGGGCCCCACGCCCACCCTCTACGCCGACCTCCTGTGCACCTCCGACAACCTCAAGGCTTTCCACGCCCGCCGCGTGGGCCTGCAGCTCGTGCCCGACTGGCCCATGTCGCGCCTGCCGCAGATGGTGGAGAAATTCCCCGACGCCGACGTGAAGCAGCTGCTGGACAAGAACTTCAAGGACCCGGTCCCGGTCGCCGACGCCGACGGCTTCCAGTTCGGCTACCACTCGATGGCCGCCTGCGCGTGGGGCAAGCCCAGCGACGCCTTCGGGCCCATGTACGAGCGCTACGACGAAGGTGCCCACGTGGCCCGTCTTCCGGGCGAGCCCTACCACTTCATGACCCGCACCACGCGCATCGACGGTGAGATTGGCTCCTTCAAGGCCGGCAACGCCATCGTCATCGAGTACGACGTCCCCCCCGACGCCTGGTACTTCGGCGACAACGACAACCCCACGATGCCGTTCTGCGTGTTCCTCGAGGCCGCGCTCCAGCCGTGTGGGTGGCTCGCCTGCTTCGTGGGCTCCACGCTCACCTCCGACCAGCCGCTGTTCTTCCGCAACCTCGACGGCACCGGCACCATGCGCGCCGAAATCGTCCCCACCGCCGGCACCTTCCGCACCAAGGTCAAGCTCACCAACATCAGCCGCTCGGGCGCGATGATCATCCAGAGCTTCGATGTGCAGTGCCTCGTGGGCGACACGGTGGTCTACGACCTCAAGACCGTCTTCGGCTTCTTCCCCGCCGAAGCACTGGCCAACCAGGTGGGCCTACCCTGCAAGGACGCCGACTTCGCGCTGCTCACCGAGCCCTGTGACACGCAGGTACACGGCCAGACCCTGCCCATGGACCTCACCTCCCGCCCCGACGTCTTCTTCGGCGGCGCGCCCAAGCTCCCCGGCCCCACGCTGTGCCTGCTCGACCGCCTCACCGGCTGGTGGCCCGAAGGTGGTGCGAAGGGCCTCGGTCGCCTGCGCGCCGAGAAGGATGTCGACCCCGGTGAGTGGTACTTCAAGGCCCACTTCTACACCGACCCCGTCCAGCCCGGCTCTCTCGGCATCGAAGCGCTCATCCGCCTGCTGCAGGTGGGCTGCATGCTCAAGGGCTTCGGTGAAGGCATGGCCAACCCCCGCTTCGAGCCCCTCCGCATCGGCGAGGAGATGCTCTGGAAGTACCGCGGGCAGGTCATTCCCACCAACAAGCTGGTCTACTCCACCCTCGACATCGTCGAGCAGGGTGAAGACGACCGCGGCCCCTACCTCGTGGCCGAAGGCAGCCTGTGGGTGGACGGCAAGCGCATCTACGAAGTCCGCAAGATGGGCATGCGCGTGGTGGACGGCGGCCCCACCGGCCCGTCCTCCAAGACCGACGACGACGACGAACCCGAGCCGGCCGTTGTTGCCCCCGAAGGCACCGACGACTCCGACACCGATGTGGCTGGCAACCCCAACGCCATCGTCCTCGACGGCACCACCTGGCTCGCCGACCACCGCCCCACCTGGACCACCCCCGCCGTCCCCATGATGGTGGTGGCCGACCTCCTCGCCCAAGGCGTCGAGGGCACCGTCACCGCCGTGCGCGACGTGGCCGTGCGTGGCTGGCTCACTGTCGACGGCACCCGCACCATCACCCGCACCACGCGGGCCACCCCCGCCGGCACCCGGGTCCACCTCCTCGACGCCGACACAGGCGACGAGCTGGCCCGCGGTGTGGTCGAGACCGGCACCTACAGCAGCGCACCTGCCCGCTGGAGTGTCCCGGAGCTCCCCGCCCTCCCCGACCCCTACACCGCCGGCGACCTCTTCCACGGCCCCGCCTTCCAGGTCCTCACCGACCTACGGCGTGGCCAAGGCATCGCCACAGGCACGCTCCACATCGACCGGTCCACCGTGCCCGTGGGTGCTCTCGCTCCCGCACTGCTCGACGGCGCCACCCACGTGGTCCCCCACGACGCCCTCCAGAGCTGGGGCGCCAAGGTGCCCGCCGACACCGTGGCCTACCCCGCCCGCCTCACCGAGCTGAAGGTGTACGGTCCCACGCCCACGGGCGGCAAGGTCACCGTGATCGCCCGCCTCGACGGCGATGTGGGCGGCCTGCCCCGCATCCGCTTCCAGTGGTCCACCCCCATGGGCGTGTGGGCCGAGGCCACGCTCCTCGAAGCGCCCTTCCCGCTCGGTCCCATCGGCTCTGCTCCGGCCGAAGCCCGCCAGGCCTTCCTCCGCGACCGCCAGTTCCGGCCCGACGTGCGGCTCTCCAAGAACGTCGACGGCGCCACTGTCCTCGACGCCACCGACATCGAGCGCTCCGACTGGCTGCCCGGCACCGTGGCCCACATCTACGGCTCCGACGCCCCCGCCGAGGTGGTCCGCCGCGAGCACATCGCCCACGCCACGGCCATTCCCGGCGCCGGCATCCATCCCGGAAGCCTGCCGGGAAGCCTGCCGCTGCTCCGCGCCGAGGTCCCGGTCTCGGCCGCCGGCGACACCTTCCGCGCCCACACCGTCGACCTCGGCCTCGACCTCGCCCCCGTCGTCAACTGGTGGGGAGAGTGGTTCGGCGCCCGTGGCTGGCCCACCGAAGACCTCTACTACAGCCTCATCGAGAAGTTCGTCCGCCACGTCTTCGTGCCCGAGCCCGATGCCTTTGCCGCCATCCAAGGCAAGCCTGCGCTGTTCCTCGCCAACCACCAGACCGCCGTGGAGTCCCTGCTCTTCAGCATCGTGGCCTCGGCGCTCATCGGCTCTCCCACCGTCACCGTGGCCAAGGTGGAGCACAAGCAGACCTGGGTGGGCCACCTCATCCGCCACGGCTTCGCCTGGCCCCAGATCGACGACCCCAAGGTGGTGACCTACTTCGACCGGGCCAACAAGGCCTCGCTCATGGGCGTCATCGCCGAGCTGTACCAGGGCCTCGCCAGCGGCACCAAGAGCGCCATGGTGCACGTCGAGGGCACCCGCTCCTTCGACTGCACGAGCCCCGTGTCCATCATGTCGGGCAAGTTCGTCGACCTCGCCCTCGAAGCCAACGTGCCCATCGTGCCCGTACGCTTCTCCGGCGGCCTGCCCCGCGAGCCCCTCGCACAGCGCACCGAGTTCCCCATCGGCATGGGCCGCCAGGACATCTGGTTCGGCACTCCCCTCCTGCCCTCCGAGCTGTCCGGCATGCCCTACGGCGAGCGCAAGAAGGTGGTGCTGAACGCGATGAACGCCCTCGGCCCGTCGCCCGAGCAGGAACAGCCCCTCCCTCCCGACCCCCAGTTCGCCGCACGCGTGGCCACCTGGCAGCAGGCCGTGGGCTGCTCCGAAGAGCACGCCGGCCTGTGGGTGTGCTTGCAGGACATCGCCGAGCCCACCCCCCAGATTGCCCGCCTCCTGGCCGCCGCCGAGTCCGGCACCCTCCAGCTCGACCACAGCGTGGAGGACCAGTGGCTGAAGACGGTGGCGGAGTGGGTGTTCGGGACCCGGGGCCCGCGGATTGTGGTGGGCTGAGTCCCACCCATCGCGCCTCCGAGGCGGTACACTGACCGCACCGGAGGCTTCCATGGCTGTTCCCGCCCGAAAGCGCGCAACCGTCCAGGACTACCTGGCTGCCCAGGACCGGGCGCCCATCAAGCTCGAGTTCGTCGACGGGCAGATCGTGACGCAGTCCGGCGAGCTGTGGGAAGAGCTCGAGGCCAGGTTCACGGAGCAGGAAATCCTCGGGATGACGGGCGGCACGTACGCCCATGCCGAGCTCATCGAGCGGATCTACCAAAGCCTGCTCTTTGCGCTCCACGGCAAGCCATGCCGTCCTCACGGCTCCGAAAAGCGCTTCATCGACCCCGTCTTCCGCCAGAACCGCTACCCCGACGCCATGGTCACCTGCGGTCCGCCCGAGTTCGACGCCGGCGACCCCCACGCCATCACCAACCCATCGGTCGTCTTCGAGGCCCTGAGCACGTCCACCGCCAACATCGACCGCGGCGAAAAGGCCCAGCAGTACCGCGCCACACCCAGCGTCCAGGCCATCGTGTTCGTCGACAGCCGCCGCCGGCACGCCGAGTCGCTCTCCCGCCAGGACGACGGCAGCTGGGTGCTCCGGGAGCACGCCGAGGTCATCCCGCTGCCGTGCATCGACGTCGCCCTGAAGCTCGACGACCTCTACGACGGTGTTCCCCTCGACGCCTGACGGTCAGCCCTCCGCACGCCCGAGGCTGTAGTTCTCCGCGTCGAAGCGTGCGGTGCGCAGCATGTACGACAGCGTGCTGCCCGGCCAGATGGAGAAGTTCTCGCCCGACGGGTTGAGGTACCAGCTGGTGCAGCCCGTGGCCCACACGAGGTCGCCCTGCTTGCCGTTCACCTCGGCCACAAAGGCGTCTTCGGCTTCCCGGGTGACGTCCACCCAAGTGTGGGCGCCGCGGCCGAGCGTGTACTGCAGCGCGCGCACGATGTAGCGAATCTGCGCCTCAATCATGATGACCACCGAATTGTGGCCCAGGCCGGTGTTGGGGCCGAGCAACAGGAACAGGTTGGGGAAGCCTGCGACAGACATGCCAAGATGCGCACGGGGCCGCTGCCCCCAGACCGCTCGCAGGTTTCGACCATCCGGGCCGATGACGTCCATCTGACCCAGCGGCTGGTCGACCACAAAGCCCGTGCACCAGATGAGGACGTCGAGGTCGACCGCGCGACCATTGCTCAAGACCACCCCGGTGTCGGTGACTTCAGCCACCCCGGAGGGATGGAGCGTCACATCGTCGCGGCGCAGCGTGCTGTACCAGTCCGACGCACTCAGGATGCGCTTGCAGCCGGGTGTGTACTCGGGAATGAGCGCCTTGGCGGCTTCTTCAGACCCCAGCTCGTCGACGATGTGCTTGGTGAACATCGCCCGCACCCGCTCACGCATCCAATTCGGGCCCCCGAAGGCCGCGAAGAAGTAGGCCTCGTGGCGCAGGTAGATGGCCAGTCGCAGCAACATCATCAGGACGGGCGCCGCACGGAAGGCACGCTTGAGCCAGGGCGCAAAGGCGGGGTCGAAGCGGGGCGCCACCCAGGGCGGCGTGCGCTGGAAGACCTCGAGGTGGCCGGTCTGGTCCGCAATGTTGGGCACCACCTGGATGGCCGACGCCCCCGAGCCCACCACGCCCACCCGCTTGCCCACGAGGTCGATGGA
>ENA-OWNT01005072-OWNT01005072.1-seawater-metagenome-genome-assembly--contig:-NODE-5072-length-11088-cov-4.293071_pt1 | contig 11088 bp, 12 predicted proteins | sample MGYA00238136_ERZ651165 | MGnify/ENA primary metagenome ERZ651165 (study PRJEB26861, sample SAMN08777766) | seawater metagenome | isolation source: coastal seawater | place: USA: Florida | collected...
GTCGGAGTCGGCCACGTGGGGAGAGTCGTCCAAAAGTTACCACGGTGCGGGGCAAGCCAGTAGTTGGGGCCCATCACGTAGAAAGTCACATGGTCAACGCCTTCAACCGCGCCTTGGTCAAATGTCCCGTTGAACAACTCAACACTCAACAAAACTGGCAACACGACACGCCCTGCGATCAGGTCACCATGGAATTGATCGGCAGCTTCTTGGCAGTGACCGAGGGGATCAACCACGATGTAAGATTTTCCAGCAATTGATGGGTCCGTCTGGTGTTGGTAGCCTTCGAACCCGTACAGTGTGCCGCGGAGGAAAATGTCGTACCACCTATGACAGAGTTAGAGGCAGGGTCAGCGCTGTCGCACTTGCGACGCACTTGCGACGCACTTGCGACGCACTTCAAACAACAAACACAGGCAAACACGCACCCGCCCCAGAAAATTGCGGGCGCGTCAACTTTGTCGAACTTGCCCTTGAGCTCAACTGGGCGCCACCAAGGATCCAAGTACGATTCCTTGGAACGGGTGTAGCGGATCAAGTCGTCGGCTTGCGACGGGACGGTCCCTTTGAGCCAATCGTCGATCAGCGCGGCACGGTATGCACCGCCAGGGTATATCGTGTTGTACGCCTCCGCGGTGGCAAAGATAATGAACTGCCCAGAGAGCTTTGATGTCTCGTCCAGCGGCACCAGAAGTGATGCAATGCCGTCGGCGGATGCACCAACCGTGAATACACGCCCGTCACTCCATTTTTGTTCCCGAATCCAAGCGATGGTGTCAGCGGTATCGTTGGATGCCGTGTGCCAAAGGGAAAAGTTTCCCTCGCTCTCTCCACTTCCGCGGAAATCCTGCGTTACTGTTGCGGCGCCGTACCACAGCAAGTAAATGTCAGCAACTAGCTCGGTACCCGTGTGTCCGTAGGGTGAACGGTCGATTACTGTCGGGAATTGTTTGCCCGGCTTGCCGAGATGTAGCGGCACGAGGACGTCTGTCGACAACTTGACGCCGTCGCGCATAGGCAGCATCACGCTCTCAACAACGCCATACCCACCTTCGGTGGCGGACGCATAGGCTGTGGCCGCAGCCAAACAGCACAGCACGTTGCGTAGCATTGTTGTCGCTGTTTTTGGTGTACTTAATGACTTTTTGACTTGGTAAATCCAAACTTTGTTTCACGACAACTTGTTTCTTGCTCCAATTGAGTGTGCGTGGCGTGATGTCGCTGTACAGCGCCTGTGGGAACCATTCAATGGTATCCGCTCCCCGCTGTGCGTCAGCCTTCTTTAGTTCCTTCCCTGTTTCGCTGGAATCTTTGTTCTTTGCGCCGTTGCCTGTTTGTTGGCTGGCGTTCTGCCAGTCCTTCGACATACTTTTACGCTTTCTCTTCGTTCGTCATCACAAGACGAAAGCCACAACACACGACACAATCAATGCACGAAACGACACAATGCGCGGCGACATTGGAGACAATACTTCAGAGACAACAACAACAACGCCAACAAACAACGCCAACGCCAACGCCAACACTAACGATGACGCCAACACCAACGATGACGCCAACGACACAACAACGCCGCCATAACAGCAATTACAGCAATTACAACAACGCTGCCGACGCCAACGTCAACGTCGTCAACGTAGTCAACGTCGTCAACGTCGTCAACGTCGTCAACGTCGTCAACGTCGTCAGCGTCGTCAACCATTCGTTCGCTCCTTCCTTCCTTCCTTCCTTCCTTCCTTCCTTCCTTCGTTTTTTTCATATTTCGTCTCTGTTCTCTCAAAATCCATAATACTTTTAAAAACTTTCACAGTGCTTTAACAGCGACATTACCATTTAGCAATACATTGTAATTCTCTCTGTACAGTACCATAATTCGTGGATTAGCGTCGCGCAGTGATTTCGTGATTTTGTGCTTTTGTTGTTGGGTCACTCCAACTGCTGGTGTTCGCGCATTTTATAAACTGTACACTGTCATCAATTAAACTCTTAAAACTTTCCATAGTGCAGTAACAGTTACTGTTCGATTTAGTATTGTGCTTTTAATGATAGCGTACAGTAGTAATATTACGCAACCGTCTAATTCATCTCAATCTCAGGTTTTGGTCCACGTCGCCGCCGTTGCTTTCGTCTTTCGTTGCTGTGTTGCTTTCTTTCGTCGCTTTGCTGTTGCTTCGTTGCTTTGTTGTTGCTTCGTTGCTTTGCTGTTGCTTCGTTGCTTTCGTTGCTCAAAGATCGTTGCTTGCGTTGTTGATTCGTTGCCTGCGTTGTTGATTCGTTGGTGGGTTGGTGCGTTGGTGCGTTGGTGCGTTGGTGCGTTGCTCTGATTGAATCTTTGTTTCTTTGTCGCGACAGTGAGTTGTTGCCTTCTTCTTTCTGTCGGACTAACTAAACCGCTGCGACTCCGGTTGAAGATTTGAGTAATATGGTTTCACTTACGTGTGGCACGTTCTTCTCTAATGTGTGGTATGTTCAATAGTTCGTTCACTCGTCCCTTGGGTTGCTCCGTAGTTCCCTCGTCGATCGCCAGCTTCGGTTGCGCCGGAAATTAGGAAAACTGTACCCTTGCGGCTTCGAATCCGAGGACGCCGGCCAGTCAAGCACATCCCGCTGAACTGTTTTGCCATGGGGCGAATATCAACGTAGTTTTTCCGCGCGTGTCGCCTCCGACGCTGCGTCGATGAAAGCTGCCGCTGGCAGGCTGTCAGCTTCACAAATGACACATTTGTAAGAGTCACGGTTCGTGGCACCGCCAATTTTTCGTGGCGATTCTCGTGCAGTGCCAACTGCAATGTCGTCATTACGCAGCGCGACAGAGACTACAGCCACTTCTCGACGCAGATCGAGTCTGCTCTGTCGAAATCCGTACGTGGTGCCGGTGTTTTCACGCACAAGAAAACTTCAGGAAGTGCATCGAGATGTCCGGTCAGTGGTGTGGAACAAAAGTCAGTCGCAGTTGCCGACAACACATCGAATTATTCCATGGTCGAAGCACACACTGTACGTCGCAGCAGGCGACGCCATTTCCTTCCTATCGTTGTTGTCAGTTGCCATCGCAGTTGCAAACTTGCAACTAACAAGGGACCAAATTGCCGTGGAATATAGTAGTTATTGGATTCCGGTATGCTGATTGTGCCGGTGCATCTTCGTGTTGTTGACTAATTGTGCTGAAGATGCGTTTGACGTGCGCTGGACTTCGTGAACAGATGGGCAACGAGATCGAAAATCCTTGCTGGGAAGTAGGAGACAACCCTTTGCTTCGATTCCTAGCTGTGAACGACGACGAGGCTTGCGACAACCTGACAACCACTGAAAGTTCGGGTACTTGCGTCAACTACTGTCTCTCGGAGGAGGACGTCGACGCTGGGAATTGTTGGTATGTGCGACTGCACTTCGAACGATGTTTTGCTCCCACATTCAGCTGACTCGGTATTCGCTCTGGCGTGGACAGCTATTACGTTCCCGATCCCATCGCAGCATCTGACTCGCATGTGAACGTCATTTTAGATTGGGTGTGTAACGGTGCACACACAGACACATCCACGAAATCTACCTCACGCCTTGTGTCAAAAATTAGGCCCTCACAATTTCCACCGTGTTGACCGTTTTGGTTTTGGTCACCAGATCGGTGCGTTGCCATGCAACGTGCTACGCATTGATTTATCGCCCGTTAACATGTTGGGTTTGCAGGCCATGGACCTCCATGACATGCGAGAAAGTAATGCTCCTTGCGAAAGGTGGTTTATTTTTGCTCTGTGCCTCGTCCTTCGTGCCCATGAGCTCACTGCTCACAATGATTGCATGCGATACAGATATGGACTATTTGTCGGGCGTTTTTTTATTCAATTCATTGTTCTGGGTGCACATGTCCCTCCACCGTACGTGCACGCTCACTCAGCTTGAATACTCCTGATATTGCCATTAACCACAGATGACAACAGGTACGCCTCGGAAGCATGGTGGTCGTACGTGACGGGCGAGCGGTATTACTTCTTCGGTCGTGTTTACAATATGTGAGTTCGATTGCGGATTCGTCGATCCATGTGAGAGCACAAACCTAAATTCTACCCAACTGATTGTAGATACATCATGGTGCGACTATACGCGTTGCTTTTCATCTTCACAAATCACTTTTCGTATGGCAATAAAATTCCCCCGGAGAGTTGGGTAAGTTTCAACATAGTGGTGAATCAAGTTGTGGTTAGATCACCATCCTTTCACCTACGGCCTTCATGCGTTCGGGTAGGCTGCCAGTATGAAGTTGAACTCTGTGAGATTCCAGACCAAGCTCTTAATCAGATTCAACCCCGCACTTTTGCTGGCACCCATGACAGCAATCACCTTGGCCATTCTTGGAACGTCGCTCATGTACGTTTCGCTATGTGTGCACGAAAGCGCCAGTTACTGGTTGACGCCATTGCATGCTCTGATTATTGTGTTTTTGGATAGCTATGCTGAAGGAATGGCACCCCTGGCCAATATGTATAGTTTCAGCGATGCACTGTGGTGTGCCGTTATCACGGGCTCATCGACAGGTTACGGTCGATTCTATCCCGTTACACAGCAAGGTATGATGATAGCCCAGAAATTTGAGTCGTCGGTCATGCGCATGCTCATTCTGTCGTTCTATTACAGGTCGGGCAGCAACAGTTTTGTTCGGAATGGTGGTCGGGTATACGTTGTTGGCATTTGTCACGGCTTATGCTTCGGAGGCGCTCGTGTTTGACGTGCACGAAGAGTTCATTGGTAGCTGTATCCAGCGCGTTGTGTGGCAGCGCAAAAAGGAACAATTGGCGGCCACAATTCTGAACTGCGCTGCCAGAATATTTTTGAATCGTGATCCAGACGCTCTTGCGCATTTGCAACATAAGTTCGAGTACGCTGTTCTTAAGCACCGTTACCATAGTCAAAAGGTACGCGTGGATGTGGCTGGGATTTGTGTGCTTGTGCGCTGACTTATTCCGATGTGGCTCAAATCGTGACAGGTTCCTGGTATTGCTTGGGGCGTGTTTCCTCAACAACTTCGAGACAATAATATTGATACCATGAGTGCCGAGATGAATGATTTGTATGATTCGCTCGACAATGTTGTAATGGCAACGCAGTCGGCCATCGAAACGATGGTGCGGCACACCCATCAGGTTGGCTGCGCTTGCTGGTATGATACATGCACACATGTGTTGTGACCAACTGAATGTACTGCATTCTACAAGGGGGCCGCCACCGAAACGTCAGCAGAAGACAGTGAGGTCAAAGATATCCGCAAAGCGTTTAGTGACAGAACCCGCGCAATGGCTCGCCAGCACGAGCTCAAGCGCCAAAGCCAGCAACCAACTCCGAAGCACAAGAAGTTTCCCGAGGTACGAAGAGCGTTCGTAGCTGCGCCCGCGCTATTATGTGAAGCTGATTGAATATCTTTCTTCTTGCACTAGCGTGCTCGGACGTTTGGTGCCGCGATCCGGGACAGCATCACACCTGCGGAAACCAGTTCTTTAACTGCTCTTTATGCGAAAAGCCCGAACCAAAGTCCATAGGTCCGTCCAACACAAAATTCTTGTAATTTTACTGGCCTACCCTGGTAAACTGCACGCTGCAACTATATTAAAAATTTAAATGTTCACGCGCGCAGCCCATGCATCTGCTGCCTGGGCACGCTCTAACGTGATTCGAGGTGATCGCGAATGCCCGGTAGAGACGTTGCACGAGAGCTGCTGGCAGACGTTGTTCTTCCGGAGCGTCGTGTCTTGCCGTTGGGTCTCCGAGTGTGTTCGCGACCCACAATACTTCTTTTGCCGGTCGCGACCTCCTCTGCCACTTTGTTTTGCTTTCGCTCAAGAAAGGCCTGAATGTTGCGAATGCTCTGCTCTGCAGCTGACTTGGGCGCAGATTGTTCCTGCACAGCTGCGTCGTGTGACCGTCGCAATGGTGACTGAGGGCCATCAACTTTATCACGTTGCCTCTTCTGTTGCTGCAACACAGCCATCCTGGGCTTCAAAGGTTTGGACGAGGACGGTCCCTTCGGCCTTTGCGATGGGGATTTTGACGACGTTGCTTGGCGTTGAGACGACCGCTCGGCCGCATGTTCGTTGTAGCTTCTTTGCTTCGGGCTAAACTCCCGGACTTTCTTGAATGCTTTCGTCTCGTCTGTTGGAACCGGTTGTGCTGTGTCCGCTTTGGATCCAAAAACTTGCGGCGCTGTTCGTGCTCCAGCTGCAACCGCGATGGAATTCATCGCATCTTGCATGTGTAGCTTCCAAGTGCTTGTCTGCGACGCGTCGTCCAGAGCCCGTTGCATTTGGTCAATTTGGTCTTCATACCTATCATCGCAGGAGAAATGAATATCGCGGCAAGAGACACCAATTCTAAGTGATGTTCACGCAACGTACTCTTTTCGAATGGCGTCCACCTTGGAGCGCAAATCTGAAATACGGGAATTCTTCTTGGCCAAGTCCTGACGCAAGTTATTAATGAGCTTAGCACTCGCAGCATCACCTTCGAGAAGTTCCGACGCATGCCGAGCGAGGTCAAGCTTCGACTCCAACTCTCGAATAGTGTCCTCTGCCTCTTCTTTGGCAATTGTTTCTTCACGATAGCGCCGTTCCCATAACTCACCCTGTTCTTTGTGACCAATGACGGCAACCTGCGTACGTCAAGAAAATAGAACAATGTGAGGCGGTACGAAACCACTTTTGTGCTGAAACAAACCAAGCCAACACGCTATGTACCTGTAGCGCTTTGAAATCTTTCACTAAAGTTGCCTTTTCATGCTTGGCGCTGGTCAGTTTTGCCTCCAACTCCACGATCTTGTCTGAAGGTCCTGCTTCAGAAGGCGCTCGACTTGCATCTAAGCGAGCCAAACGAATCTCGTCTCTCAACTTTGCAATCGTGTCGTTGGCGCTTGCCTGTATGGTAGTAAAGAAGTGAGTAAAACGTGAACTTTGAAGTAAAACCGCGTCGAAAACGAGAATGTGAACCTGGATATCTTCAGCTAAACTTTCGCTATCGGCAAGCCGCGCCTTCAAAGTTTTTACTTTTGCGGCCTTGCGGTTGAGTTTGGCTGTTACCTCCTCCAATTGACCACGCAATGTTTCTGCGTCTTGAGTCGCCTCGTTTGCTTGGAATTCCAACTGAGCATGCATTTTCGTCAAATCTGCTCGCGACGAGTTGGCATGCAGCTCCAGTCGCTGCTTTTGTTTTTCTAACTCCGCAATCCGTTTCTTGGAGTCTTCCTGAATGCGACGGAGGTTGTCTTGGGCCGCCGCTTGCGCTGCCGTCGCATCGGCCGCCGCCTGAGTTCGATCGTGGAGGTCTTGCGTGACTTGTGCTGCCTGCTCTTTCAATGCACGAATTTCGCTTTCAGCCGCGGCAAGGCGCTTTTTCGTGGCTTCGAGTTCGATTGTAGCTTTTTGCAGGAGTGCTTCTTTGTCAGCGCTCTCTTCAGTCAAAGTTTTAATTTTCAGCTAGGTGACACAGCAACACAAACATGCGAGTGAGTGCACAACATTCCAGATCTGTCAAAGTGTGACACTGAACTCATGTAGCGTGATATGCACTGTGCACGCGCGGGCGTTGCAACACACCTGGTAGTCATCTTCGATACGCCCAATCTTGGATTCCGCTTCCGTCGCTCGCTTCCGCCACTGATTCATATCTTTCTGAAGCGATCCCAGTTTCTTCTCTTGAGCTTCGAAGTCACCTCGAACCTGAGTTATTGTCTCATGAGTCTCTGACTTGAGGTTGTTGAACCTTTGCTCGTGCCACTGGATTTTCTTTTGTGCTTCGAGCAACTGTGCATCACGTTCATTAACTCCCCTGCGAAGAGTTGCAATGTCTTGTGCCAGTTTCCCATCGGCCTCCTCTTGCTCCTATTCCAAAGCAGCAGCAACAACAAGACGCACACATAAAGGGCGGCCCTTTCTGCTGCATTACACAGCAACTCAAACATAAGCTTGCCTTTGATGACGCCCGGCCTTGTTGCACCACCATCGCAACTCGTTGCTTTTGACGTTCCAACTCCTTTTCTAATTCTCCCATTTTTCGCTGCCGGCGCTGTGCTTCTTGTTGTTGCGCAATGAGCATTTCGCTTTGCCTGGCTTTTTCTGCGGTGGTTTTCGCCAACTTCTCTTGCAAGTTTCGAGCTTGCTCCTTCAAGTCCTTCAAACTTTTTGAGACATTGTCGTGCTGGTCACGCAACGATGCAACTTGTGCGGCCTGGTCCATCGCACGCTTCTCGAAAACAATGGTTTCACTCTTAGACTGCCGGACTTGCTTCGCCAAACGCTTAGCCTCACTTTGTGCTGACCTTAACTGAGAGGACAGCTCGGTTTGGCGTTTTTCTGCGGCCGCTGCCGCAGCACTACTTTCGGCACGAAGTGTCTTGATTTCTGCTTGCCCTGCCTCGTGTTGTTGTAGGAGCACTTTTTGTTCCTGTTTCAATTGAATTAGCTTCTCGCTAAACTCGCGCACTTGCTCTGCTGCGTGCCGCTGCGTGTTCTTCACTGCCGACCGCAGATCATCTCGCTCCTTCTTCAGAGAAGATACGGCTGAGCCTTTCTGCTTTGTGACCTCTCTCAACTCGCTCTGAATGTGTTTCTTGTCCGCGCGGAGCTGCTCCACGGTTTGTTCCAACAAATCTGACTTCGACTGCAGACGATCTCTTGCAGCCTCCGCCTTTGCCGTTAGTTTTTCTTTCTTCTTGACCTCGGCCTGCGCCGCTTTCAACGTTGTCTCCAATGACTTTTCTTTTGCAATCAACTCCTTCAACTTGAGCGCGGCGTCCGTCAACTGGGTGTCTTTTCTTGCCAGCGCCTCGCGTGCAGCAGACAATTCGGCAACAGTCCCTTGCTTTTGTTCTTTTAGCTGTCGGGTCACACCAGCGACGACATGAACACTGTCTTCCTCCACTTGTTGCAGTTGCCTTTGCAGTGCAGCCTTTTGTTCCTGCAATTTTGCGTACGCGCTGTTGCCATCATGTAGCTGTTGTACCAGCCCGGCAATTTTTGCTTCACACGATTCAATTTCAGCACTCTGCTCTTGGATCTTGCTTTGTGACGCTACAAGCTGTGGCTCCAACTAAAATTGCATGTGGACACAACCACGAAACAAGCATTAAAGGTTGGCCGTGCTGTTCATGTGTCAAGCGCGCCGGAACAAACAACATTACATATCAATTGTGCTGGCGCAACGTAGGTACTCACTATCTCTATCTGGCGCTCCCTGTCCGCCACGCGAGCCTCGGCGTCCTGTATGCCGTCCCGAAGTTCTTGCAGATCACGACCGTGGGTTTGGTCAGTTTCCACTGCCTCCGCCCTTAATTCGTCAATGGTCATGCATGCTTCGTCAAGCTTTTGCTGTATCTCCAGCTTTTCGCGCTGCATCTGTCCTGCGGCACCCATTCCTTGTTCTAGACGAGTGGCGGCTGCTTTCGCAGACGACTGTGTCTTCTTCAAGAGGTCCTGAAGTTTCGCTATTTCTTCACGTTGTGCCGCCACCGTGTCCTTCAGTTCCTCTGTCGCTTGAAAGAGCTGCTCCTCTGTTGAAGCAAGCTCTGCTTGCAGAGAGCTTTCGGTGTGCTGTGCCGAGGTTCTAGCTTTTTCCAACTCGACTTGCAACTCGCGCACCAATCGCTTTTGCGCGGCCGTTGTGTCGTTTGCCACAACAAGCTTTTCTTGTGTAAAAGCCAACGACTTCTTCGCTTCCTCGCCAGCCTGTGCAGTCTCAGCAAGTTCTTTCTCGTGTGCCGCTTTTAACTGCGCTAGTTCATTTTGCAGGGCTTCATTGTCTTCCTGCAGCGCCGCCACTGTTCCGCCCAGAGCCCTCTTGACCTCGTCAAGCTTGGCGCCAGTACCCTGGCACCGGGATTCAAGTACATTGACTGTGTCCAACAGCTGGTGCTGTTCTCGTTGGTAGTGGCTCTCTTTCGCCTTCGCCTGCTGCATCAGTTCTTGGTACTTTTCACGGGTCTGCTGCAATTGAGCGTCCACGCTTTGTCGATCGGAGCGCAACTTGCGCAGTTCAGATTCTGCGCCATGCAAGTTCTTTTTCAGTGAGTCCACTTGCTCGTTCGACGACTTTTGCAATGCTTGGAACTTTGAGCGTTCAGCTGCTACGAGCGACTTCAAGTCGCGAAGCTTTTGGCCCTCCGTGTCCTGCTTCCTGCGCTGGGAAGATCGTAGTTTATCAAGCTCCTTGAGTGCAGGTTTTAATTTTGCAACCTCGGCCAAGAGCTCGTGCTCACGCTGAGCGGCGCTTCTTTTGGTATTCTTCAATGATGCGGCCATCTTTGCTCGTTGTGTGGCAGCGTCTTCGCATTCTTGACGTGCCCGTGACAACTCAGCTTCGATGGAAGACTTTTCTGTTGACAGCTTGTCATGCTCTTGTTGCAAGCCTTGGCGTGAGGACGTCAATTCCTGTACTTGTTTCGCCAATGCGGTGTTCAGCGAGCGTAATTGCTGGTTTTCCTGCATTTTTGCATTCAAACCAGCTACCAGCTGCGGCATTTGGCGGCGCATGAGGTTGTCCGCCTCCTGTGCTTTCCTTGCAGACTCCAGGATGGCGTGCATGTGGGAGTCGCCTACCCCTGCGCCCCCCATGCCTGCACCTCCCATGCCTGCCCCCATGCCTGCGCCCGCCACGCCTGGATCCTGCATGTACATCCCCATCCCATTCTGCATGCCGTAAGATGGCATTGGCTGAAAATACTGCGCTGGCTGCTGTAGTTGCTGTGGGTGTGCCAGTTGCTGCTGCTGCTGCTGCGCCTGTTGCTGCTGCGCCTGTTGCTGCTGCGCCTGCTGCTGCTGACGCTGGGCGTTGCTGGACATCTTTGTCCGCGCACGCCAACGTGTGCCACAGTTCTACCCCATGCGGCAAGATGTTAGTGCGGCCATGAGATTCTCCTGAAGTAACAATGGCGACTTTTGCCACTGCACAATTCCTCAAAGAAATTAACCAGAAAATGAACTTCGCGACCACAAAAACGACAGCGATAACAACGACGGCCACAGCGGCGACCACAACAACAACAACAACAACAACAACAACAACAACAACAACAAAAGAAGACCACGACCACAACCACAACCCACAACCCCA
>ENA-OWNT01005074-OWNT01005074.1-seawater-metagenome-genome-assembly--contig:-NODE-5074-length-11087-cov-3.145050_pt1 | contig 11087 bp, 12 predicted proteins | sample MGYA00238136_ERZ651165 | MGnify/ENA primary metagenome ERZ651165 (study PRJEB26861, sample SAMN08777766) | seawater metagenome | isolation source: coastal seawater | place: USA: Florida | collected...
GCTCGTTTCGGGACTCGCACATTTCTTCAAGCATAGGATAATTTTCCGAAAATTCTTGCCCGATTCACCGCCATGGGTGAAGCCTGTCCACAAGAGTAGTGTGAGGAGGAATAGGTGCGGGAACTTGTGGAACATACGCAGGCATTTCTCGAATATTGCCGTCATCACCGGAATCTCAGTGCCAATACCTTGCTGGGCTACCAGCAGGACCTCAAATCCTTCCTGGCCTATTACGGAGCTTCCGCCGATACCGGCGGTAACTGGGCGATAGATGAAACCATTGTTGATTATCTGCGCCATCTGCGGGTGGAAAAATCCCTGAAACCGGCAACGGTACGCCGTCGTCTGATCACGCTGAAGGCTCTGTTTGCCTGGTGTGTAAAGGACGGGATCATCCTTCATACGCCGTTTGAACGGCTGGAACTTGATCTACGCGTTCCCCGGCGGCTGCCCCGGCCTGTTGACCGGGGAACACTCCGTCAGCTGCTCGCAACCACCGATGCCGTCAGGTCCGGCCCGGCAGGCGCACTCCCCCTATCGGCGGAAACCGATCCAGCTGTCACCACGGCCCTGGCGTTGAGGCTGCTGATTGCGACCGGTCTCCGCATTGGGGAGCTGACGCGGCTGACGCTGGCGGACATTTCCGGTCAGGGCACTCGCATCCGCGTTATCGGTAAGGGGGATCGGGAACGGACGGTCTATGTCACCAATAACCAGCTGCTGGATGATCTGAACGCATATATCCATTTGCGGTCCACATCCGGCAGCATGGCGACGGACTATCTGTTTCTTAACCGCGCTGGCCGTCGCCTGACCGAAGCCGCATTCCGCAAACGTTTGCGCATACTGACCCTTGCGCCGTCGACAGGCCCGGGCATCACACCCCACCGGCTCCGCCACTCCGCCGCCACTCTCCTGATCGAAGAAGGTGTCGACATCCGCATCGTCCAGCGCCTGCTGGGCCATGCCAGTATCGCTACAACGGAACTCTATACAAAAGTCTCGGATACATCCCTGATCACCGCCATCCGCACCGCCGACACGCTCGGGAAGGTGGATTCCTAGTTACGATAACTGGGAATTATGGGTTCGGGCGCGAGCATACGTAGAGCATTTACGACTGCCCGTCCGTCTCGAGCGTTCATGCTTTTTTTTGCGGCCTTCGCGGGGTTCTTGTACGTCCAAATCCCACTACCTTCAGCGGCTTTTCAGGCACTACCAATGTTACTGATCACAGCCGCTGGATTTTGCATCAACGATATTTTTGATCAAGAAGAAGATCGAATAAACCATCCTGAAAGAGCATTGTCCGAGTTCCCAGCACTTTCAGGCCTAGTGACGACGACATATATTATCTTGTTTGCCGGATCAATTTTGGCAATTGCGGTTCAATCGCAACCACTCCACAAATTTCTCTGGTCACTACTGTTTATCGCTCTGTCGAACTATAGCTTCATCAAACGAAATTTCCCGTACCTTAAGAATTTCTATATTGCTCTCAGCTCAGCACTTCCGCTTGCTATCATTGATTTTGCAAGCGACGAGCAGTTCAGTGCAGTCGGCCTATACAGCCCATTGGTGTTGGCAGTCTTTGCCCGTGAGCTCGCCTGCGACATTCCTGACATTACCGGCGACGGTGCAACCATTGCTAGCCAGCTTGGCAGGAAAACGAGTTCGTGTTTACTCGTCGCGTGCTACACTGCTTCGGTTGGACTTTTGACAATCCTTTCGGACACCGAGCGCGAGTTCTTGGCGACCGCCGTCGGCTGGTGCATGTTTGCACTCTATTTGCTCTTCAGAGCTAAGCAACGATGGCCAGAACGTCGATTGATCATCTTTTCAGCTCCGCTTGTAATTTGCCCGGCCGTCCTAGTTCTCAATTAGCTAGGACGCGCGCGATCGTGACGATTAAAGCTACGGTGATCGTCAAAGCAACAGGCAACTCACTAAGAGCTATCCTTTGACGATAACGAAATTCTTCATTCAGGTACTTCTCATAATCTATCGAATGCTTGTGCTTTGAAAATTCAGTCTCATCAGAATCTGACATCTGTTCAGCCAGCCACTGCGTTCGCTTCCGGATCGATTTTAAGTACAGTTGATTTATTACCATCCTTGGGTAAAAATTAAACAATACTACGACAGGAAGCGCGAGCGCCATCGGCAGGTATACCAATGATGCCAGTGCGAAGGAGAATTCACTGCTCAACACGTAGTCCATCCTCGCATGAAAGTAGGTGTGTATGACGGTCATAAGAAGCGTTAAGAACGTGAAAATATTCACCAAGTAAATCAAACGCGGAAAGGCCTCGGTATCGAGAAGGTTGCGGTTCGGATCAATGTGTTCGATCGAACGAAGAAGATGACCAACGCACCAGAGTTTTCGACCGATAAAACCACCGCATGAATACTGCAGAGCAGCAAAAATAGCAAAAAACAGATGAACAAGCGGTTCACCTTGAAACTCGAGCAACGAGTATATTCCGAACCCGCCCATAAAGTACGTACAAAACTGCGCGACGCCAAGTCGACCACTTAAAAGGCGATCTTTCCAAAATCGATAATCGGTACGCTCAGATACATCTTCGGGCAGGGCTTGTTCGATGAGATCTGGAACCGTCCTTAATACCAAGATCGACATTAAGAATAATGATACACAGGCGGTACCGGCGACAAGCCCTCCGTACTGATAAATGAAAATCTGTATAGTCGAGTTTACCGAACTCTGACCATAATTGAAGCGAAGCAAAAAGTAACCAGCGATCGCGTACGCAATGCAGAAAAGCAATGCAGCCCAAAAGCTCAGCAGAATACTCCAAAAGTTGCCAGATGTTCCCATAATTCCCAGTTATCGTAACATGATAATTTTTGGCAGTATCACAAAATTCGGCGACCACTGGTAGTAGAAAATTCAATCACTCAGGTTTTTTGCGCGATTCTCTACCCATACCAGATATTCTTCCAGCATCTGGTTGAACGTCTCCGGGTCCTCCAGAAACGGTGCGTGTCCGGCCTCGCCGACATTCTGCACCGCACCCTGCCAGATGTCGCCGTAGCCGAAATCCCGGCACCAGGTGTGATTGATGAACGGGTCTTTCGGGCCGTTGATCATGGCGAAGGGTTTCCAGCCTTCGCGCAGGAAACGCACCTGCCGGGGCCAGTCCATGGATTTCAGCGTGGCGAAAGCCTGTTCGCGGGCGAGGCCGTCCGTGCGCCAGACTGCCTGCCAGACCAAGGGTTCGGTGCCCCGGGGCATGCCGATGGTATGTCGGGCATAGGCGGCCTTTTCCGACGGGCTGTGGAACCGTTTGCCGGCCAGCTCCATATGCGGGGACGGGATATAGCCCTTCGGCATATCCTCCGGAAACTTGCCCACCGGGCTGGTGCCGCAAATGGCCAGCGCCCGCATCGGGTATTGCCGGGCGGCGTATTCCAGCCCCACATAACCCCCCAGTTACCAGCCGAAGATCACCGGTTCGCCAAGACCCAGCGTTTCCACCAGGTCACGTACGATTTCGGCATAGGCTTCGACATTGTAATCCCGTTCCGGGTGGGCATTGGGGGACACGCCGTGGCCGGGCAGATCCAGCGCCACCACCCGGTGGCTGTCTCGGAACCTGGTGAATTGATGCCGGAACACTTCCTTGGCGGAGGAATTGCCGTGGATGAAGAGCAGGGCCGGTTTGTCCCCGCCAGTATCGGCGACGGATACTGCCCAGTGGGACGTTTCGATCAGCCGGTCGGTGACGCCGATGGCGGTTTCCCGCTGATGGGCGTTGCGATGTCGTCGCCAGCGGGCGATCAGGTCGGTTTTCAGACGATTACTGGCGCCCCAGGCTTCCTGCAACGCGGCGAACAGGCCGCCGGGATAGATCACCACAACGGCGATGATGGCGACCGCGATGATGATGGTCCGCCAGGAACCGTAATCCGCCAGCGCCTGATTGAGGATGGTCACCAGAAAGGCGGCGATCAGCGCACCCCAGAGCGTGGAGACACCGCCCAGCAGCAGGATGGAAAGCGCAATGGTCAGAAAGCCGAGACCGAAAACATCCGGGGACGCGACGCGCAGATAGGCGCCATAGAAACCACCGGCCAGGCCGGGGAAAATGGCGGAGGCGCAAAGCGTCAGCAGGCGGATACGCCCCTCTGCCACGCCACGGGAAATGGCGTAATATTTATTGTCCCGCAATGCCTTGATGGCCCGGCCCAGGGCGGAGCGTTCCAGCTTGTAGATGAAAAAGGTCGATCCACCCAGCAGGGCCAGCGCCAGGAAATAATAGCCGATGCGCCCGTCACTGGTCAGCCGGTATCCGCCAATGGTGAGCCGGGGCAGCAGCACCATGCCCCCGGTGCCGCCGGTATAGTCCGACTGGCTGACCACGATCTGCAGGATCAGCTGTGTCGCGGCGATGGTGACAAGGATGACATAGATCCCCTCCAGCCGCAGAATGGGAATGGCCAGCAGGGCGGCGAAGACCACCGCCAGTACCGGCGCCAGGGCCAGGGCGAGCCAGGGATTGACGCCGATCACCTTGGCCAGGATGCCGTAGCTGTATAAGCCGATGGCGAAAAATGCCAGATGGGCAAAATTGACGATGCCGCCATAGCCCAGCGAGATGTCCCAATTGCTGGCGATGATCGCATAGACAAAGACGAGGATCAGCGTATGGCGGATATAGGTGTCGGTGAAAATGAACGGCAGTACCGTCAGAACGGCCAGGACCAGCATGACCGGGAAAAAGCCGTTGGTTTTGTGAAAAGGCGGGGCGTATTTCATCGGTCAGGCCCCTTTTACAGCGTTTTCGACCGGTGGCCGAACAGACCCTCCGGCTTGATCAGCAGAACGGCGATCATCATGGCGAATAGCACGGCGGGCGCCCAGTAGAGGCCGAGGAAATAGCCGGAAAAGGCTTCGGCAATCCCGACGATGAAAGCGGCGTAGATCGGACTGGTAAAACGGGCAACGCCGCCCAGGATCACCACCACCAGCGATTTCATCAGCGGGTCGGACCCGAAGGTCGGGCTGATAAAACGCAGCGAGCCGACAAATACGCCAGCCAGCGCAGCCGTCGCGGCGGATATGCCGATGGCCATGGCATACAGGCGTGGCACGTCAAAGCCCATCAGCTCGGCGGCTTCGCGGTTCTGGGCGGCGGCCCGCATCGCGCGGCCGGTCGCCGTTTTGCTGAGGAACAGGGCCAGCGCCAGCAGCGCCACCAGGGAAATCGCCAGAATAACGAAATCATAGATGTTGATGGCTGCGCCCATCAGCTCGATCTTGCCGGTCAGGGGCGGGGTGATCTGTTTGTCGCGGGGACCCCAGGTCAGCAGGATGCCGTTTTCGATGATGGAGGCGGCGGCCAGTGTGGTGATCACGGCCAGCAGCACCAGATTGAAATTGCGCTCAAACGGCTTGATCAGCACATAATGCAGGGCGAATCCAACGCCAAACATCACGATCATCGACAGGAACGCCGCCAGGATCAGGCCCAACCCGCCGGTCATGGCCTGGGTCGCCTGCCAAGCGATATAGGCGCCGAGCGCCACAAAGGTGCCGTGGGCAAAGTTGAACACGCCAAGGGTCGTCCACACCACGGCCAGTCCGGTGGCCATCAGCGCGTAGAGCCCGCCCAGCAGCACCCCGGACATCAGCACGAATAACAGGGTTTCGACGGCCATCAGTGCCCCTCCCCAAACATCATGGTCATGACCTCTTCGTGGGATGGCATGGACCCTGCGGCGATTTCGCGGGTGATAGAGCCGTGATCGAACAGGAACAGCCTATCCACCAGCCCGGTCAGAAATTCGATATTCTGGTCGACGATGATCAGCGGCACGCCGCTTTCCCTGATCCGGGCAATGGCAGCGGCCAGTTCCAGGCGCAGCTTCGGCGCCAGACCCAGCGTCGGTTCATCCAGGATCAGCAGTCGCGGCATGGCCAGCAGGCCAACGGCGATGGAAACCATCTGCCGCTCCCCGCCCGACAGGTAGCGGATTTTTGATTGCCAGCGTTCGCGGAGGCGCGGGAAAAGCCCGTCCACCATCCGGCGCATTTCTGCCGTACCAGGGCGTTTGCCCGCCGCCTGCGGGGCGATGGCCAGCACCTCCTCCACCGTCATTTCCGGGAACAGCAGATTGCCCTGCATGACGTAGATCAGCCCGGCTTCCACCACCTCGGCGGTGTGGATGCGGCGGCGGCGGAACAGGTCGTAGTTCAGATTGCGGGATGTGCGGGCCCGCATACGCCCGGGCGTGTTCAGCTGTTTGCCGTCAAACAGGATATCGCCATCCCAGGGGTCGATCAGCCCGGCAATGGTTTTCAGCAGTGTCGTCTTGCCGTGCCCGTTTGGTCCAAACAGGCCGATGGATTCCCCGGCGGCCATGGTCAGGTCGATACCCCTGAAAATCGGCACCGGCGGATATCCACCGGCCAGATTGCGCAGCTCCAGCAGCGGGGCGGTCATGCCGGTCGCCCCAGATAGGCTTCGATGACCGCCGGATCCCGTGTGACATCCACCGGGTCGCCAAGGGCGATCACGCGGCCCTGTTCCATCACCAGCAGCCGGTCCGATACGGACATCAGCAGGGGCAGCACGTGTTCGATCAGCAAAATGGTGACACCTTCCTGATTGAGGGCCCGGATGGTTTCCCGCATCCAGTCAATTTCATGTTCCACCAGCGACGAAGCCGGTTCATCCAGCAAAAGGATCTTCGGTTGCTGGGCCACCGCCGTCGCCATCATCAGTTGCTTCTGGTAAAAAACCGGCAGTCCGGCGGCGGGCATGTTGTGGAAATTGCGGGGAAAGCCCACCCGTTCGGACGCGGCGTCGGCCAGTTTCTCCGCCGCCTTGCCGCGCGTGCCCAGTGTCTGTTCGATCGCCACCAGAATATTGTCGACGCAGGACATGGACTGAAAGACCGCTTCCCGCTGAAACGTGCGGATCAGGCCCAGGCGCGTGATCCGGTGATCCGCCAGCCGGTCGATCCGTTCCCCGTTCAGCAGCACCCGGCCGCTGTCGGCGCCAAAGGGAATGCGGCTGATCAGGTTGAACAGGGTCGACTTGCCGGACCCGTTGGGCCCGGCAATGCCAAGTACTTCACCCTGGCGTACGCTAAAAGTCACGTCGTTGACGGCGACCAGGGCGCCAAAGGCCTTGGTCAGTCCGTCAACGTCTAACAAGTGGCTCGTCACTTATTTCTTCATCCAGGACGGGGTTTTGAACGAACCGGATTTGAATTTTTCCGGGCTGATCATCACGCCCTTGCCATCCTGCAACTGGAAAAAGGTGACCGGCACGTGGTTGAGACCGTATTTGGCCACGTGGGTTTTCGGGTCGAATTCCAGATTACCGGCGGTGATGGCCCGTTTGGTCTGACCCAGCGCCTTGCCGATGGCGGTGTGATCGGTCGGGTCGCCCACTTTCCGCAGCGCATCGAAATAGATGGTGGTCATTTCATACAGGCCCGTACCATAGGCGCCGGAATCGAAACCGTATTCAGCCTTGTACTTGGCGGACACTTCCTGTCCACGCGGATGGGCCGGGACGTTCAGCGTCGCGCCGATGGCGTTGTACAGGATGCCGTCGGATTTTTCCCCGGTCAGCTTGACGAATTCCGGCACCAGCGGGGCGTATTGCAGGAATACGATGGAATTGGTCGGGTTTTCGCGGAACTGGTTGGTGAACAGCGCTGCATTGGCCGGGATGTAATCGGTATTGATGATCACTTCCGGCGCGTTTTCGCGGACCTTGGCCAGGATCGGCCGCCAGTCGCTGACCGGGCCGAAGGGCACCAGCTCGTCAGTGGTGATGGTCCAACCGGCTTTCTTGAAGGCGACTTTCATGCCTTCGGAAATGGTTTTGGAATACGGATTGTCGGACGAGATGATCGCGACCGTCTTGTCTTTCAGCGGGAAATGACCGGCGGCGGACAGGGCCTCGATGGTCGGCGTCACATCGGTTTCATAGCCTTTGAAATCGGCGGTGAAGGACCAGCAGCAATCATAATCTTCCGGTGCCTGGGACACGATGGCGGCGAATTGCGGCGACGGTCCGGCGGGCATGTAGGGCATGTTCGCTTCGGCCATCATTTCCGTTTCGAACATGGACAGGCTGGCATAGCCGGTCAGGATCACATGCACCCCATCCGTGCCCAGCAGCCGTTCGGCGGCGGCGGAGACGTTGGCGGCGGAATGGTCGACCACATCAGCGGTCACCACCTCGAACGTATGTCCGGCCACACCACCGGCGGCGTTTGCTTCCTTCACCGCCAGTTTCACGCCGCGCACAAATTCTTCGCCATCGGATGCGGTTGGCCCGGTCAGCGGCGCCAGCACGCCGATCTTGACCAGATCGGCCCAGGCACTGCCCGCAGTGAAGGCGGTCAGCGCTGCGGCGGCCGCCAATGCTCGTGATAGTTTTCTCATCATACTCTCCCTCCGGATTTCTCAGAAAATCCCTCAGTCAGACAGCTAAAAGCGTGCGCCCCCAACGGGCAATTGCAAAGGTTTGCTATTTTTGAGCCGCCGCGTGTATCCTTTCGGGAGCTTTTCGATATCTCCGCCCGTCATATGTGCGCTGGCGCGTGGCGGCATCGAAATACGGGAGGATCAGACATGAGCAACTGGCTGACGGAAAGCGACTACCGACCGGAAGATGGCGTGGCGGACATCGTCACCCGGATGGGTGATCTGGTGACCGAACTGGGGATGGAACATTTTTCCTTCGCCATGCTGCGTGCACCGGGTAACCAGCCCTTTGACATTATCGAGACCCTGCACACCAGCTATCCCGATGAATGGATCGACCGCTACGCCGCCCGCCGCTATGTGGAACTGGACCCGGTGGCGTGCCTGGCGCCGGGGGCGATCCGACCCTTTTTCTGGGGGCAGGGGCGTTTCCTGCGCGGCTTCAAGAAACAGCAGCGCCAGGTTTTTGACGAAGCAAATGTCTTCGACATTTCCTACGGCCTCGCCATTCCGGTGCGCGGCCCGGATGGTGAATTGTCCATTTTCAACATGGTCTCCCCGGACAAACGGCATTTGCAGGACGTGACCCGCGCCGTCAGCAACCGGCTGATGGCCGCCGCCTATGACACTCATGCCCATGTGATGCGGGACCAGATCCCGACCCTGGTGAATGTGGAGGCGGGGGTGACGCTGTCCATCCGCGAACGGGAATGCCTGTCCTGGACGCTGGAGGGCAAGACAGCGGAAGACATCGCCACCATCCTCTGCCTGTCGGTATCGACCGTGAACCAGCACGCCGTTTCCGCCACCCGCAAGCTCGGCTGCCAGAACAAACATCATGCTGCCGTCAAGGCGCTGCGGAGCGGGATGATTCAGTAGTGACAAGTCCTCGACATGATTGCAAAATATGATATCATTTCTTAGCAGGTCGCATGAACAGTAAACACCGGAAAGTGCTGCAAGCCGTCTTCCGTGACCCGGTGTCCGGAACCATTGCGTGGTCGGATGTTGAAAGTCTTCTGATTGCCGCCGGGGCCCGTATTGTCGAAGGCTCCGGATCCAGGGTCCGGTTTGAACGGGACGGTGAGATTGAAACCTTCCACCGGCCGCATCCGGCCAAAGAAGCAAAACGCTATCAGGTCAGGGCCGCGCGCAGGTTTCTGATGAAGATCGGAGTCGTACCGTGAGCAATATCATGTCTTACAAGGGTTATAGCGCCCGTGTCGAATTTGATGCCGAAGACGAGATTTTCTTCGGTTCCGTTGCTGGTATCTCTGATGGTGTCGGATTTCATGCTGATACTGTGGAGGATCTGAAATCCGCGTTCCGGGAAGCGGTCGACGACTACCTGGAAACCTGCGTGAAAATTGGCAAAGAGCCGCAGAAATCCTATTCAGGCAAAATGATGTTCCGCATTGACCCGGAACTGCATCGGAGGGCGGCAACCGCTGCACAGCTTGCCGGGACCAGTCTCAACAAATGGGTTGAACAGGTGTTCCGCGACGCCACGAAGAATTCAGTCTGATAAAATTCCGGGAGTTTGGAGCGGGTAACGAGAATCGAACTCGTAACTTAAGCTTGGGAAGCTCGCGTGATACCTTTTCACCATACCCGCGCTGGCATGATGTTTAGCATATATGACAGTGGCGTAAAGGGGAGATCGGGGCGCGTTGATCGTGTTCACGGATCTTTACGCGTCATCAACGCTCTGTGAGCGAGGCTTGGACTTTATTGACATGGGGGCGGTGACGCCACAGGTTCATGGGCGGTGGAAGTTTTCCCGGACCTTCGGGTCGTTGGCGGACTGCCGGTTGGCGTAAGGAAATACAATAACATGACCGATGTCGCGCTCGACACGGGACCGGATGTGCTGGATCCGGCCAAGTTTCGGAACCGTCTGACAACGCTGGATGGTTCCGACCGGGCCAGTGTGGCGCTGACCGGGCTGGAAACGCTCTGGTTCAACACGGGTACGCTCTGCAATCTTGCCTGCGCCAATTGTTATATTGAATCGAGCCCCAGCAATGACCGGCTGGCCTATCTGTCGGCGGCCGAGTGTGACCGGTATCTGGATGAGCTGGATCAGGACTGGCAGGCGCGGGAAATCGGCTTTACCGGCGGCGAGCCCTTCATGAACCCGGAATTTCCCGCCATGCTGACATCGGCGCTGGAACGGGTGTATCAGGTGCTGGTGCTGACCAATGCCATGCGACCGATGATGAAACATGCCGAGCTTGTTCTGGGCCTGAAAGAAAAGTACGGCGACAAACTGCATGTGCGGGTGTCGGTGGACCATTACACCAGTGAACGGCATGAGGAAGAGCGGGGCAAGTTCGCCTGGGACCGCATGCTGCCGGGGCTGAAATTCCTGTCTGACCACGGCTTTCACCTGTCGGTTGCCGGGCGCACTTTCTGGGCCGAGAGCGAAGCGCAGTTGCGTGCCGGATTTGGCCGGTTCTTTGATGCCCAGAACATCACCATTGATCCGAAGGACCCGGAACGGCTGGTGCTGTTCCCGGAAATGGATGAAGGCACGGACGTGCCGGAAATCACCACCGCGTGCTGGGGCATTCTGGATGTCAGCCCGGACGCCATGATGTGCGCAAACAGCCGCATG
>ENA-OWNT01005075-OWNT01005075.1-seawater-metagenome-genome-assembly--contig:-NODE-5075-length-11084-cov-3.654311_pt1 | contig 11084 bp, 6 predicted proteins | sample MGYA00238136_ERZ651165 | MGnify/ENA primary metagenome ERZ651165 (study PRJEB26861, sample SAMN08777766) | seawater metagenome | isolation source: coastal seawater | place: USA: Florida | collected...
AGCGATGAGCTCCATCGCCTTCGGGATCTTCTTGTTCGTCTGCGCAGACTTGATCTTCTGCGTGTAGACCCGGAGCTGGGCTCCCATGTCGCCTCCTCAGCGAGCTCGCGTCAGCGACGGCCCTTGACGATCTGCTCCTGGTTGACGTCCTCGACCATCGGCGTGTCGGACTCGGTGCCCGGGTCGGTGATGCTCGACTCCGGCTTCGACTGCCAGTTCTTGACGAACGCGTCGACCTCGGACTCGAGCATCGCGAGCGTCGCGTCGTCGAGCACGTTCGTCTCGCGCAGCGTCGAGAGCACCGTGCCGTTGTGGCGCATGTGCTCGAGCAGCTCCGACTCGAACTGCAGCACCTGGTTCACCGGCACCGTGTCGAGCTTGCCGTTCGTGCCGGCCCAGATCGAGACGACCTGCTCCTCCACGGGGTACGGCGAGTACTGCGGCTGCTTCAGCAGCTCGGTGAGGCGAGCGCCCCGGTCGAGCTGGCGACGCGACGTGGCGTCGAGGTCGGAGGCGAACATCGCGAACGCCTCGAGCGAGCGGTACTGCGCGAGCTCGAGCTTGAGCGTGCCGGAGACCTTCTTGATCGACTTGACCTGCGCGTCGCCACCGACGCGGGACACCGAGATGCCGACGTCGACCGCGGGGCGCTGGTTGGCGTTGAACAGGTCGGACTGGAGGAAGATCTGGCCGTCGGTGATCGAGATCACGTTGGTCGGGATGTAGGCCGAGACGTCGTTGGCCTTCGTCTCGATGACCGGCAGGCCCGTCATCGAACCGGCGCCGAGCTCGTCGGAGAGCTTCGCGCAGCGCTCGAGCAGGCGGGAGTGCAGGTAGAACACGTCGCCCGGGTACGCCTCGCGGCCCGGCGGGCGGCGCAGCAGGAGCGAGACCGCGCGGTAGGCCTCTGCCTGCTTCGACAGGTCGTCGAAGATGATGAGGACGTGCTTGCCCTCGTACATCCAGTGCTGGCCGATGGCCGAGCCCGAGTAGGGCGCGAGGTACTTGAAGCCGGCCGGGTCGGATGCCGGCGACGCGACGATGGTCGTGTACGCCATCGCGCCGGCGTCCTCGAGCGCGCCCTTCACCGAGGCGATGGTCGAGCCCTTCTGACCGATCGCGACGTAGATGCAGCGAACCTGCTTGTTGACGTCGCCCGACTCCCAGTTGGCCTTCTGGTTGATGATCGTGTCGATCAGGATGGCCGTCTTGCCGGTCTGGCGGTCGCCGATGAGCAGCTGGCGCTGGCCGCGGCCGACCGGGATCATCGCGTCGATGGCCTTGATGCCGGTCTGGAGCGGCTCGTGCACCGACTTGCGCTGCATGACGCCCGGTGCCTGGAGCTCGAGGGCGCGGCGGCCGCTCGAGGCGATCTCGCCGAGGCCGTCGATCGGGTTGCCGAGCGGGTCGACGACGCGGCCGAGGTAGCCCTCGCCGATCGGGACGGAGAGGACCTCACCGGTGCGGGTGACCTCCATGCCGGCGACGATGCCGCCGAACTCACCGAGCACGACGACGCCGATCTCGGTCTCGTCGAGGTTCTGCGCGAGGCCGAGCGTGCCGTCCGCGAAGCGCACGAGCTCGTTGGCCATGACGCCGGGCAGGCCCTCGACGTGGGCGATGCCGTCGGCGGCGTCGATGACGTGGCCGACCTCGGCCGTCGTCGACGTGGATGCCTCGTAGGACGAGACGAAGTCGGCGAGTGCGCCCTTGATCTCGTCGGGGCTGATGGTGAGCTCTGACATGTGTCTTCCTCTTCGAATGCCTTCGACCTAGCCGAGCTTCAGGCGCAGGTCGGTGAACTTGGAACGGACGGTGCCGTCGATGACGTCGTCGCCGATCGCCACCCTGAGGCCGCCGACGACGGCCGGGTCGACGACCTGCTGCAGCTGCAGCGTGCGGCCGTACTGGCGCTCGAGGCCGGCGCGGAGCCGGTCGAGCTGGGCGGTCGGGAGCTCGCGTGCCGAGGTGACGGTCGCGATCGAGCGACCGGCGGCGGCTGCGACCTCGGTCGCGGCGCCGCGGAGCAGCTGCCCGATGCGGCGGCCGCGCGGCACGCGGACGAGGTGGTCGAGGATCACGGTGGTCGCCTCGCTCGCCCGCCCGCCGATGAGCCGCTGCAGCAGCGCGGCCTTGTCGTCGGCCTTGCCGAGCACGCCGCCGAGCGCGAGCTCGATCCGGTCGAAGGCGGCATCGGAGGCGATGTCGAGCCATTGGAGTTCGCCCTCGGCCACCACGCGCGGTGTGGCCAGGGCGCGCTCGCCGAGCGGTGTGCAGCGAGAGGCCAGGCGATCGATGGCGCCGTCGGTCAGCTCGGAGGCCATCGTGCGCACACGAGCCTCCAGCTGGGCGGCATCGAGTGGCACGCGGGCCTCCAGCGCGCGGCGGGCGCTGGGCAGATCGGCACGGGGCTTCGCGGGGAGGGCCGGTGCAGGGATCCGACGGGGGGGACCGGCCAGGTGCCAGTCGTCGGCGTGGTCCGGGCGGGACAGATCGGAGAGGAGGGCGGGATCGACGCTCCGGGCTCCGGCCGGCCGCTCCAGCTCGACGAGCACGGTGGACACGTCGCCCGTCCGTGCGGTGGTGAGCACGACGCCGACGCGCACACGGTCCTGGGTGCGAGTCACCCCCATGACCTCGGCCGAGACGAGCTGGTCACCGCCGACGAGCGGCGGCTGCACATCGAACCACGGCACCTGTCGCCCTTGGTGGGCGGCCTCGTAGAGCAGCCAGGCCCACTCCAGCAGGGCAGGGACGCAGAGGGTGGGGTCGGTGGCGCTGAGGCGTGCGAGGCCCCCTCGGCCGTCGGCGACCGCCCCACCGACCAGGAGGCCGCGGCTCTGGGCTCGGTCGCGCTGGGCGACCCGGTCGCGCCGTGCCTGGGCCCGCACTCGGGGCTGGGCACGCCAACGCACGCCCGCCCACAGGATGACCAGACCGCCGAGCCAGCCGAGGGCGATGCCGTCGCGAACGAGCACCGACTGGTCGATCTGGTCGAGGAGGACCGAGCCGACGGCGAGGCTCCCGCCGGTGAGGGCGAGGAGGAGTCGCCGCGGCAGCGGGTCGATGAGGTCGAGCCAGCGGAGGGAGGTCACGCGCGAACCCGCGGTGCATTGGCGAGGTCGACGCGCTGGCCGCCGGTGTGGGGCACCTTGTCGGCGAGGAGCTTGCCGACCGCTTCGAGCCCCTGGAGGAAGTGGTCGAGGTCGTCGTGGGCGAAGTGCTTGGCCGCTTCCGCCCACTCGCCCCTGGGGATGGCGGCCTCCAGGCCGACATCGGGGATGAGCTCGACCCGCTTCTCCCAGCCGCTGACGTAGACCAGCAGGCCTGTACGCCGGGGGGTGGCGTGCACGGCCTCGATGTGGAACTCGGCGGAGGCCGCGCGGCGTACCTGGGCCTCGCAGCGGGCGTCTCCGGCGAACCGTGCCAGCCAGGGCGTGCCGCTGGCGAGCCAGCTCACCACGAAGAAGGCGCCGAGGAGGTCGGCGGAGGCAAACAGCGGATGCACGGGGAAGGGGAGGGCGAGGAGAGCGAGGAAGGTGGCGAAGGCTGCCATCGCCCCGGAGGCGTAGGCGAGGTCGTGGTAGGAGCCGCTGTGTTCGGCTGCCACCACGACGACCTCGGCGTCGGTGCGCTCCTCGAGTTGCCCCACGGCGGCCTCGACGGCGTCGGAGAAGCGCTGGTCTGCATGGATCATGGGGTGCCTCGGACCGTGAGCAGGCGCATGGGGGAAGCGCGGCGGAATCCGCACTTCTCGTACACCCGCACGGCGCTGGTGTTGGCTTCGTTCACGTGCAGCGTGACCAAGGGGTACCGCTGCAGCAAGAAGGAGCAGGTAGCGCGGACGCCAGCGGTGGCCAGCCCACGCCCGCGGTGCCTGGGGGGCACATAGGTGCCCCCGATCTGGCAGCCCAGCCGCGATGTCGTGCCCACGTTCACCTGGAACACGATCTCGCCCTCCTCTTCGACGACCCACGTACGCCCGGAGGTGATGCGGTCTTGCACCGTGCGTCGGTGGGCTACCTCGGACTCGTCGGCGGGGTCCATGCCCAGGTCCTCCAGCTCCATGGCGGAGGCGAGGGCGGCCGCCTGATCTACGTCGCGGGGCAATGCGCGGCGGAAGCCCGGGAGGTCGGCAGGGGGGGCGATGGCGTCGAGGACGTAGAGGCGCTGGTCGTACGATCGGATGGGGCGCTGCCCTCGTGCCCACGTCGACCAGATCCCGTCGCATGCGTCGCGGGGGCCGACCATCATGCAGGGGCGATGGAGCTGCCTGAGGAGCTCGCCGAGGGCCTTGGCGTGGTGGGGGTCCGGGCAGAAAGGGACGGCGAGCCGCCCCGGCAGCACGAGCACGACGCCCTCGAGGCGGTCGACGCCGACGCCGTACCACCACGCGCGATCCATCGGATGTACGGCGAGGAAGCCGAGCAGGAACAGATTCAGCTGGGCGTCGTCGTGGAGAAGCTCTTCCACGGCGGACTCGTCCCGACGGTCGAGGCGCTGGGGCTGCACAGGTCCTCCGCGGCCACTCTACAGCAGGGTGCTACCGGCCGAAGCGCCCTTGCTCCTGGAACGACGCGATGGCCTCCACTCGGCGCGCGAGGACCGGATGGCCTCCGCTGAGGACCCTGGCCGCGCGGCGGCAGGCGTCCCAGATGTCGAGCTCGAAGGCGGGGGTCGTGGCGTGGACGGTGAGGGCTTCCAGGCGCTCCAGGGCCGCCTCTGCGGTGGTCACGTGACCCTGGCCAGCGGCCACGGCCAGCTGAAGTGCCCGGGCCACGGCCTCGATCCCATCGTGCGGCAGCCCGGCCGAGAGGAGCGCATCGAGGCGGGCGGCGGCGACACCGAGATCGCCGGTGGCCAGGTCCACGGCGGCGAGCCCCAGCGTCCCGTAGACGACCCCCGAAGGGTCGCGGGAGCGGGCGACACGGGCCATCTCGCTGGCTGCCTCTCGGGCCTCGTCCAGCTCGCCAAGGTAGCGGTGGGCGTCGGCGAGGCCTCCGAGGGTAGCGATGCGAGGGGTGGCCAGGCCGCAGGCGTCGTAGGCCTCCAGCGAGCGCAGGTAGCCGTCGCGAGCGATGTCGAACCGCTGCTGCGACAGGGCAATGGAGGCCCAGGTGAACCAAGCGTCGCCCTCGGCCATCGATGGGCTCGGCATGAGCGCGAGCCAGGGGCGTAGGCACTCGGCGGCCTCGTCGAGCGCCCCACGGGCCAGGAGCAGCTCCGCGCGCCAGCGTGCCTCGAGGGCCTGGACGGCGGTGGAGGCGTCGGCGGCAGCGAGGGCCATGGCGTCGAGGGCCTCTTGGGCGTCGTCCAGCCGTGCCTCGCGCAGCGCCAGTTTCAGCCGGCGGCTGTGGAGTCGGGCCGCCGCCTCGGGGTGCGGCCCGGCGAGCGGCACGACGGCGTCGAGCTGCTCCGAGGCCAAGGCCCGGTCACCATGCATGAGGGAGAGCCCGGCCTGCGCGATGGCCAGGTCGACGCGGTCGAGGCTCCGTGTGTGGTCGTGGACGCAGGCCTCCGCGGCCGAGAGCAGGGCCTCCGCCCGATGGCGGTCACGGTTCTGCTGCGCGACGACCGCCCGCACGAGCGGGGCCAGCGCGAGGTCCCTTGCGCCGGCCGCGAAGAGGTGACGCCCTCGGCGCTCGTCGTCGTCCACCCGAGCCGCGACCCGGCGGTGGTGCGCCTCGGCGCGTCCGCTGTCCTGCGCGTCCCGCAGCAGCGCTTCGCGAAGCATGCCGTGCACGAAGCGCCAGCCGCCGGCAGTGACCACAGCCAGCCGCGCGTCGAGGAGCCGCTCGCGCAGATCGAGGGGGCCTCGCCACTCCTCCGCGCGGACCTCGCCGGCGTAGGAGGCGAGGATGGCGGCCTCCTCGAGAGCCATGCGCTCGGCGTCGGTCTCGACCAGCCCATCGACCCGGGTGCGCCACGTGTCCCAGAGCCCGTCGGGAAGAGGGAGGTCGGCCCCGGGCACGAGGGCGAAGCCGGCCGGGGTGAGCCGGAGACGGCCTCGATCGATCCAGTCGCCCAGGAGCTGCACGGCGAACAAGGGATTGCCATCCGTGCGAGCGACGAGGGCATCGGCGAGGGTGCCAGACAGGCCCAGCAGCTGGGCCACCAGGCGCCGACGGTCGCGGGGAGGGAGCGGCTGGACCGGGATGGTCTCGGCGGCCAGGGCCTCGAGGGCCTGGTCGAGCTCTGCCGGGTCGACGATGCCTTCCTCCTGAACCAGGCACACCGTCGCCACACCAGGCACCGGGCCGACGTCAGCGAGGGTGTGGAGCAGGGGCAGCGCGTGGTGCGCGTCGTCGATCACCAGCAGGAGAGGCCGGCGGCCCGAGGTTGCGCGGAGCCAGCGACCCAGGGCCTCGGTGACGGCCTCGGGGGCGATCGGCACCGGGTCGCGGGTGGTGCCTGCGATGGTGCGGAGGACGCAGTGGTGGTGCTCTCCCACGTCGGCGCGCACGTCGACCGAGCGCGCGAGGCCGTCGGCCACCAGGAGCTGCAGGGCGTCGAGGGCGTCGGCGTCCCGTGCGCCGCTGGCGCTCCAGGCCTCCGCGTACCCGTGGGCGCGGGCGAGGACCGTGAGCCAGTGGGCGAGGTGGCTCTTGCCGAGGCCGCTGGGACCCCGGAGCGTCACGGTGGGGGAACCGCCGGCTGCTGCTCGGCAGAGGGCGCCCCACAGTCGATCACGCTCGGCGTCGCGGCCGACCACCGGGACGGCGCGAAGCCGAAACAGGCCGAGCCCGACCTGGGGCAGGGGGCGGGTGGGACGCTCGCTCTGGTCGGGACGTTGGGTGGGCGGCGTGGCGACCTGGATCCGGGCGGGGAGGCCGGGCCCCGGGGGTTGGGGAGAGGCAGAGGCGTCTCCGGCCGGAGGTGGGGGCACCACCTGGAAGGCGTAGGTCGGGGCCGTGGACGGGCTGCTGGCTCGGCCGATCGGCTGCTGGGGGTCCAGCGAGGCTCGCACGGAGTGCAGCGCCCGTCGGGCGTCCGCCGCCGAGGCGAAGCGGTCGGCGGGGGCCTTGGCGGTGCATCGCTGGAGCCATCGCGCCAGCGCTGGGGGACCTGGGGGTGTGGCGGTGTCCCACAGCTGGGCGCGGAGCACCGACGGGATGGGGAGGTGCTCCCACGGGTGCTCCGTGACGAGGCTCCAGAGCAGCCAGCCCATGGCGTAGAGGTCGCTCCACGGACCGATCCCGTCGTCGCTGGGCTGGATCTGTTCCGGGGCCATGAAGAGCGGGGTCCCGCGCACCCGGTGCCCGCGTTGGTGCCGAAACGAGGTCGCGACGCCGAAGTCGGCCAGCGCGACGCGGGGGCCGAAGCGGAGCAGGTTGGCGGGCTTGAGGTCCAGGTGAAGCAGGTCGTTGGCATGGACGTAGGCCAAGGCTCGCAGCGCCTGGTCGCAGACGTCCAGCGCCTCGCCGAGGGTGGACGGCGGAGCATCGCTCACGGAGCCGTCGGCCCGATCCATCACCAGCCACGGGCTGCCCTGGGGTACCTCCAGCGCCTCCGCGACGGGGCCCGGCATCTCGCCCAGATCGTGTACGACCACGACCCCAGGGTGGGTCAGCCCGGCCATGGCCCGCGCTTCGTCTCTCCAGCTCGTCGCCAGGGTTCCCGCGCGTCCCGCGAGGAAGCCCTTCATCGCGCAACGCTGCCCGGTCGGCCGGTGCTCGCAGGCCCACACGACGCCCTGGGCCCCACGGCCGAGTTCCTCGCCGAGGACCCATGGGCCCATGGTTCGGCGTGATGTCGCTGAGCGGGAGGAGGAGTGTGTCACAGCGTCAGGATGCCATGGGCTCGGGCCCGGCGGCCGGGTACGGCCGGTCTGTTGCGGTCGGCAGCGGTTAGGAGCCGGTGTCGGGGAGGGGAGATGCCGCCGGAGAGCCCAGCTACGCCCATTCGGCTCCACACGGGGGAGGTCGATCTCGGACGGCAGCGGCTGATCACGCCGCAGGGGCCCGTGTCGCTCACCACCCGCGAGGCCGAGCTCTTGGCCTACCTCGCCGAGCGAGCCGGGGAGGCGGTACCGCGGGACGATCTGCTGGTCGACGTGTGGAACTACAAGGCCACCAACCCGACCCGTGCGGTCGACCTCGCGGTGAAGCGGCTGCGCGCCAAGATCGAGCCCGACCCGAGCCAGCCCATCCACGTCCTCTCGGTCCATGGGGTGGGCTACCGCTTCGTGCCCCTCGCGGCCGACGAGGCGGTGTCGTCGACCGAAGGCGAGCCAGAGCCCACCCGAGGCCGCACCAACCTGGCGCCCGACCACACGAGCTTCATCGGGCGGGCCTCCGAGCTGGAGCGCCTGACGGAGCTCGTCGCCACCCACCGCCTCGTCACGGTGCTGGGCATGGCCGGTGCTGGCAAGACGCGCCTGGCTCGTCGTCTCGCCAACGCCCAGGCCGAGCACTTGCCGGGCGGTGCCTGGTTCGTCGACCTGTCCGATGCGCGCACCGAGCTCGACGTGATCTCCGCCGTCGCCGAGACCTTCGAGCTGCCGGTGCCGGTCGACGCCGACGTCGAGAGCGTCGCCCGGGCTCTGGGGCAGCGGCTGGTGGGGCCTGCCCTCGTCGTGCTCGACAACTTCGAGCAGGTGGTGGCCAGCGCGGCCAGCGATGTCGGCCGTTGGCTGGACCTGGTGCCCCACGCCAGCCTCCTCGTCACCTCGCGTCAGCGACTCCACCTGCGTGGGGAGGTGCTCCTGGAGCTGCCGCCGCTGTCCGATGCGGATGCGCTGACGCTGATGTTCGACCGCGCGGCCGCCGTGCGACCGGGGGCGGAGTTGTCCGACGACGACCGCGCCATCCTGGCGGAGGTGGTCCAGCGACTCGACGGGATTCCCCTGGCGATCGAGCTGGCCGCCTCCCGTCTGGGGATGATGTCCCCCAAGCAGCTCCAGTCCCGGCTGAACAAGCGCTTCCGGTTGCTGGGCGACCCGCGCTCCGACCGCCCGGCCCGCCATGCCACGCTCCAGGCAGCCTTCGACTGGTCCTGGGGCCTGCTCGAGCCTGCGGAGCAGCGCGCGCTGGCGGCCCTCAGCGTCTTCGAGGGAGGCTTCACGCTGGAGGCCGCAGAGGATGTGCTGGAGCACGCCGACCCGCACGCCCCGTGGACCGCCGACCTCATCCTGGGGCTGCGCGACAAGTCCTTCGTCGCCGTCGACCATCACGCTGGGGCCGATCGGCGGTATCGGATGCTCGAGTCCGTCCGCGACTACGCCGCCGACAAGCTCCGCGCCGAGCGGCGGACCGACGAGGTCCGAGCCCACCACGCCGCCTACTACGTGCGAGAGGGGGAGTCCCTCGCCGCGGGGCTCTACGGTGCGGCGGGCCTCGACCGCCTGCATGATCTCGCGCGGGAGCGGGCCAATCTCCTGGTCGTGGCAGCCCAGGCGCCGGCGGCCTCCGACCGGGTGCGTGCGGCGCTGGTGCTTCAGCCCCTCCTGGCGGCGCGCGGCCCCCTTGCTGTGCTGCAGAGAGTCCTCGACGACGCCATCCTGTCCGCTCGCTATGGCGGGGAAGCCGGCCTCGACCGCTCGTTGGGGCTCCTGCTCGGGGCTCGGGCCGAGCTCGCCAACGAGCGAGGGCAGTGGGACGCCGCCGAGCGAGACGCAGAGGAAGCGCTTCAGGTGGCCCCGCTTCGGCCCGAGGTGCGGGCACGGGCCCTGGTGACCCTCGCCCGAGTACGCAGCCAGTGGGGACAACACCGCGCCGCCCTCGACTCCGTACGGGAAGCCCTGGAAGCGTGCAGCCGACTCGGCGACCGGCCCCTCGAAGGGCGGGTGCGAACCACGATGGCCCGACTACTGGAGTTCCAGGAGTGCATCGACGAGGCCGACGCGGAGTACGATCGCGCCCTGCGCATCCTCCGCCGCGCCGGTGATCGCTGGAGCGAGGGGGCGCTGCTCACCACCTACGCGAGCTTCCAGCTGCAGAAACGCCACGCCCCCGAGGCGGCGGAGGCGACCGCTCAGCAGGCCCTGGAGCTACTCCTCGACATCGGCGACCATCGGCGCTGCATCCACCTCCTCGTCGGCTACGCCACGGCGCTGGTGCGGCTGCGGCGCCCGGAAGAGGCCCTTGCGCACCTCGCCCGGGCCCGGGAGCTCGCCGTCGAGATGGGCGACCGGAACCGCGAGGGCCATGCCGCCTCGGTGATGGCTTGGGCTCTCTTGGAGGAGGGGGAGCTCGAGGCCGGGGAGGCCGCGGTCGCGGAGGCCAGCCGCCTGGCCCGTCGCGCCGGGCACCGCGGGCGGGAGGCGGTGGCACAGCGGCTGAAGGGCATGCTGCGCATGGAGCAGGGGCGGCTCGTCGAGGCCCGCACGCTGTTCGAGGAGGCGCTCGACGCCCTCGAGGAGGTGGGCGACCAGTCCGAGGCGGCCGTCACGCGGCTCACCATGGGCCTCCTCCACATCGACCTCGGCGACGACGACGCAGCAGCACGGTCGCTTCGTCGAGCGACCGCCTCTCTCGACGGCACCCTCCCGTGGCTCAACCGACAGGCCGAGGCGCTGTTGGCGGTGCTGGACGTCCGGCGCGGCGATGTGGTCGGGGGGCGTGACCGCCTGGTGGCCCTCGCCGGCACGGTCGACCCTCGCGACCTGCGAGAGCACGACCTCCTCGAGCCCTGTCGCGCGGTGGTCGACCTCATGTGGGCACGTCTGGAGGGGCCCCAGGCCGAGCGCAACGCGCTCCGTCGTGCGCAGCGCATCCTCGCCGACGGCCGTGGTGGGTCCACCGAGTTCCGGGTCGCGCGGCGTCTGTTGGAGCGGCAGGTCGACGCCCTGGTCGCCGACGGCTGACGCAGCGGGTCAGCGCTGCGGCCGGACCCGCGTGAGGCCAAGGGCCGCGATGAGGCTGGCTTCTTCGGCGTCGTGCTCGGAGTGGTACCAGTGCTTCACGTAGTCGCGCTCAGCGAGGGTCTGGTCGTCGCTCTCGGGCACGCCCAGCGCCCCCAGCACGTCGCGAAAGGTGGGGTCGTCCGGGTAGCAGTAGACGATGCCGTCCTGGTCGAGGACCAGCTGCTCTCCCATGTCGCCGCGGATCCATACCTCGGCGCGGGCGTCGCCGTAGACCACACCG
>ENA-OWNT01005076-OWNT01005076.1-seawater-metagenome-genome-assembly--contig:-NODE-5076-length-11081-cov-6.255816_pt1 | contig 11081 bp, 7 predicted proteins | sample MGYA00238136_ERZ651165 | MGnify/ENA primary metagenome ERZ651165 (study PRJEB26861, sample SAMN08777766) | seawater metagenome | isolation source: coastal seawater | place: USA: Florida | collected...
GTGGGCCGCCATCCGACGCTGGGCCTGGACCGCGCGCTGGCGGTTGTAGGCGCCGCGGTGGATGCGCCGCACGTTGCTGGGGTAGCGGGGCCGGTAGTGCCGCGCGCCGACCTCATCGTCGAAGCCGACATCGTCGCCGACGTCGTCGTAGCCCACGTCGTCGCCGAGGTAGGTGCCCTCGATGCCGCCGAGTTCGGGGATGCTGCCGTAGTCCATGGTGTCTCCTTGGACGTGCGCCCGTCGCGGGCGCAGGGGGGTCGCCCACTCGGGCGGGGGGGAACGTGAAGAGGGGAGGAGCTGGCGCTCAGGCCGCCATCGCCGCGGAACGGGCACGACCGCGCTGGCGGAAGGCTTCGAGAGCGGGGTCTGCCGGGAGCATCTCGCGCACACCGGTCGAGCCACCGGAGCCGGGGGTCACGGCGACCTCGGGAGCCATGCCGACGTGGGCCTGGGGAACGCCGGACACGCCGTCGATGGCGTACCAGCCCTTGTCTTGGCCGAGGCGGGACGCGTAGGTGAAGGTCGCCTCGACCGCTTCGGCGGTGACCAGGCCGTTGGCCACGGCCATCTGGTGGCTGCCCGACTTGCCCTTGAGGATGCGGGTGAGGCCCCACACAGCGGATGCAGCGGCCGTGAGGCCACGCGCAGCCCGCACGTACTTGCGTCGCTTCGGGCCGACGGCACCGGAGATGGCGCTCGAGGCCGCGGCGACAGCGACAGTCTCGCCCATCGTCACGAGTTCAGCACCCGCCTTGCCGGCGTTGGCCTTGGCGGCAGCGACCGCCTTCTTCGTGCGTTCGAGCTTCTGTTCGGTGGTGGTGAGAGCGGTGTTGAGCTTGCGAACACTGGCGGGCGTGGGCTTGGGAGCCGACTTGCCATTGGCCGCGCTGCTGATGCGGGAACCTGCGGATGCCATGGAACCTCCGGGTGAAGGGACGCGGCATCGCCGCGGGTTGACACCTGTAGATCCGCTCGGTTGACCACCCATCCGGCAAAGAAGATTGGGACCACGTCAAGCCTGTCTCCGGTCCGACGACGTTCTCGACGATTCCAACTCACCGGGAATCGTCGAAAACCACCGGTCCCAGCCTGGTCAGAAGAAATCGGCCCATTCGGGCCAATTGGCGAAAGTGCCCGGTCCATGGGGAATGGACCCCATTCCGGGCAGTCCAAACACGATGGACCGGGCGTTCTCGCGGTTTTTTCCACGAATCTGCCGGATGGGGGTGCAACCGAGCGGATCTATGGGCGGAGGTGTCCATGCCCGCGCCCACCATCGAGAACTGGGACCGACTCACCGAATTCGCCACCAGTCGATGGTCGGAGGTGGCGTTGATTCGCGTCTGGGAACGCGAACGCTCGGGCGAAGCGGACCGGAAGCACCCCATCGTGACGCTGAAGCCGCGCGCTGAGGACGAGCCCTGCCCTGTCCTGCTCGCGCGCTTTCGGTCCGACTTCACCCTCGACCCAGACGAGGACCCCACCGAAGAATTCGAGTCGCTCGCGCCCGACACGCTGATGGAGCTGACGCTCACGTCTCTGCGGCACGAGGTGGAGCAGTGGGCCGAGGGTGTCGAGACTCGGCAGCCGCTCCTCGTGGGCCTGTACGACTCCAAGTCGGTGGCGCTCGGCACCCGCACCATTCATGTCCAGGACACCTCCCCGGCACCTGAGCCCGAAGCGCCCGCGCTGGCCCGACAGCCCGCGTTGATGGGCCTCGGTCTCCCCGGTGGCCACCCATCCGAGCCCTTCCTTGGGGCCGGTGGACTGACCGAGCTCGACCAGGTCGAGGACCCGGTGGTCCGCCAGTTGATGCTGGCCAACATCCTGATGGCCCAACACGTCGACCGCGTCGCTGCCGCCTACCAGAAGCTCAACGGCGAGCTCGGGGACGGCTACGCACGCCTCCACCAGGTCACGACCGCCACCCTCGAGCAGGTCGAGCGCGAGTCCCGCACCCGCTACCGCCACGTCGAGCGGGTCTACGCCACCGAGCTCAGTCAGGCTGAGGTCGCCCTCCGTCGTCGCCGCGCCGAGCTGGACCGCGTGGGCCGCGAGGCCGCCCCCGAAGGCCCCGGCAGCACCACCGTGTCCCCCGAGGTCCAAGAGAAGGCCATCGATGCCGTCGCGGGCGTCGGCAACAAGCTGCTCGGCGCCTTCATGGCAGCCAAGGGCTTCGACCCGGCCCTGACGCCGCTGCTCGACCTCATCGAGGAGAACCCCCAGCTCCGCGACCAGCTCCCCAAGCTCGCCGAGGCCGCCAAGAACCCCGCCATCAAGGCCGGCCTGTTGGAAGCCATCAAAGAGCTTTCCGAGGTCGACGTCCCCGCCTGAGCCCGCCCAACCAGGAGTCCACCATGGCGAACCAGAGTCCTGCCCCTCCCGTGGCTGCCCACGCGACCCGCGTGTACGGCCAATACTTCGACGGCTTCAACACCGAGGACCAGATTAAGCAGGCGATGATCGACCTGCATGGCGCCAGCGTCATCGAGAAGTCGTACATGCAGATGCACCTGCAGTACCTGTCCATCGTGCAGGCTGGCCGCACCGAGATGATGCTCGCGACGCTGTTGGCCGAGCTGCGCGCCTTTCGCCAGCAGGCCGGTCCCGTCGCCCAGCGCCTTGAAGAGCTGGCGGTCATGGGTGCCGACGCGGCCACCGCGGCCGTCCAGCTCGCGGAGATGGGGCTTGCCGCCCCCGGGCTGCCCGACGGCTTCCACGAGGCCGTCCCACCCGACGACCCCGCTGTCCCGGCGCCCCTCCCGGACGGTGGCGCCCTGCCCGCCCTACCGCCCGGTGTGGAGCCATTCCACGGCTTCGAGCCCGACCCCATCCCGGACCCCGCCGACGGCGACTCCGAGCTGCCCGCTCGCGCACGCCCAATGGCTGCACCCGTTCTCGCCCCCGAGCCAACCGCCTGAATCTCCCTGGAGTCCACATGTCCGCCGTTCAAGAGTCTCCTGCTGACATCCTCCTCGACGTCACCGTCCCCCGCCTCAAGGGCATCACCGGCGCCCTCATCCGCGGCGCGCTCGGGGTGACCGACCTGGCCACCCTCTTCGAAGCGGCCCGAGTCGGCCAGGTCAACGACGACGGCCATCACTCCACCTTCCGCCTGGCGCTGGAGCCCGGCACCGACGTGGGCAAGCAGACCAACATGGGCCTCATCGCGGTCGGCAACGACAAGGGGCAGGTGCGGCTGTGCCTGCCCTGGAGTTGGCGGTCGTTCGTGTCCGCGGCCGGCTTCCAGGTGACCGAGGGCCAGGACGAGAAGGGGGAGCCTGTCGCCATGATCTGGCAGGACCCGAAGCCGGGGGATGGCTTTGAGATTCCGCTCCCGGTGGGCCGAAGCGCAGGCCTGCGACTAGGCGTCAAGGTGGCGTAGTGCCGCGCGGATGCCAGTTCAGACGATTCCTAGAACGCCCACCCTCGTTCTGGGGCGCCCGACACTGTTGTTGGCGCCACTCTCGGTTTCCGGTGCAGTGCCGTCCTGTGCTGCGGAAAGATGGTCACGGGGCGGGGACACGCCCGGCGGAGGCATCATGAAGCGCGTGTGGACGGCATTCGCCTTTTCACTTCTCCAGTTGTGGAGGGGCGAATGCGCGCCGTGCTTGGATTGTTGGTGGTTGCTGTGACTTAATGCGGAGCATCCGAAGGCAAGGATGTTGGCTCGAAGTCTTCGATGGACGAAGAGGATGTCGACTCCATTGAGTCAACCGGCGACACCGGCTCCTTCGCCACCGGCAAATCGCGGTCCTTGAGTGGCGTATACCTATCTTGGGACCTCGAAGGGGCAAAGTGGCGCTATAGCCTGGACCTTCCGGGGCCTGGCTACATCCTCGACCGTTGAGACAAGCCCGGGCTGCTGCGGCCCGGCATGCCAGCGGGCGGCTGTCTCGTGGATCGACGGGCCAGGGGGACCAGCAACAGCCCGGCGAGCAGCCATCCCGGGGCTGCAGTCGGAGATGGGGTTGCACAGCCGGTCTTGCCGCCGTCATCGCCACTCGGTGGGGCTGCATCCGCGGGTGTGTCGCTCCCATCGCAGTCCTGGTCGACCCCATCTCCAGCAATCTCGTCGGCGCCGGGGTGGCTGGTGGGGTCGGCGTCGTCGCAGTCCAATGACCTCAAGGGTGCTGCTGCCTCCCCGGCATCCGCGCAGTCGAGGTCGTCCGAGGCCACAACAGTGGATGCGTCGACCGGGGCACCGTCTTCGTCTGCGTCCACGTAGCAGTCTTCGCTGCCATCGCAGTTCTGGTCGATCTCGTCGCCGGGAATCTCGGCCGCCCCGGGAACTATGTCCGCGTCGCTGTCGTCGCAGTCTCCGGTGGGGTGGTCGGCGGTGGCCTCGCCGGCATCGGTGCAGTCGCTGTCCGAGGACGTCACGCTGGTGTCGAGGTCAGGTGTGTGGCCATCCGAGTCGTTGTCGACGTAGCACAGCTCCGCGCCGTCGCAGTCGTCGTCCACCTCGTTGCCGACCGTCTCCACGGCGGCTGGGTGGACCGAGGCGTCGCTGTCGTCGCAGTCTCCGGTGGGGGTGGACTCCGACGCCTCCTGAGCGTCGAGGCAGTCGAGGTCGCTCGACGCCCGGACATCGGCCTCGTCGCCGCTGCGGTAGCCGTCGTTGTCCGAGTCAGCGTAGCAGACTTCTCGTCCGTCGCAGTTTTGATCGCGCTCGTCGCCGGCAATCTCGTCCAGACCAGGGGCTACGGTGGAATCGCTGTCGTCGCAGTCTCCGGTGGGCGCGGTGGCGAGGGCCTCGCCGGGGTCGCTGCAGTCCGGGTCGGTGGAGCCGACCGAGGCGTCTCCGTCTGGTCGAAAGCCATCGCCATCAGCGTCCTCGAAGCACAGCTCACCGCCGTCGCAGTCCTGGTCTACGGCGTCACCCACCAACTCGGTGGCCGCAGGCGAAAACGCTGCATCGGCGTCGTCGCAGTCTCCGGCCGGGGTGCTGGCCGTGGCCAGTCCGACGTCCAAACAGTCCACGTTGGCCGAGGAGGTGGTGGTGCCGTCGTCCGGGCGGTAGCCGTCGTCGTCGGCGTCGATGAAGCACAGCTCGAAGGTGTCGCAGTCCTGGTCCACCCCATCGCCGGGCAGTTCGATCGCGCCAGGGTGGATGGTGGCGTCGTCGTCGTCGCAGTCGCCGGTGGGGTCGGTGGTCTGGGCCTCGCCCGCGTCCGTGCAGTCGCTGTCCGACGTGGCCACCAGCAGCGTGGCGTCCGCGACATATCCGTCGTCATCGGCATCCACGATGCAGGTGTCGGACCCGTCGCAGTCCTGGTCGATGCCGTCTTCCGGCACTTCCACGCCGACCGGGGAGCTGCTGGCGTCGTCGTCGTCACAGTCGTCGACCGGTTCCGTTGAGTAGGCTTCACCGGTGTCGTCGCAGTCGATGTCCGTGCTTGCGGTAGTAGAGGTTGCGTCGGGTCTGTAGCCATCGTCGTCGGCATCGACGTAGCAGAGCTCGGTGCCGTCGCAGTCCATGTCGATGCCATCGCCCGCGACTTCAGTGGCACCCGGGTGGATGGTCGCATCGGTGTCGTCGCAGTCGTTGCCATTCGACGAGTAGCCCGTCGTGGCCCCGCACAAGGTGGCACTGCTCGTGGCGTCGCCGTAGCCGTCACCGTCGGCATCAGCGTACATGTCCACGCCGGACGCGCCCACGGTGGCGTCGTCGTCATCGCAGTCCACGACCGAAAGCACCCCATCGTCGTCGTCGTCTCGGTATCCGTTGAAGATGGCGACGAGCCCGTCGTCGGCTGCGGCTAGGTCGTTGTAGCCGTCGCCGTTGAGGTCTGCGCCAGTGGCGAGTGGGGCCCCCAGGTTGGATGTCCCTGGGACCGTCGTGTCGTCGATGTACCCCACAGAAGTTGGGCCGGCGCCGAACCCGCGCACCAGCATGATGCCGTACCCGTCATCGATTAGGATGTCGGCGAAACCGTCGTCATCCACGTCGCCGGACACCAGCGCGGCTACGGACACGCCGGTCGTCTCAAGGTCTGGCGACGACGCCACGCCTGTGGCGGCCCCATATGCCACGAACCAGCAGTTGCTCCCCATGCCAATGATGTCGGAGTAGCCATCGCCGTCCACATCCGCGCCTGTGAGTGAAGGCTTTCCGTAGTACCAGTACCGTCCAAACGCACAATGCGTCGATGAGATCGACTGGGCGCGTGTGTAGGATCCCGTCGCGTCCCCGTGGTAGACATAGACGTATCGGTGGTTGATGCCCCAGGCGAAGTCGTCGTATCCGTCGTTGTTCACGTCCCCGAGAGACGCAACCACATCGTTGGAGGTGCCAATGGTCGCGTTGGCCTTCATCAATGCAGAGCGGGCGCCTGTGCTGCTTCCGAGCGCGACGAAGACCTTGTCGGTGCTGCTGGAAGAGTAGCTGAGAAATAGGGCGTCGTCATACCCATCGCCATCGAGGTCACCGCCGCCGTCGGTGGAGATGAACTGGCTGCCGGTGTGGGAGAGGGTGGTGGGGCCGGTCGCCACGAATCCCGTGGAGCTGCCGTAGGCCACCAATGGGTTGGAATAGCTGGTCAGCAGCAGGTCGGTGTAGCCGTCGGCATCGAGGTCGCCGCCCGACGCGAGGGACGTGGCCATGAAGCTACCGGTGGGAGGCTCCAGAGTCTGGTCGGCGAACAGGTCGATGCCGGAAGGAGAGCCGAGATGGAGGTAGGCACGACCTTGGTGCGCGACGCCGCCGACCGAAGCGTTTGGGCGCCCGACCACCAGGTCGCCGTAGCCGTCGCCGTTTACGTCCTCGAGCATCGCCAGGGAGCTGGCTGAGACGTCGTCGAGTCCTTCGGGGGAGGCGAGGGTTTGGTGGTGGCTGAAGGTGGCGCTTGTCGAGCCGGCGTAGACGTAGACATTGCCTACATCATCGTCCGAGTACGGCTCGGAGATTGCCAGGTCCGCGATGCCGTCACCGCTGAAGTCGTGACCGGTCACCACCTTCCAGCCGAAGTGGTCGCCGCTAGTGCCGCCGCCTGCGAGCGTCTGCCCTGGCGAGGACTGCAGGCCGGTGGAGGTGCCGAAGTAGATGTAGACCTGGCCTGCTCCATCACCACTGTCGACAATAACGACATCGTCGTAGCCGTCCGCATCCAGATCGCCGAGGGAGTGGGCCTGGCGGCCGAAGTAGTAGCTCGCCGTCGCCATGGTCAGATCGGTGGCCTGGCTCTCTCCGACCATGGAAGACGCGCCATGGTACACGGCGATGCCCCCGCTGCTCACCCCGAGAAAGTCGCCGTAGCCGTCGCCGTTGACGTCGCCGAGGTCCCTGTCGATCCAAGACAGGTAGTAGTGGAGCGACCCCGAGATGACCAGCGTCTCGGCGGACGACCAGTCCGGACCGGTCGATGAGCCGGGGACCAGCATCGTGTCGAGGACGACGTCGTGGAAGCCATCGCCATCGACATCGCCAGCGTTGCCCCCGAGAGTGCCGGACCATGCGCCGGTGTGGGTGCCGGCGACTGTGTAGGTGGATGGCAGTCCGCTGCTTGTGGGGTCGACATACACAAGCGAGTCCAGGTTTGCGCCCGATGAAGAGTCGCGTGTCTTGGTCACGAGCTCGTCGATTCCGTCGCCGTCGACATCTGCGAGGAAGGCGCCGACTGCCAGCAGCTCATCGACGGTCCCCGAGGGGTTGGCCTCGTCGTCGTAGGCGTCTGACAAGCCATCGCCGCCGCCGTAGCGCACACCGACCCAGCCATCGGCGACCGACACCAGGTCATCGACTCCGTCACCGTTGAGATCGCCCACCAGCAGAACCGTCGGCTGGTCGGTGCCATCGCCGTACTCCACCCAGGCGTCGTCGGGTGCGGACGGAAGGCCAGTGGCGTCACCGTAGTGGACGCGGAGGGCCATGGCACCAGAGTCTGCGGTCTGGGAAACGACGAGATCGGGGTAGCCATCGGAATTGAAGTCACCTCCCGCCAGAAGGCTGCCGAGCTGGGCCACCTCGCCACCCAGCACATGCCCTGAGGCTGTCGTGTAAACGGGGTCGACCACAATCGGGTATTCGGCAGACGAATCGTCGACGACAACCTGGAACCGCCCCCCCTTGGCGGGCCACAACCGAGCGGGCAGCGCGTATCCGCGCGCATCCCAGGCGAACACCGACCCGACCCGCCAGCGCTGCCCGTCCGCGAGGCGCACAGCGGCACCGAGGCCGTTGGGGTCGACCGAAACGCTGCCGGAAACCTCGACCACGAATGCTAGGCCCGGCTCGTCTCCGGCGGACGCGACCGTCCAGCCTTGCTGCAGCCCGTTTCTGTGTCCCACCCACCACTCCTCGATTCCGTGGCCCCGGTTGTAGACCAGCCGGCTCGCACAGCCCGTGCGATCGGCCAGCATCCCCTCGCAAGGCAGCACCTCGCCCGGGTCCGCCATCAGGTGTCGCGCGGTCCCACCCCGCTCCACTCGATGAGTCTGAATACTGAACTCACGACCACTTTCGTGGGTGACTCGCGGTCCGTGGGGACCGAAGCGAACGGTGCGGGCAATCGCGGGCAGGTGGGCGATAGCCCCCTCAGGCGCGGCCTCGAGCCTGGGCACGGAGGGGGAGGCCCGGCGTGCGGTAGGAGCACTGCCGGGGTGGTCCATTGTGCAGGCCGTCAGAAGGAATGAAACCAAGAGCGGACGGCGGCTTGTGGCCATGACGAGTCCTCCCGGAGCGATGTGTCGGCAGCTTACCCGTTGCGGTCGCGCGGAGTCGCCGAGTCGGATGAACTCCCAGGGCGCGGGGGCCACCGGGTCGGGTCCTATCCTGTGGGGTCGGTGTCAGGCACCGAGCATAGCGCATCGGGATGTGCAGCTACCCCGGCTTCCGACAGACCTCGTCGCATCAATAGATGCAGCACCACGGACACTCGTCTCATTTGCCACCGCACTGGTTGCTCGCCAACGGGGAGCCCACGGCGGCCTGGGCGAGCGTGCCCATTCAGCTCCACGACTGCGCGACCAGCGTGAGAGCCGCGTGGAGCAGGCTCCATCCCAGGAGAGGGGCAGGGTACAGAGGTGCTGGGGACCGCCCGTGCACGCTGCAGGACCTGCTCGGCCCGGGTTGGCAGCTTTGCAGGTCGACCGGTCCACATGCCAACCCCGGGACTCGGCTTCATCTCGACCGCCAGGCGGGGGCCGCAGGCCCCTTGATTCGCCCCCCTCCCGGCCTTGGCTCACCTCCGCCTCGATTCGCCCCCCTCCCGGCCTGACGTCACCTGTTCGCGCCACACGCGGGCCCAACGGCGTCTCGATCCCGGCTGGTCGTCGGGGAAGGCGTCGACCTGGTCGTTCCTCGTCCCTCCTCACAGCCATCGGAAAGGCAGGTCGAGACCGTCTGAATCGGCGAAAAGACTGGACCCGACGCTCCGCTCGTCGCAACGCTCCCCTCGTCCCCTACAGAGCAGAGCCGAAGCGGCCACTGGCACGACACAGGGAGAATCCCACAGGCCCAACAGCGGCCACTGGGGGGATGCGGCCTCATGGGCCAGGGCGGCCTGGCGTGTCCTGTGGAGGGGCCCACTGCTCTTCCCTGTCCACCAGGAGGGGATGCTGCCTCAAAAAGCCCGTCGGCAAGCCGCCACTGCCGAAGGGGGATTCTAGGGGGATGTCGAGTATCAAGGGCAGTCATGGGGCGAGTCTCACCGGACACGGATGACCGGTTCGACCGGACACGGGTGACCGGCTCTTCCGGACACAGGTGTCCGGTTGCGAGACCGCGGCGTGCTGGGTGCAAATTGGCGACGCCGCCATCTCCACAGGGCGAGACGGCGGCGTCTGAGCATCGAACCCGGTAAGGCCCTACCTGTCGTCCTTTTCCGGGAGGATTCCCCTCCGGCGGGCTCGGGCCACGCGAGCTCGTCCAGACTCCGTCGGCCACCGCTTGCACAGCGGCACCACCACCCCGTCCTCCACCAGGCGGTCCCAGGCTCGCCGCCAGGCGCCTCGCTCGCGCCCCGCAGGTGTTAGCCCGTCGGTGCGTTCCCGCAGCTCTCCAGGGCGACAGGGGCCGCCCTTGAGCAGGGCCTCGACGATGACCAGGCCGTGCCCGGACAAGGGCGGGCCGAACACCAGGCCCTTCCGGCTGTCGGCCTCCGAGGTCGACCTCCACCAGAAGCGCCTCGCCTACTGGACTCCGTGCTCGCGGATCACCCGCTCACTGGCCGGGCCCAGGCGACACATGGTGGCCTTCTCCAGGTGGCCACGGCGCCGGAGCTGCGCAAACGCCCCCAGCACGCGCGATTCACACGCATCCAGCGCTTGCCGCTGTTCGGCGCGCACTGCGTCCCGGCGTGCCAGCTCGACCGCATGCGCCTCGAAGCTCAGGTAGGGCAGGGCTCCCACCTCGGGCAGGTCGTCGGCAACGAGCCGGGCCACACGGCTGGCATCGAGGATTCCGGGCGCATCGACCACCTCGGCCAGCACCCGGAGCGTGAATGGTGGCGCCTTCAGTCGCCCCACGTCAGCAGCACCGGTGCTTGGGCGGTCAGGGCGAAGATCTCGGCGTAGTGGTTGCCGATCCAGTCGGCGAACTCCTGGTTGGGCACCTTCACCACGACGTGCCCCTGGTCGTTCAGCCCCTCGAACTCGCAGGGTTGGAACCAGATGTCGTAGATCGGCCCGAGCTTCTGCTGGAGGACTCGCATGGTCTCCCGCCACTCATCGGGGTCGCCTGCGGGCTGGCCAGTCGGGTGGGCAGGCCCCGGCAGGAGCTGCTGCCCCGAGGGCCGCTCGGGCGCCCGTTCCGACGCTTCCGGGACAGGCTGGGCCAAGCGACTCGGAGTCGACACCGGCGCGGCGTGGGCCACCCGGCGTGCGGCCTTGCTCTTCGTGAGCTTCAACAGGCCGGAGATTCCCGTGGTCCACGTCCTCTTGAGCTGGACTCGACCCTCGCGCCTGGCGGCGGCCAGGCCGTCGAGGAGCGCCGACCATTCATCCAGCGAGGGCTCGTTCAGGTTCCGCCATGTGCGCACGACGTTGCGGGCCTCGGCACCCTCGACCGTCCAGGTCCCTTCTGCGCCAGCGGCCCGCCAAGCTGCGCGCACCAGGCCGGCGACCTTGGTGGCCGGGAGGCG
>ENA-OWNT01005077-OWNT01005077.1-seawater-metagenome-genome-assembly--contig:-NODE-5077-length-11081-cov-3.048619_pt1 | contig 11081 bp, 4 predicted proteins | sample MGYA00238136_ERZ651165 | MGnify/ENA primary metagenome ERZ651165 (study PRJEB26861, sample SAMN08777766) | seawater metagenome | isolation source: coastal seawater | place: USA: Florida | collected...
TGGAACGGATGTTGGCATAGCCCTCAGCGTTCTGCGATGCCAGTGCCAGCTGATAGTCAGCGGTGTCGGCCTTGGCGGCGCTTGTGGCCATGGAGCCGAGCAGTCCGGATCCGTTCACCGAGCGGTCACCCAGGTCGAGCATCACCTTGTTCAGGCTTGAGGACAGGAGGGCGCTGGCGCCCTCGACGTCGCGGGTTGAGCCGGACGTGCTGGAGGCGATGTTCGCGAGCGAGGACTGCGTGCTCTGGGCCAGGGATGCGGCCAGCGCGTCGCTCTGCCCGCTCAGTTCGTCCCGCTGCTTGTTCACCGTGCCCTCGGCATCGTTCACTACCTCGTCCGAGGTGGACTTCAAACCGGAGATGGAGCGGTTGAAGGCCGTGATCACGGCGTCGGCGCCTGCGTCGCCGATCTCGGCGACCCGGCGCACTTGCTCGTCCACGGTCCTGTAGACCTCGGCGGCCGTCTCGGCCGAGACCTCGCGGAGGGACTGCTTGATCTTGTCGCCGAGCCCGTCCTGCTGCTCCTTCAGCTTCGCGAGCGTCGAGCCGACCCGGCCGGAAGAGTCGATCGCCTCGCCGAGCGCGGCGTCCAGGGCAACAAGTTCGCGGTTATTGCTGCTGACGTCGCCCGTGGCGGCGCCGTCGAGCGCCTTCGTGGCTTTGTTGATCGCGTCCAGCTTGGCGTCGATGTCGTCGATCGACGTCCCCAAAGTGGTGAACGCCTGGCCGATCTCCTCGTCCGGGGCGGTGGTGTCGGTGGCCGCCAGGACCGCGTCCCAGGCGGCCGCCTGGGCCTGGATCCGGTCGTCCAGCGGGTCCTTGAACCCCAACGGCGGGCGCAGGTCCTGCGCCGGGTTTCCGCTTTCATCCGTGGGCTCGCACGGTTCGGACGTCAGGTAAGAACGCAGCCGCTCCGCTTGCTCGGCGGACAATCGGCCCTCGCGGGGCAAGCCGCCGTCGGCCATCTTGCACAGCTCGTCGGCGAGCCGCTGGGTTTGCTGCGTCATCGAGCCGTTCAGCAGCGAGCGGTCACCCAACTCGCCCCGGGCGTTCTGCGCAGTCTTCTCGATGGCGCCCAGCTTCTGCCGCAGGCCGTCGATGCTGCCGCGGACCGCGGCGGCCGCGTCCCGCGTCGCGGAGACGGAGGCCCGGGCGGACTTGATCGCCTCTTCCACGTTGGCGAGGGCAGTCTTGTAGTCTTCGGTGGTCTCGGCGCCGTCGAGGACCGCAGCGAAATCGGCGCGTACCTTCTCCAGCGTGGCGGCAGCGGCCTCCTGATCCTTGATCGCGCCCTCGACCATCTGCGGCTGCAGGTCTGCCACGAGCTCGTCGCCCTTCTTCACCAGGCCCAGCAACGCGCCGGTGACGGTCACTGCGGAGCCGTAGAGGGAGCATGTCATCGAGCCCTGCTCCGCGCATTCCTCCGCGGTGGGATCCTCGGGGCCCATGGTGGCCTTGATGGCGCCCGCCACGATATCCCGGCAGCCCGCGCTCACCTTCGCGTAGGCGTCGAGCTGCGAGGCCATGGTCTGGATGCTGGAGTAGACCGTGGCCGCCTTCTCCGATTTGGGCACCTCCGCGGTGCAGCCGTCACCGTTGATGGGAACCGTCGCGGGCACGGCCGACGTGTCGCCCAGCATCGCGTCCACGGCGGCGACGGTCACCTTCAGCTGGGACGCAGTCGTGGACTGCGTTGACTTCGTCGCGGTCTCCAGGTCGGCGCCGAGAGTCTTCAACTGTTCCTTCAGGTCCACCATGGTCGCGGCCAGGGCCTGGGAGTTATCGCGCAGCTCGCCCGCGGTCTTCGCGCCCAGGGTCTGCGAGGTCACCTGCAGGTTCCGCCGAACCTCGGTGATGGTGGATCCGGCCTTGGTCAACACGGTGTTGACGTCAGAGACCAGCGAGATGGTGCGGCGTTGCAGCCCCATCTCGGAGCCCGTGCCGGAGGAGAACGCGCCGGCGAGCACGCCGTCCGCGCTGAGGTCGGTGTTGAGGCCCGGCTGGACCGCCACGTCGAAGGCAGGGACCTGAAAGTCCCTGACATCGGCAACGAGGCGCAGCGTGGTGCTCGCCCCGGAACGCGGCGGGGCCAGCACGGTGGCCCACTGCACCACGGTGGCACCGTCCTCGGTGCTGCTCAGGACGCCGTTGGTGCCGGTTCCGCCGTCTGCAGAGCCGGCGGTGACGTCGTCGGCCCGTACCCCGGTGAGCTTCGTTGAGGCGGCGATAGTCAGCGGGGCGCCCACCAGGGCGGTGTCGGAGCGGGCTTGGCCCGCGGCATCGTACTCGATGACCCGCGGCTTGACCGTGAGGTTCTCCAGTGTCAGGTCGATCTCGACCGGCCCGGTGTGGCCTTGAAGCTCGGTGAGGTCCGAGCCGGACTTCTCGCCGGCCCGGTACTGCAGGCTCACTCGCACCGGCAGTTCGCCCACGGCCTGCGCGGCGTCGTACTTCGCGTCCGCTGCGGAGGACTCGCCGGCCGCGGACACGGAGATGGTGGTGCCTTCGATCGTCTCGACCCCGGCGGCCGGGGACATGCCCACGCGCACGCTCTGCAGGAGCTTGACCGGGTTGGACACCGACTCCGGCTCGGGGGCCGGGCCGCACGACGTCGTCGCGATCAGCCCCAGGGCGGCAAGAATGGCGCCCAGCGCCCGGCCCGGCGCGATGCGGCGCCCGGGCGTGTGCTGGTGCGTGTTGGTTCCTCTGGGCATGATCGTCCCCTCTTCCGTTCATGGTGCCTTCAGCATGATATACGGGGTTTGGCTCACGAATGGACTAATCGCGGTTTGCACGTGTCATGCGTGTGACTCGGGTTGTCATGTCCGGCCCCATTAGTTTTTCTTTTTGTTGGATTTATTGCCGGGTGTTGGTAGCGTCGGCACCGTCCGGTCGCCGGCGTTGCTGTGCCCGGCGGTAAATGGTTGTCTTTTGGGGAGGAATTTCTATGTCGCGTGTGTTGTCTACTGAGCAGGCCAAGGCTGCGATTGGGCAGGTGCAGTCGATCATTAACGGTGGTTTCACGGATCAGATTTCGGCGCTGGATGCGCAGGGACGGGTTTTGTCGGATCCGAATATCTGGGATGGTCCTTTGGCTGCGCAGTTCCGGGGTTCGACCTGGCCGGAGACGAAGGCTGCTTTGGATAAGGCCAAGGACGAGCTGGAGCAGTTGCGGGGGCAGTTGCAGAAGATCTCGCAGGATATTTTCTCCGCCGGCGGCGGCGCCTGAGCCTGTATTTGCTGGTGTGAGGGCCGGGTGAGCGCGCCGCTCTGGTGAGTGGTGCGGTTTCCCGGCCGATGCACGGTTTGGTGGTTTGTCTTTCTGTTCCGGTTCTTGTTCTGTGGGGGGCTTTAGTTGTGACCGAGTTCGTTGAGATGCCGCTGTTGCCGGCTTCGGATGCTTCTGATGGTGGGCGGTTCAGTTACGCCGTGGCCGGGTCGGTGAGGTCGGCGTTCGAGTCGGCGGCGTCAAGGCTTGAGGAGCAGTCGGGCTCGCGGGCATCGCACGTCGCCTCGGCGAAGGAGGACTTCAAGGGGCACTTCTCGGAGGTTTTCGAGGCCAACGCTGCCACGGCGAGGAATGACGCGAACGCGCTGGTGTCGGCGTTGCGGACGGTGGCAGGCTACGTAGGGCAAATGATCGACGCCGGGCATGAGGAGGACGCCCGGCGCGAGATGAACAACGAGTGGGTCCGGCGGCATAATGACCGGAATCTGCTCGAGCAGGCCGGTGATTTTTTGTTCGGTGAGGAAGAACGGCCGAACGCGGCACCGGGGACCGCTCCGACATTCGCCCCGGCCGATGCCAGGACGGGGTCCCGGCATACTCCGGCACCCGGCGGCGGGTACGGGGGCGGGACGTCCTCGGCGCGTCCGGCTCTTCTGCGGTCCTTCGCGGCGAGCTCCCGCGGCCTGGATGACGGGTTGGCGTCGGCTCCCGGCACCCTGGAAGATCACATTGCCTCGTTCGGGTCCAGTTGCTACTGGGGATCGCTGGACGCTTCAGGGGTGCTCGCTGCTTACCGGGAGTATTTGAGGGCCAACGAGAACGACGCGAAGTGGGCGGTAACGGTCGCGGACGCTTTTGCGGCCGCCGGCGGCGAGGGAAACATCTCAACTCTCTCGGACGCGGCCGTGAATGAGGCGTTGGCAGCGGCAGGCGTGAGCGCGAACCGGTCCGGGCTGGTGATCGATCCGCCGGCGGCGGCGGGCGCGATGCCCACCAGCGGGTACGCGAATGATCCCGTGAACACCGCGACGGGAAACTTCATCGAGCCAGAGTCGGATCTGGGGTTCGCCGGGGCGGCCTCGAACCTGGTCCTGTCCCGGATGTACAACTCGCTGGCGTCGGGTTTGGAGATGCCCGGGGTGTTCGGTCCGGGGTGGGCCTCGGTTCTGGATCAGTACCTTGCGGTCTCGGATGAGGGCTGCCGGTGGGTGATGGCCGACGGCCGCGCGGTCGACTTCCCCCGCGAGGGTTCCGGCTGGGGCCGCGGCGTGGGCGAGAATTACTGGCTCACCCGCGAGCCCGTAACAGCAGCTGACCTGGCGGAGCTGGGCACCCTTCCGGAGGGCACGTCCGAGGCCCTGGTGGTCCGGGACAACCAGGGGGCTTGGTGGGCTTACAGCCTCGCCGGCCTGTGGCTCGGCGCCGGGTCCGGGCCCGGCCGGACGGTGTCCGCCCTCCGGGAAAGGCCGGTCGACGGCGCAGACGCCGGCAGCGCCGGACTGGTGACCCGGCTGGCGCATGTACGCGGCCGGTTCCTCGACGTCGACTACGCGGACGGGCTCGTGGCCGTAGTGAGGGCCTCGGACGGGCGCCGGGTCGAGTACACGTACGACGCCGGTGGCAGGCTGACGCGTGTCGCTACCGAACTCGGGGCGCGCACATACCGGTGGAATGAGCAGGGCCTGATCGGGGCCGTGGTCTCGGCCGCGGGTGTTCTCGAGGCGGAGAACACCTACGACGAACACGGCAGGGTGGTCCTGCAGACCTCCCAGCATGGGCGCCGGACCAGGTTCGCATATCTGCCCGGCCGGGTCACGGTCGTTTCGGATGAGGACGGCACCCGGTCCAACTCGTGGATCGCCGATGCCAAGGGCCGCCTGGTCGGCGTGCTCGATTCCCACGACCAGCGGCAGTCCATGGCCTACGACGGCCACGGAAACTTGGTCTCCTTCACGGAGCGCGACGGATCCGTCACGGTGCACGCCTACGACGGGCGGGGCCGGAAGACCCGGACCGTAACGCCGGAAGGCGCGGACCTCACCTACGGCTGGGATGAGCAGGACCGCATCACCACCCTGGTGACGGAGTCCGGGTCAGTCGTCGCTTACAAGTACGCCGACGAGGTGTCGCGGGACCCCTCGGTGATCCTGGACCCGCTGGGCGGGCGCACCGAGCTGGAGTGGCAGAACGGGCAGCTGGCCCGGGTGGTGGACCCGGCCGGGGTGGCGGTCGGGTTCGAGTATGACGGGTTCGGCGACCTGGTCGCGACCCGGAACGCGGCCGGGGACGTCGCAAGGATCGTCCGCGACCAGGCCGGCCGCCCGGTTACGGCTGTCAGTCCGTCCGGGGCGGAGACCAGCTTCCGCTACGACGCTGCTGGCTTGCTGGTGCGGCGTGAAGACCCGGACGGCGCCGTCTGGGCCTTCGAACACGATCGCGCGGGGCGGACGACGGCGTTCGTCGCCCCGGACGGCGGGCGGACCGAACTCGAATACGCCTCAAATGGTGAGCTGGTCCGAACCGTTGATCCGCTGGGACGCAGCATTAAGCGGGTGTTCGACGAGCTCGGCAACGTCACCGCCGCGGTGCTGCCCGACGGCGCCCGTTGGGGCTTCGTCCATGACACACTTTCCCGGCTGGTCGGGATCACGGACCCCGCCGGCAACGACTGGGTGCGGGAGTACGACAGGATCGGCGCCCTGACCGCCGTCGTCGACCCGACCGGAGTCCGCACAGACGCGACCGCGGACCGCAAAGCCGGGACGGCGACCCTGACGGACGCGTTCGCGTCCTCAACGTTCAGCTTCGATGAGTACGGGCGCCCCACCCGGGTGGAGGCTGTGGACGGCTCCGCGGAGCTCGTCTCCTACGACGCCGCGGGGAACCCGGTGGAGCTCGTCGACGGCGACGGCGGCCTGACGGTCCTGGGCAGGGACGTGGCCGGAAAGATCACCTCGATCACCTCCCCCACCGGCGCGGTCACCCGCTATGAGTACGACGGATGCGGGCGGCCCTGGAAAACCACGGACCCGCTCGGCGCGGTCACGGAACTGGCCTACGACGCCGATCAGCGCGTCACGGCCCGGATGCTGCCCACGGGTGAGCTCGAGACCTTCGAGTACGACGCGTGCGGACGACTCGTGTCCCGCCGCACCCCCGGGCAGGGCGTTTCCCGATACGGCTACGACAAGGCCGGGCGGCTGACCTTTTCCCAAGACACCTGGTATGGGACCCGCCGCTTCAAATACAACCTTGCCGGGGAACTAACCGAGACCATCAACGGCGTGGGCGGACGGACCCTTTTCGACTACGACGTCCGCGGGCGCCTGATCCGGATCACCGATCCCCTGGGTGGAATGACCACCCGGACCTACACGGCCACGGACCAGGTCGATTCCGTCACCGACGCGCTTGGGCGAGCGACCACTGCCTCTTACGACCCCGCCGGGCGGCAACTGTCCCAGACCGATCCTGACGGACACACCACTATCTGGACCTACGATTCGGCCGGCCGGGAATCTTCCACCTCGTTCGACGGAAAGCTGCTGGCCGCCGTCGAGCGTGACTTGATGCGCCGCCGCGTAACCATTACCGATTACACCGGCGCGGACGGACTCGCGGTGGAGCACGAGCTGGCCTTTGACCGGCGCGGGCAGCTGACCTCCCGCACCCGCGGGGCCCGGGGAATGTCCTGGGAGTACGACGCCGACGGGAACCGCACCGGATTCACCGACGCCCACGGCACCACCACCACCTACACCCGGGACGCCGCCGGACGGCTCACCGCCGTCAGCAACCCCCGGCTCGGGGAGGCCGTCTTCACCCACGACGCCTCGGGCCGCATCACCTCCGCCACCGCCGGGGACCTGGTCCAGGAATGGGCCTACCGCTACGGCGCTTTGGTCGAGCACAGCCGCACGGACCGCGCCGATCCTCTCTCGGCCGATGCCACCCTGATCGGCCGGGACGGGGACGGCCGGATCACCGCCCTGACCCGCGCCGGTACCATCACCCGGTACGGCTACGACGGGGCCGGGCAAATGGTCACCGCCGCCACCACCCGGACCGGAGACGGGAACCCGGAGGCTTCCGCTCCGGCTGCGGCGGCAGCGGTTTCGGAGTGGGTGTACGACGCCGGCGGGCGCCTTATCCGCGAATCCGCCCCGGGCCGGTCCCGGACCTACGAGTACGACGCCGCGGGGCAACCCCTGGCCGTCACGGACCCGGACGGGTCCCGGACGGAGTACGTCCACGACGGGCTGGGCCGCCGCACCCGGCTGATCCGCCCGGACGGGTCCTGGACCGAATACGCCTGGGGACCCACCGGCCACCTGAACGGCACCACCGACCGCACCCCCGACGGCCTGGAAACCTCCCGGCATGAACTGTGGGTGGACGCCCTCGGCGAACTCGCCGCCATCGATGGTTCGGAGCTGTGGTGGGACACCGCCAACCCGATCCCCACCCTGGCCTGCTTCGGCGATGAACGGGTCCTCTCCCTGCCCGGCGGCGTCACCGGGATCGGGGAGGCGTGGATAACGCCGGGCTGGCGCGCCGCCCGGTCCACCGACCAGACTGACCCGTGGGCCGTCATCGGCGCGCCGTCAATCCCGGACCCGGGTCTGGGCGGCGCAGCCGGTCCTGGAGCTGCCGGGACGGGTGCGGTGCCCGGGCTGACCCGTGGCCTGCCCGCCGGGATCACCCTGACCGGCAACGGCGGACTGGACATTGCGGGTCTGGAGTGGCTCGGGGCACGTGCGTACGACCCCGCTACCAGGGGTTTCCTCTCCACCGACCCACTCTCCCCCGTTCTCGGTGCGGGCTGGGACGGCAACCCGTACGCCTACGCCGGCAACAACCCGGTCAACACCACCGACCCCACCGGGCTGCGTCCGCTCACCGATGACGAGCTGAAAGCCTACGATCAATCGGCCGGGAGTCACTGGGAATACATTGCTGCGGGACTTGCCGTGGCCGCCGGCGTCGCCGCGCTATTCGTTCCGGGGCTCAACATCATCGCGGCAGGAGCTATCGCCGGGGCATTGACCTCGGGTGGCCTCTCAGTCTTTTCCCAGAAGTCGCAGAAGGGTTCGGTCGACTGGTGGTCGGTCCTCGGCAACACTGCGGTAGGTGCGGCCACCGGCGCTGCAGGTGGCGGAGCGGCCATGTGGACTAAGAGCATTATTGCGAGTGCCCCGGCAGGCCAGGCCGCGGCCGCGTTCGGAGTCAGTGCCGGAGCCAATGGGGTCGTCGGTGCGGGTGCCAGCGCCGCGAGCTATCTCTATCAGAACGGAGGGCGCATCAATAACGGCTGGGACTTTGCTGGCAAGATCGCAGGTGGAGGCTTCGCCGGTGCCGTAGGCGGCCTGGCGGGGCCGGCCGGTGGCAGCCTCGCCAGAGGGATGTCATTGTCGTCGACCGGTGTGGTTGCCAAGGCCGGAACGATGGCCATCAGTGGCGTTGGTGCAGGAACAGGTTCGATGCTGGAGAACGTCGTCGCCGGGGACCCAATTGACCCCGCGAAGGCCGGGGCGACAGGCTTGTTTGGAGCGGGTGCAGCCGCGATACCTGTGGGGCGCATACCGGCGTTCAACCAGACCGGTGTGAGCACGCTAAGGCAAATGCCGTACTTTGCGCCTCGGACTATGAACGGCATGTTCAACTACAACCAGACGAATACCGTGGGACTCTGGGGAGGCGCCTTTGGAGGTGGCACTGTCGGCTTCGGTGGCGACCAACTCCAAAGCGGACTCGGATGGTGAGCAAAACAAGCCTAGAAAGGGTTGGTTGTTGTGGGAAGAAAAGCTGAGCATCCGGTGAGGAATGCTCTGATCCTTAGTGGCGTGTTATTGAGCGCCACGGTCACGGTGATCCTGATAGGACCTCAGGACCACGTGCCACAGGAGGTCGTTGCCTTACTCGCAGGTCTGGCCGTGGGTGTGTGGTTGCTGCGTTTCTCGCCGCCCTGGCGCTGGCTTGCCATGGTGGTTTTGGTGCTATCCCTCGTCCTCTGTTTGGTGTTGGGCCCAGCCGGAATCGCGTGGTTCGGTGGGTTTATTTCGGGCACCCAAGCCGGACTGGCCTGGCAGCATGCCAGTAAGCGCGGCAGGTCAGCTAAGCAGGCCCGGGAACCCGCAAGAAAGGTGGAGTGGCTGGTTGATGGCCGGGGTCTTAGCACCGTCGCGGAGGCTCAGGAGGCGGCCGGTGTTGCGCTGCATTCCTTGGACGGAAAGTCACGTGGACGGCTGGTTGTTGAGTATCGGTCGGCGCGTTTTGAAGTCGCCGGTGGTGTCGGGCTGGGGATGGTCTGTCATCGGAACGCTGACGCCACAAACGAGGGTTCGTGGGCGGTGTTGGTGCGGCCTGCAGGTGGTGCGGATGAGTCAATGGAGGTACCGATGGGTAATGCGACGGGTTTCATTCCTTCTCGGTTCGTTCATGATCTGGATTCGATTGAAGCGGCATTGGCTGATTTCTTCAGAAACCCAAAGGCGTCGTCGTTCGGTCCGGGATGGGTGACAGGAAGCGAGGCTGAGGCAACACGCCTGACGACCCATTAGCTAATGGGCGGATATCTCCATCATGGAGATATCATCGAGCTGTGAAGGAAGCCCAACCGGTTGGTCCCGAGAACCCCACGGGAGCCTCGCGATCTGGCGCCCCCGCCCCCACAAGCCCCAGCCCCACTTCCTGGAAAGCCTCGACCCTGAACTGGAGCGGCGCCCTCGCGGCGGCCGCACTGATAGTGGTTCCGCTCTGGATGCTGCTCAGCAACCCGGCCGTCCCCGGCGGCCACCCCGCCCTACCAACTCTCGTGGTGGCCGCCGCCGCGGGCGGAATCCTTTGGGCGCTGATTCTGGTCAGACGCTGGAATCCGACGAAAGGCCGGAATCTGCGCGATCAGCAGCGCAGCCGCGGTATTTCCACCTGGCAGTTGGTCCGCGGGATCGCAGGCACGCTCGCGGTCCTCGGTTTCGTGGCGGCGCTGATGTGGCTTAGCCCGTTCCCCCACCAACCCGACCGGGAGACGACGGTCCCGGCCACCGCAACTGCGCCAGCCACGTCAAGCACTGCAGAAGACACCACTTCGATCACCCTTGCCCCGGCGGGCACAGCCACCACGGGCCTGGTCTTCTATCCCGGCGCCCGGGTCGACGCGCACGCCTATCAGGACCTGCTGCGGCCACTCGCGGACGCGGGTCATCTAGTCGTCATCCTGAAAGCACCCCTTGGCGTCTCCCTGCTGGACCCCAACCAGGCCCGCGCAACCATGGACCGGCATCCCGAGATCGTTTCCTGGGCCGTCGGCGGTCATTCGTTGGGCGGCGTAAGTGCATCATCCTTCGCGGCGTCGAATCACGACGTCGCCGGGCTGCTGCTCTTTGCTTCGTACCCCGCAGAGACCATGACGGACGCGCAGGGCCTCTCGGTGCTGTCCATCTCCGGCTCAAACGACGGCCTGAGCACCCCGGACAAGATCGCGGCGTCGAGGTCCCTGCTCCCGCCAGCCACCACCTACGCAACGGTTGAGGGCGGCGTGCACGCGTTCTTCGGTGACTACGGTGAGCAGCCCGGAGACGGCGAGCCGGGAATCAGCCGCAAGGGGGCGCAGCAGCAGATCGTCGCCGAGTCGCTCCGCTTCATGGGCCGGCTCAAGGCTTCCGGCTGACAGAAGAAGCAAAACCACTGCCCCTCCGAAGCCGCACGCAGCCACCCCACCCGCCAGGTGAGCGCCGCAACTGCTACCGGCCCGCCGCGTACCCCTGTGCACCCCGTGGATTCGCCGCCGCCTGCAGGACACCGGTCTCAGGATCCCGTACGACGGCGGACAGCCGTCCCAGCGTCCAGTCACC
>ENA-OWNT01005079-OWNT01005079.1-seawater-metagenome-genome-assembly--contig:-NODE-5079-length-11079-cov-4.788311_pt1 | contig 11079 bp, 10 predicted proteins | sample MGYA00238136_ERZ651165 | MGnify/ENA primary metagenome ERZ651165 (study PRJEB26861, sample SAMN08777766) | seawater metagenome | isolation source: coastal seawater | place: USA: Florida | collected...
GTGTAGCTCAGCTGGATAGAGTACCTGGCTACGAACCAGGCGGTCGGAGGTTCGAATCCTTCCACACGCGCCATATTAAAAAACCCACCTCATTGAGGTGGGTTTTTTAATATCTGTCTGGAAAAATTTGAACCGTAGGAGGTTCGACAAATTCGTCGGGAACGAATTTGAACGCGCTTTAGCGCGCCCCCTCATGGGGTGAGGGCAGGACGGCCCGAATAATCCCACACGCGCCATACAAGAGAACCCACCTCATTGAGGTGGGTTTTTTTATGCCTAGACGAAAATACCCAGAACTTCGCAGGGCTCTACAAGCTCGCTACTAGTGTCCTGGCATTTGTTCTGTGCTTCTAGCTAGTCAACTGCTTTAGAATACGTACAGCGTATTCGTTATTCAGAAACGTCATATGACACTTAATAGCGCCGAAAGGTGTTTTGACGTTACCACTATTGTCTAAGCGCGCCATTCAAAAAATAAACTAAAATTAATATTAAGCATGTAACTCTGCGGTATTAAAGAGAGGTTTGTTATGACGCATCCGATGACCACATTTCGATTTCTGGCTGAACCGACAGACGTCAATTTTGGGGGGAATGTGCATGGTGGCATTGTTATGAAGTGGATAGATCAAGCCGCGTATGCCTGTGCCGCGCAGTGGTCAAAATGTTATTGTGTGACGGTTTCTGCAAATGGGATCCGTTTTATAAAGCCGATAAAAGTTGGTCAGCTTGTGGAAATAAATGCTTGTTTAGTGCACACAGGTGCATCCAGTATGCATATATATGTTGTTGTAAAAGCTGGAGATGCAACAGATGACAATATGAGCGTGTCTAATCGTTGTTTTATTACGTTCATGGCAGTCGATAAAGACGGAAAACCAAAAAATGTGCCCTCTTACGTCCCCAAGGATGAAAGACATATGCAACTCGAGTTAGTGGCAATGCATGCTAAAGATTTTGCCAAAGAGCTCGACAACGACTTTACTAATAATATTGGAGTGCACTGAACAAGGTATTTATGTTCATGATGCCACTTCTTTGGGTTACTTTTTGCTCGCAATCTATATGGACGCTTTTGATTTTTATTGAAAACGTAGTGATACTAATGAAAGGTTAAATTTACGACAAGGTTAACAATGAACCCAGAATCCGTCACTAGCTTACTTTTAGAAGCTGGCTCACTTATGCTTATCGGAATGGTGTTTGTATTTTCATTCCTTGGTTTACTTATTGTTGGAATACACCTTATTGCGCGATTCTGTGAAGCATTCCCCAGTAATGTAGAAGATGTGATAGTAAGCACAGCATCTACCCCGCAAGTCACGCAGCCCGGTATTGACGGCAACGTTATTGCAGCAATCTCTGCAGCTATTCATACTCACCACAATTCAACTAAGTCTTAATTTCTCTTGGAGCAAACATGCCTAAGCCTCTAGCCTTAACCGAGCTAGTCCTGCGCGACGCTCATCAATCGTTATTAGCAACCCGTTTACGAATTGAAGATATGCTGCCTATTGCGCAGCAGCTTGATAAAGCGGGTTTTTGGTCTGTAGAGTCGTGGGGCGGGGCAACCTTTGATGCCTGTATTCGCTACCTTGGCGAAGATCCGTGGGAGCGTATAAGAAAGCTCAAAGCTGCGATGCCCAACACCAAGCAGCAAATGCTGCTGCGAGGACAAAATTTGTTGGGATATCGTCACTACGCTGACGATGTGGTAACCCGCTTTGTTGAGCGTGCACACGAGAACGGCGTAGATGTTTTTCGTATCTTCGACGCAATGAATGACATACGAAATCTAAAAACAGCGATTAAAGCCACAATAGATTGTGGTGCGCATGCCCAAGGCACTATCTCATATACCGTAAGCCCCGTTCACAATTTGGCTTTATGGCTTGAAATGGCGAAGCAGCTAGAAGACTTAGGTGTTCATTCTATCTGTATTAAAGATATGGCAGGTTTATTGAAGCCCTATGAATGCGAAGCACTGATAACAGGGTTGAAAGATACGGTTAGCGTTCCTATCGCAATGCAATGCCATGCAACAACAGGGTTAAGTACTGCCACTTACCAGAAAGCCATTGATGCAGGCATAGATATGCTAGACACCGCTATATCGCCAATGAGCATGACATACGGACATTCAGCGACAGAAACGATTGTATCAATTGTTGAAGGCACCAAGAGAGACACGGGTATTGCACTGCCTCAGTTAGAAGAAATAGCCAGCTATTTTCGCGAAGTGCGTAAAAAGTACAGTAAATTCGAAGGCAGCCTAAAAGGTGTAGATGCACGAATATTACTTGCTCAAGTACCAGGTGGCATGCTTACAAATATGGAAAGCCAGCTTAAAGAGCAGGGAGCCGAGGATAAATTCGAAGAGGTACTGAAAGAAATACCGCGGGTGAGAGAAGACTTAGGCTTTATTCCGTTAGTTACGCCTACATCGCAAATTGTGGGCACTCAGGCTGTTTTAAATGTGCTTACAGGTGAGCGTTATAAAAGCATTACAAAAGAAACAGCTGGCGTATTAAAAGGTGAATATGGCGCAACGGCGGCACCTGTAAATGAAGCGCTGCAAGCGCGCGTGCTTGACGGTGCAGAGCCGATAGTATGTAGGCCTGCTGATGTGTTGTCGCCTGAAATAGAGTCTCTGAGCGCTGAACTAGATGAATTGGCTGCCAAAAAAGGGCTGTCATTGTGCGACGAAAAAATTGATGACGTACTTACCTATGCGCTGTTTCCACAAATTGGATTAAAGTTTCTTGAAAATAGAGGCAATCCTGATGCATTTGAACCAGCGCCTAGCATCGACGAAACATCGCCAGAACAAACTCAACCATCAAAAGCACTTAATGGTGGTAAAGAAACTAAACAGAGCAGTTCAACTACTTACGACGTGAATGTTGATGGAAAAATATATCATGTTGAAGTTGCGCCATCTGGCAGCTTAAGTAGCGTTACGCCCGTGCCCTCAAGTGCGCAAGTGCAGTCAGCGAGCACGCCACAGGCAGCGCCACAAGCAGCACGGCAGTCAGCCCAAAGCATTGATGCACCTCTAGCTGGTAATGTATTCAAAGTACTCGTGCGTCAGGGGGATGTCGTGAATGAGGGAGACGTAGTGATGATTTTAGAAGCCATGAAAATGGAAACTGAAATCCGTTCTGCATCTAGTGGAACGGTCTCGTCAGTAATGGTAAGTGAAGGTGACGCTATCACAAGTGGTCAATCACTGATTACTCTGGGGTAGTTCATGGAAAAGTTAATGGTGTTATGGGACAGCACTGCTCTTGCGCACTTTGAATCCGGTCAACTGATAATGATGGCCGTTGGTTTTGGCTTGCTGTATTTAGCTATAGTTAAAAAGTTTGAGCCGTTATTGCTGCTTCCCATTGGCTTTGGCGCACTGCTTACAAACATTCCCTTAGCAGGCTTTTCAGAAGCAGGAGGTTTGCTTTATTACATTTACAAGATTGGAATCGACACGGGGGTATTCCCACTGCTCATTTTTATGGGAGTAGGCGCGATGACCGATTTTAGTGCTTTGATAGCCAATCCAAAAATGCTGTTACTGGGCGCGGCTGCGCAATTTGGTATCTTTGCCACTCTGTTTGGCGCTATCGCGCTGAATATGGTGCCAGGCTTTGAGTTCACTCTAAAAGACGCTAGTGCAATTGCTATAATTGGTGGTGCAGATGGGCCTACGGCTATTTTTTTGGCGTCAAGGTTAGCACCTGATCTACTGGGTGCGATTGCAGTTGCAGCTTACTCTTATATGGCGCTAGTTCCTATTATTCAGCCCCCTATTATGAAGGCGCTTACTTCAAAAGAAGAGCGCGAAATTAAGATGGGGCAGCTCCGCCCTGTGTCGCAGCGTGAGAAGATAATCTTCCCATTAGCAGTGCTCTTTATGACCATTCTCTTTCTTCCGGCTGCAACGCCCCTTGTGGGCATGTTTTGCTTTGGCAATTTAATGAAAGAATGTGGTGTTGTAGACCGTTTAAGTAAGACAGCACAAAATGAACTAATTAACACTGTTACCATTTTTCTTGGTCTTGCAGTGGGCTCTAAACTTTCTGCGGATAAGTTTTTAACCGTTGAAACGCTTGGTATTCTTGGTCTTGGTGCGGTTGCTTTTGCAATAGGAACCGCAGCAGGCGTTTTAATGGCGAAAGTGATGAGTAGGCTATCTGGTGGTAGTATCAACCCGCTAATCGGCGCTGCGGGAGTTTCTGCTGTTCCTATGGCCGCACGTGTTGTCAATAAAGTAGGTTTAGAAGCGAACCCACACAACTTCTTATTAATGCACGCAATGGGCCCTAACGTTGCGGGTGTACTAGGCAGTGCGGTAGCGGCAGGGATATTACTGGCGCTTGTTGGGTAAACAGTAACTTTATGTAATATTAAGAGCCGATTTAAGGTAACCGCTTGCTGTTATCGGCTCTATTATCGAATTGTGTGTTGTGGAACGAGAGACTGATAGGCTGAGATTAACTTTTTAGTTCGCGCATGCTGCGGCCACCTAAATAGTGTTTCAGTTTTACCTTCCTCTACTATTTCGCCATTCTCCATCACAATTATTCTGTCGGCAATATGACGCACAATTCCCAAGTTGTGACTGATAAAGATAAAGGCAAGTCCTAACTCTTTTTGCAGCTCTAGTATAAGGTTCACGGTTTGAGAGCGAATAGACGGGTCAAGAGCAGCAAATGGTTCATCGGCTACTAACACTTTAGGCTTCAGCACAATCGCTCTGGCCAATGCGACACGTTGTTGCTGACCATCAGATAGCATATGTCTGTAAAAGTAGTAGTGCTCGCGTAGAAGCCCTACCTTAACCAACATGTCTTCAATGATAGGTTTTCTTTGCGCTTCAGATAGATCGGTATTAAGTCGAAGCGGTTCATCCAAAATCTTGCCTACCGGCACTGCAGGATTCATCGACTCACTACTGTGTTGTAAAATCATGCGAATGTCATGAGTACGCTTTTGTTGACTATCTTTAGAAACGTACTTTGCAACATATTTGTGCTCATTAATTTCTATTTCGCCGGTGTCGGCAGGTACTGCACCTACCAAAAGTTTAGCCAGCAATGATTTACCTGAGCGGTTTTCACCTATGATTGCAATGGTTTCTCCACGTTTCACGTTTAAATCTACCGGGCCTAATTTGAAGATCTCAGGGCGCTTGAGCCAACGCTTTTTCTCGTTGTGAATAAAGGTCAGTTGCTTTACGTGCATAATGTCCATTACAGTTTCTCCATATGCAGAGGATAATGGCAACTATAGCTGTGGTCGTGAATACGTCTAACCGCTGGCGTTTGAACGCAAGCCCGCTGTGCTCTTGGGCATCTTGGACCTAATCGACACCCAATGGGCAAGTGCTGTAACGTTGGAATTGAGCCACCAAGCGTCGGTAAATGGGATTTTGGAGGCAAATCTTTTCTAAAGCTAGGTGCACTATCTAGTAGTGCCTGTGTGTAGGGGTGCAAAGGTCGCTTCTTAATGTGCTTCATTTTGCCCGATTCTACAGTTTGCCCAGCATAAAGTACTGTCATTGAGTGCGCCATGCTAGCAATGGCTAGCAGGTCATGGCTAACAAACAATATTGAAAGCGATTTTGTCTGATTTAACCGTGTGAACAATTTAAGTATTTGCGCTTTCGTTGTTGGCTCCATCCCTCGAGTAGGGTCGTCGGCAATCAGTAATTTGGGCTGCGATACCAGTGCCATTGCTATCATAAATTTTTGACCGATATCTGCAGGTATCTGGTGTGGGTAAGCACTTAAGTAATGTTTATGGTGCTTAATACCCACTTTGTGAACGGTGCTAATGGCAATCTTCTTACGGTGCTGTGCTCGCTGCCAAAACCAGTTCCCATTTACGAACTCTTCAGGAATACTTTCTGCAAGCTGCTCACCTAGTGTTGCCGATGGGTCGAGTGCAGCCTGTGGGTTTTGAAATACTACGGCTATTTCTCTTCGCATGACCTCTCGGCGCTGGTAGACAGACATGCCCAGTAAGTTTTCGCCGTTCCAACTCATGCGATCAGCAGTTAAACGCCACTGCCCAGGAAGCGCGCCGCAAATAGCAGATACTATTAAGCTTTTCCCTGAGCCAGATTCGCCAACTAGTGCGCGAATTTCGCCACTACTTACTGATAAATTAACTTTGTCTAATGCTTTAATAGTCGCATCGCCGCTGCCCATTTCCAGCGTCAGATTTTTAATATCTAGCATTGGCATGTCAGTGGCTCACTCTTTTTCTTAGTGCAGAACGAAGCCCGTCACCAACAATATTAATTGAAAGTACCATTAGAAATACTACTGTGCCGGGAACTGCTACGTTCCAAGGTGCGAGATAGGCAGCATCAAGTCCATCTGCCAGTATGGCCCCTAATTCTGGCAGTGGTGACTGTGCCCCCAAACTGAGAAAGCCTAGCGCAGAGATATCGATTACCGCGATAGAGAGTGCTAGTGTGCCCTGTACCACTAACGTCTCAATCATGTTAGGCAAAATTGAGTGTATAAAAAGCTGCCATCTACTCGCACCATCTAATCGAGATGCAACAATGTAGTCTTTTTTCATTTCTGCACGCACAAAGCTTCGAGTGTGGTGTACAAACTGAGGAATTAGCGCAAGCGTAATAGCCCACATACTATTCACTAAACCTGCACCTAAAATAGCGACAATAATAATGGCTATCAACAGTGTAGGAATAGCCATCAAAGCATCTAATAAGTGGTTTGCAATACTCGAGCGAACCCCTCTAAGCATACCTGCAAAAGCGCCAAGGCTAACGCCTACTAACATTGCCAATACAACGGTTATAAATGCTGTTCCAAGGGTAATGCGACACCCGTATATTATCCGAGTGAATAGATCCCTGCCAAGCGCGTCAGTACCAAACAAATGAGATATTTCACCATTTGACGTCCAGCTTGGAGGAATAAGAAGGCCGTCAATATTTTGCTCAACGGCATCGTAAGGCGTAATGATAGGAGCAAACAATGCAAAGATGACAAAACACCCAAGCATGATAAGACCTACCATAGCTATATGGCTCGAGCGAAATGCTGCCCATGTGCGCTGCCAGGGTGAGGGATGGAATTCCTCTTCGTACAAACTAAACTGCGGCATGTTCGTACTTCTCTCTGCTTGGATCTATTAGGCGGTTAAATAAGTCAACTAAGATAGTGAGTGTAATAACCAGTGTGGATACTGCCATCATTCCAATTCTCAGGGCAGGATAGTCTCTTTGATAAATGGCTTGAATTAGCCAGTTTCCAATGCCGGGCCAAGAGAAAAGTGTTTCAACAATCATCGCGTTAGTAATGAGTGTCGTAATTTGAATTGCCATCAACGGCAAAATAGGCAAAAGCGCGTTTCGCAAAACGTGACGCGTAAAAATTTGCCAGCTAGACAGACCTCTAGAAACGGCTGCTGCAATGTAAGCCTTGTGTTTTACATCAATAACAGAGCGACGGGTTATTCTTATCATAGACGCTGTGGTAATAGCGCCAATGGCAAGCGTAGGTAGTGCAATATGTGATAGTGCATCTTTGAATGCTAATGACTTGTTTTCTAGATCGCTAAGAAGAACGTCGACAAGAATAAATCCAGTGACTCGTGGTACGTCATAAAGAAGACTTATACGCCCTGAAAGTGGTGCTGCATCGAATTGTAAACTAAAAACCAGTATTAACAGCAGTGCAAGCCAAAACACTGGGAAAGAGTAAGTTGTCATGCTTGCGCCGTTCAGGAGGTGGTCGGTAGTGGAGTAACTACGTATTCCAGCATAGTAGCCTAATGGCACACCTACAAAAAGCGCCATCAACATTGCATAAGTAGCAAGTTCAATGGTCGCAGGCATCGCAATGCTCACTTCCTCAGCCAACGGAAGACCGGACGTAAAGCTGTAGCCCCAGTCACCGACTAATAAGTTGCCCAAATAGTAAAAAAATTGAACGACAACTGAGCTGTCTAGCTTGAACTGACGTTCCAAGGCTTCTCGCTGCACGTCGTTTTGAGGAACTAAACCGGTCAAGTTTTCAAGCGTGTCACCTGGAAACAGGTAGGCAAGCGAGAAAGACATTACGGCAAGCACGAGCAGTGTAATGGTCAGAAGGGTGCAATATCTGGTTAGAATTTGTATCACAGTGTTTTTTCCACTCCACCGAAGCGAACGCCGCCAAATGGGTTAATAACAACGCCATTTAGTTCTTCACGGTACGCTTGATAGCGATAGGCATGTGCTATGGGTACCAAGGGAAGTCGTTCATAAAGAAGGCGATTCACTTGATGATAAATCGCTGTTCTTTCGTCGATATCTTCAGTTTGTAACGCCTCGTTTAGCAAACGGTCGTAATCCTCATCACACCACATGGCGCGATTGGTTCCCGAAGGTATTGCACCGCAACTAAGGAGGGGGCGATAGAAGTTGTCTGGATCACCGTTATCGGCAGACCAGCCAATAAGTACCGAGTCGTGCAGCCCGTCCTGTAAGTGTCTTCTAAATGTAGCCCAATCGTAACTCACAATCGTGGCTTCAACACCTATGTCACGCAAGTAGCGCTGTATTAACTCTGCCATTTTGGTTGCGTTAGGGTTGTAGGCGCGCTCTACAGGCATCGCCCAAATTGTCATTGAAAAGCCTTCTTTAACACCAGCGTTTGCAAGTAGTTGTCTGGCAAGTACGGGGTTGTATGCTGTGTCGTCAGCATCGTTTTGGAAGGCCCAGCTAGCAGCGGGTAACAAGGTTTTTGCTCGCGTAGCGCTGTCGAAGTAAACCGCTTCTAACAGCGTATTTTTGTCGATGGCTGATGCTAGGGCTCGTCTTACGTCTGGGTTGTCAAATGGTGGTCGCTGGGTATTAAACGCCCAGAAGCCTATATTAAGACCGGGTTTCTCGGCGAGCGTAAGATCATTTCGGGTGCGAATCACTTCAAGCTCGGTTTGCGCGGGAAAGGCAGTAGCATCACATTCACCCGTCATCAATTTAGCCAGACGTAAAGAGCTTCGAGGGGTAATATCAAATATCAACTGTTCAACGCCGAGTAATTCGTCGTGTGCGTTATCACCCTGTTTTGAAGCCGCATTAAAAGCTTGGGCCTCTTCATTGGACTCATCGTCAAATTCTTTTGAGGCAGGCATGTTGTTATTGTCTTGTGCCGCCAACTCATCATTTCGCCAGTAATCTTTATGACGAAGGTATTTGATGAAACGGTCTTTTCTATAGCTTTCGAATTTGAAAGGGCCTGTTCCAATAGGAAGGTTATCAATTTTACTTGGGTTGCCCGCGTCAAATAACGCTGATGCATATTCTTTGGAAAGGATAACCGCAAAATCTGTCGCTAAATTAGCAAGAAAAGATGAGTCTCGTCGGCGTAAGGTAATTTCCACTCGGTAGCCATTAACACGCCTAACAGCAGCAATGTTTTGCGCAAGCCCCAAGCTTTCAAAATAAGGGTAACGTCCACCTGAAACTGAATGAAAAGGGTGGGAAGGCAAACGCCATCTGTTAATACTGAATACTACATCGTCGGCGTTAAAGTTTCGCGTAGGTGTAAAATAATGCGTTTTGTGAAATTTAACATCTTTTCTTAATTGAAATGCATAGGTTAAACCGTCATTAGATACTAACCAACTGCTTGCCAAACTTGGCACTATGCGCCCTGAGTCTGGATCGAAGTCTAAAAGTCTATCGTATATTTGGTGCGAGGTTGCATCAGAAGTTGTGCTTGAAGTGTCAAGCTGTGGGTTAAACGTGACGGGGTTACTCTCAGAGCAGTAGATAATACCTGTATTGTAAAACGCTTCTTTATTTTGTTTGCCACACGACACCACAAGCAGCGCCGTGAAAAGGGCAACTATCACACGTTTAACAATACCAATGTACATGCTTTACGCCTCAAATTTCTCCGCATTTTCTGCGGATGAATCTAATAAATTGTACTTTTTTAAGTAGCCTCGAAGCTGGTGGTAAGTCAAACTCAGCTTCTCGGCAGTCTTTTTCTGATTAAACTGACTGTCTGCGAGCGCCTGTTTAATCATATCTATTTCGTACTGTTGAGAGCGATCTTTCAAATCAATTGGATACTCGACCGTTTCCGGAAGTTCAAGAGATTTCGGTTGAACTACATCTGGCTGTGTAGGAGTCTCAGAGACACTTGCAGCAGCAGGTGACGGTGCAGACTCTGCGCTTACTCTATCGTTGGTTTTTACGCGACCTTTTGGACGAAAAGCTGACTCAAAAGGGTCGAGTATAATTTCATGAACTGGTAGGTGAGGATTGTTGGTTCGATAAACGGCGCGCTCAACAACGTTTTTTAATTCACGAATATTACCTGGCCAGTCGTAGTCAAGGAGTGTTCTTTTCGCTTTTTCTGTAAAACCGCTGAAAAGCTCCATTTCCATTTCACGGGCCATGTTGATAGCGAAGTTTTCAGCCAGCATCATGATGTCTTCGCGTCGCTCGCGCAATGGAGGGATAGTAATTACGTCAAAAGCTAGACGGTCGAGTAAATCAGCCCTAAATTCACCAGCATCGGCAAGTGCTGGAAGATCTTCGTTAGTAGCTGCAATTAGACGCACATCGGTTTTAACCGATTTACTGCCACCAACACGCTCAAATTCGCCGTATTCCACAACGCGCAGCAATTTTTCTTGAATAAGACCCGAGGTATTGGCTAATTCATCTAGAAATAGTGTGCCGTTATGCGCTACTTCAAAGCGGCCTTCTCTTCGTTTTGACGCACCAGTAAACGCGCCAGCCTCATAACCGAAAAGTTCACTCTCAAGCAAACTCTCGCTTAGCGCTGCGCAGTTCAGCTTAATATAGTTCTGGTCCCAACGTTTTGATAGGAAGTGTAGACGAGCTGCAATCAACTCTTTACCCGTACCACGTTCACCAATAACTAATACTGGTTTGTCTAGCGGGGCTATCTGTGAAATTTGCTCTAGCACTTCTAGAAAACTGTTAGCTTGTCCAAGCAAATTGTCTTGTTGTCGATACCTACTCATTAAATCCCTCAAAAGTTAGTCATTTCGACCAATTAATAGTGTAGAGCAAAATAATTTGAT
>ENA-OWNT01005081-OWNT01005081.1-seawater-metagenome-genome-assembly--contig:-NODE-5081-length-11077-cov-3.446636_pt1 | contig 11077 bp, 10 predicted proteins | sample MGYA00238136_ERZ651165 | MGnify/ENA primary metagenome ERZ651165 (study PRJEB26861, sample SAMN08777766) | seawater metagenome | isolation source: coastal seawater | place: USA: Florida | collected...
GACCCGCTATTCGGACTATGCGTTGCGGGTCAGCCTGTACCTCGCCTTGCACCGCGACCGTCTGGTTTCTATTCAGGAGGTCGTCAAAACCTATGCGCTGCCGCGTGGCAACGTGATGAAACTGGTGACGGACCTGGTCGGGGCAGGGATCCTGGTATCGGTCCGAGGTCGAGCGGGCGGTATTCGCCTGGCCCAATCACCACAGGATATCACCGTAGGACGCGTTGTTCGCCATACCGAAGGCAACACGCCGCTGGTTGATTGTTATAGCTGCATCCTCGCTCCGGCCTGTGGATTGATCTGCATCATGCGCGAGGCGCAACAGGCCTTTTTCGGCGTGCTCGACTCCTATTCGCTGCAGGATGTCATTACCAAGAACCCCGATATTCTGACGTTCTTGAACCGGGACATTGTCGACGTGTCAGCCCGACCCGGCACCGTTGATCGCTGAGGCGGTTCGATTCCCGGGCCATTGGGGCGGCGTTCGGACAGGTCGCAAAGAGCGCATGATTTAATCATTCATTCGGAATGAATGTTAAAATTTGAAGCGCCCTCAGAAATCCACTCAAGAAACACAGATTTTTGCTGCAAATGCGAAGAAATTGCTTTGCGATCGCAGCATCTCGGGCGGTCTGAAGTTATTTCGACCGTGAGAGAGTGTCTGATTGTCGGCCTGAGCCGGCCATCATGTTAGTCGTTTTGTAGTGTGTCGGGTGCCCTAAGAGCCTGTTTTTGAGGGGAAAAATGAGAGCCAATTCTGCCTTGGGCACGAATGAGCCAAAAACCGAGAACGCGCAGCGCACCATAGTTGTCGTCGGCGGCGGGCCGGTTGGCGCGCGTGCGGCCTCGGCTCTGGCATCCCGTGGGCTGGCGGTGACATTGCTCTCGACCGAGGCATTCCAGCCCTACAACCGGGTCAAGCTGACCCCTCTTTTGGCCGGGGATGTTCAGTTTGGCGAAATCACCACCGCAAACCTGACAGATCCAAATCTGCCCCTGACGGTGCGAACCGGCATACCCGTGACTGAAATCGACCGGGAGCAGGCGTTTGCGCGGACGGCAGACGGGCAGGTCTGGCCCTATAGCAAATTGATCATCGCGACAGGTTCGCGGGCGTTTGTTCCTGACATTCCGGGGCGCGACCTGCCCGGCGTGTTTACCTTTCGCTCGGCCGAGGACGCTTCGGCGCTGTTGGCGCGCAGCATCAGTGCGCGGCGGGTTGTCGTGATCGGGGGCGGGCTTCTCGGGCTTGAAGCGGCGCGCGGCATGTTGCGCCGGCAGGCGCATGTCACGGTGGTCGAGCATGAAAGCCGAGTCATGCCAAGGCAACTTGATGCCGGGGGCGGTGCCCTGCTGGCCCAGAAGATGAGTGAATTGGGTGTCGACGTGCATACTGGCGTGGCCGTGCGCGAGATCGCGGGTGAAACGCGGGTCGCAGAGGTGCGGTTATCCAGCGGCGACGTGCTGCCGTGTGACACCGTAATCGTTTGCACCGGTGTGCGCGCGAATACGGGTTTGGCCCGCGATGCAAAGCTGGCTTTTGGCAAGGGGATTGTGGTGGATGACGCAATGCGCACCGCTGATCCGGACATCTATGCCGTTGGCGAATGCGCCGAGCACGACGGGCAGGTTCACGGGTTGGTCGGGCCCGGTTTCGAGCAGGCTGATGTTGCTGTCGCCCATATCCTGGGCGAGGACGCTCGCTATGGCGGCTCCATCCCTGCGACCAAGCTCAAAGTGATCGGGGCCGAGGTCTTTTCTGTCGGCGATGTCGAGCAACTCGACGTCACGCCCGGTGTCCGCAGTCTGACGTGGTCGGACGGCGGTACGTATCGCCGTGTATTTATCCGGCAGGGCCGTCTGGCAGGGGCGATTGCGGTCGGCGAATGGCCGCAGGCCAGCCGTGTGCAGAACGCCGTTCAGCAGGGCGCGCCGGTCTATCCCTGGATGGTTTGGCGGTTCCGGCAGCAGGGGGCGTTCTGGTCGGCTATGGATGACGATGTGGCGTCGATGCCCGATGCCGCAACGGTCTGCAATTGCACGGGCGTGACCTGTGGTCGGCTACGGACCGCTCTGCGAGCGGGCGCCGATACGCCCGGGGCGTTGGGGGATGCGACCGGCGCGGGGAACGTCTGTGGATCCTGCAAACCGATGCTAGAGGATCTGGTGAATTCAGGCGGGCCGCCCAAGCCCATTCCTCTGTTCCGGGTCGTGCTGGCGGTCTCGGCGCTGGCGGCGACCGTCGCGATCGTGCTGGCGGCGGTGCCCCGCATTCCGTTTCCACAGTCCTTTGACGCCGACAGCCTGCGCACCTGGCTTTGGCGCGACAACATCGTGCGCCAGTGGAGCGGTTTTGTGCTGTTGGGGTTGACGCTGACAGCAATGTTGATCGGGCTGCGCAAAAGACTGCGCTTCATGGACCGTCTCGGCGCTTTTGACGGTTGGCGTTTGGTGCACTTGGCGGTCGGAACTCTGGCGGCGATAGGGTTGGTAGCCCATACCGGGCTGCGCCCCGGCAGCAATCTGAACATGGCCTTGTTTGTGGCGTTTGTGTTGACGCTGATCCTTGGTGCGGTGTCCGGTCTGGCGACCGGCGGCGATCACGTCTTGCGTGCACGGCGCATCGGGTCGGCGCGCAGGCCGGCGCGGCGAACGCCGACATGGTTGCATATCATCGTGGTCTGGCCGCTGCCGGTCCTGATCTTTGCCCACGTCATGATCAGCTATGCGTTCTGAGGGGGCAGGGGATGTCGCGTAATCTGTTTCTCTGGATGCTGTGGGGCGGGCTCACCCTTGTTGGCGCCAGTATCGTTTTTGCTAAGCTCTACATTGGCGGTGACCGCACCATTCTGCTGCCGGGACAGACCGCAGGGGCGCACCATCAGCTCGAAATCGCCTGCGAGACCTGTCATACGTCCAAGCCTTTTGCCAGCCAGGCGAAAATCCGCAAAGATATCAACAAGACATGTCAGACCTGCCACAAAGACGAGCTTAAGGCCGCTGACGACAGCCACCCTAAAAAGAAGTTCACCAACCCGAGGATGGCGAGCTACTGGGAAAAGATCGACGGCCGGTTCTGCACCTCGTGTCACGCAGAGCACCAGCCGGAAATCACTGGACCGATGATGCTGACCCTGCAGGGCGACTATTGCGTCGCCTGCCATTCGCAGGGCGAACAGGACATCCGCAAGGATCGCGAAAGCCATGCGGATCTGACCTTTGACACATGCGCCTCATCTGGGTGTCACAACTACCACGACAACCGGGCGATCTATGAAGACTTCTTGGTGAAACACGCGGGCGAGCCCTGGCTGTCCGCCAAGCCGGTGATCGCGGTTGCCACGCTGCAACCGGTACCGCGGGCGACGGATGCCGCAGAGATCGCGAGTTACATCGCATCTGTTGACGCACCCCGGACCAATACGGAGATTTCGCAGGACTGGGCCGCCTCAGCGCATGCTGCCGCCGACGTGACCTGCACAAGCTGCCACGCGCCGGAAGAGGACATATGGATCGATGCGCCCGGTCAGGACGTCTGTGCGGATTGCCACAAGGGCGCCAAAAAAAGCTTTTCGCTGGGGCGTCACGGCATGCGCGGTCACGCCAAGATTTCGAAGCCGCGAGACGTCGAAAAAGAGTTGAAAAAGCTGGGTTGGAAAACACCGCCCGCTGGCGTGGTCGCGGGGCTTGAGGTCTATTTGAACGAACCGGCGCAGCCTTCTGCTATGACCACGGATGAGGCACGGGTCGCTCTATTGGCGGAGTCGCATGGCCAGGGCATGACATGCGTATCGTGTCACGCGCCCCACAAGGAAGACCCGCAGAATACTGCGATCACCGGCTGCCTGAGTTGCCACGGTGATGACCACAGCAGGTCCTATGAAAACAGCCCGCATTTTGCCGCCTGGCAGGCCGAACTGGCAGGCGACGCCCCTGCGGGCAGCGGTGTCACCTGCGCAACTTGCCATTTGCCGCAGACCGAGAGAAAGGGCGCGGCTGTTACGAACCATAACCAGAACGACACTCTTCGCCCCAACGAGAAGATGATCCGCCCCGTCTGCATGAATTGCCACGGGCTGGAGTTTGCGATCGATGCGCTGGCTGATCCCGCGCTGATTTCGAACAACTTCTCAGGCCAACCAATTCGCCATGTCGAAAGCATCGACTGGGCGATCAAGCGCGTGGAACCGCCCGAGCAAGGCGCCAACCAGTGACCGAGCGGCCCACGCATCCCGCCACTTCATAACGCAACAGGAGTTCAAGTTATGACCAAGCTCGCAAAGAAAATCAAAGCCGCAATGCTGTGCGGCGCAATGGCGATGCCCGCCGCGACGGCATCGGCTGAAATGGCCTATCAGGATGTATCGGATCTTTTGCACCTGGTGATGTCTTCGGACCGCACCGTCTACACCCGAATGATCGTCAACCGGCTGGCCGTGAAGGAAAAGGTGATCACCGCGTCGGAGCATTTCGAAGATGACAAGGCGCTGGTGCTGCCGGCACAGATGTTTCGCTTTGGGGCCGAAATGGTGGCGGAGGAAACCGATGCGTTCTCCTACTCGCTGCTGTCGCTCTGGCCGATCAACAAGCAGAACGCTCCGTCGACCGATCTTGAGAAAGAAGGTCTGCAGTATATCGCCGACAATCCGGGCGAGAACTTCTATGGCGAAGAAGAACTGGGCGGGGTGACCTATTTCACCGCATTTTATGCGGATGTCGCCGTCGCCGAAGCCTGCACGTCCTGCCACAACAAGCACAAGGATTCGCCAAAGACCGACTTTGAGGGCGGCGACGTCATGGGCGGTGTAGTGATCCGCATCCCGATGGACGGCTAATCATGCGCGCCCTGTTGATCCTTGTGGTCGCAGCCCAGTTCGGCGGGCCCGTTGCGGCGGAGGTCGCCCTGACGGATGTTGTGTCCGAGCGTGGTCTCAAGGGGTTCGTGACCGTGGATCGTTTGCCGGTGCCCGCCGAACCTGTCCTGCAGCAGGGGCGAACCGTATGGGAGGGCACCTGCATGGCCTGCCACGGTGGCAACAAGGCAACGGGCTCCCCCAAGATCACCGCGACAAAAAAGTGGAAGCCCCGCATCGCACAGGGGCTTCCGACTCTGATCGAACATGCCGTGCAAGGGTTTATCGGCAAGACCTATTCAGAGATGCCGGCGCGGGGTGGAAACCCCGACCTCACCGACGAACAGATCGCGTCTGCCGTTGCCTTCATGGTCTGGGCCAGCGGCGGCAAGGACGCGGTGCTGGACTTCATCACAACAGAAAAGGAATGAGAACAATGACACCTGAACAAATCAGCATGGTTCAAGACAGCTTCAAAAAGGTCGCTCCGATCTCGGACCTGGCCGCCGACATCTTTTATGATCGGCTTTTCGAAATCGCGCCGCAGGTGCGCGAGCTATTTCCCGAGGACATGAGCGGCCAGAAGAAGAAACTGATGCAGATGATCGCGACGGCCGTGAATGGCCTGACCAAGCTGGAGGAAATCCTGCCTGCCGTGCAGGACCTTGGGCGTCGCCACAACGATTACGGGGTTGTTGCCGAGCATTACGATTATGTCGGCGCCGCTTTGTTGTTCGCCCTGGGCAAGGGGTTGGGCGATGAATTCACCGAAGAGCTCAAGGCAGCTTGGGCCGAAACCTATGGCACACTGGCTTCGGTCATGATCGACGCGCAAAAGGCCGCTGCGGCATGACGTGAAGGGGGAAGAGGCCTGCGGGTTTCTTCCCCGAAAAGCAGGTCAGCGGCCCTGTATTGCCGCATCCGCTTTGAGCGGCGACCGGGCTTTCATTGCGAGCTGGACGGGCCCGTTTTGTGACACTCTGGCAACCTGAGACCATCTCCCCTGGCTCCGGGTTGGGGGCACCCGGGGTCAGTTCGAGAGGCCGGATTTCATGAGACCTCAAGGATACTCGGGTGGCCTTGTCGAAGTAACATTCGCTTGTCCTGACCTGTGTATTACCCACCGGTATACGGCTGTTTCCCGTTGATGATTTGGTTCGACATCTCTGGCGGCACCCACGTTTTCTAATCGTGCGCCCAAGTTCCCAGGTGGTGGTGAGTTCTTTAGTGCACTGTTTCTAAATATTTTCCCCGTTTCACAAGGCACGAAGGGCCGAAGGGATGCTCCTCGGCCCAGGCTTGGAAAATTGTGATCTTGTCCCGGCCTCCTTACGTTTGAGGGTATCGATGATGTGCGTACCTCAAAAATATGTCGACATGAGGTGCGTACCTCAAATAGCATGACAAGTGCGCCGTGATTCGAAAATTGAACGTCAGGCCGCACAAATGGGAGGATTGAATGGAACACTTGAAACTGGCGAGGGCCGGGGCATTAACCGTTGCCATGAGCACTGTGGCGGCAACCGCACAGGCCGATGATCTGACACTTTGCTGGGCGGCATGGGACCCGGCAAACGCTCTTGTGGAATTGTCGAAGGATTTCGAAGCCAAAAGCGGGCACACGATGAATTTCGAGTTCGTGCCGTGGCCGAACTTCGCCGACCGGATGCTGAACGAACTGAACTCCGGCGGCAAACTATGTGATCTGCTGATTGGAGACAGCCAGTGGATCGGCGGTGGCGCCGAGAACGGACATTACGTCAAGCTGAACGACTTTTTTGACGCCAACGGGATCAGCATGGATGATTTCGCGCCTGCGACCGTCTACGCTTATTCCACGTGGCCCAAGGGCACGCCTAACTATTACGCCTTGCCGGCGATGGGGGATGCCAACGGCTGGTTCTATCGTAAGGACTGGTTCGAGAGGGACGACATCAAGGCCGCGTTCAAGGAGGCGACCGGCCGTGATCTGGCCGAACCCAAGTCGCAAAAAGAACTGCTGGAGATCGCTCAGTTTTTCCAGGAGCGTGAGATCGACGGCAAGACCGTATATGGCGCCGCCATCTTTACCGAGCGCGGGTCCGAAGGGATCACCATGGGTGTGACCGGGGCGCTGTATCCGTGGGGGTTCAAATATGAAAACACCCCGGGCAAGTACGACATGCAAGGCGCGGTGAATTCGCCCGAGGCTGTCGAGGCGTTGGAATTCTACAAGGAGTTCTACAAGACCGCGACACCGCCGGGCTACACCAACTCCTACATGGGGGAATCTCTCGACGCCTTCAAGTCCGGTCAGGTGGCGATGGCCATGAACTGGTTCGCCTTCTTCCCCGGGCTTTATGCCGACCCCAACACCGGCGGCGACAAGATCGACTTCTTTGTCAACCCGCCGCAGAACCAGGCCGGATCGACCCTGGGCGGGCAGGGGATTTCGGTGGTGTCCTATTCCGACAAGCAGGATGCCGCGCTGGAGTACATCAAGTGGTTTTCCGACCCCGAGATCCAGGCCAAGTGGTGGGAACTGGGCGGATACTCAGCACATAACGCAGTGCTGAACGACCCCGGCTTCGTGGACAGCCAGCCTTTTGCCGGCGACTTCCTGGAGGCGATGAGCGCAGTTCAGGATTTCTGGCAAGAGCCGGCCTATGCCGAGCTGCTGCTAGCGATGCAGAAGCGCATTCACGATTACGTGGTGGCCGACCAGGGCACCGCCAAGGAGGCGCTTGACCTGCTGATAGAGGACTGGACCGAAGTCTTTGAGGACGAAGGCAAGCTCTGACGTCACTCAGGGGGATCCGGCCCGCGGGGCCGGGTCCGCTTTGGCCGGGGCGGCCGGCCACAACACCAACGATCGGAACGCCGGATATGTCTGAACGGACAATAGATACCGTTGCCGCGGCAACGCCCGAAAGGGTTGCGCGCAAAATCAGGGGCCTGTCGGACAGGGCCATCGCATGGCTCTTTGTCGGCCCGACCATCTTTCTGCTGCTGGCGATCAACATCTTTCCGCTGATCTGGACCATCCAGCTGAGTTTCACCAACTACAAGGCGAACCGGGTGGGCCGCGAGGTCAAGAACATCGGGCTGCGCAATTACGAACGCATTCTGACGGACAGCGACATTTGGCTGAACATGCAGGCCACCGCGCATTTCCTGTTCTGGACGATCTTTTTCCAGGTGCTCATCGGTTTCACGCTGGCCTGGCTGATCAACAAGAAATTCAAGGGTAACGATCTGTGGACCACGGTGATCGTGCTGCCGATGATGCTGTCGCCTGCAGTGGTCGGCAATTTCTGGAAGTTCCTGTATCAGCCGCAGATCGGGCTGTTCAATTACATCGTCTCGTTCTTTACCGGCGCGGAACCATCAAGTTTTGAGATGCTCGGGCAGGTGAACCTGGCGCCCTGGTCGATTGTCATTGTCGACACCTGGATGTGGACGCCTTTCGTGATGCTGATCTGCCTAGCCGGGCTGCGGTCGATCCCCGACTATATCTATGAAGCCGCCGAGATCGACCGGGCTAGCAAGCTGCGGCAGTTTTTCACCATAACCATTCCGATGGTGCTGCCGTTCCTGATGCTGGCGGTGCTGTTCCGGGGCATCGAGAATTTCAAGATGTTCGACCTGGTGGTGCAGCTGACCGGCGGCGGGCCGGGATCGACCACCGAGCTGACCTCAATCAACCTCAAGCGTGAAGCCTTTGAGAAGTGGCGCACCGGCTATGCCTCGGCTTACGCGATCATCCTCTTTGTCACGGTGTTCGGCCTTGCGTCGATCTATGTCAAAGCCCTGAACAAGGTGAAGGAAAGATGAGCAGTTTCTCTGTCACCGAGACTTCGGCCCGCGCCAAGTGGATTTCCGGCACACTGGTCATTCTCTATGCGCTGATCACGATGATCCCGCTGGTGTGGATCATGCTGACTGGCTTCAAGTCGCCGGCCGATTCCATCAGCTATCCGCCCAAGGTGGTGTTTGAGCCGACGCTGGAGGGGTACGTGAACCTCTTTACCACGCGGACGCGCCAGACGCAGGAATACCTGAAGGCAAACCCGCCGGAGAATTGGGCCGACGAGATCGTTCGCCAATACGACATGGTGATCGTGGGGCCGTCGAAGTTCGGTCAGCGGTTCATGAACTCGGTGATTATCGGGTTCGGCTCGACCTTCCTGTCGATTTTTCTGGGCACACTGGCGGCCTACGCGTTCAGCCGGTTCAAGATCCCGCTGGCGGACGACCTGCTGTTTTTCATCCTCAGCACGCGGATGATGCCGCCGATCGCGGTGGCGATCCCGATCTTTTTGATGTTCCGGAACCTGGGGCTGAGCGACACCCATCTAGGAATGATCCTGCTCTACACGGCGGTGAACATTTCGCTGGCGGTCTGGCTGTTGAAAGGGTTCATCGACGAGATCCCGCGCGAATACGAAGAGGCGGCGCTGATCGACGGCTACACACGGTTTCAGGCGTTCTACAAGGTGGTGCTGCCGCAGGCGGCCACCGGGATCGCGTCAACGGCGATCTTCTGCCTGATCTTTGCGTGGAACGAGTATGCCTTTGCGGTGCTGCTCACCTCGGCCACAGCGCAGACTGCGCCTCCGTTCATTCCGACCATCATCGGTATCGGCGGGCTGGACTGGCCGGCAGTTGCCGCCGGTGCCACGATCTTCCTGCTGCCGGTCATGGTCTTCACCATCCTTCTGCGCAAGCACCTGCTGCGTGGCATTACATTCGGAGCGGTTCGCAAATGACTTCTTTCGTGAAAGACCTCATGCGTCTGCGACGCGGGCCCTGGGAAATGGTTGCCACCATCCTGATTGCCCTTGGCGTGTTCATGCTGATGCAGCCGTTTGCGCTGTGGCTTTACACCTATTCCTTCATCGTGACGCTGGTGGGCACCGTGATGTTCATCGTCGTCAGCCATTTTCCGGAGTAGTCATGGCCAAGATCGAAATCAAAAACCTGCGCAAGGAGTTCGGGGATTTCACCGCCGTTCGGGAAAGCTCCTTTACCATCGAGGATGGTGAATTCTTCATGCTGCTGGGACCGTCGGGCTGTGGCAAGACCACGACGTTGCGGATGATCGCCGGGCTTGAACTGCCGACCAGTGGAGAGATCCTGCTGGACGGCGAGGAGATCAGTCAGCGCCGTCCCTCACAGCGCGATATTGCCTTTGTTTTCCAGATGTTCGCGCTCTATCCTCATATGAATGTGCGCAAGAACATCAGCTATCCTCTGGTGTCGCAAGGGATGCCCAAGGCACAGGTGCGGGCCAAGGTGGAGGAGGTCGCGGGCATCCTGGGCATTCGCGATATCCTGGATCGGCCGGTGGGCGGGCTGTCGGGTGGCGACCGGCAGCGCGTGGCGCTGGGGCGGGCCATCGTGCGCGAGCCCAAGGCGTTCATGATGGACGAGCCGCTGGGTGCGCTGGATGCAGAATTCCGCGAGCATATGGCCGAGGAACTGCGCGCGCTGCACGACCGGATGGGCGCGACCACGGTCTACGTCACCCATGACCAGCTGGAAGCGATGCAGATGGGCGATAAGATCGTGGTAATGAACAACGCTGTGGTCGAACAGTTCGGCACGCCGCAGGACATATACGACTGGCCCGCGACCATGTTCGTGGCCGATTTCATCGGCTCGCCGTCGATGAATTTCCTGCGGTTTGACGGCAAGCTCGCGCCCGGCGCGTCGCATGTCGGGTTGAACGGCCATGACACGCGGATGCCGGAGCTGCGCGAAGGGGCAGAGGGCAAGCTGGTGTTTGGCGTGCGCCCAGAACATGTTTCCCTGACCGACAGCGCAGACTACCGCGCAACGGTTCGGGCCGCAGAGTATCTGGGCACCACGCAGATCATAACGCTGGACACGCCCAACGGTGAGATCAAGGCCCGGATTGGCTCCGCGCGCCGGGTCGTCTCGGGCGACAATGTCGGGCTTGAGTTCAAATCCGACGCCGTGACCATTTTTGACGAAGCAACCGGCCGGGCCCTGCGGTCGGCGCGCAACGAGGAGGTCCTGTCCCATGGCTGAGGTTGTTTTGGAAAACATCAGCAAACGCTTTGGCGAAACCGAGGCGGTCAGGAATATGTCGATGGTCATTCCCGATGGTGCCTTTGTCGTTCTTCTGGGACCAACCGGCGCGGGCAAGACAACGACGCTGCGGTTGATTTCGGGGTTGGAGAAGCTCGATTCCGGCTCGATCCGGATCGGCGGCCGGGATG